>Ga0209642_10002745_pt1 | contig 11509 bp, 9 predicted proteins | sample RifCSP19_2_FD_184025 | JGI IMG/M metagenome (GOLD analysis project Ga0209642, IMG submission 184025) | Soil microbial communities from Rifle, Colorado - Rifle CSP2_sed 19_2 (SPAdes) (version 2) | ecosystem: Environmental > Terrestrial > Deep subsurface > Rock core/Sediment | place: Rifle... | reverse complement strand
GACGTCTGACAACCTTCCCCTCTATCCTAGGCGCGTCCAGTGATAGTGTCAACCATCTCTAATGCGAGAATGTGGACCTACCTCCTCCGATGCCGTGAAGGAATATGGGCGGCAAGAAGAGCATGCAGTGCGGCTTTCCCGACGAGTTGCGCCTGGTGTGTTCGGATATTCGGAGCGTCAACGCGACAGACATGTACTGCGGGCAAGGACGACGAATTCTGGCGGCCACGAGCCGCTCGCGACGAACCGTCTGCGCGACCTGCAAATCGGAGGCACGAATCGATGGCTGGCCCAGCCCAGGGAGGTGCGCCTCGCCCTTAGCTAGTGGTCATCAGGCCAGGACCGTGCCGCCTAGGGGGCCATTCCCAGCAACCCACCTGCACCGCACCCACTTGCACCGCACCTGGGGGTGGGTCGCGGGCCGGGGCTTCGCGGCCCGAACGGGGTGCAGGTGTGCGATCTGCCTGCACTGTGCCGCGCATCGTCCCGACCCAGCACTTGCGGTCTGGGCAGGTGTGTCCTTCGGGAGGCACACGTGGGCAGGTGTGTCCTTCGGGAGGCACACGTGGCCAGGTGCGTCCTTCGGGAGCCACACATGGGCAGGTGTCGCCCTCCAGGATCCTTGAAGCGGAGCGGAAAGCCTGGACGGCCGGCGCCCGGAGCCCGAACTGGAGTATGACAGCCGGGGCGAGGATGGGTATCTCTGCGCGGTCGAGAGAAGCTCGCGAAGCAGAAAAACCTCGCTTGGGACGGCAGGCGGAGCAGGGATGTCACCGCGAAGAACGCCCAGAGCGCAAAGAACGCGGTAGGCTCCCGGAGCCTGCGATCATCGCCCGGAGAGAGGCTGAGGTCAGTGGCTAGAGAGAATCGGCTCGAGAGCGGCGGCGTAGGAAGCGCTCTCGGCGTCGTCGGTGATGAGCTCGATCCTCTCGGGGCCGGAGACGCCCAGGCCCAGCTCGACGGCGCGCGCAATTTGCTCCTGCTGAAAGATCGGTCCGGAGGCGACGGCGTCCGTCGTCCCGAAGTAGCGCAGCAGCGCCACGCCCACGGCGTCGAGCGCCACGCGGTCGGCGCCGGCCAGCACAACCTGCGCGTGCACCCTCGTGCCCGCATCCGGCCCGCCGGTGGTGAAGGCGTCGACTCCGTCGATCACGATCATGTCGGGTGTGTAGGCTGCGTTCACCTCGGCGATCATCCTCCGCTGATGCGCGGAGTTGTGCAGCTCGGTCATGTAGTCGTAGCCCTCGTCAGGGACCCTCTTGGCGACCATCCCCACGGCGTTCTTCAGCGAGAGTGTGAAGTGACCACCATAGCGGTGGGTCTTCAGGCAACAGGCGAGGACGACGGCCTCGGCCTCGGCCACGGGCCGGGCTAGTGCAAAGCCGCGGGACCAGTGGCTTCCCGCCGGCTGCCGCGGAACCCATCCGTCCGAGCTCAATTCGTCGAATACGGCCGTCCGCAGGTCGAGGCTGGAGGCGATCTCAAACGCTCCGAGGCGCTCCATCACGGCGCGGGTGTCACCCATCCCCGAGCGGTCGCCGATCGTGATCGACTCGGCGCCCGAAGCCTGCAGCCATTCGGCGAGGGCGCGCAGGACGTCGGGGTGTGTGGATGCCGGCGCGGGGTCGGCGGTGTTGTAGTTCGGCTTGAGGAAGACGTGCTTGCCCTGGGTCGGCCGAACGCCGAGGAGATCGAGCGCTCGGCGCACACCGTAGGCGCGGTCATCGGTCCTGACCAATGCAACGCGGCCGACCAGGGATGGCGGAGTGGGCGAGGGCATTGGCTGTGCGCTGGGCGAGACCGGCGCAGTGCCCGTGGGCGCGGGGAGGGCTTCGCTCGGCGCGGCGGCGGCATCGGTGGCGGGGGTGGGCTCGAGGCCGAAGGCGCCGCACGCCTGCACTGCGGCAGCTGCCGCGGCCGTTGCGCCGATGGCGCGCAGGAAGGCTCGGCGGGAGAGGCGGGCGCGATGGTCCATTCTCATGATGGCTGAGGATAACACAGACCTCTGGCGAGAGCTTCGGGCAACACGGCGCAATCGTGAGGGATTTCACCGTGAGAACGCCACGAGCGATCATTTGCGGCGGGATGCCGGGGAGGCAACAGCTGACCACCTGGGTTCCGGCTTTCGCCGGAACGACGCATTCTGACCCAGTTGGCAGATGGACAAGAACGCGAGTCCTGGAATTGCCTGTCGGGTGTTGATAAAGAAGCAGCCCCCAGTGCGGGGGCTGCTCTTCGTAGCTAGGGATCAGCCGTTTAGATGATCGTGACCGAAGCGGCCTGCAATCCTTTGGGGCCCTGCACGATGGAGAATTCCACGCGCTGGCCTTCCTCGAGGTTGCGATAGCCCTCGGCCAGGATTGCCGAGTGGTGGACGAAGACGTCCTCGCCGCCTTCTCGGGCGATGAAGCCATAGCCCTTGGCGCCGTTGAACCACTTGACGGTTCCCTGAATACGATCCGACATTCTGTTTGCCTCCTAGGCAAGAAGATGGTAGTTGCCTGTTCTTGGGAGGTCTGGTTCGGCTGAACCAAACCGGCCCGAGCAGTTGCAGCTCAGGCCGGGGTCTTTCGACATCCTGACAGAACTTGCATGCTACCTTAGCACGCATATTACCACCCCTTTCCGCAACTGTCCAGGGCGAGTTTCCACTCTTCAGGCCGTTCCGTCTGGCTGTCCGGCTCGCGGCACGGGCTTCGACCACGCTCAGCCCTCCGGCCTTCGGCCGAAGGTACCGGGGGATCTTCCCGGTGCGAGCCGCTCGCCGGATTCGAGGTGGCTCTCTCACGGCCGGCGAACGATCGCCGGTGGTGGCTCCCAGTGTTGGCGCATCCAAAGCCTCAACCAGTCAACGTCATCTAGTGACCGTCTTCCGGTGGGCATCCTCCTCGCATGACATCGGAGGCCGACACCTGCGGTGCAAGTGGAGATCTCACATCTGGGGCATGTGAGGGCCCTCAGGTCTCCGGCAAGATTGAGCGGCTCTTCGGCTCAGTGCGCGGCCTTCAGGATGACGTCAATGCGAAGGGCCCAGCGGCTCAGGCCCACGCGCGCACCGAGACTGCAGAGAATATCACTTTGTGAACGTCATCCTGAGAGGCTGTAAATGAATCAGACGAGGACATGCGCAAGCATCCCTTGCATCCAGTTGCACCGATGCAATGCCCTTCATGGCTTGTAGCTTTCCGCCTCACCCCGTTCGGGCCGCGAGACCCGGCGGCCCGCCGGGGCGACACCTGCCCCGAACCGCACACCTGCACCTGCAGCGCACTGCAGGTGCGGTGCAGGTGGGAGCGGGGGACGGCCCCCCTACCCCCTTCGCGCAGCACCCCTTTGGGGCTCCGCTTGTCACGATTCCACCACGCATTGCGCGAACGCGGAGAGGGGGATGAAGGTCTAAGGAGGCAAGGGGCGGCTTTGCCGCCCCTTGCCTCCTTAGGTAAACCTCCCCTCCCCCGGCAGACCCTTGTCACCCAGGGAACGGGAGCATCTGCCGGGGGAGGGGCTAGGGGTGGGGGCAATTGAAGACGCGCCAGCCGCGGTGAAGGGTCCTGGTCGGTCGATCCGGGACTAGTTCACAGAATCTGAGCGCCGTCCTAGTCTGGTTGAGGCACATTCGCAAGCTGGGAGGGGCGACACTTGCACCTGCACCGGCGCTCCCGAAGGACACACCTGCCCTACGGGCACGGGCACTGAGTGCCCAGAACCGCAGGTACTGGGTCGGGACGATGTGTGCGCCAGCGCGGCGCAAGTGTCGGCCTCCGAGGCTATGCGAAAGAGAGACCTACGGAGGACGGCCTCAGGATGATGTTAAGAGGGGGTACGTCTACGGCGCGGCCCGTATGGAGGGCCAACACTCGAGGCTCCCTAAGGATGACATCCGCCGCGTCGCTCTGAAGAGCCCCGCGGTCTTCGCGGGGCGACGACACCCAACGCAGAGCGGACTTGCCGGGAGAGCCCTTAGGATCAACCACTCACCCGCGCGCCTGTGCTCGTTGGGGGGGCGCTTCAGTCGCCCAGAGCCACGCGGGCGCGCTTATCTTCGCGGCCGCGAGTGCGGGTATCCAGGAGGCGCTTGCGGAGACGCAGGCTCGCGGGCGTGACCTCCAGAAGCTCATCGTCGCCCAGATACTCGATGCACTCGTCGAGGCTCATCTCGCGCGGCGGGGTGAGGCGGTCGTCGATCTCCTTGAAGGATGAGCGAACGTTGGTGACGTGGCGCTTCTTGCACACGTTCACGACCAGATCGCCCGGCCGCTGGTGGCCCCCGACGACCATGCCCTCATAGACCTCGACGCCCGGCCCCAAGAAGAGCATCCCTCGTTCCTCGGCGTTCTTCAGGCCGTAGGTCGTGGTGATCCCGGGCTCCCATGCCACCAACGATCCTTCGGCGCGGCCGAAGCGGCCGCCGGCCATGGGCAGGTAGTCGTGAAAGTTGCTGTGGAGGAAGCCGGCCCCGCGGGTGGCGGTGAGGAAGTGATAGCGGAACCCCAGCAGGCCGCGCGTTGGAACCAGGTAGCGGAGGCGCACGGCCCCGCTCGCGTTGTCCTGCATCTCCTGCATCTGGCCGCGGCGGCCGCCGAGCATTTCCACCACCACGCCGAGAACGTCGGGCGCCGTTTCAATATAGACCTCCTCGTACGGCTCGAGGACCTCGCTGCCCTCCTGGCGCAAGATCACCTCCGGCCGAGAGACCTGGAACTCGTAGCCCTCACGGCGCATGGTCTCGATGAGGATAGCCAGATGGAGCTCGCCGCGCCCCGAGACCGTGAAACGATCGGCCGAATCGGTCTCTTCGACGCGTAGGGAGACGTTGGTGCGGAGCTCGTTGAAGAGCCGTTCGCGGAGCTTGCGCGAGGTGCTCCAGCGCCCCTCGCGCCCGGCGAAGGGCGAGGTGTTGACGGCGAAGGTCATGCGCACCGTCGGCTCCTCGACATGGATGACAGGAAGCCCGTTGGGGTGATCCGGGTCGGCCAGGGTCTCGCCGATGGCGATGTCTTCCAGGCCGGCGATCACCACGATGTCACCGGCGGTCGCTTCCGTCACCTCGACGCGCTCGAGGCCCTGATGCTGGTAGACGTAGCGCGCGTTGGTGGGCAGGAGCTCCCCGCTGTGGGTGACACGCGCCAGCGGCATGCCGGCGCGCAGCCGGCCGGCAGTGATCCGGCCGGTGGCCGTCGTGCCGCGGTAGGAATCGTAGCCCAGCGAGGTGACCAGCATTTGGAACGGCGCTTCGGCGTCGACCTTCGGCGCAGGGATGCGGCGCAGAATGGCCTCGAACAGCGGCTGCAGGTTTGGGCCGAGGTCGGGCGTGGACCCGGCCTGGCCGGTGACCGCGTTGGCGTAGATCACGGGGAAATCGGCCTGGGCATCACTGGCGCCGAGCTGGATGAAGAGATCGAAGGTCTGGTTGAGGGCGGCGCTGGGATCGGCGCCTTTGCGGTCGACCTTGTTGATCACCACGACGGCGCGGTGATCCATCTCCAGCGCCTTCTTGAGGACGAAGCGCGTTTGGGGCATCGGTCCTTCGGCGGCGTCGACGAGCAGGAGCACGCCGTCGACCATATTCATCACCCGCTCGACCTCGCCGCCGAAGTCGGCGTGGCCGGGGGTGTCGACGATGTTGATCTTCACCGGGCTGCCGGTTTGCGGATCGAGGATCGAAATGGCCGTGTTCTTGGCCAGGATCGTGATCCCACGCTCGCGCTCGAGCTCGTTGGAATCCATCACCCGCTCGGCCACCTGCTGGTTTTCGCGGAAGACCCGAGCCTGCTTGAGCATCCCGTCGACGAGCGTCGTCTTGCCGTGGTCGACGTGAGCGATGATGGCGATGTTGCGGAGTTCGGTTCTTTCGGTGAGCATACCTCTACTACTTCCTCACGACCTGCCTAGCAGGAAAACCGACCCCGGCCACAACTCGGCGGGGTCGGCTGGCTACTAGAAGATGATATCAGAGTTGACCGGTCTTGAGAAGGGGAACCGCGGGGAAGGACGGCACCCGGGTTGCCTGGTTGCTAAGCCGATGCGAGAAGCTCACCGCGGGCCCGGGCACTCCCTGGCACCGCCCGCAAGGGCAGGTGTCCGCCCGTGGCAAGTGGATCGCCGTGGGCGCAGAGCTCCAAGAACCCCTGGAGCCTCGATTGTGCCTCCCTGCCATCCGACGCGTCCCCGCCAGGGCTTCATGCGGAGGACGCGTCTCTCGGGATCAGCAGGACGTCTGTGTTCCGGCTATGCCGGGCCCGATTTCACCGTGGTCTTCCGGTGACCACCGCAGCGTCGGACGGTTCTGATCCTCTCGCCCGCACAATCAGGTAGACATTTGCCGCCAGCGCGACTGCGAACACAACCAGTGCGAGTACTGATGTAGTCCTGGTGTATTCCCATCCAGGTGTAACAAGGAACTCTGGGATGCGATACGCTCGGACAACGGAGAGGATGGCCAGAAGTGTGGTTGCTCCTGAGGTGAAGAGGACGTATAGGACCAAAGATGCAGAGCCCAGATTCGTCGCCAGGAATCGGTCTAGCCGCAGGCCATGAAGTCCTGCCATAGTGGCCAGCGGAAGCAGGAATGTGAGAGGGCTGACCCTCGCAAAGACATCGGGGGCGTCCTCATAGGCCAGGAAGGCCGCCTTGGCGAGATAGCCGACGACTTGGCCCCAGAATGCTACGCGGACGATTGTGAGTGACGGTGCCGGGCTCGATTGCTTCTCCATGCGTGTTCATTTGAGGGCGGATCCAATCGAGGCTTTGGTTCCGCCTTGTTCCCGTGTCGGGATTGATCCGGGGTGCCGCCCGCTCGCTCGTCCTCCGCGAAAGTGCAGCACTCCGGTGCAAACCCCTCCACGTTCAAAGGGCGCACATCGCGGGCCCCGGCCTAGTTGCCGCGTCCTCACCCGCGGATGGCTTTGTAGGCCTCCACAGACGCGTACACGGCCAGGGCAGCGAGGATGAGCAGGTATGCGGTCCACCAAGGATTGGCCGCCAGAAACCCTACTGCCATCGGAGCAACGGCGAGGATGAGAATCGGAAGGGCGGCGATAAACATCAGGGCTTGGCCCAACGAGAACTCTCCCTCGCGAATCACCCGCCCATCTATCATGAGCACGAACAGGATGATCCCAACGGCCGCGAATATCACGCCGCCCAAGGGCAACGCAAGGCGGAAGCCCAGAAAGCCCCAGCCACCAAACGCCCATGCCGCGACGAGGCCAAGGGGCCGCCAGAATCGCTTTCCGAGAACAATCTCGCGGCGCATCGACTCCAACCGACAAATGATACGGAGCCAATGACGGCGCGTCTAGGTTGGCACCACACGAGTGGCACACACCTGGATCGGTGCGCCCATTGCTTTGAGCATTTGCCACACCACAACGGCCGTCAACCACAAGGCGCCGAACCCCAACGCACCGGTGATGGCTCGGCGCATCAGGGAGCTCTCAGGCATCACAAGGGACAGTGATGCAACGAGGATCCCGACCAATATCCAACCTAACATCATTGCATAGCCTCGGGACTTCAGGAGCCGGCGGCCCTGCAGATTCGACACGATCCGACCTTCAATGACTGCCACTGCGACAATGGCGGTCAACCCCGCAAACGCGATCGCCACACCAAGAAAGCCCGTGGCCCACATATAGACGGCAGAGCCGCCGCTTATCCAGGCAATTAGCGCAGCTAGAGCAAGAATCGCGCCCCGCGAAAGGCGGAAGAAGCGCTGCATGGATTTCGCCTTTCAAGCTCAACGACCTGGATGGCCGGTGCCAATCTTGGAGTATGCCCGGCGCGGGTCGCAGATTGCATCAGGCTCTTGCTCGCGAGCCTACCGCCGGCCCGCGCGGCTCTGCATACTACCTGCAACATCGGGTGCGGACTCGGAGCCCGCCGCCCCCCTCGCACGGACGATGAGGTAGATATTCACCGCCAGCGCGACTGCGAACACAACCAGTGCGAGTACTGATGTAGTTCTGGTGTATTCCCATCCAGGTGTAACAAGGAACTCTGGGATGCGATACGCTCGGACAACGGAAAGGGTCGCAAGAAGCGTGGTGGATCCCGAAGTGAGGAGTACAAACGCAGCCAAGGCCGTTGGGCCCACGTTGGCGGCGAAGAAACGGTCCAGGCGAAGGAAATACAGGATGGCCATCCCGATAAGGGGGACCAAGAATGTGAGAGGGCTGACTCTAGAGAAAACGTCAGGGGCGTCCTCGTAGGCCAAGAAAGCCGCCTTCAGAAGAAAGCCGATCACTTGTCCCCAGAAGGCAACACGAATGATCGTCAAAGCATGCGCTAGGTTGGGGTGGTTCATTTGCTCACCTATGATTGCCTATTCCGCCGGATCCCGCTCGAGGTCTTGGAACTCGGTTACCGCGGCACGTCCGTGCTCGATGATGTCATCAATCAAGTTCTGCTCTGTCTCACTCTGGACGGTCGTGGCTCCATAGACCGAGGCCCCGCAGATGGCTATAGCCGCCACGCCAGCGACGACTCCTACGATCTTCGTTATCGTTGGGTCGGGGGCGACCAGACCAGCAACCGCTGCGTATCCGGCCAGGCCGGCGCCGCCGGCGGCCAAGCACGTGCCAACGGCTTCAATGATCGACTGATCGCCTTCCAGCCTCTCGATCTCAAGGTCGTCGATCGCATCCTGCATTTGGTCTACCTGATCCACGAATCTCTCGACGCGGTCATCGTCGTTGCCATACGTATGGCAGGTCCCAGCATAGCAGATCTCGTAGCAGAGATCGTCCTCGATATCACCACAATCGACCCGCGTGTAGGAGGGCTGCCAGAATGCGCCTTCCTCGATCTGCATGAACTGCCCCATGGCGAGCGCCGTGGCAACGACGGGGTCAAACTGGGTCACGTGTGGAGTGAACTCGATCTGGAGATCGTTCGCCGCATTCGCCGGCGACCGACCGCCGCCGGCCCACCCGAGAGGACAAACAAACAGGCTGAACGCGACCAGCGCGGCCAGCCCTGCCATCGCCTTCCTTCGCTTCTCAGCCATCCGCCCGCTCCCTGCGCCCGGCCGGTTGCCCCGCTACGACATGATCATATAGCAGGTTTGGGGAAGAGTCAACCGGTGGTTGGGAGGGCAACTGTGCGTGGGGACTCGCGCAGGCTCCGGAATCACGGAGCGTCGCCCGGAGACACGGCGGTAGAGGCGCGTGGGAGTAACATCCAACGAGCACGCCGAGACGGCGCGCCGGTGGCGGGGCCTCGCCTCAGATTGTGGCGTAGGGTTGCGATGACCGGCATGAAGGTGACAAGCATGTATGGGAACCACAGGATAAGCGGGTAAAGACCCACCCTGGTGTCGCTGCTTCCGCTGTCGAAGGCTCAGCCCTTACGGAGTGCCCTTATGTTGACCACCAATGCAGCAAGATTCGCAACACCGGCGATGGCATACAAGATTGGCGGCACTATCGGTGTCCACCCCCAATCCCCAAGGACGGCTGCCGCGTCAACGGAGAGCCATACCGACAGCCCGGAAAGAGCGGCCAAGAACAACGGGACTGCCACTGAGAAGACAGCCTCGTAGCTGGCCCCTCTACGGGCACGAACATAGGCAACGATCCGGGATGGTATCCCGGTGAAGGAAGACGCAATCAGAGCAACAGCTGCGCAGGTCACTGGAATCACCAGCCAACCGTCCATCATTACGGCCACAGCTCCGACAGCCATGCCTGTGCTCAGGAGGCCCACCTTCATCGTCAAGTGCAGTGGCCGAGATTCTGGTCTGCTCGCGCCTAACTCACTCACAGCTCCCTCCGTTAGGGGCGCTTGGTATGCCCGCTTCCTGTCTGCACGTCGCATCTGCATGTCCTTGGAGCATGCAGTAGAAATAGTCCGCTTGCCGCGAGTGGCACTCAAGGTCCTCTCTGTCCTGCATAACGTTCCCGTTTGTGGCCGCAACTGCCCCCACCGCCAACATGGCTCCCCCTGTTCCGACGAAGCACCCTATGATCGTGGCACAGAGCCCGACGATTGCGAATCCGGATCCGGGATGCGGTATCCCGTCCTCATCGTGGAACGAGTCCTGCTCCGAGGAGAAGCGCGGATGCACGGGGTCGAGCATTTCACCACGCTCGCCGAAGCCACGATCGGCGGGTCGGACTCGTCTGGCGTCCCCGGTCTCTTGGCCCCTCGCTCGGGCGGCCCGTTCGGGCTATTCTGTGCTAATCTAGGCGGACCTCCACCAAGAGGCGGCATGGCGCACTGGGTGCGGGAAAACCCCCGCCGCCGGACGACAACCATCATCCTCTTGCTCACCCTGGCGGCCGCGCTGGCTGGCCTGATGGCGCTCGCGCCGCGGCAGGCTGCGATTGCCGAAGCCCCGCCGAACACGCTGCTGGCGTTCGCCTACACCATGCCCAATCATGGCTGGGCGCCGCTGACGGTTTACCTCTCCCCGTTCGGCAGCCGCGACCTGGCCGGAACGATCGTGCGCTACGAGTGGGACCTCGACGGCGACGGCGTGTTCGAGACCGACGCCACCGCCGAGCAGGGTTATGCCCAGGTCTTCTACAGCGAGCACCGCGTCTACAGGCCCGCGCTGCGGGTGACCAACGACCTTGGCCAGACGGCCACCGCAACCACGCAGGTGGAGGTCCGCCACCCGGCTTCGAGCAGCGTCGACTACTGGACTCTCTTTGACGATACCCGCATCCGCCCGATCACCCTGATCTTCGACCAAGATGACTGGCAACGGATGATGGCCGATCCGACGGCCCGCATCCGCGTCGAGGGCTCGGCAGAGATCTTCGGGGAACGGTTGGATCACGTCTCGATCGGCCCGCGCGGCAATTTCAGCCTGATCATTGCCGGGGAGAAGATCCCCTGGCAGATCGACACCGACTTCTACATCGCGGGCCAGGAATTCCACAACCTGCACCAACTGCTTCTGAGCAACAACATCGGCGACACGGCGGTGATGGGCGAGAAGCTGATCGTCGACCTGCTCGCCTTCGCCGGAGTCCCCACGAGCCACGTATGCTTCGTCGAAGTGTGGATCGACCTGACGGACGACGGCCGAGACCCGATGTACTGGGGCGTCTACACCCTGGTCGAGCGGGTCGACATGAAGTTCATCGCCAATCGTTTCGGGCAGGAGAGCACCGGCGGCGCGCTCTACAAGACCAATCACGCCCGTCGCGGCGCCGGCGACCTGGTGTACTACGGGCCGACGCTCGCCTCCTACCCGCAGCCCCACGGCGTTCCGATCTACGACCTGCGGACCGAGGACGCGCCGGCCGACTACGGCGATCTGATCCAGCTCCTATGGGTGATCGACGGGGAGATCTACGAGAGCCCCGAGGCCTGGGCCGAGGCTGTGGAGCAGGTCTTCGACATGGACGGCTTCTTGCGCTGGCTGGCCGTCGAGACCGCCGTGATGAGCTGGGACATCTACCCGATCACCGGGAACAACTACTACCTCTACCACAACCCGTCCAACGGAATATGGGAGTGGCTGCCGTGGGATCAGACCTGGGGGGGAGACGTGAGGCAG
>Ga0209642_10002739_pt1 | contig 11514 bp, 9 predicted proteins | sample RifCSP19_2_FD_184025 | JGI IMG/M metagenome (GOLD analysis project Ga0209642, IMG submission 184025) | Soil microbial communities from Rifle, Colorado - Rifle CSP2_sed 19_2 (SPAdes) (version 2) | ecosystem: Environmental > Terrestrial > Deep subsurface > Rock core/Sediment | place: Rifle... | reverse complement strand
CTTGCCGGAGGTGGGTTCGATCAGCCGGTTGATGCAGCGCATCAACGTGGACTTGCCCGACCCGGAGAGGCCGATGATCACCATGAAGTCTCCGGGATGGACCTCGAAGGTGACGTCGTCCAGGGCGCGGGTGCCGTCCGGATAGATCTTGGTCAGGTGCTCAACCCGAACCGTCGCCCCTCGCATCGGCCCCCCCTAAAGATACTCGGGGAGAGGTGCCGCGGCATCCCCTCCCCGACTCTTCCCGTACGCAGGTGCGCGCTAGCGTACGATCTTCGATAGGTCAATACCGAGCAACTTGACGGCGTCCCGGACGGGGTTGAACAGAGCATCCAGGCTCGGGACCTGCCGCGGATCGGCCTTGTACTTCTTGATCAAGGTCTCGTAGTCCGCGTATCCTTCGTGCTGGTACAGGTTCCACGCCGCCTCCTTGCCCGGAGCCGTCTCGAAAATGCGGAACAGCGCCTTGACGACCTTCTCTTTGACCTCTGCCGGCAGCTCCTTGCGGAAACTGACGGTGTCGTTCGGAATGTAGCCGAGCACCGGCGGCTTCACGTATTCCAATATGACGACTTTCTGCCGCACGTCCGGGAACTGCTTCACCGCCCGTTCGCGCGCCTCCAGTTCCGGCCTGCCGGTCAGGTCATCGCCGTACGTCGCCCCGGCATCGACGCTCCCCTGGTAGATCGCGATGACCACCTTGTCGTGCCCACCGGCAAAGATCGTCTGGCTGAAAAAGGTGTTGGGGTCGAACCCCTTCTTCTTGATGTAGACGGCCGGCCAGATGTAACTGGACGTGGACGCCGGGTCCCCGAAGGCAAACCGCTTCCCCTTCAGGTCGGCCAGGCTCTTGGCCCCGACGTCCGCACGCACTAGGATCTGCGATCCATAGAACGGTAGACCGGCCCGGATGCTGATCAGCCACGCCTCAGCACCGCATCGGGCGTTGCCCAGGACGTAAGCGGTAGTCGCGAACCAGGCGATATGCGCCCGCCCGGCACACAGAGCCTCGATGGTGGCCGCGTAACTGGTCGGCACCGTCGCCTGGATGCGATATCCGGTGGCGACTTCAAGCATCCGCGCGATGATCGATCCACTGGCCAGAATCGTGGCCGCGTCCGCCGACGGCACGAACGCCATGACCAGGCTCACCTGGCTCGACGCGGGCGCCGGCTGGAACGCCAGGGTGGCACTCGCGACGGCAAGCGCCGCGATAATCACGAAAACACAACGCATCCCCTTCACCGCCCCCCTCCTTTGCTCAGGAGCCCTCCCGTGGACTCCCGACCTGTTCCATTCGGGATACGCAGAACCATCTCCTCCGGGTTCCCGGCCTCCCGCGCGCCGGACCGGGACAGGCAAGTGTAAACGACTCCACCTAGAGTGTAGCAGCGCCGCGGGGGGCGTGGCCGAAGGGGTCCCCGTGAGTAGTTCGGGGAAGGGCCACGGCCCCCGCGGCGGTCACCGCCCGCTAAGCGCAGGCGGTTAGCACTTCGCGTAGCCACACGAACGGCACGTGGCGCACCCGTTTTCATGGATCAGCGTCGAGCCGCAGTCCGGGCAGATGCCGACGAACTCCATGGGGAAGCCGGCACCGGCGATCGGGTCGGGCGGCGGGTCGCCGTTGCGCTCGGCGAGCGCCGCGGCCGTGGAACGGTCGAAGCTGAGCCGCTCCTGCTGGCTGCGGGTGAGCGGGTCGGGGAGCGCGTCGGCGCGGGGGAACTCCTTGTCCGGCCGGAAGCCGTCCCCGTAGAGCGCCCGGCCCAGCCCCAGCGCCACCGCCTGGGCGATGGTCGTGACGCGCACGATCGTGCCGTCGCTGCTGCGGTCCAGCGCGACCTCCTTGCTCTGCACCCGCCAGAGCTGCTCGATCACCTCGCGCGGGTCCACCCCGGCGCGCAGCGACAGCGACGTGAGGCGGCCGATCGCCTCCGCCTCCACGTCGAAGGAGTGCACGAAGACTTCGCACACCCCCATCTCGTCCTCGTTCACCACCACGTAGATCCGGCCGCGCGGCGTCTCGATGCGCTCGGTGCGGCCGCTCGTCACCTTCGGGCGGGGCCGCGGGGACGGGCGGACGGACTCAGGCGCTGGCGCAGCGGACGAAGGCCCTGGGGCAGTCGCGCTTGTCGATGACGCAGCGAGCGCCGGCAGAGAGGCAACGACGCCGGAGGCTCTGGCCTGCTCCTCTGTAATCAGAATGCCCTGGCGGCTGGACTCGCGATAGACCGTCATTCCCTTGCATCCGAGCTTCCAGGCGAGGAAGTAAATCCGCTCCACTTCCTCTACCGGGACTTCGCGCGGCAGGTTCACTGTGCTGCTGATGGAGTGGTCAATGTGCTTCTGAATCGTCGCCTGCATCTTCACACGCATGTCCGGCTCGATTTGGTGCGCCGTGACGAAGAAGTCCGGCAGCTCCTCCTCCCGCGGGAGCCCGCTGCGCGCCATGTACTCCCGCACGAGCGGATGGTAGACCTTGAAGAATTCCTGGGAGAGCGACTCGGAGCGGCGGATGTAGGAGAGGTCGAAGATCGGCTCGATGCCGCTGGTCACCCCGGCCAGGGCCGCGCCGCTGCCCACCGGCGGCACCGTGAGCAAAGCGACGTTGCGCAGGCCGTGGGCCTGGATGCGGTCCAGCACCGCGGGCGTCAGCGTCTGCATGAAAGGCGACTGGAAGTGCTGCAGCGGGTCGTAGGCGGGGAAGGATCCCTTTTCCAGGGCCAGGTTCACGCTCTCGTCGTACACGACGTTCTTGATCTGCTCAAAGAGGCCGTCGACGAATGTGATCGCCTCATCGGTGTCGTACTTCAGCCCGAGCATGACCAGCATATCGCCCAACCCGGTGAAGCCGACGCCGATGCGACGGGATTTCAAGCTGGCCTCCCGCTGCTGAGGAAGCGGGTGCCTGTCGGCATTATAGTCCAGCACATTGTCGAGGAAGCGCGCAGCATAGCGGAGAGCGGGTTCCAGCGTGTCCCAGTTCACCCGAGCTTGCGATGTGAACTCTTCCGTCACGAATCGAGCGAGCGATAGACTGCCGAGGTCGCAATTTCCGTACGGTTCAAGGGGAATTTCCGAGCAGGGGTTGGTGGTGATTACTCCCATCCCTTTGTACTCACTGGTGGACCACCGCTTGACCGTGTCCCAGAAGATCACGCCAGGCTCAGCATGATCTCTCGCGCCTTTGATCAGCTCGTTCCACAACTCGCGCGCCCGGACAGTCCGCCGCATCTGGGCTCGCTCATTTTCGAACACCAAATCCCACGTCGCGTCCTCTTCTACCGCACGCATGAACGCGTCGGAGACGCGAACGCTGATGTTGGCGTAGCGCACCTTGTCCAGGTTGCGCTTGATCTTCACAAAGTCGAGCACGTCGGGGTGGTTGTCGGCAACGGTGATCATCAACGCCCCCCGGCGGCCGCTCTGGCCAATCGTCCCTGTGGTCAGAGACATCAGTTCCATAAACGACACCGCGCCGGTCGAGGATCGCGCCGCGTTGTTCACCGGCGCGCCCCGTGGACGGAGGATGGAGATGTCACCTCCGACACCGCCGCCGAATGAGTAGGTCCGCGCGGCTTCCCTGAGCCAATCAAAGATGGCTTCGATAGAGTCTTCGCGAAAGGGCAAAACGTAGCAGTTGCTCAGTGTGACGCGCTTCGGATTCCCCGCCCCGTGCATGATCCGGCCGCCGGGGATGAAGCGGAAGTCGTCCAGCAGCCAGTGGAACTTCTCCTCCCACTCTGCCCGCTTCTCCGGGGCCTCTACCGACGCCAGTTCCCGGGCGATGCGGCGCCACATCTCGGGGGGTGTCTTCTCCAGTACCCGACCGTCGGGATCGCGCAGCGCGTACTTGTCGTAAAAGACGTGCGCGCGGAGGTCATCGCCCTGGAAGTAGGCCAGCGTCTCCGGCGGTAGGTCGGTGGCGGTGGTGTGACGAGTAGAAAGAGCGGCCTCCATCGCGTTCACCCCCCTGGGCGGTCTTACGCTTGTTCGGGTGTGCCGGTGGGCAGCGGAATCAGTGGAACTTGAGCGCGTCCTGCGGCTTCACGGGCCTTGCGGGCCTTCAGCGTCTCGATCTCTTCGACCAGCGTGTCCACGTCTTCGAAGCGGCGGTGCTCGGAGGCGAAGCGGACGTAGGCCACGTCATCGAGGTGGCGCAGCCGCTCCATGACCATCTCGCCGATCTCCAGACTGGGGATCTCGCGCTCGCCGCGGTTGCGGATCTCGCGCTCCACCTCTAGGACGAGCGCCTCCAGCGCGTCTATCGAAACGGGCCGTTTGCCGGCGGCCTTGACCAGCCCGGCGAGGACCTTCTCCCCGGTGAACGGCTCGCGCCGTCCGTCCCGTTTGACCACCATCAGCGGAACGCGATCCACCCGCTCATACGTCGTGAAGCGCCGCCCGCAGTGCAGGCACTCCCGCCGGCGGCGGATAGCGGCGCCGTCCTCCACCGGGCGGGAGTCCAGGACCTTGCTTTCCTCATGCTCACAGTACGGGCAGCGCATCGGGTGCTCGCGTGATCGAGGACTGCGTCGCGGACCTACGAGTGACGCAAGCCGGATTCTACACCCCAACATATTGAGGGTCAAGCCGGACGTTGGCCAAGATATTGTGGCTGAGAACCTTAAGAAGGGGGGTTGCGGCACCCTAGCCGCCGGTTTGAAAGTTCGGGCCTAGCGTGGCAAAGTCACTCCAGCGGGCCGGCCGCCTATCCCGCGACCAGCCGCTCCCGCCCGTAGACCCAGGCGCCCAGGGCGAGCGTCCCCGCGGTCAGGAGGAGCAAGCCGCCGACCGCCAGGACGATCTCCGGGAGGCCCACCGCGTCCAGTAGCAGGCCACGGAGGAGGAAGGCTCCGTTGACCGCGGGCAGGGCGTAGAGCCAGAGCCGCTGTCCCCACTCCGGCAGGATCTGGGTCAGGAGGACGCTGCCGACCGCGAGCAGGTACACCGGGGTAAAGAGCTGCTGGGCCTCGCGCACGCTCCGGGCGGCCAGGCTGAGGAGGAGCTGCAGGGCGCTCAGGAAGGCCGCGAAGACCAACCCGACCCCTACCAGGGAGACCACGGCGCCGCCGGAGAGGGAGGTCGGGGCTGCGGAGAGGGGTGCCAGCCGCAGGGAGAGGATCACGGTCCCCACTACGAGCACCACCGAGGTGGTGGCCAGGGTGAAGACAGTGGCGAACTTCCCCAGAACGAGCGCCAGCCGGTCCGGCGGGGTCAGGAGGAGCCCTGGAAGGGTCCCCCGCTCCCGCTCCCCCGCCCCGAGGTCCAGCGCCGCATACTGTCCGCCCAGCAGCATCCACACGGTCATGAAGAAGGGCAGCACGACGGCCAGCTGCGCCCGTCCGGCGCTGTCGGCCGGCCGGATGCTGGCGTGCTCGACCCGGATCGGGAGCAGGCGCTCGGCGCTGATGCCGCGGCGGGAGAGCTGCGCCTCCACCTGCGCCAGGCTGTACCCGGCGACGGCCTGATCGACCTTCTGCCGGGCCAGGAGGGACGCGATCGACCCCTCGTCGTACAGCACGCGGAGGCGCACGGGGCCCCCAGACTCCTCCCGGCTGGCCTCCAGTACCGCGTGCACGGTCCCCCGCTGCAGCGCCGCCCGCGGATCACGCACCGCCACGACCTCGATCCACCCCCGAGCCGTGGCGGCAGGGATGAACTCCCGGAGTTCGGATGCGCCCACAACGGCCACCCGCGCCGGGGCATTCCGCAGGCGGGCCTCTTCGCGGAGCGCGAGGTAGGGCAGCCCGAGCGTCACCGCCGGCATCACGATCACGGGCAGGAGCAGGCCGAGAAGGAGCGTCCGCCGATCGCGGACCGCTTCCAGCAATTCCTTCCGAAAGACCGCCCAGGCCGCGCGCATCACGGGATCGGTCTCCTATGGCTGTACCCGGACCGCCCAGAGCGGCACGGCGCTGACCGCGAAGATGGCGACCAGCACCAGGCCGACCAGGAGGCGCGTCCGGCTGAGCGGCGTCAGGTCGTCTAACGGACCGGGATGGCCGCGCGGATTGAACAGCAGGATCAGAATAGCCATGGGGATATACCCCAGAGCCAATGCCACCGCCACCGCCAGGTACGAGATCACGCGGTGCCGTTCCGGCCCGAGCGCGGCCCGGATGGCGTGCCCGCCGTCGAGCATGCTGGCCGGCAGGAGGTTCAGGCTCGTCACGAGGAGCCCGATCCAGCCCGCCCAGTAGGTGGGGTGCCCCAGGATAATCGCGCCGTCCGGCGGGTGGATCAGGAGCGCGGTCAGCCAGCGGACGAGGAGGGGGTCCGGGATGCTCACCAGCGGCCCCGCCAGGGCCTCCAGGACGAACGAGTGGCGGATCCCGTAGATCAACACGGGGATTGCCACCAGGAAGCCGGCCAGCGGGCCGGAAGCGCCCAGGTCCATCAGGCCATTGCGGTCGGGCGCGGGCGAGCGCGTGACGATGACCGCACCCAGCGTCCCGATGGGCAGCACCGTGGGGAGCGGCGGCAGCGGGATGAAGTACGGCAGGCTGGCCCGGATCCCGCGAATCACGGACGTCACCTTGTGGCCCATCTCGTGCGTGAGCAGGATCGCCATCAACGGCAGCGAGAACGCGAGCGCGCCGTCGACGGCGTTGCGCAAATAGCCCTCCCGCACGAGGAAGGCCGCCTGCTGGTAGCCGGCCCAAAACGTGGTGCCCAGCGTGGCGATGAACAGTAGCAGGTTCAGTTGCCAGCGAATGCGCAACGGCGGCGGTTCGGGCAGCAAGACCACCAGGTCCTTGCCGCGGCGGCGGCGCAGTGCGGGCAGCAGGCGCAACGGTGCCAGGCGCTGGCGGAGGGCGGCGAGCGCCGGCCGCACGTCGGGTGGGCGCCGGATGACGAACGCCGGCCGGTCGCCGTCAAACCAGATGTCTTCCACCGGGAAGGACGCGGCGACCAGACGGGTCAGCTCTTCGGTCTGCGCAATGAGTTCTTCAGGAGTAACGGTGCTCACGGGCGAATTCCAGCATAGTCGGCCCCGGAGTGATTGTCACCGGCCTGGAGGTCGCCGTGTTCTGCGGCGGCGCCGGGCTGCCATGTGAAAAGCGCAGGGGGTGGGGGTTAGCCGAGGGGTCCCCGTGTCGTTCCGGGGAGGGCTAACCCCCACCCCCTGCGCGATTACGCGGGAGTTCTACCGCCGGCGCAGGAACGCCGGAATGTCCAGGTCGTCGATAACTTTCACGGGCTCCCTAACCCGGAGCCCATCCTCCGGCTTCAGGTCGCCGTTCGTGCGCGCGCCGTCGAAGCCGGTGGCGATGACCGTGATGCGGATCTCGCCGTCCACCTTGTCGTCAATCACCGCGCCGAAGATGATGTTGGCGTCGGGGTCGGCCGCGTCCTTGACGATCTGCGCCGCCTCGCTCACCTCCATCAGCCCCAGGTCCAACCCGCCCGTGATGTTGATCAGCACGCCGCGCGCCCCGTTCATCGAGGTCTCCAGCAGCGGGCTGGAGACGGCCGCCTGCGCCGCACGCAGGGCCCGGTCCTCGCCGCTGGCCACACCGATGCCGATCAGCGCCGATCCCGCCTCCGCCATCACCGTACGCACGTCGGCAAAGTCCAGGTTGATCAGCCCCGGGACGGTGATCAGGTCGGCGATCCCCTGCACGCCCTGCCGCAGCACGTCGTCGGCGACGCGGAAGGCCTCCACGATGGTCACCGACCGGTCGATAATCTGCAGCAGGCGGTCGTTGGGAATCGTGATCAGCGTGTTGACCTTCTGCTTGAGGCTGCGCACGCCTTCCTCCGCGGTGGTCATGCGGCGCCGCCCTTCAAAGGAGAAGGGCTTCGTCACCACCCCGATGGTCAGCGCGTTCAGGTCGCGGGCGATCTCGGCCACGAAGGGGCCGCCGCCGGTGCCGGTCCCGCCGCCCATCCCCGCGGTGATGAAGACCATGTCCGCCCCGTCCAGGGCTTCGTAGAGGTCTTCTTTGCTCTCCTCGGCGGCCTGCCGGCCGATCGTGGGGTCGCCCCCGGCGCCGAGGCCCTTGGTCGTCTTGGCCCCGATGTGGATCTTGCGGTCGGCGTTGGAGAGGGCGAGCGCCTGCGCATCGGTGTTGATGGCGATGAACTCCACCCCCCGCAGGCCGGCATGGATCATCCGGTTGACGGCGTTGCTGCCTCCGCCGCCCACCCCGACCACCTTGATCGCCGCATACCGGCGCAGATCGCGCTCCGTGTGTCCCATCGCCTCTCCTCCCCCACTACGCTGTCTAGGCACCCTGCAGCACCGCGCGGAAGAAGCCGCGCAGCCACCCCATGGCCCCTTTGCTCCCGTTGCCTTGCCTCAGCAAACGCATGCCGCTCCGCTCCCTTGCCCCGATCTGCACCAGCCCCACCGCCGTGCTGTAGATAGGGCTGCGCACCGCCTCAGTCACCCCGGTGACGTGGTCGGGCGCGCCGGGGCGCGCCGGGATCTCCAGGTTCTCGCTGGCGTACTGGGCGATCCCCTGCAGCAGCGCGGTCCCGCCGGTCAGCACAATCCCGCCCGGGATCAGGTGGCCGTAGCCACTGCGCCGCAGTTCCGCCCGCAGCAGGCTCATGATCTCGGAGAGGCGCGGCTCGATGATCTCGCAGAGGACCCGCCGCGGCAGGATCCGCGGCGTCCGGTCCCCGATGTTGAACACCTCGATCAACTCGCCCTCTGCCGCCATGTGCGGCGAGGCCGCCCCGACGCGGATCTTCAACTTCTCCGCCTCACTGACCGGTGTGCGCAGGCCGACGGCGATGTCGTTGGTGATGTGCGTCCCGCCCACCGGCAGGATGGCGCTGTGGATGAGGCCGCCGCCGACGAAGACGCCGATGCTGGTGGTCCCGCCGCCGATGTCCGCCACTACCGTGCCGAGTTCCCGTTCCGCCGGGGAGAGGATCGCCTCCGCCGAGGCCAGCGGCTCCAACACCAGCTCTTCGACTTCCAGGCCGGCCTCCTGGACGCACTTCACCACGTTGGCCAGGATCGTGGCCAGCCCCGTGACGATGTGCGCGTCCACCTCCAGCCGGGCGCCGAACATCCCGACGGGGTTGCGCACGCCGTCCTGCCCGTCCACCATGAAGTCCCGCGGCAAGAGGTGGATCAGGTCGCGGTCGGAGGGCGGCAGCGCGTTCATCCGCGCCGCCTCCACCACCCGGGAGACGTCCCCCGGCTCGATCTCGTGATCGCTGCGGGAGACGGCGACGATGCCGCGGCTGTTGGCGGAGGCGATGTGCTCGCCGGAGACGGAAACGAAGGCGGGGGTGAAGCGGGCGCCGGCCATGCGCTCAGCGCGCTCGACGGCGTCCTCGATCGCCTTGATGGTGGCGTCCAGGTCGACGACGACCCCCTTGCGGAGGCCTAAAGAGGGAGAGGTCCCCATCCCCACGATGTGGACCTCTCCGTCTTCATCCACCTCGCCTGCAATGGCGCAGACTTTGGTGGTGCCAATGTCGAGACCAGCGACCAAGCCCTTCTTCGGCACAGGTACGACTCCGGGTACGAGTAAGGTCCGTCGTCCGGGCCGGGCGCTTCCCCCGCCCCGGATGGGCACGTTGTTCCGGCGCCCCCAAAAGGCGCCTATCAGTCGCTATTTCCACGCGTCAATGGCTACTCCTCCTACGGAACCGGGCGAGGCTTGATGATCGCCTGGTCCGGCAGGCTGAGGTCGATGTACTCCAGGGGCGTGCCCTGGGCTCGGACCGTCCGGAGGATCTCGGGCGCCGCCGCCATGCGCTGCCGCAGACCCCGCAGCGGACCCGCGCGGATCTCCAAACCGTCTGTGGTATAGAGGAAGACCTCCTGCGTCCGCGTCACCTGCAGGTGGGCGACCTCGACGCGGAGAGCTTCCGGCAGTTGGGGCAGGATGGTCAGGCCGGCGCGCGTCGCTGGCGAGGGGATTTCCTCCCCCGGCGCCACCCAGGGAAGCGGCCGCCCCCGCTCCGAGACCAGGACCAGCTCCGGGCGCGCTTCCCGCACCTCCAGAACTACCCCAGCGGCATCCACCAGCGCGTACCCGCGGGCGGCGGGGACGGCCGCCACCGGCACCCGCTCGCCGATGCGGATGAGGATCGTGTGCGGTGGGCGGGCGCGTACCTGGGCGGAGGCGATCCAGGGGTGGCGGAGCAGGCGCCGGGTCACCTCCTGCGCGTTGATCGTGAAGATGGAGCGCGACCCCGGCTCGAGTCCCGACGCGGCGCGCACCGCGTCGGGCGTCAGCGTCTTCGCCCCTTCCACCTCGATGCGCTGCAGGGTAAAGAGCGCCGAGGCAGGCAGGCTCGCCGCCGTCAACAGGATGACCATGAGCAGAGCGAAGCGCAGACTAGAACTCCCCCAGCAATTTAATCTCGAGATCGAGCTCGCGGCCCGAAGCCCGCCGGACGCGCTCCCGCACCTGTTCGATCAACGTGAGGACCTGGGCCGCGGTGGCGCGGTCGCGGTTGACAATGTAGTTGGCGTGGATCTCGGAGATGACGGCATCGCCCACGGCCAGCCCCTTCGCCCCCGCGGTCTCGATTAACCGGCCGGCATGATCGCCCTCCGGGTTCCGGAAGACACACCCCGAACTCGGTGGCCCGATCGGCTGCGTGGCGTTGCGCTGCGCCAGCCAGGCCTCCATCCGCTGGCGCACCTCCTCTGCCGGCGCCGGGGGCAGGTGGAGTTCGACCTCCAGCACCACGGCGGGCCGCGCCTGCAGCAGCGACGTCCGGTAGGCGAATCCCAGGTCGACCGCGGACAGCGTCTCCTCTCCCTGCGGAGTCACCACGCGCACGCGGTCCACGATCTCGCTCAGGCTGTGCCCGTGCGCACCGGCGTTCATCACAACCGCGCCGCCCACGGACGCCGGAATTCCGGCCGCGAACTCCAGTCCAGAGAGACCGCGCCGCGCCGCCTCCTGCGCCAGGTGCGGCAGCCCGTGGCCGGCCTCCACAACCACCTTGGCGGCAACAAACCGCACCCGGTCGATGCCTTTCCCGATCTTGATGACGACGCCGCGCACGCCGGCGTCGGCCACCAGGATGTTCGAGCCCTGGCCCAGCGTCACGAAGGGGATGCCCCGTTCGAAGAGGAAGGCCGCCGTGGCGCGCAGTTCCGCCAGGTTCCGCGGGATGGCCAGCAGATCGGCCGGCCCCCCGATGCGCATGGACACGTGCTTCCACAACGGCTCATTTACACGGACGTCTCGCGCCCGCTGACGCAGTTCTTCCTCCAGGGACGCCACCGAACGGGGTGTCACGGCCGCACCCGGGCGCGCAGCCGCTCGACGATGGCGTCCGCGGCCGCGCCGATGTCACCCGCACCGAGGGTCAGGATGAGGTCGCCGGCGCGCGCCTCCCCTGCGGCCTGCTCGGCCGCCTCCTCCGCGGAGGGCACGAAGCGCACCGGCCGGCGGCGGCGCACCGCCTCCACGATCAAGGCGGCGCTGACGCCGGGGATGGGCTCTTCGTCCGCCGGGTAGATCTCGGTGATGTACACCTCATCCGCGTCGCGGAACGCATCGGCGAAGTGCGCGTGGGTGGTGCGCGTGC
>Ga0209642_10002735_pt1 | contig 11517 bp, 12 predicted proteins | sample RifCSP19_2_FD_184025 | JGI IMG/M metagenome (GOLD analysis project Ga0209642, IMG submission 184025) | Soil microbial communities from Rifle, Colorado - Rifle CSP2_sed 19_2 (SPAdes) (version 2) | ecosystem: Environmental > Terrestrial > Deep subsurface > Rock core/Sediment | place: Rifle... | reverse complement strand
ATCTCCTCGAACACCCATCGTTCGTGGTCGTCCCCAAGGACGGGAGGCACCTTCGTCACGACGTACCGCCAGACGCGCTCCTCGAGGACCTGGTGGCCCCAGTGCTCGAGGACGACCGCGAGGCCCCTCGCACCGTAGGGGTAGAGCGAGGGCTCGGGCCGGGTCGCCTCGAGGAAGTCCGGGATGTCGTACCAGAACACCGGCTTTCCGTCCCAGAGGAGCGTGGGCACGTAGTCCTGCCCCGTGGCCGCGAGGAGCTCGCGCTTGTCGTGGTACGGCACGCGGACCGTCTCGAACGGGATTCCCTTGAACGCGAGCATGCGGTCCGCGGACACGCAGTAGTGGCTGATCGGCATCGAGTGGAGGACGACCCGGGGCGCCATGGTCCCTCCGAAGGCGCCCGCCCGGATAAGGCGTTGCGCCCGTGCGAAAGTTTCATTTGCGAGGTGGGGTCTCCCGCGCTCAGAAGGGATGGGTCTGGCCGACGAAGTCGCCCTCTTCCTCCTGAGAACCCTCCCGCTCGTCTCCGGAGGCGCGTGGATCCTCGCGGGAGCGTGGCGAGTCCGCGAGCGGCATGTCCTCTCCCCCCTCGAGATCGCGCTCGCGCTGTTCTCGTTCGCGCTCGGCGGCTGGATCCTCGTCGACTGGCTGCGGTACGGCGTGCTGCACCGCACGACGGACGGCGTTGCCATCGCGGTCTCCCTCACCGGGATCGCGCTCCTCACGGCCGCGCCCATCCTCGTCCTGTTCGTGACGAAGTGGCTCACGATCGGGCACTCGAAGTACGATCCCCTCCTCGTCCTGCCGCCCGTGGGTGGGGTCCTTGGGATCGCGTTCGGCGGCTTCGTCGACGTGACGCCCGCGTGGTGGGGGATGTCCGTCCAGGTCGACCCCCTCCGCTTCCTTCCCTGGGCGGGCGTGATGCTCGGGTACACGATCGCCGCCGTGGCCTTCGTCGCGGTGCTGAAGTCCCAGCGCCGGGGGATGAACGCGGACGCGCGCACCCTCTTCCGCTGGATCGAGTGGAGCTTCCTCGTCGCGTTCGCCCTCGGGGTCGCGGCGACCCTGATCCTCGTGTTCTTGTCCCCGGGCGGTGTGCCGTGGTTCTCCTCGACGCTCGTGGTCCCGGCGGCGATGCACCTCCGGGCGACGATCCCCGTGACGCCGGACCAGCTCTCCCATCTCCGCCGCTCCCTCTCCGAGCTCGACAAGCGCGTCATCGCCGCGTACCTGTTCGGCCGCGACGGCGCGCCCCTCGCCTCCCTCGGGTCCGGCGCGAGGGAGCGCGTCGAGCCCGAGCGGATGCAGGCGCTCCTCGCCGCGGTCCGCAGCTTCGTGGAGACGAGCATCCCCGGCTCCCGCGGCTTCGCGGTCACGGGGATGCGCTTCGACTCCGAGGGCGTCGTCGGGGTGAGCGGGCAGTACCTGATCGCCGCGGCCGTCTACGCAGGGCCCGCGTACGATGCCGTGCGCTCGGAGCTCGTGCGGATCGTGCGCGACTTCGAGGCGCGGCACTGGAGGGAGCTCGAGGCGCCGGGCGGGCCCGACGCGCTCGCGGAGACCGGAGCGGACGCGCTCGCGAAGATCATGAAGTGAGCGAGAGCGCGATCAGGGATCGGCTCGAAAAGGGGAAGGACCGCCCTTTCGGGCGGCCTGACGGATGCATCCTTGCCCCGCTTCCTCGGTCGAAGGCCCTCAGGGCGCGACGAACCGCATCTCCATGTCGTCGGTCGTGATCGGGAGCTCTCCCGGCCACGGGCTGGTCACGCCTGACATGTGCACCTTGTATCCGACCAGGTAGTGCAGTCCCGGCGTCGCCTCTCTCACCCAACCGTTCGCGCGGAACTTGTAGGTCACGAAGCTCCAGACACCGGCGTCCGTTCCCGAAATCGTCTCTGTGCCCGCCGTGATCTCGAACTCCTCGAAGAAGTGCTCCGTCGTGCCCGGGAACACTGCCGGCAGTTCCGTGACCCGGATCGACCCAGCAAGGATGCATCCGTGGACGTCGCCCTTCCAATACATCCCGTCGCCCCAGTCGTTGAAGGCCATGTCCGCGAGGCATCGGATCGGCTTGGGTTCCGATGAATCCGCCAGGACGCTCGGGGCCGCGAAGAGGAACACGAACGCGCACATCACGAGCGTTGCCGCCACTCTTGTTCTCGTTGTCGTCACCTCCTCCCGCTGCGCGGGCGTTGATCCTCGATTCCCCCCTGCGAGGGCTCTCCATGGCTGTTCGGAGTCATCCGCGAGTCCCTCCGCTCATCCCCCGCGCCTCTCAGAAAAGAGACCCGTACGTCCTTCCGGGATGGGTAAACCCATCCGATTCCGCGCCTTAAGCGTGTCGAACGCTGCTACGGTTGTAGACGGATGGGCGGACGCAGGAAGGAACGCCCCGGTCGGGATTCGAACCCGAGCACCCGGCTCGACAGGCCGGGATCATAGACCGCTAGACCACCGGGGCGCGGGCGTGGTCAAGTGTGGCACCCTAATTAGGCTTTTTGGACCCGGTCCCCGGATCCGACCCCGGCGGATCTCCGCCGGAGGACCGGGAGGAGGGCGAGGAGGACGACGACTGCGACGATTCCGGCGGACGCGAGGAGTGCGGTCGTGAAGGACCGCAGCGGGACCGCGCCCGCGATCGCGAGGTCCGCCGCGAGGATCGGGAGAAAGACCGCGAGGGACGCGGCGACGAGAAGCCGAAGGCTCTGGCGGACGAGCGCGGCGTCGATCGCGGATCGGGCGTCCGTGGACAGAGACCCCTCGTACACCGGGCCGAACCGGTCCGAGAGGATCCGGAGTTCGACGTACACGATCGCTAGAGTGATGTAGGCGAAGGCGCCGACAGGCTCGACGCCCAGGTCCACGAGCCGCGCACCGAAGAATGCTCCACCGAAGAGGAACACGCCGAGCCTCCGCGGCCACGCGCCCCACTCCGCGAACCCCAGGATCGAGAGGTCGAGAGCGACGACGGCAAGCCCGAGGAGCCCGAGGTTCCATCCCGCTCGATCAACGACGAGCACGTCGGCGAGCGTCCACACGCCGAGGCCGGCGAGCGCGGCGATCGGGGCGAGCCGGAGGATCCGACGGATCAAGCGCCCCGCACCCACGTCCTCCCCCTCCCGAGGGCCATGGCGAGCGGCGTCCGCGGGTCCCAGTCCACGACCTGGGCGACGCGCCGGAGCTGGGCGATCGAGTTCTCCCGCTCCATCCTCAGGACCGCGTACGCGGCGTCCTCTGCGGGGGCCTCCCGCGCGAGCCGCCGCTCGATCTCCAAGGGCGACGGCGAGACGACGGCGACGTCGTAGCCGCGTGCAGAGAGGCCGACGACGGCGTCGAGGGATGCGCGGTCGAGGAGAGGGGTGATGACGACGATCAGAGCGTCCCGCGGGAAGAACCGGGACAGCACCCATGCGACGTGCGCGAACGCCCACTGCCCGCCCGGCCGGACCCGGATGAGCGCGTCGAGGATCCGGTAAAGCTGGCGCCGGCCGAATGCGGGGTGGACCCAGTCGAGGACGTCCCTCTGGACGACGAGACCGACGCGGTTCTTCGAGGCGAGGACGTGCTCCGCGATCCCGAGCGCCGCGCGGACCCCGTGCTCGACGGGGTTGTCCGCGTCCGTCCCGACGGAGCACTCCCGGCGGGCGTCGAGGACGATCACGACGTCCCCGGACCGCTCCCCCTCGTACTCGTTCGATAGGAGGCGGTCGAGCCGCGCGGTCGCCTTCCAGTTCAGCTGGCGCACGTCGTCCCCGGGCGCGTACTCCCGGATTCCCCAGAAGTCCGTCCCGACGCCGCGCTGGCGCGACGGCACCTGGCCGTACCAGGGGCGCGTGCGCCGGGGTCCGAGCTTCGCGCGCCGCACGTCCTCGGTCGCAGGAGCGGCGACGAGCCTCGAGGTCACATCGACCGTCGCGTCCTCGAGGCCGAGGTACAGCGGATCGAGGGACCGCACCCGCACGGGACCGATCGAGTAGTCGCCCTTCACCTCGGGCCGCACGGTGTAGTCGAGCCGGAGCGTCTCGCCCGCATCGAGGGGCACGACCGCGTGGTTCGTCCCGCGGACGAGGGCGAGCTCCGGGGGCAGGGCGTCGAGGATCTCGACGAGGTCGAGCCCGGGACCGTCGTTCCGGACCTCGAGGACGACGTCGGCCTCATGGCGGGCCTGGACCCGGTCGCGGGACACGAGCCGGGTCGCGGAGACCTTGGGCGGAGCCGGCGGCAGGAGCGCGCCCACCGCGAGGAACGCGAGGGGAGGCAGCGCGAGGAGGACGACCTGCCAGTGCCGGAGGGCGAGGCCCGCGACGACGAAGACGAGGGACGTCGCGACGAGCCCGCTCGAAAGCGTCGTCCGCATGTCACGGCACCTTGGGCACGGGGACCTGCCCGAGAACGTCCTGGACGACGACGTTCGCCCGCACGCCGCGGATCCACGGGTCGGGTTTCAGGAGCAGCCGGTGGGCGAGCGCGGGGACGGCGACCGCCTTGACGTCGTCCGGGGTGATGAAGTCCCGGCTGGCGAGGGCGGCGCGGGCGCGGGAGAGCTTGAGGAGGGCGAGGGACCCGCGCGGGCTCGCGCCAATCTCGACCTGGTGATGGGCCCGGGTCGCGGCGACGAGGTCGACGATGTAGCCTTCGACCGCGGGGTCGACGTGGACCCCTTCGACCTCGGCCTGCAGCGCGCGGACGTCCGCGGGCGTCGTCACCGCCTTCACGATCGCGTCGTCCGTGCGCCGGGCGCGGCGACGCTGGAGGATCTCGACCTCCTGGTCGCGCGTCGGATACCCGACGTCGATCCGCATGAGGAACCGGTCGACCTGGGCCTCGGGAAGGGGGTACGTTCCCTCGTGCTCGATCGGATTCTGCGTCGCGAGGACGAGGAACGGCGGCTCGATCTTCAACGTCTCGCCTTCCAGGGTCGCCTGGCGCTCCTGCATCGCCTCGAGGAGGGCGGACTGCGTCTTCGGCGGCGCGCGGTTGATCTCGTCCGCGAGGAGGACGTTCGTGAAGATCGGGCCGCGGCGGAGGAGGAACTGTCCCGTCGTCCGATCGAACACGTGGGTCCCCGTGATGTCCGCGGGGAGCAGGTCCGGGGTGAACTGCACGCGGCGGAACGTGAGGCCGAGCGCAGCGGCGAACGACTTAGCGATCAGGGTCTTCGCGAGACCGGGAACGTCCTCGATCAGGACGTGTCCGTCGCTGAGGACCGCCCAGAGGACGCGCTCGAGGACCCCTCGTTTGCCGACGATCACGGTCTCGATCTCGTCGAGCACCGCGGAGCCCGTCCGCGCGCCGTTCACCGCCACGCCTCCATCCGTCGGAGGACGTCCCGGAACGCCGCATCGAATCCCCCGCGCTCGCGCGCCTGGCGCACCCACCGGTACCGCTCCTCGCCGTCCTCCGTCCGGACGTGGAGGAAGTCCTCGAGGACGGGGTCCCCGACGAGGCTGCCGATCGCCGCGCGGTCCTGCTGGACCTCCCGCATCCGGTCTTCCGAGAGGCCGAGGACGAGCCGCGTCCTCGTCGCGAACGCGTCCCGCGCGCGGGTCGCGACGAGCATCTGGCTGTACAGCAGGCCGCCGTCCGCCCGCCGGACCGCGGCCGCGAGTTCGGCGAGCTCCCCCTCGCGCACGACGCCGGGCCTCCGCGGGCCGACGAGCGGGGGCACCTCGGACGCGCGCCGGGAGACCTGGACCCACGCGAGGACCGCGATCCCCGAGACGAGAAGGATCCCGAGCACCCACCGGACGGTCCCGGTGAACTCGCCGAGGAACACGAGGAAGGCGAGGAACCCGGTCGCCAGGACGGCGAGGGGCGCGAGGGACGCGTGCCGCGCACGTCCCTCGTCGGCGCTTCCTTGGATCCGGACCGGGCTCGCGGTCCGGGAGATCCCGTACGCCACGCTAGCCCTCCAGGGATCGACGGATCGTCTCAAGGCTCGCGAGGGACCGGGATCGCGCGTCCTCCCCGAGCGCGTGCAGGCTGTACCGCGCCTCCTCGAAGAGAGAGGTCAGGGTGCCGGCGGCATCGCGGGTCACATGGAGCTCGTGGACGGCCGCGACTTCGATCTCCCTCGGGGTCATCGGGGCCTGCGCGGCGAGCCCCTTCCCCCGGAGGAGCGCGCAGAACCGGTGGTAGCACGCGAGGATCACCGTCCGGACGTCCCCCCCGAGGTCGAGCTCGCGGATCGCCTCACCGACAGCCTGCACGGCAGCCTCGCGCTTCGGGACGATACCTCCCAGAGGCAGGGCCACGCGGCGGAACGGGGAAGACCGGAGGACAAGAGCGAGGACGACGATCCCCACGAACGTCGCCGCGACGAGCGACAGCCCGACCCCCGCGTTCGCCGCCCGCGGCCAGAGGTCGCCCGCGTCACCGCTGCCAGGCTCTGCCGACCCCGGCTGCGCGGGATCCCTCAGGCTCCGTGCGAGATCGGGCCAGACGATCACGAGGGCGAGGAAGATCAGGAGGGTGATCATCGCGCCGAGGAGCTCCCACCGGCTGACGGGCTTCAGGCGGACCCGGCCTTTCCGACGGTTCGTGAGGAGGATGTAGAACCCGCCGATGAGGAGGACCGCCGCGACGACCGCGAACGCGGCATGGAACACCTCGAGAGGGAGCAGGACCCCGCCCTCCGTCGGCGCGGTCCCGCCCGCGTCGGGGACGTCCGGGAGCGCCTCGCTCGGGTCGAGATTCGCAAGGTTGAATGCGAGGGCGGCGACGAGGAGCACCGCCGCGAAGAGAAGGATCGACGCCGGCCAGGTCGTCCTCCCCCGCCGGACCCCGAACATGGGGACGACGAACGCGGCGGTCCAGATAAGAGTTTCCCGCAAGCGTATCGAGCGCGCATCACGCGGCGATGAGCTCGTGGAAGAATCGCTCCCGCCGCCGCTTCCCGACCCATCGCAGGACGAACGCGGCGACGGCGGAGACCGCGGCAAGGGAGAGCGCGATCACGGTGACCCACGGGACCTCGGCTCCCGCGAGCTCGATCGCGGGTGCGTTGTAGTCCGCGCGCCCCGCGGTCGGCGCGCTCAGCGTCCCCGTGCTCGCGAGGAGGGAGAGCATGCCGATCGCCGCGAGGCCCGCCGAGCTGCACAGCGCGACCACGATCGAAACGCGTTCGGGATGGAGGATCTTCCGGCCCTTGTCGCTGAGCTCGTAGTAGATCCACTTCCGGCCCTCGTCGATGCGCTTGACGAGGCTCGCGCTCTGCAGCTTCTCAAGATGCTCGAGCAGCGTCGGCTTGCTGAGTCCCAGGAGGTTGCTCAGGTCCGTGACCGTCTGGCGCCGTCCGTCGAGGGTCTTCAAGATCCCCACGCGGACGTCCGAGGCAAGGGCCTTGAAGCTCTCTTGGTCCAAGGTGATCTTTGACGGCCCCGGCATCATGGCCACGGACGATGGCCGTGGGGCCTCTTGAAGGCATCCCTGCGATTCGGGAGGAGCCTAACGGTCGCCGGATCCTCGGACCCGCGGGCACTCCCTACGACGGGACCTTCTTCCAGTCGTCGAGGAACCGCTTCAGCCCGACGTCCGTCAGGGAGTGCTGGGTCATCTTCTTCAGGACGTCGAAGGGGACCGTGACGACGTCGGCGCCGAGCTTCGCGGCCTCGATCACGTGGAGCGGGTGGCGGATCGACGCGACGAGGACCTGGCAGTCCCATTCGTAGTTCCGGAAGATCTGTACGATTTCCCGAATCACCTGCATCCCGTCCTGCCCCTGGTCGTCGAGGCGGCCGATGAACGGGGAGACGTATTTCGCGCCCGCCTTGGCGGCGAGGATCGCCTGGTTCGCCGAGAAGACGAGGGTCGTGTTGATCTTCACGCCCTCCTTCGACAACGTCTTGATCGCCTTCAGGCCTTCCGTCGTCATCTGGATCTTCACGACGACGTTCTTGTTCAGCTTCGCGAGCTGGCGTCCCTGCTTGACCATCTCGTCCGCCTGGGTCGTCGTGACCTCGAGGCTGATCGGGCCGTCGACGAGTGCAAGGATGTCCTGAACGACCTGAGCCCACTTCCGCCCCGTCTTCGCGACGAGGGTGGGGTTCGTCGTCACCCCGTCCAGGACGCCCCACGACGCGGCCTCGCGGATCTCGTCGATGTCCGCGGTATCGAGGAAGATCTTCACCATGCGCGTCCGCCGCGCTCGGATAGGCAGGTCGGGTTAAGAACGTTCGCGGTCGCGCCGGATAGGGAGGAAATCGGCCGGCGCAGGCGAAGCTACTTCAGACCGCGAGGTCGTGCCGCCGCCATGGCGGCACCCGCGACCCTCTGGCGCCACCGCGACTTCATGCTCCTGTGGATCGGGCAGAGCGTGAGCGTTTTCGGGAACCAGTTCACGGCCCTCGCCCTGCCGATCATCGCGATCCTCGCGCTCGGCGCGGGCGCCGCGGAGATGGGGATCCTCGGGGCCGCGGGCACCGCCGCGTTCCCGCTCATCGGCCTCTTCGTCGGGGTGTGGGTCGACCGGCACCGCCGGCGTCCGGTCCTCATCGCGGGAGACTTGGGCCGCGGGATCATCGTCGGGGTCGTGGCCCTCCTCGCCTTCGCATCGCTCCTCCAGATGTGGATCCTGTACGTCCTCTCGTTCCTCACGGGCGTCCTCACGGTGTTCTTCGATGTCGCGTACATGGCCTACCTCCCGAGCCTCGTGAGCCGACGGCAGCTCGTCGAGGGGAACAGCAAGCTCGAGACGACGAACTCCCTCTCGGCGGTGGCGGGCCCCGGCCTCGCGGGCGCGGTGATCCGGATCCTGTCTGTAGGGTGGGCGATGGTCTTCGACGCGTTCTCGTTCTTCTTCGCCGCGGCGATGATGACGGGCATCCGCACGCCGGAAACCGTCACGAGCCCCGCGGAGCGGAAACATGTCTGGGCGGAAATGCGGGAGGGCCTCGCGGTGGTGTTCCGCGACCGCCGGCTGTGGTCGATCGCGGGCTGCACGGCGACGGCGAACCTGTTCGCGAATGCGACCTTCGCGATTCTGTTCCTCTACGCGAAGTCGGACCTCGGCTTCACGGACGAGACCCTCGCTCCCGCGTTCGGGGTAATCTTCAGCGTCGGTGCGATCGGGGGCCTCCTCGGCGCGGTGACCGCCGGGCGCCTCGCCCGGCGTCTCGGGATCGGCGCGACGATCGTCCTCGGCAGCCTGATCGGAGGCGTCGCCGCGGTCGGGATCCTCTTCGCGACTCCCGCGACCGCGTTCGTCGTGCTCGTCGGAACGTTCGCGCTCCTGAACTTCTCCATCCTCGTGTACAACATCAACCAAGTGAGCCTGCGCCAGGCGCTCGTGCCCGTCCGGCTCCAGGGCCGTCTGAACGCGACGATGCGGTTCCTCGTCTGGGGGACCGTTCCCCTGGGCAGCCTTCTCGGGGGGATCCTCGGGGTCGTCATCGGCCTGCGCGCCACGGTCGTCGTGACGGTCATCGGAGGCCTCTTCGCGTTCGCCTGGGTCTTGTTCAGCCCCGTCCGCAGCCTCCGGGAGATGCCAGCCCCGAGCGAGTGACGTCGTCCTCGAAGAAACGAAAAGGAGGGAGGAGGGGCGCGAACGCCCCTCGATTCGAATCTACGCGAGCCGTACCGCGGTCTTCTGGAGTCTCGGGTGGCGGTTCACGAACTTCGTGCCCTGGATGATCCCGTCGAGCCCGAGGAAGCGGCCCGCGCTCAGGAAGTACATCAGCACGAGCATCAAGGCCAGGATCACGCGGTTGTCGACGAGCGGATTTGCCGTCGGGGTGTCTGCGATCGGCCAGAGGGCGACCGTGAACAGGAGCATCTGCAGGGCGCCGCTGATCGCGCCGACGCGCACGAGGACTCCGAGCAGCAGGGAGATGCCGATCAGGAGTTCGCCGTAGACGACGAGGACCTCAACGCCCCAGTTCCCGGAGAGGCTGTTGAAGAACCCCTGCAGGGGTCCCGACGCGCTGTTCGCAAGGAAGCCCTTCGTCGCCATCCCGCCCGCGAGTTCCGTCTGGATCTTGAAGTAGGCGCTCCAGAGGAAGTAGAATCCCAGGCCGATCCGGGCGAAGAAAATCGACCATGTCTTTCCCGATCGCCATTCCACGCCGAAGACGTTCTGGAAGAGCGTCTTCCCTACCGTTTCCGTTGGGTATGCCCCCATCGGCTTCCACCTCTGGAAGACCGACTGCGATGTCTCAATTAGCTTGGATTGACATACTCTCTTTCCGTGTATATACGGAAATTCGCATGCCCGGGGGTCCGATGTGCACACCTGGACGTTCGACGACCGTCAGGGGTCACTGGCGGTCGCCTGCGGGACGCGCGGAGACGGGCGCCGCACGATGAGCCCGGCGGCGAGGGGGAGCAGTCCGCAGGCCGCGCCGACGACGCCCAGGCCGACGGACCCCCAGGCCGCGAACGCCGCGCCCGCAACGAGGACGACCGTCGCCCCCACGACCGAGACGATCGCGTCGTTCGCTCCGAACAACGTCCCCCGCTCCGCGACCGCCGTCGCGTCCGCGAGGACCGCGGTCCCCGGCACGTACGTGAAACACCATCCCGCGCCGACGAGGAAGAGCCCCGCGCCGGCGATGAGGCCCACGTCCGTGCGGGTGAAGAGGAGCGCCCCGAGCGCGAGGGTGAGGCCGCCCGCCCCGATCGCGAGCGCTCGGCTGCGGCGATCCGCGATCCGGCCCGCAATCGGCGAAGGCAGGAACATCCCCGCGAAGTGGCCGACAAGGATCCCGGCCGCGGACATTCCGCCCATCGGGGCCAGGGTCGCGCTCGCGATGGACATCACTCCGCCCATCCCGCCCTGCGCGCCCGCGTTCCCCGCGACGACCCATGGGACTCCGGGACGCCGGAGGACGCTCACGAAGCGCCCGCGGACGCCGGGACTGCCGCGGCCGACCAGGTCTCGCCGCGCGAAGAGCATCGCGACCGCGCCGGCGACGAAGAATGGCACCATCGCGAGGTATCCCTGCGCAGGCGTCGCCTCCCCGGAGGCGGAGAGAACGTTGAACACGCCGCCGCCGACGAGGCTGCCGAGGAAGCTCGCGAGCACGAGGCGGCTGATCGCCCGCGCGCGTTCGGAAGGTGGGTACAGGTCGGCTGCGGCAAGCCGACCGAGGTACGTCACGCTCACCCCCGCGCTCAGGAGGAAGAGTCCTCCGAGGAACCCGGCCATGGCCAATAGGCCCGCGCTGCGACCGGCGAGAGCCGCGGCGACGGCGATCGCGCCCGCTGCGCCTGCGGCGTGACCGGCGGCGAGGATGGGCGCGCGCCCGACGCGGTCCATCAGGCGACCCGCGGGGATCGTCGCGACGGGCGTCGCGAGAAACGCGATCGCGAACGGCAGGCCGCCGAGGGCGGCCCCTCCGCCCATGTCAATCATGGCAAAGGGGCCGAAGAACACGAACAGGAACGCGGTCGCGAACGAGCAGACCTGACTCGTCGCGAGGAGAACCATGCCGCGCCGCGCGCTCGTCGGATCACCACATCGCCTGGACGACAAGGACGAGGCTCAGCCCGACGAGGACCGCGGCGATCCCGCGGCGCGTC
>Ga0209642_10002734_pt1 | contig 11521 bp, 9 predicted proteins | sample RifCSP19_2_FD_184025 | JGI IMG/M metagenome (GOLD analysis project Ga0209642, IMG submission 184025) | Soil microbial communities from Rifle, Colorado - Rifle CSP2_sed 19_2 (SPAdes) (version 2) | ecosystem: Environmental > Terrestrial > Deep subsurface > Rock core/Sediment | place: Rifle... | reverse complement strand
GGCCGCGGCGACCTCCACGTCCGTTGGGTTCGAGAGTCCGAGCCGCACGCCGCCGAGCTTCGCCTTGTGCGGTACCTCCGGTGCCAGCGCCTTCACGGCGACGGGGAAGCCGATCGCGCGAGCCGCATCCGCCGCGGTCTCCGCGGTCTTCGCGACGGCCTCCTTCGGGCGACGCACCCCGTAGAGCTCGAGCAACCTTGCCGCCTGGACCTCGTCGAGCGGTCCTGAGCGTCCCCGAAGCACCCGGAGCGCCTTGGCACGGCTCGGGTGCGCCGGTACGTCTGTGATCGAGCCCTCGCGGGCACCCTGACCGTCGATGAGGGCGCGGATGGCGCCGGTCGCCGCGCGATGGCCCTGCAGGAACGGCAGCCCTTCCTCGCGGGTCCACGCCTTGGCCCTCGGGATGTAGGCGAGCGGGCTCATGGCCACCGAGGCGAACGCGGTGCCGGTCTCCTCCTGGAGCTCTCGCACACGCTGCAGCAGATGCTCGGCCCAAACGATCTCGTTCTCCAGGCGCGGAGGGAACGCGTCGAACGCGACGAAGCCCACGGCGGGGTCGTTCGCGAGCGCCTCGAGCGCCCCCTCGAACATCTCGGTCTCGACGGCGGCCTGACCGGTCACGTCGAGCGGGTTGTTCTGCGAGGCGAAGTGCGGCAGGGCCCGCCTCAGCTTCTCCTTCGTCGTCGGCGCGAACTCCGGGAGCGTGAGCCCAGCTTCCCCGGCCGCCTCTGCGAACAGCGTGCAGGCGCCGCCGGACTGAAGCGCCGCCGCCACCCCGGAGGTACGCAACTTCCGGTGGTGGGTGAGCAGGACCGCGGCCTCGAACATCGTGACCGGGTCCTCGACGAGGATCACGCCGTGCCCCTTCAGCCAGGCGTCGCGGAGGGCGGTGTTGCCGGCGAGCGCTCCGGTGTGCGCGACGATCGATCGCCTCGCCGCTTCGCTCCGGCCCTCGGGGGCGCACACGAGGACCGGCTTCCGAGCCCAGCGGAGGGCATCGAGGCCGCGTTGGATGCCCTCGACATCGCGCATCGTCTCGATATAGGTCGTGACGATCTTCGTCCGAAGGTCGCCGGCCGCCCATTCGAACATCTCCCCGAGGCCGACGACCGCCTCGTTGCCGACGCCGAGGATGATCCGAAGCCCGACGCCCCGGTCCGAGGCCATCTGGTTCATCGTCCAGGCGACCGTACCGCTCTGGCTGATGACGGCGATCGAGCCGGGCACCGGGTCGGGCGGCGGCGTCGTGCCGTAGGGCGCAACGCGGTCCACGTAGTTGACGAACCCCTCGACGTTGGGCCCGAGGACCGGGATCCGGTTCCGGAGCGCCGCCTGCCGCAGCTCATCCTGGAGCGCGCGCCCCTCCTCGCCGGCCTCGGCGAACCCGGACGAGACGACCATGATCCCCCGCACGCCCGCACGCCCGCAGTCGTCGATCATCCGGACCACCACGCGGGCCGGGACGACGAAGACCAGCAGATCGACCCCGTCGCTGGGGAGCTCGGAGATCGCGTCGAGGCAGGGCCGACCCCAGACCTCCCGGTACTTCGGGTTGATCGGGTACAGGTCGCCCTCGAACCCGACGTGCAGCAGCGAGCGGTGGATCTCCGGTGCCCACGAGTCCGGGGACTCGGACGCCCCGACGATCGCGATCGACCGCGGCGCCAGGAGCGGCCCGAGGTCCCAGCTCGTCACGGGCTCTCCTCGCGGAACCGCGCGTCGCGCCAGGCGATCGCGGCCTTCAGCCCCTGCTCCTGGGTGATACGACGGAACTCGTCCCGTGCAGGGAGGTTCGCCGACTCAATCATCACGTCGATCTCCGTGTTCGCCTCCATGGCCGCTCGGAACCCGGCGACCTCCCACACCCTATTCACCGAGCGTTTGGTGGCCTGAACGACCCACGGCTCGTTCTTCGCTATCTCCTCGGCGAGCATGAGCGTCGCCTCGTCGAGCGCCTCGCGCGGCACGACGCGGTTCACCAGTCCGATCCGGAGGGCCTCGGGGGCGGGGACCCGGTCCTCCCCCGTGAACAGGAGCTCCTTCGCGGCGCGGACCCCGATCACCCACGGCAGGAACATCGAGACGACACCGGAGCCGAACCGGATGTCGACGTATCCGAAATACGCGTCGTCGGCGGCCACGGCCAGGTCGCAAGCCAGCATGAGGTCTGTGCCCCCCGCCAGGCAGTAGCTGTGCACGCTCGCGATCACGGGCTTCGGGTGCTCGAGGATCCGCAGCATCTGCTGGGTCGAGTGACGCAGCTCCCGGTGCCAGCCCGCGGCGTCCATCGCCCCCGCCTCGGCATCCTCGTTCAGGTCGTAGCCGGCGCAGAAGGCCCGTCCGGCCGCCCGCAGGATCACCGCACGGACGGACCCGTCCTCCGCCGCCTCGTCAAGCGCGCGCACCAGCGCGTCCATCAGCTCGCCGTTCAGCGCGTTCAGCGCCTGGGGCCGGTTCATCGTGAGCCTTCGAACGGGGCCGAGGTCCTCCGTGAGCACGACGGCCTCCTGGGAGGTTGGCTCGTTCACGGGTTCCCCCTCTCGAACAGTCGGTCCCGGATGATACCGTGCTACTGAACGGTGCTTCAGCCGCCTCAGAGACGCTGCCGCGCAGGGATATCCGACCTGATCAGCGACCCAACGGGCGTGCCTAGGACGGGGTTGCGCCGAAGGGCGTTGGGTTGCGGCGGGCCCGGTCGGTGTGCTACTCACATGGTTTGTACCGCCGTACAAACCATGCGAGGAGGATCGCCATGTCGCATCCGCGCGAGCGCCGGAACGGTTTGAGCCGACGGGACTTCCTGCGGAACTCCATCGGAGCGGCAATCATGCTCCCGAGCGCCTCGGCGATCCTGGCCGCGTGCACCAAACCCGGCACCATCGAGGGCGGCGCCACCGGCGGTGGTGACGGGGCCACCGGTGGGGGGGGCGCGACCGGTGGGGGAGGCGGCGTCAACCTCCTCGCTCCCCGACCTGATCGGCCAGTCACGCTCCCGCTGAACGGGATGGAACCCATCCCGAGCGACCTCCCGATCGAGTCCGGTGTCGAGTTCCAGATGTTCAACTGGGTGGACTACCTCTGGAAGACGATCATCCGGCGTTTCGTCGAGCAGAACAGCGACCACGACATCTCGTTCACGGCGACCACGACCTTCAACAACATGGAGGAGGCTGTCGCGAAACTACAGGCAGAGGAGATCCAGGCGGACGTCTTCTTCCCGACGATCGACGCCGTACCCAAACTCGCTGCGGCAGGGCTCCTGCAGCCGCTCAACCACGAACTCATCCCCAACCTCCAGAAGAACGTGTGGCCCGAGTACCAGAACCCGTACTACGACCAGGAGTGGCGCTATACGGTCCCGTACACGGTCTACACGACGGGGATCTCATACCGCCGGGACGTGATCCCCGACAGCCAGATCTACGGCATGGAGAATCCCTGGGAGATCCTCTGGGACCCGACCTATCGTGATCGCGTCGGTGTCTACGACAGCTACCGGGACACGATCCAGACAGCCCTGCTTAAGGCCGGCATCACCGACATCAACACGGGTGAGCAGGAGGACCTCGACGTCGCGAGGGACGAGCTCCTGTCCATGTTCGACCTCGTCAACCCGCGGGCAACGATCAACGGCTCCTACAAGCGCCTACCGCAGGGTGACTTCGACGTGCATCTGTCATGGTCGGGCGACATCGTGGCCGGTTGGGGCTACGTGCCCGAGTACACGCGCTCCTACTACGAAAACCTCGGCTACTGGTTCCCGGAGGATCGGCTCGGGCCGGTGGACAACGACTGCATCGCGATCCCTGCGAACGCACCGCACCCCCGGCTGGCGCACGAGTTCATCAACTTCATGCTCGACTTCCAGAACGCGATGGACAACTTCTCGTGGGTCGGATACCAACCGCCTCAGAACGACGCGCAGCCCGAACTCCTCACGCAGACCGAGGGCATGTACTCTCAGATCTCCGGCTGGGCCGAGCCCGCCGAGTACGTCCTCCCGTGGATGGAGGCGGCGGTGGTGCGGCAGTCCGACTTCGACGTCGGCTACCGGCAGTCTCCTCTCACCCCCGAGGTCAACGACCGGTGGAACGACGTCTGGCAGCAGTTCAAGGCCGGTGTCAAAGCCAGCACCTAGCGGAGCCCCCGCCGGCGGTGTGAGCCGCCGGCGGGCCCGCCGCCGGAGGGAACAGGGCGGGATCCACTACCCCCGTTGGTACTGGCCGTCGTTCGCGTCCCCGGCGATCGTCTGGCTCATCGTGTTCTTCCTGCTCCCCTTGTACACGGTCGTTTCGATCGCGTTCGGCACGGTGGACCCGATCTTCCGAACGCCTCTTCCCGTCTGGCAGCCCTGGTGGTGGACGAGCTCCCACCTTTTGGAGGGCCTGGACAAGACGTTCGGCCTGTTCCGGCAGGTCTACGTCAGAACGTTCTGGTACGTGCTGCTGTCGAGCGCCATCTGCCTGGTGCTCGGCTACGCCGTGGCCTACTACGTCGCCCGTCACAGCGGTCGGCGGAGGACGCTCCTGCTCGTCCTGTTGATCTCACCCTTCTGGATCAGCTACCTCATGCGCATGCTGGCCTGGGTGAACCTGCTCGAGCGCGATGGGTACGTCAACAGGATCCTCACGTTCCTGCATCTCGTCCCCGAGTCCGTCGGCTGGTTGGAGGGACGCGGGATCACCGTGATCCTCGGGTTGGTGTACGGGTACATCCCCTACATGATCCTTCCCCTCTACGCCTTCCTCGACCGCATCGACGTCAGCGTGCTCGAGTCCGGACGTGACCTGGGTGCGAACCCGCTCTCCACGTTCCTTCGCGTGACCCTCCCGCTATCCCGTCCGGCCATCCTGGCAGGGCTCGTCATCGTCACGCTACCGATGTTCGGCGATTACTTCACCAACACCATGCTCTCGGGCTCGCCGAGCACGACCATGGTCGGGAACCTCATCGACGATTCGATCAACACGCCCGGCCAGGGACCGGAGGCTGCTGTCCTCATCTTGATCTTGATGATCATGCTGATCATCCCGATCATGTACTACCTCCGAAGCACCGCCAGGGCGGCCCAGATCAGATGACGCAGGCAACGGCGGGGCGTGGCACGATCGTGGCGGGACCCAGGCGACGCCTGGGGCGGTTGGGCTCCTGGTGGAAGAACCCGTGGCGCAAGCCTCGCGTCCTGGAGGCCGTGACCTGGGGCTACATCGCCTGGTCGATCCTTCCGCTGTTCGTCGCCATCCTGATCTCGTTCAACCAGGGACGATCCAACGCGTCGATCCAGGGCCTCGGGCTCACCTGGTGGTGGGGCGACCCTGACTCCCTCTTCCACGACCCGGAGCTCCATGCCGCTCTCTTCCAGAGCCTGCGCCTGTCGGTCGCGACGATGTTGATCGCGGTCCCGCTCGGTGTTGCGTTCGCGGTTGGGCTCGACCGTTGGCACGGCCGAGGGTCGGGGACGGCCAACTTCGTCATGCTCCTGTCCTTCGTCTTGCCGGAGATCGTGCTCGGCGTCGCCATGTTCCTCATCGTCGTGCACGTCCTGAAGTTCCTGAACCTCGGGACGGTCGCGCAGGTGGTCGGACTCGTGAGCTACCAGCTCTCCTACCCGGTGATCATCGTGCGAGCGCGGCTGCTCTCGATCGGCAAGGAGTACGAGGAAGCAGCGATGGACCTTGGAGCACCCCCAGGGCATTCGATCCGACGCGTGTTGTTGCCGATGCTCTACCCTGCGATCCTGGCGAGCTTCATCGTGGTCTTCGCCGATTCCCTCGACGACTTCGTGACGGTCCGCTACCTGTCGGGACCTGCGACTAGCGAGCCTCTCGCGGTGAAGATCTACAACTTCTCGAGGGGCTCGCCCACCCCGGCGATCAACGCCGCTGCTACGTTCCTCCTGTTCGCGACGACCCTCGTGGTCGTGCTCGGATACTTCGCCTACCGCTACTCGACGCGCGGTCAGCGCACGGAAGGACTGAAGGTCTTCACACAAATCTGATGCCGTCAAGCAGGAACGGCGGATCCTCCACCCGACGTCGCCGCCGAGGTGTCCATGACGATCCTGAGTGCTTCCGCCGGGAGATGTACGGAGACGGCCGCGCCCTGCTCGTAGGGGACCGCCCCGCCCTCGTTGTGGATCCACGCCTGGAGGGTCAGCCCCGTCGGCACGTGCACCATGACCTGGAGCGTGGAGCCGACGTAGACGACGCGGTCGATCATCCCTGGGATGCGGTTCTCCCCGGCCGAGCCCTGGGCCTCAAGGCGGATCCGCTCGGGGCGGATCGTGGCCTTCATGTCGCCCCGGAAGTCAGTCTCGCCCTTGGCCGCCACGAGCTCGAAGTCCCCGAGCCTGATCCTGGCCCGGCCGGTACCGTCTGCGCCCTCGGATCGCACGTCCATGAGGTTCGAGACCCCGAGGAAGTCGGCCACGTATACCGTTGCCGGCTCCTCGTAGACCTCCGACGGCGTTCCCACCTGTTCGACGCGCCCCGCGCTCATGACCGCGAGCCGGTCGGACATGGTGAGCGCCTCCTCCTGGTCGTGCGTCACGTAGATGAACGTGATGCCGACCTCCTCCTGGAGGGCCTTCAGCTCGATCTGGAGCGCCTTGCGCAGCTTGGCGTCGAGCGCGCCGAGCGGTTCGTCGAGCAGGAGCACGGCAGGGTTCAGGATGAGCGCGCGCGCGAGCGCCACCCGCTGCTGCTGCCCGCCGGACAACTGCGAGGGCCGCCGGCGCTCGAGCCCGCTGAGGCGAACGAGCTCGAGGGCCTCCCCGATCTTCTCCTTCGCCTCCTGCTTCGAGACGTCCTTGTACCGCAGGCCGAAACCCACGTTCTCGGCCACGCTGAGGTGCGGGAACAGGGCGTAGTTCTGGAAGACCGTGTTGACCTGCCGCTTGTGCGGCGGCGTCTGGACCATGTCGACCCCATCGAGGAGGATCTGTCCCTCGTCCGGGCGTTCGAATCCCGCGATGAGTCGGAGCGTCGTCGTCTTCCCGCACCCCGACGGACCCAGGAGCGAGAAGAACTCGCCCGGTGGCATGTCGAGGTTGATCCCCGCGACCGCCGTGACGTCGGCGAACCGCTTCACCAGATCGACGAGGACGACCTCTCCGCCAGCCATGCACGGCGGAGGATACACGACGGTACTCCAGGCCTGCCTGGCCGTTCAGCCTCCAGAGCACACCCGTGACCCCTTGGGCCCGCCGCGGGAGCCCTCAGCTCAGGTTGACGTAGATCGCCTTGTCCTCCAGGTAATCGTCGATCCCGTGCTTGCCGAGCTCGCGACCGATCCCCGATTGCTTGTAGCCACCCCAGGGCATCTCCGTCGGCGCCGGCTGCGTGTCGTTGATCCACACGATCCCGGCACGGAGCGCCCGCGCGGTGTTGAGCGCCTTCTTGATGTCCTTGGTCCAGACCGCGGCTGCCAGACCGTATTCGTTGTCGTTCGCGATCCGAACGGCCTCCTCCGCGTCCTTGAACGGGATCACCGCCATGACCGGCCCGAAGATCTCCTCTCGGGAGATCTTCGCCTCGTTGTCGACGTCGGCGAAGATCGTCGGGGGGACCCAGTAGCCGCCGGACAGGGCCGGATCCGAGGGTGTCTCCCCCTGGACCGCCAGCTTCGCCTCCGTCTTCCCGATCTCGATGTAGTCCTCGATCGTCCGCTTCTGGTCGGCGCTGACGATCGGACCCATGGTCGTGTCCTCGTTCAGCTGGTCGCCCAGCTTGATCTCCTTCGCGTGGTCGACCATCGCGTTCAGAGCGTCGTCGTAGATGCTCTGCTCCACGAGCACCCGGCTGCCGGCCGAGCAGATCTCGCCCTGGTTCCAGAAGATGCCGTTGCACGAACCCTCGACCGCGGCCTCGAAGTCGGCGTCGGCGAAGAAGATGTTGGGCGACTTCCCGCCGAGCTCCAAGCAGAGGCGCTTCATCGTCTCGGCACCTTCACGCATGACCCAACGACCGACCTCCACGGAGCCGGTCAGGCTGATCTTGTCCACGGCCGGGTGCTTCACCAGCGCGGCGCCCACCGACGATCCCGGACCCGTGATCACGGACAGGACGCCCGGAGGGAGCCCCGCCTCCTCGAGGATCTTGGCGATCTCGATCGCGGTGTGCGGCGTGTACGAAGCGGGCTTGAGGATCGCGGTGCAGCCCACCGCGATCGCCGGGGCGACCTTCTGCGCCGCCATCATCATCGGGTAGTTCCACGGCGGGATGCATGCGGCCACGCCGACCGGCTCCCGCATGACGAAGTGCATCGCATCCTTGCCGAGCGGCTGGGCCTCGCCCGAGACCTTCGTGGCCCAGCCGCCGTAGTACTCGAACATGAAGGCGACTTCCGCGACGTCTTCCCGAGCCTCCCCGATGGGCTTCCCGTTGTCCAACGACTCGAGCCGCGCTAGCCGCTCGTGTTCGCGCATGACGATCTCCGCCGCACGGAGGAGGATGCGACCGCGCTCGCGTTCGCTGGTCCCCGGCCACCAGAGTCCCTCGTCGAACGTCCTCCTGGCGGAAGCGACGGCGGCCTCGGCATCCTGGGGCTTCGAGAGCGGGGCGGTGGCGATCACCTCGCCGGTCGCCGGGTTGAAGACGTCGAACCGCTCACCGTCGATCGCGTCGACCCACTTGCCGTCGACGTAGTTCTGCAACTCCTGCGCCACGGAGATCGCCTCCTCCATGAGACTTGAACGTTTGTTCAGGATAGCGCCGTGCGCGGGGGCGGCGCTACGCCTGGGGGCCCGCGATCCACTCCCCGTCGGTCCACGTGGGCTCGCCCTCGACGAGCGTCAGCAGGCGCTGGTAGTTCTCCTCGGTGCGCGGCTCGTGCACCATGGCGAAGTACGACTCGCGGTCCTCGAACATCACCACCACGACGACCTCGTCGCCCTCCTCGGCCACCAGTAGGTAGGAGCCGACGTAGCCCTTCGTGGCCGCCGCCCGCGGGTCGTTCAGGTGCGCCTTCAGCTCCTCGAGCTTGCCGTGCCGTGCCTTCATCCGCCCCAGGGTTCCGAACACGTCCCACTCCTTCCGTTCGCCGACCGCGGGAGGATACGCCGGGAGCGCACGGGCCCGATAGTCTCCGCCGCATGATCCGGGAGCGCACGATGGGAGGGGACGGCGTGCGCCTCCACGTGCGCGAGTGGCCAGCCGAGGGCCCCGGCGTCCTCCTTCTCCACGGCCTCGCCTCCTCCTCCCACATCTGGGACCTCGTCGCGCCGAGGCTCGTCCGGCGCGGGTTGCGCGTCGTCGGCTACGACCAACGGGGGCACGGGAGGTCCGGGAAGCCCACGTCCGGGTACGGGTTCGAGCGCATGATCGCCGACGCCGGTGCCGTGATGCGGGCGGTGCGCCTCCGCGAGCCGCTCGTCGTCGGGCACTCCTGGGGGGCGAACGTGGCGCTCGAGCTCGCCGCCCGCCGACCGAGGACGACCCGCGGCGTCGTCCTGATCGACGGCGGGTTCATCGGCCTGCGCGAACGCTTCGACTGGCGCACCGCGAAGGCGGTCCTTGCACCGCCCGATCTCCGAGGAACGCCGCTCCACGAGTTCCTCGAGTTCGTGCGATACGAGCACCGGGCCGGGATCGAGATCACGCCCGAGATCGAGGCCGTGTTCCTCTCGCTCATGCGGGTGGATCGACATGGGAACATCCATCCTCGGCTCTCGCGCGCGAACCACCTGCGGATCCTGCGCGCGCTCTGGATGCAGGACACGATGGGACTCCTCCGCGGGATCCGCGTGCCCACGCTGGTGCTGGCCGTGCGTTCGCGGCCCGAGGCGGCGGACTCCGCGGGTTTCATGGAGGAGAAGGAGCGGGCCGCGAAGGTCGTGCGTTCGATCGGGGACCCGGTGCGCTTCGAGTGGATCGACGGGGTCCACGACGTGCCGCTCCAGCGCCCGGAGGCCGTCGCGGCGTGGGTCGCTCGCTTCACCAGGACGCTCGTAGGATGAAGCTGTGGCCACCTTCGTCCTGATCCTGCTGCTGATCGCCGCGATCTTCGGGGTCCTCGGCGCCGTGCTCAAGGTCGCGCTGGTCCTCGTACTGTCCGTGATCCTCGCGATCGTCGTACTGACGGCGATCGTCGCCTGGTACGTGCGATCGGGCGTCCATGCCTGGCAACGGGATCTGCGACGTCGGGCGGAGGACGAACGCCGACGCAGCCACGCGTACGACGTCGGCCGCGAGGACCCGCACCGGGGCTCGACGGGCGAGCTCGGCGGCGGCGCGGACTAGCGGACGCCGGCCCCGCGGCGCGCCATCCGGTCACGGTACGCGATCGGCCCGTTGCCAACGAGGCTGCGCAGGAGCCCTCGGCCGCTTCCCGCCGCCGCTCGCCGGTCGCCGGATTCCAGCGCCCAGACCGCCGCCCGGACGAGCGGCCAGCGCAACGGCTCCGGTGGGACCTTCGAGACCTCCGGTCCGACCACGGGCATCGAGGTCCACTCGTCCACCGTTCCGAGCACGAGACCGGCCAGGATCCGGCCTCCGGTCTTCGTCTGCGCGAGCCCGTGGCCCGAGAACCCGAGTCCGGCGTGTACGCCCGGCCGGACGGTCCGGAAGAACGGGGTGAACGACGCGGTGTGGTCGATCGGGCCGCCCCAGGCGTGCGTGAACCGGATCCCCTGCAGCTGAGGGAACAGCCAGAGCAGGCCCCGAGCGGCGACCTCCGCCGCTCGTCGGTCCTGCGTGGCGGCGGAGCCCGACGCTCGTCCGCCGAACACGACGCCGCTCGTCCCCCCGCCGATCGCGATCCGGTCGTCCTCGGTTCGGCGCAGGTAGTACAGGAGCTCGCGCCCGTCCGCGACCCCGACGTGCGTCGTCCACCCGATCTCCTCCAGCCGGTCCGGGATCGGCTCGGTCACGACCATGTGGTCGGCGATCGTGCCGAAGCTCCGGCGGAACGCCGGCCATCCGTTCGCCCAGGCCCCCGTCGTGACGACCGCTTGGTCCGCCCGGACGGCGCCCTCGCCGGCCCGAACGACGACGGGGCGGCCGCGGTCGAGCCCGCGGACCGTCGTGCCCTCGAAGATCCGCACCCCCCGCTCGATCGCCACCCGCCGGAGCCCCCGTGCGAGCCTGGCCGGCTGCACCGTCGCGCTGTCGCGGATGAACGAGCCGCCGACCGCCCGCGGGGAGTCGACATACCGATGGGTCTCCTCGGCTGTGAGCGGCACCATCCGATCCGCGAGCCCCACGCGGGCGCAGAAGGCCGCCGCGTCCTCGTCGCCCACGCCCGCCTGCCACTGACCGGCCCGAAGGCCTAGAACGCCGTCGCCGTGGAACCAGGCATCGACGCCGTGCTCTCGACACCAGACCTCGGCCGCCCAGACCTCGGCGGCGAGCGCGAGCGCGTAGCGCACTCCCTCCTCCTCGCCGTACAGGCCGCAGAGCCCCCACAGGTCCCACCAGGACGAGGAGAAGAAGCCGCCGTTGCGCCCGCTCGCGCCGCCTCCGCAGATATCGGCCTCGAGGAGGGCGACGCGCATCGAGGGCTCGCGCTCGCAAAGCTCGATCGC
>Ga0209642_10002727_pt1 | contig 11532 bp, 11 predicted proteins | sample RifCSP19_2_FD_184025 | JGI IMG/M metagenome (GOLD analysis project Ga0209642, IMG submission 184025) | Soil microbial communities from Rifle, Colorado - Rifle CSP2_sed 19_2 (SPAdes) (version 2) | ecosystem: Environmental > Terrestrial > Deep subsurface > Rock core/Sediment | place: Rifle... | reverse complement strand
AGCGCATCCAGGATAGCCTCCGCCCTGAATTTTTCCGGCGTTAGATCAACCCTTATGCCGCGCTCTTCTATCGCAAAAGAAGTGGCAGGACCTATCGCGCATATCTTAACACCTTTAAGTTCGCGCGCATCCCTGCCGAGATTGTACAACCTCTCAAAAAAATATTTTACACCATTTGCGCTCGTAAATATAGCACAATCGTAGCCTTTCAGCCTCGCAATGGCCTTATCAACGGGCTTCCAACTCCTCGGCGGAACTATCCTTATCGTGGGAAAAACAACCGGCTCCGCGCCGTATTCTTCAAGGAGTTTTGTAAAAACCCCTGCCTGCTCAAGTGTTCTGGTTACGAGCACCCTTTTCCCGAAAAGCGGCTTTTTCTCAAACCAGTTAAGTCTTTCCCTGAGCCTCACTATATCACCGACAACTATTACAACGGGCGGAAGGATGCCCTCTTTTTTTGCGAGAGAAACTATGCCATCAAGCCTGCCCGTGATGCATCTCTGTTTTGCCAGCGTTCCCCATCTTATGACCGCAACCGGGGTTTCTCCGGGCCTTCCGTTTTCAATGAGTTTTTTAACTATGGCGGAAAGATTTTTCCACCCCATAAGTATTACAAGCGTCCCATGGCGGGCCACCTTTTCCCATTCAACTCCGGATATCTCTTTTTCCGGGCTTTCCTGGCCTGTAAGGAAAATAACCGCTGACGAGAAATCCCTGTGCGTCAGGGGAATCCCGGCATAGAGAGGCACGGCGGTTGCCGATGTAACGCCGGGTATGACCTCAAAGGGTATGCCCTTTTTAACCAGCGCCAGCGCCTCTTCAGCTCCCCTGCCGAATATCCACGGGTCCCCGCCTTTAAGCCGGACAACCGTTTTACCCTTTTTCGCGTTCTTTATTATAAGGGCGTTTATCTTTCCCTGAGAGATGTGCCTGAACCTTCCCTTCTTTCCGGCGTATATTGTCTCGGCGCCTTTTTTTGCGTGTCCGAGGAGCTTTTTATTAACGAGGAAATCGTAGATAATGACATCAGCCTCTTTTAAGGCGTCAACCCCTTTAACCGTTATGAGCCCGGCATCCCCGGGGCCCCCTCCGACAAAATAGACCTTTGCTTTCGGCATTTTTTGATTTAATCTGAAAGTTTTTTGGAGTTTTAGAGGAACCTTTACTGAAACAATGCTGAAACGAGTTCAGCACAAGTTTACAAAAAGGTTCCTGCCGCCCGAAACTTAAGCGTATGCCCCCCTATCTCTATAACATCCCCGTCTTTAAGTGTCTGCTCATCCACCTTTTCGCCGTTTACCCGAAGAGGCGCAAGCCCGCTTTTTCTTATGACCTTATGGAAATCCATTCCCTTTATTACTGTTGCGTGCTTTTTTGCCACGAGCATCCCGCTCAGGTTTATATCGCAATCCTCGTCTTTTCCGATTGTTGTAATATTTGCAAGCGGATAAACAGTCCCGTCTTCCATTGTAAGGGTTGCTCCGGCCGTAACAGGTTCTTTTCCCGTTTTCCCCGGAGCTTCGGGCGGGCGAACCGGCTTTAATTCCGGGGCCGGCTCCGGGGGTCTTTTAATATCCGCCTCTTTTTTCGGGCCGTGAAAACGCAGCGTGTATTTTCTTATGTTTATCTCATCCCCGTCATTCAATTCCTTTGTCGTTATCCTTATACCTTTAAAGAAAGTGCCGTTTGCGCTCTTAATGTCCTCTATTATATACCTGCCTTTAACGGGTTTTATTATCGCGTGCTCCCTTGAAACCCCCGCGTCCGAAAGGCACATCTGGTTTGTCTTTTCCCTTCCTATTGTAAGTTTTTCTTTTACCGGATAAGTTCCTTTTACAACCCCCTCTTCAACAAGCTCAACATATATTGAAGAAGGCGCCCCAACGTAATGCGTGGCAATGCCCCCCGCGGGAAAGGGGGCCGAGTCTTTCGCCGGGCTGACTTTTGTCTCGGTATATATCTCAACGGAAAGGGGTTTATCCGCGGATACGCTGTAGGTATAAAGAAGGAGCCTGTCCAGGGGCGACTCTGCGCCCTCCTCTTTTTGAGGAAGCGCCGCGTATGCCGCATCCCCTTTTAAAAATATCGCAAAACCCAGCTCGCCGTCGCTTCCGATAGCCATGACCGCGTCTTTTCCCTGCTTCTTTATCCTTTTTATCACATCCTCAAGATTTACCACATCGGTCGTGAAACTCTGGGACGGCCTGTAATTCATCTTAACGAGCATGCAGAGGAGCAATTTTTTGTCGGCCTCAAATACATCTATATCCACCTGACCCCTTTCCCTGCACCAGATAAAAAAGTCCTTTATATCCGCGCACCAGCGCCTGTCCCCTTCAATGGCCGCAGAGGAGTAGGGTTTTCCCTCTATGATGGAAAGGTAACGGAAGCTTTTGCCGTCGGTGGCGGCGACATAGCCGTCTTTAAGTTTTCCGTCCAGATTTTTGAAAAATTCATCCAGTCCCGAAAAAGGAAAGTCTTTTTGGCTGGTAACTAAAGAGGCCTGCGCTAACTTTAGCACTTTCTCTAAAACCCGTTTTTTAAGGATTTCCGGTTGCCCTGATAAAACCTTAAGCCCTCTTTTCAGACACCGGGTGCGTTTGTCCTGTCTTCCATCGTTTCGGTCCCGTAGAGTTCCGCCAGTATTTTTTTTGCGCCCATCTTGAGGAGTCTTTCCGCGAGTATTTTTCCGATCTCTTCCGCCCTGTCGGTCCTTCCCTCTATTGAATCTTTTATAATGGTTTTCCCGTCGGTGGCCGCGACAAGCCCGGTAAGTTTCAGCGCTTCCCCCAAAACCTCCCCGTACGCGGCTATCGGGACCTGGCATCCTCCCTCAAGTCTTTTAAGCATTGCCCTCTCCGCCGTAACAGCCACGGATGTCCCGGTATGGTCAAAAAAAGAGACGAGTTCGTTCACAAAATCATCGTCTGTCCTGGTTTCTATTCCGAGCGCCCCCTGCCCTATGGCGGAGAGCATTACATCCGGATTGAGATACTCGGCAATACGGCCCGCCCATCCGAGCCTCTTAACGCCGGCGCTGGCAAGGACAATCGCGTCAAATTTCCCCTCATCGAGCTTTCTAATCCTTGTATCCAGATTTCCACGAAGATCCAGTATTCCAAAATCAGGCCTGAGAAAAAGAAGCTGCGCCCTGCGCCTGAGGCTTGAGGTGCCAATCCCGGCCCCCTTTGGAAGCTCAAGGATTTTTTTATTGTCTTTTGAAATCAAGACATCCCTCGCGTCTTCCCTTTCCGTTATGGAACGTATGTGCAGCCCCTTTGGAAGGTCCGTCGGCACATCCTTCATGGAATGAACCGCGAGGTCTATCGTCCCGAGGATAAGCGCTTCTTCTATCTCCTTTACAAAAAGCCCCTTCCCTCCGACCTTTGCGAGCGGGACGTCAATGATCCTGTCGCCCGTTGTTTTTATCCTTTCCAGCGTGACCCTCATGTCCGGGTATTTTTTTTCAATCTTCGTTTTTACCCAGTTTGCCTGCCACACGGCAAGCGCGCTTCCGCGGGTGCCTATCCTTATTTTCCTATCCAACGCATATCTCCCGTACTGTCAGACCTTCCCGTTTCCATCGCAATCCGGGCAGGGAATTTCTCCGGCGGCATCGCAATGCCCGCATTCAACCGCATCCGGAGAAAAAGGCGTAACCGTCTCTCCGCTCCCCCGGCAGGGAGGACACTCGATGGTTCCGGTTCCGTTGCACCGCTTGCATGTTTCGCTCATTTTCCGGACGGCCCCTTATTTTAAACCCTGCTTCCTGTACCGTTTGTAAGCCTCTTTTATAACCCTGATTGCCGCGCCGCGGTCCTCCCATCCTTCCACCCCGGTCTTTTTATCCTCAAGGTCTTTATAAATCAAAAAGAAATGCTCTATCTCTTTCAGGAGATGGGGCGGAACGTCCCTGAGGCGTTCTATATAATTCCAGAAGGGGTCAAAAACCGGAACGCAGAGTATCTTTTCATCAGGACCCTTTTCGTCCCACATCTTAAACAGCCCCACGGGTTTTGTCTCGATGAAACAGCCCGGAAATGTCGGCTCCCATACAAGCACAAGGGCATCCAGCGGGTCTCCGTCCTCCGCGAGCGTTTCCGGGACAAAACCGTAATCGCTCGGATAATGGACGGCTGAAAAGAGCATGCGGTCGAACTTTATTAGCTTTTTTTCCTTATCGTACTCATACTTGTTGCGGCACCCCTTGGGGATTTCCACTATAACAGGTAAAACGATGTCTTGCCTTTTCTTTTTTACAGTCAAAAAAGCCTCCTTTCTCAAATACGTGGAAACTTCTTCCGGGCGAAGCCCGGGCTTGCCCCTGCGAAGGCAGGGGGCGAGTTTCCCTCAGACCCTTGCCGGCCTTGTAAATACCATCATCATCTGGCCCCGCGGATGGCCCCATTCGCCGATATATTCAACTTCCAGAGACACCCTTGCGGAGAGCTCCTCAAACACGCCGAATTCGTAATGGAAAGGGTCTTTATCCGGATATGTCTCCACCCCGCCCGGGGCATGGGTCATGGGGGCTATGCGGCAGCCGCCATTTTTATCCTCAAAAAACGTGGCGTAGAACCTTCCGTCTTTTTGGAGCGTCCTTTCCACGTTTACAAGGCATCTCATTATGGAATTCCACGGAAGATGGGTAAAAACCGACTGGGCAAGGGCATAATCAAACTCTGCGCCGAATACCGAAAAATCAAAATCGTCCCGCCTGACCAGAGAAGCGGCCTTGCCGCTCAAACCGTATCTTGGCAGTTCAACCTCACGGGCGGCATTCAAAAGCATCTCGTCCCTGTCCATCCCGTAATAATTGCCGCTTTCCAAATATCTGACAAAATGCACTCCGCCCCTCAGGCTGCCGCATCCTATATCCAGAAGTTTATGGCGCGGCTTAAGGCCGTTTTTTACAAGGAAATTGAACTGCAGCTCGCCTATCTCGTCCCACATCCCGCCGACGCGTTTTCCGGAAAAATAAGTTTCCCCGGAACTCAGACGGTAGGTTGCCCTTTCTTTCCCCTCCAGCCTCCGCCTGAACCTTTTATATATATCGCCGATAGACGGCATAATCACCTTTGGAAGGCGCTCCTTTTTATTCCTCGCTGTTTTTTGTCTTTTTAATCGCCTCTTCCTCTTCAAGGTCGAAGAGTTTTCGCGTGGCCTCTATAAAGAAATCCCCCTCAACGCTTTTTGCCTCTCTTTTCAGATGCGTGAGGGGCTTATGGAGCACCTTCTGTATTATCGCCGAGGTCATTTTTTCAAGCACCACGCGGTCTTTTTCAGAGACCCCCTCAAGTTCCGAGAGCGCCTTCTCCAACTCCTGTTTCCTTATCCTTTCAAGGTTCTGCTTGAGTGCAATAATCGTCGGCACAACGTCAAGGGAGTTTACCCACCTGTAGAAGGTCTTAATCTCCTCCTCCACTATCACCTCCGCCTCCCCGGCCTCTTTCTTTCTTTCCCTGATATTTGCCTCTACAACCCCCGCGAGGTCGTCTATGTCAAAAACATACGCATTATCAATGTTATTTACGAGCGGGTCAATATTTCTCGGAACCGATATGTCAATAAAGAACATCGGCCTGTGCTTCCTTTCTTTCATGACGGCGGTTACATCGTCCGGCCTTATGATAAAATTTGCGGCGGCGGTTGAGGCTATCACTATATCAACGTTTTTAAGGTAATGCAGGAATTCCCTGAACATTACGGCCACACCGTTAAACTCCCTTGCCATTTCCACGGCCCTTTCGTAAGTCCTGTTTGTAATAACTATCTCTCTTACCCCGTTTGAAAGAAGATGCGTTGCGGCAAGCTCGGCCATCTCCCCCGCCCCTACAAGCATAACGGCCTTATCCCTGAGATTCCCGAATATCTTTTTTGCAAGCTCAACAGCGGCAAAACTCACGGACACGGCCGATGCCCCTATCTTTGTCTCGGTGCGCACCCTTTTTGCCGCGGAAAACGCCTTGTGGAAAAGTTTATTTACGATAACCCCCGCGGTATTGTTGTGGATTGCGAGGCTGTAGGCATCCTTTGCCTGCCCCAGTATCTGGGGTTCTCCCATAACCATGCTGTCAAGGCCCGCCGCCACCCTGAAAAGGTGCTTTACGGCAGCCTCCCCTGTATGCGCATAGAGATGTTCATCAAGGGTTTCAAGCGGAATGTTATGGTGTTCCGAAAGAAACCTTTTTATCTCCCATACGCCCTTTTCAACCTCGGGATAAACCGAAATAACCTCCACCCTGTTGCAGGTGGAAAGTATCACGCCCTCGTTTGCCCCGTAACTTTTAACGAGTTTTTTAAGGGCATCGCCTATTACATCCGCCGGGAAGGTGAGCTTCTCCCTTATCTCTATCGGGGCGGTTCTGTGGTTAAGTCCTACGATTATGATGTTCATGTCTTCTCAAAAGCCCGGCAGAACCCTTTTTCGGGCGAGAGGTTTCCTGCCTTTACCTTAAAAGCCCGTGGGCGCCTCCTAAAACTATATTTATCAATAAAAAGGAGGCGAGAAGGACGGCAAACGCTATGACCGAAAATAGCGCCGCCTTTCTTCCCCGCCAGCCCGTTGTAAGGCGTCCGTGTATGAGCGCCGCGTAGAGACACCATGTTATAAGAGACCAGACCTGCCTGGGGCCCCAGTTCCAGTAACTTCCGAGCGCGTACTCAGACCATACTGCGCCGGTTATTATCGCGAGCGTCAGGAGCGGAAAACCGTATGTAAGGCACCTGTAGTTGAGCTCATCAAGTATCTCAAGCGAAGGCAGTATAAAATAAAGCCCGCCGATCTTACGCTTCTTCAGGTAATGCTCCTGTATTAAATACATTATACCAAAAATGCACGCCAGCGCGAAGAAGGCATTCCCCAGAAATGCCAATATCACGTGCACCGGAAGCCATAAGCTTTCGAGCAGCGGGGCAAGCGGAACCACCTCGGAGGGAAGGAAAGAGGCCGTGATTATGAGCAAGAACGCAAAAGGCGCCACAAAAGCGCCAAGGACCGAGACCCTGTAACGGTAAAGGAGCACCAGATACAGGGCTACCGTAATCCATGAAAAAAACGTGAGTGATTCGTGAAGGTTTGTGACGGGGGTCCTTCCCGCCTCCGCCCACCGGCTTATTATGGTAATTGTATGCGCGCCGAAACCGCCCGAAAGTATGTACTTCGCGCTGTTTAAAAAACCTTCGCGGTGAGAGAAAAGATACGCTATGTATATTAATGTCGCTGCAAGATAGGCCGCCGCGGTTATATTAAAGAATAGATAACTCACTGTATTATTTTTTCCCCTGGTTTTTCAAAGCCTTTTTTCAAAAGAATAACCTCCGACCAAAAACTACAATTTTATACACAGTTTTTCAAGGGTATACCCTTTTCCGAGAAGTCCCTTTAAAAATCCGTCAATATTGATGACTGAACCCTCCCTTATCCATTCAAGCATCGAAGAATTCAAGAAACTGTTGTAGATACTTAATTTTTTAACATTTTTTGCCCCTTTTTTCAATAACTTACTTCTGACAGCGCCCAGTATCTCGGTAAACACGGCAAGTTCCTCCGGGAATATCTCTTCAAATAAGGCCTTGAAAGATTTTGAAAGATACGGGCTTTTACCCCCTGTTGATATCGCTATCTGAAGAGAGCCTCTTTTTACAACCGAGGGGACTACAAAATCGCAAAGCCCCGGATTATCAGCGACATTGAGAAGAATTTTCAGATTTCTGGAATCCTCATAGACCATTTTATTTACCTTTTTGGAGCCGGTTGCGCTTATTGCGAGGAAAAACCCTTTGATATCACCAGGAATGTATCTTCTCGGAATATGACGGATTTTTTTATTTTTTGATTGAAAAACGAGTTTTTTAAGCCCTTTTGTAAGGGTTGGACTTATAACCGTTACTTTAGCCCCGGCAAAAATAAGCGCGGATACCTTCCTTTCCGCAACGTTGCCGCCGCCGATAACAAGGCAGGGTTTATTTTTTATGTCCAAAAATATCGGGTAATAGGGCATTTAGAGTTACATTTAGCACTTTTTATCGCTGAAATCCAGAGAAAGGGGCAATAGCAAAAGGTGCTTGTCCCCGTGTCTTCAGCGGGGAGAGGTCTTGAGGGTGATAGAAAAAAGGGCGAAGAGGGCGGGATCTCTATTCGAAGATTGACAATCGTATGTATTTGTTATATTTTTATGAATATCCTCGACATTTTTACAGAAAAAGTACTCGGAGCATACGTTTGAGCCGCAAGCCACGCCTTAAATTCGATGAGATCGGATACTGGTCTGAGATAAAGCTCGATATCGTGCGGGAGTATGCCCAAGCCTACTCGACCATCATGTCGGCTCAAAAAGGTCTTAAGCACATCTACATAGACGCCTTCGCTGGCGCAGGAGTTCACATATCTAAAACCACCGGTAAATTCGTGTCGGGCAGTCCTCTGAACGCGCTTTACCTTAAGCCGCCTTTCCTCGAATATTATTTTATAGATACGGACAAGGCAAAAGTAGACGTTCTCAAAGAAATAGCCACGGGGAAGTCGAATGTCCACATTTACGGCGGAGATTGCAACGACGTCTTGCTTAAAGATGTTTTCCCTATGGTGCGTTATGAAGATTACCGGAGAGGCCTTTGTCTTCTCGACCCCTATGGCATTCATTTGGATTGGAAAGTAATTGAGTCCGCAGGCAAAATGAGAAGCATTGAGATATTTCTTAACTTCCCGGTCATGGACATGAACATGAATGTGCTCTGGCACAATCCCCAAGGGGTTGACAAGGCGGACATAAAAAGGATGAACGCCTTCTGGGGAGATCAATCATGGAGAAAAATCGCGTATACTGAAGAAATGATGCTTTTTGGACCGGAAGACAAGCGGGCTGACATAAAGGTTGTCGCCAATGCATTCAGAAAACGCTTGGAAGAAGTGGCAGGATTTGAATACGTCCCAGAACCTATGCCAATGAAGAATACGAAAGGCGGGATCGTTTATTACCTCTTCTTTGCCTCCCAAAACAGGACTGGCGAGAAGATCCTGAAGGATATTTTTAACAAATACCGTGAGAGGATGTAATATGGCCGTAGGGTCATCTATCGAATGGACAGAGGCTACGTGGAATCCGGTTACAGGCTGCAGTAAAATCAGCCCGGGATGCAAGCATTGCTATGCCGAGCGCATGGCAAGACGTCTGAAGGCCATGGGACAGTCCAATTATGCTCGTGGATTCAAACTTGCCTTGCATGAACATGTGTTGAATTATCCTTTGTTGTGGAAAAAGCCTCTTACTATTTTTGTCAACTCAATGAGCGACCTGTTCCATGAACAAGTATCAACTGATTTCTTGCTTCGCATTTTTCGCGTAATGACTCAGACACAACGGCACCGTTATCAGGTTCTTACAAAAAGGTCGGAACGCCTTCTTGAATTAAATTACAGTCTCCCTTGGATGTATAATATATGGATGGGTGTTAGCGTTGAAAATCAGGATTATACCTCCCGTATAGACCATCTCCGTCAAACATCAGCGCATATTAAATTTTTATCCCTTGAACCCCTTCTCGGGCCAATCCACGATATTGACCTAAAGGGAATTGATTGGGTTATTGTAGGCGGCGAGTCCGGTCCAAAGGCCCGCCCAGTGGACCCTTCTTGGGTAATAGATATCCGCAACCAGTGTCGTAAAGCTAATGTGCCCTTCTTTTTCAAACAGTGGGGGGGAGTAAACAAGAAAAAGACCGGCCGCATACTCGAAGGCAGGATTTGGAACGAAATGCCACAGGCTGTTTAGCTCAAACATCTTCCTAAAGTTGCCGGATTTCTATAGAAAAAGAGGTTTTGAGGGTGATAGGGGAAAGGACGAAGCGAGGATGAGTTGAAACCTCTTTAAACAATCGCCGCCCGAGTAACATCTTGATGTGCAAATTCTGACGCCATCAAATATAGAAACTGGTTTGGCAGGTTTGTGATAGCTTCCTGGATTTGAGCCCCAAAATGCCCATCAATAATTTTGTCAAATTTATGAGGTGTATAGCGTGTAACTGATCCCAAATAAAAAAACAGGGCGTAGATTGAAAGCAGTTGAGGTAAAAGTTGCTTCTTGTCAGCAGGAGGGCAAAGATAAATATAGTACTTCCTGTAAGGCGGGACGCTTAATACGTTTGTCCATATCTTATTTTTAACAGTTTTGACGAGGTCCGCTAATTTATCCGTTGGTAAATGGCTATATGCAAGAGATGTTTTCTGCTCAAACTCTAATAGAGGCTTATTGTTACCATTTTTTTGATCACATTTTACTTTTTTGAAATTATTAAGCCCAGACTCTTCTAATAATCGCTTTCCCGAAATGCCAAAACGCGTTAAATCTTCTTTTACAAGATAAAATGTCAACCAAATAAATTTAGATGAAACGTCATGCATAAAAACAATCTTTTCCAGTTGTATAAAACGTTCTGTCTTGTTAGCAGCAGCGCCCCAAAGTCTGTGTCCTTGAAGAATTTGAGGTATAAGATGAGGCATTTTATATTCTTTTTTTGTCGTTAATCTGCCTCCTGTAAGTGCTTCTTGAAAAATGTCAAACGCTTGGACTTTTTTTGTTGTTGATTGATATGCCTCTATATATGCGCCACTGAATTTTTGCCCTCCGCCACCTTGTTCTGACAAACCATGCCCGATTTTACCAAGATTACTTGCCTTACCTTCAGTCAAGGCAAAAGCCTTAGCAAGATTAAGAAAGCTGTAATATAAAAGTACCGGCTTTGCCGCAATTACTCCGCCTGAAGTTGCCGCCTTGAAATAATCTTCCGCTTGTCCAATGAACGCTAAAGCCTGCGCTTTCGCAGAATCAGGGCACCGTAGCCTAATGCTATTCTTAATTACAGCCCAAGGATTATAAGCGAAAATATGGGACTGAAGGCCATATCTACGTATTGTTCTACCAACAGGCCAAAGAGAAAAAGAACAGTCCCGTCCTTTTATGACTAACGAACAGCCTGTTTTTGGCAGAGGAAGCTTTGACATCTTTATACCACCCTTAAATCACCGGACATCCGTGGACATCCGTCCCTATCTAATATCATAAATCCTTAGTAAAATGAAGCAACAACATTACCTTCTTGCGCGATGTCACCCTCCCCGCCCCTCCCATCAAGGGAGGAGAAATTATAAAAACAACCGTGCGGGATTTGTTTTATGTAATGAAGATATTATGTTATAATATACTTTTTAGATGTCAGTAACGGCGCCCGCAGTCATAGATCCTTTTGAAAAAGCCCTCATGGCCATATCAGCCCTCGGGCCGGGGGGAAGCTTTACCCTTTCCGGGCTTATAGGGTCGTCAAAGGCCTATTTCCTATCCAGAATATTGCTTTCCATAAAAAAACCGATACTTACGATACTGCCAGACCAGCAGGGCGCGGAGGATTTTTCAAGGGACCTGAAATTTTTCCTCGGCGAGGAAAACGTCCTTTTCTATCCTTCAGCCGAGCTTCTTCCGTTTGAGGCCCAAACACTCCACCCCGATATTTCGGCAAAGAGGACGGAGTTTTTAT
>Ga0209642_10002726_pt1 | contig 11538 bp, 9 predicted proteins | sample RifCSP19_2_FD_184025 | JGI IMG/M metagenome (GOLD analysis project Ga0209642, IMG submission 184025) | Soil microbial communities from Rifle, Colorado - Rifle CSP2_sed 19_2 (SPAdes) (version 2) | ecosystem: Environmental > Terrestrial > Deep subsurface > Rock core/Sediment | place: Rifle... | reverse complement strand
CGCCACCGTTCAGCCCGCTGCGGCTGGCCCTGTCCGCGGGCGCCACCTTCGTCGCGCAGTCCTTCTCCGGCGACCCCAAGCACGCGGCCGAAGTCTACGTGGAGGCGATGGAGCATCCGGGCTTCGCCTTCGTCAACGACTTCTCGCCCTGTGTGACCTACAACAAGTTCAACACCTATGAGTGGTTCAAGGAACGCGTTGAGCCTGTCCCGGCGGACCACGACCCCAGCGACCTGGAGGCGGCCTGGGACCTGCTCGCCGACTTCAGGCGACGCGGGCGCTCACCGCTGGGCGTCATCTATCGGAACCCCCGCAAGCGGAAGATCTACAAGCGCGTGCCCATCTGGCCCCAAGAGTTGGAGAACATCGACCTGGAACCGATGCTCCGCGGCTTTCGGTAACTGCGGCACCCACCCTTCCAGGGGCGGCCTCTCTCCGGACGACTGCTGGACGCGGGGGCGGGCCGTCGCGTACGCTGCAGTTGAGATGCCCCGTTGGGCGGACCTCTTCGCACGGATTCTCCGCGGCGACGCCCCGCCGCCCCCCGTGGCCACCCTGGTAGGGATGGAGCTCGTTTCGGTCGCCCCCGACCGGGCGGTCTTCACCATGGACGCCGGCCCGCAGCACGGTAACCCTTTCGGGAGAGTCCAGGGCGGCCTGCTCTGCACCCTCGCCGACGCGGCGATGGGCACGGCGTACGTCTCCGGGCTGCGTGACGACGAGAGTATGACCACGCTGGAAGTGAAGATGAACTTCCTCCGCCCGGTGCGGCGGGGGCGGCTCACCGCCGTCGCGGAGGTGATCAAACGCGGGCAGCGGGTGGGGCTGGTGGAGTGTACGGTCACCGACGAGCAGGGCCGGATGGTCGCCCGCGCGAGCTCGACGTGCCTGACGCTGCGGGCCGGCGAGGAAGGCGGCGGTGCCGCACGGGAGGAGGCAGGGGGATGACGCTGCGCACGGCGGAGGCGTATCTCAGGGGTCTGCGTGACGGGCGAGTCGTCTACTTCCGCGGCGAGCGCGTCCCGGATGTGACGGCTCATCCGTTCCTGCGGCTGGGGGCCGAGCACACGGCGTTGGACTTCCACCTGGCGGAAGATGCGGCGTATCGTGACCTCGTCGTGGTGGAGGATCCCGACGCGCGGCGGCCGATCAGCCGCTACTTCCTCATCCCCCGGAACGCAGGGGATCTGCTGGCGCGGCACCGCCTCATCGAAACCGTCACCCGGGCGGGCCAGTCCTTCGTCCCACTGGTCAAGGAAATCGGCACCGATGCGCTCTTTGCCCTGATGATTGTCGGCGCCCACCTGGAGCGGGCCGGGGCGTCCTACCTGGAGCGCGTGCGCCGATTCTACGCGCACTGCCGGGACGGCGACCTGACCATGGCCGGGGCGCAGACGGACGTGAAGGGCGACCGGGCCCTGCGGCCGCACCAGCAGCCGAATCCGGACGCCTACGTGCACGTCGTGGAGGAGCGCGGCGATGGCGTCGTCGTGCGCGGCGCCAAGGCCCACACGACGAACGCGGTGTTCGCCGACGAGATCATTGTGCTGCCCACCCGGGCGATGGGACCGGAGGACCGCGCCTTCGCCGTGGCCTTTGCCGTCCCGGCGAACGCGCGGGGGCTGCGCTTCATCGCCAGCCCGCGGGGCTTTTCCGCCCGCAGCGTCTTCGACAACCCCTTGAGCGCGCCGCGCAAGACCGTCGAGTCGCTCACCATCTTTGACGACGTCTTCGTACCCTGGGAACGGGTCTTCCTCAACGGGGAGTGGCAGGCGGCCGGCGCACTGGCTAAGATCTTCGTAGAGTTTCACCGCTTTACCGCCATCTCGTACAAGCCTCCGCTGCTGGAACTGCTGCTCGGCGCGGCCGCGCTGATGGCGGAATACAACGGCATCGCGGCGGCGGGCCACGTGCGGGACAAGCTGGCGCAGCTCGTGATGTACCTGGAGACGGTGCGCGGGCTGACGAAAGCGGCGGCGCAGGGGTGCCGCCTCCGGGAAGGCATCGCCGTGCCGGACGTCGCTCTGACCAACGCGGCCAAGTACTACTTTGCCTGGCACTATCATGAGATGGTGCGGGCGGTGCAGGACATCGCCGGAGGCCTGGTGGTCACCGCGCCCATGGAGGAGGATTGGCAGAATCCGGAAACCCGGCGGGACATGGAGCGCTTCTTCACGGGGAGCGGTGGCGTCAGTGCGGAGGACCGGCTGCGGGCGACGAACCTCGTCCGCGACCTGACCGCGTCCGATCTGGGCGGCTACCTGGAAGTCCTGGCGATCCACGCCGAGGGGTCGCTCGAAACCCAGAAACTCACCGTCCTGATGGACGCAGACCTCGAACCCTATAAAGCCTACGCGAAGCGCGTGGCCGGCATCGCAGCTGAGGCCGGCACTCCGGCGCGGGTGCCGCACGGCTGACCCACGGAGCGGCTGAACGATGCGCGTGCAGCACCTCTTCGACCTCTCCGGGCGCGTCGCCCTGGTCACCGGAGGGTCGCGCGGTCTAGGGAAGGAGATCGCCGAAGGCCTGGGTGAGGCGGGGGCGCAGGTTGTCATCGCCGCGCGCCGCGAGCAGTGGCTCCGGCCCGCAGAAGAAGAACTGCGTGCCGCGGGCATCGACTGTCTGGCCGTGGGTTGTGACATCACCCAGCCGGATCAGGTGGGCGCGTGCGTTCGGGCGGCGGTGGACCGTTTCGGCGGCATCGACATCCTGGTCAACAACGCCGGCATCTCCTGGGGCGCGCCCGCGGTGGAGATGCCGCTGGAAAAGTGGCGCCAGGTGCTGGAGTCAAACCTCACGGGGACGTTTCTGGTGACGCAGACGGTCGGCCGGCTGATGATCGAGCGCCGCTACGGCAAGATCATCAACGTCGCCTCCCTCGCCGGCTTGTTGGGCGACCGGCCGGAGATTCTGGACGCGATCGGCTACAGCACCGCCAAAGGCGGGATCATCGCCCTGACCCGCGATCTGGCCGTCAAGTGGGCCCGCTACAACGTCTACGTCAACGCCATCGCCCCGGCATTCTTCCCCACGCGCATGACCGAGGCGGTGCTGGGGCGGAACCAGCGCCTCGTCGAGGAGAGCACGCCGCTGGGCCGGATCGGTCGGCCGGGCGAGATCAAGGGCGTGGCGGTCTTTCTGGCGGCGGCGGCCTCTGATTACATCACCGGCCAGGTGATCGCGGTGGACGGAGGCCGGAGCGCGCTCTAGACGGCGCAGCAAGGCGAAGAGCCGCGGGTCCCTACCCTTTGGGCTTGTGCTGTAACGGTTCGGGCGACCGCTCCAGGTCCGGCGGCTTCAGGGTGAACCTCCAGGCCAGCGGAATCTCCTGCGGCGGATAACAGACCCGGTCGTCGCAGGCCTGAATCGCCAGCGTCCCTTTGATCTCCAACGTGCCCCCGGCGTCGTTGACGGGCTGCAGCTCGAAGCGGTTGCCCAGGGTCATGTCGATGCTGATCCGCATGGATTTGTCGTACACCGCCACCGTCTCGTCGAGCAGGGGAATCGTCAGGAGCGCCGAGGGCGGGTACTGCACGCCGCGCAGCCGCAGGTAGGGCTGCTCTTCGATCGTCACCGCCACGCCTTGATAGCCCGCCACGCCAGGCGCGTACACGTGCACGCCCGGCTGCGGTCTGATGTCGACGAAGAGTGTCACCGGATTGCCCGGGTAGAGGCTGGGCTCCGTCGCCGCAGTCAGGACCTCAAGGTAGTCGAACCGGTGCGTCACCCGCGGCGGCGGCAGCGGCGGAGTCTTGCCCAGGCGAAGGAGCAGCGTGGCGGCCGGCAGGCGGTGGATGTAGTGCTCCTCCAGGATCTTCTGCACCACGATGCCGCGGGCGTCCACCAGGAACGTCGCGGGATACGGCACCCCGTAATCCCGGCTGGTCGGCTCGATCTCTTCGTTGAAGAGGCCGAACCGGCGGATGATGCTCGAATCCGGGTCGGCCAGCATGGGGAAGGTGATGCGCCGGCGGTCGGCAAAGTCGCGCAGGATCTCAACGGAGTCGTAGCTGATCGAGCAGACGCCCCAGCCTTCCGCCGCCAGCCGCTGTCTGTTCTGCTCCAGCTCGACGAGCTGGCCTTTGCAGTAGGGTCACCAGTCGGCGCTGCGGATGAAGACGATGAGCGCCCCGGCGGGGCCGCGGATCGTCTCAAAGGTCTGCTTTCGACCGAACTGATCGAGCGCCTCGAAGGGCGGAGTGGCTGCCCCGACACGGGGCCCGCGCTTGGAGGCCTCGAGGCCCTCAGGCATCGCCGCGCGCTCCCGCGGCAGGCCCGCCGCTACGCATAGGGGTTCCGCACCAGTTCCTCAGCCAGCGCCTCCGCCAGCGGCGCTACGGTCTCCCGGTCGAAGTTGAAGCGCGCCCCGGCCGCAGTGAAGAGGTCGGGCAGCGAGCGGGTCCCTCCCAGGGCCAGGGCGGCCCGGTAGCGGGCCACCGCGTCCCCGTAATCCGTGCGGGAGCGCAGCCAGACCTGCAGCGCGCCGAGCTGGGCGATGCCGTACTCGATGTAATAGAAGGGATGGAGGAAGATGTGCAGCTGGCGGTGCCACATGAAGGCCAGGGCCTCGTCGTGCCCGGTCCAGTCAACTCCGCGGTGGAACCGGCTGTGAATGCGCACCCAGGCCTCCCGCCGCTTCTCCCGCGTATGCGCCGGGTGCGCGTAGAGCCAGTGCTGGAAGGCGTCGATCGTCGCGATCCAGGGGACGATGCGGACGATCCCCTCCAGCCGCTCGCGGTAGGCCCGCCGCCGCTCTTCTTCGTTGGGGTAGAAGACGTCCAAGTGCGGCGCGCAGAGCAACTCCATGCCCATCGAGGCCACTTCGGCAAACTCCAGCGGCGGGTCGCGGTACTCTAGCAGGGGCTCCTCCCGCGCGGCGATGGAGTTGAAGGCGTGCCCGCCCTCGTGCAGCAGCGTGCGCACGTCCTTGTCCAGCCCCACCGCGTTCATGAAGATGAAGGGCCAGCGGCGCTCCGTGAGCTCACTCTGATACCCGCCTGGCGCCTTGCCTTTGCGGCTCTCCAGGTCCAGCAGCCCCTCCTCCCGCATGAAACGGAAGTGCTCGCCGAGTTCGGGGTTGACGCGGCGGAACACGGCCTCGCTGCGCGCTACCAGGTCGTCCGCCCGCTCGAAGGGGCGCAGCGCCGGACGGCCCAGCGGATCGACTTCCAGGTCCCAGGGCCGCAGCGTCTCCCCGCCCATCAGGTCCTGCCGCTCCCGGAAGAGCCGCTCCATCAGCGGCACGAAGTGCGCCTCCACCGCGTCGTGGAAGCGCCGGCAGTCTTCGGGGGTGTAGTCGAAGCGCTCGTGTCGGCGAAAGACGTAGTCGATGTACGAGTCGAAGCCGGCGTTGCGGGCGATGCGCAGCCGCACATCGCGCAACTGGTCGAAGAGGCCTTCCAGCGTCTCCCGGTCCGCCAAGCGGCGCTGGTTGGTCAGTTCCCAGGCCTCCCGCCGCGTGGCCCGGTCGGGCTCCTCCAGGAAGACGGCCATCTGCTGCAGCGTGCGCTCCTCCCCGCGGAAGATTGCCGTCATCGCGCCGGTGACCTTCTGGAACTGTGTCCGCAGTTCGTTCTCTTTGACTTCCAGCGGGATGTTCTCGTCGCGGTAAAGGGTGAACCGGTTCTCGATCCGCCGGTCGAGCAGACGGTAGCGCTCGGAGAGGCGGCCCCGGTGCGGGTTGCCCAGATAGGCCTCGTCGAGGCGATGCCCCAGCATCTTTACCTTCGGCTCGACCTCCTGCACGAAGCTGAGGAAGGCGCGTTCCCGCTCCGGATCGTCGGTCTGGGAGGTCATGGCAATGTAGCGTCGGTTGCGCTCCTCCCAAACGGCGGCGGCCAGTTCGCTCAGGTCCTCCAGCCAGCGCTCCAGTGCCTGCGGCGAGTCGGGGTGCTGGGCCAGCAGGACCTCCCCGAGCGGGTCGATCTCTTCCCAGCGGCCCATGTTTGCCGCTGCGGGGACGAACCGGCGCGGAAAGACCTTACGGGGGTCGGTGGAGATCTTCATCGGGCCTCCTTCGTGATGTGGGCCGCTACAGCGGGTACCGCCCCGCCTCCACGGCGCGATCGGCAATGGTCCGCTGCAGCGTGACGGTATTCAGCGGCATGTAGCGGAGCAGCCGCCGCAGGCCGGCGAGCACCGTGCGCAGGTTCTCGCCGTCCGCGGAGGCGGCCAGCACCTGGCGCGCCAACCCCTCCAGCCGGGGCAGGGCCTCCTGGATGTAGGCCCGGGCCAGGAGCCCGGGCAGCGTCTCCTCCCCGGTGGTGGACTGCGCCGCGCGCAGGACCGCGCTCTCCATCGCAAAGATCTCGGCTACCATATCGGCCAGCCAGGCCAGAATTTCCTGCTGCTCCTCGATGCCCGCGGCGTGTTTCTGCAGGGCGACGCCGGCGGCAAAGAGGGTCGCCTTCTTCGCCATCGCCACCTGCTGCCGCTCCGCGGCCAGCGGTCCCGTGAATTGGCCGTCGCCGGCGGCCGTCGGATTGAGCATCTCGTCCGCGGCCGCGCGCGCCGCCTGGATCAAGGGGAGTTGCCCGCGCTGCGCCCGCCGCAGCAGCATGCCGGTGATGACCATGCGGTTGATTTCGCTCGTGCCTTCGAAGAGGCGGTTGATGCGGGCATCGCGGTAGGCGCGCGCCGCCGAGTACTCCTCGATGAAGCCGTACCCGCCCAAGATCTGGACCATCTCGTCCACGACGAAGTCCAGGACCTCGGAGGCGAAGACCTTGTTGATGGAGCACTCCACGGCGTACTCCTCCAGCGCGCCCATCACCGCCTTGCTGTCGCCGTGCCCCCCGCCCAGCGCCATCTCCACCAGGCCGCCGGTGCGGTAGATCATCGACTCGGTGGCGTAGAGCCGCACGGCCATCTGGGCCAGCTTCTGTTTGATCAGGCCGAAAGCGGTCAGCGGCCGGCCGAACTGGCGCCGCTCCGCGGCGTAGGCCACCGCGTCGCGGAATCCGGCCTTGGCCGCCCCCAGGCACCCGGCGGCCAGTTTGAAACGGCCCATGTTCAGGATGTTCATGGCGATCTTGAAGCCCTGACCGACTTCGCCCAGCAGGTTCTCCGCCGGCACCGGGGCGTTCTCGAAAATGAGGGAGGCGGTGGACGATCCCTTGATCCCCATCTTGTGCTCCTCCGCCCCGATGGTCAGCCCCGCTGTGGCCCGCTCGACGATGAAGGCGGTGTGGTGCTCCCCGTCGACTTTGGCGAAGGTGATAAAGAGGTCGGCGAAGGCGGCGTTGGTGATGAACTGCTTGGTCCCGTTGAGCACGTAGGCGCTGCCGTCGGGCGTACGGGTGGCGGTGGTGCGGATGGACATCGCGTCCGACCCCGCCGTCGGCTCCGTGAGGGCGTAGGCGCCGATCAACTCGCCGCGGGCCATCTGCGGCAGGTAGCGCGCCTTCTGCGCGTCGGTGCCGAAGAAGACGATGGGCAGCATGCCGATGCCGACGTGCGCGCCCACCGACACCGCGAACGACGAGGCCGGTCCCAGGGCGTCGGTGACGGCCAGCGAGGTGAGCTTGTCGAGTTCCAGTCCGCCGTAGGCTTCCGGGACCTCTGCCCCGAGGAAGCCCAGTTCACCCAACTGGCGCAGGAGCCGGCGCGTCAACTCCCAGTCTTTGTTTTCCAGCGCCGCCGTCTGCGGCAGCACCTCACGCTCGATGAACTCCGCCATCGAGCGGGCCGCCATCCGGTGCTCGTCAGTTAACCGCTCCGGTGTGAAGACGGCGGCCGGATCGCCCTCCGCCAGCAGGAAGCCCCCGCCGCGCGTGGTCACTGCAGTCTGTGTGTCCATGACGCCTCCTCCGGGCCGACCCCGTGACTCCGTTGCTCGTGTCCGCGGCCTACGGCCGTTCAAAGACTCCCGCGGCGCCCATCCCGCCGCCGATGCACATCGTCACCACGCCGTAGCGCGCGCCCCGCCGCTGTAGCTCATAGAGCAGGGTGGCGGTCATGCGCGCGCCGGTTGCGCCCAGCGGGTGGCCGATGGCGATGGCGCCGCCGTTGACGTTCAGGCGTTCCTCGTCCAATTCCAGCGCCCGCACCACGGCCAGGGCCTGGGCGGCAAAGGCTTCGTTCAACTCGATCAGGTCGATGTCCTCGAGACGGACCCCGGCCTGGCGCAGCGCCTTGGGGATCGCCTCCACCGGCCCGATGCCCATGATCTCCGGCGGCACTCCGGCGGTGGCGAAGGAACGGAAGATGCCCAGCGGCCGCAGGCCCAGCCGCACCATCACGTCTTCCGCCATCACCACCACGGCGGCCGCGCCGTCGCTGGTTTGCGAGGAGTTGCCGGCCGTGACGACGCCGTCGCGCGCGAAGACCGGGGGCAGGGATGCAAGTTTCTCCAGCGAGGAGTCGGTGCGCACGCCTTCGTCCGTACCGAAGGTGACTTCGCGCTTGCGCGGGTGGCCGTTCTCCTCCTCCCAACGCGAGACCGTCAGTGGCAGGATTTCGTCGGCGGACCGGCCTTGGGCGATGGCCGCAGCGGCCCGCTGGTGGCTGCGCAGGCTGAAGCGGTCCTGTTCCTCCCGGCTGATGTGGAAGCGCTGAGCCACGATCTCCGCGGTCAACCCCATGGAGATGAAGATCTCCGGCCACTCCGCCGTGAGGCTGGGGTTGGGCGCGTACTTGTTGCCGGTCATGGGGATGAGCGTCATCGACTCCACGCCGCCGGCCACGGCCACGTCCACCTGGCCGGTCATCACCTCGTGCGCGGCCGTGGCGATGGCCTGCAGGCCGGAGGAGCAGAAACGGTTGATGGTCTGGCCGGAGGTGGTGACGGGCAGTCCGGCGCGCAGCGCGGCCACGCGCGCGACGTTCAATCCCTGCTCCGCCTCCGGGATGGCGCATCCCAGGACGACGTCCTCCACCATCTCCCCGACCAGGCCGGGGACGCGCCGCACCGCCTCGCGGATCACGGCGGCGGCGAGTTCGTCGGGGCGCGTGTCCTTGAGCGTCCCCCGCGGCGCCTTGCCGATGGCCGTGCGCACGGCCGAGACGATCATCGCCTGTCGCATCGTCGTGACTCCTTTGGTTTCGCGCGGACCTTCCTTCTAAGATGCCCTCAGTTGCGCAACGGCTTCCCGGTCTGCAGGAGGTGCCGCATGCGCTCCTGAGTCTTCTGTTCCCCCAGGAGGCTGAGAAAGGCCTCGCGTTCCAGGTCGAGCAGGTAGTCCTCCGATACTCCGGTGCCTTCGGGTACGTCGCCGCCGGCCATGATGTGGGCTAGTTTCCGGCCCACAACCTCATCATAGGCCGTGATGTGCCCGCCGGTCTTGAGGATGTAGAGCAGCGACTCCAGCGCCGCCCGCCCCCGCTGCCCCACCACGCGGATGCGCGCCGGCAGCGGCGGCCGGTACCCCAGCCGCACCAGTGCCAGGGCGGCGGCCTTCGCGTCCTGAATCAGCCGGTCGGTGTTCGCGGAGATACCGTCGGCCTCGCGTAGGAAACCCAGCCGCTGGGCCTCCAGCGCGGAGCGCGAGACTTTGGCCAGGGCCACCGTTTCGAAGGCCCAGCGCAGCAGGGGCAGCGCGTCCGCGGTGACTTCCGGCGGGATGCGCCCCATGGCCCGCTTCGTCATCTCCATCGTGCCGCCCCCGGCCGGGATCAGCCCGACGCCGGTCTCCACCAGGCCCATGTAGGTCTCCGCGGCGGCCTGCACCCGCACCGCGGCCAGACAGATCTCCGCACCCCCGGCCAGCGTCCGGCCGGCGGGGGCCGCCACGATCGGCTTGCGCGCGTACCGCATGCGCTGGTTCACCCGCTGGAACTGCCGGACGACCAGGTCGAGATCCTCCCAGTTCCCCTCCTGCGCTTCCAGCAGGAGGAGCATCAGGTTGGCCCCGGCGGAGAAGTCGCGCGCCTGGTTGCCGACGACCAGCGCGTCGAAGTCTTGTTCCAGCCGGTCCAGCGCCGTCTGCAGGATGCGCAGCGTTCCCTCGCCGATGATGTTCAACTTGCCGTGGAATTCCACGCAGGCCACGCCGTCGCCCAGGTCGACGATGGTAGCGTCGGGGGTGGAGACGACCGCCTTCCCCGCGCGCTTCTGGTCCGCCAGGACGATGACACCGGACCGGTCGGGCACGGGGCGGTAGGCCGCGGTGGTGCAGTCGAAATAGAGCAACCGCGCGTCCTCGCGGCGGTAGAAGGCGCCGCTCCCCTGCTGCAGCACCTGCGTGACCACCGGGGGCAGGGCGACGCCCTCGCGCTCCAGCCGTGCGGCCATCTCCTTCACGCCGAGCGCGTCCCAGGTCTCAAAGGGCCCGTGCTCCCAGGCAAACCCCCAGCGGATGGCCCGGTCCACGTTGACGATGTCGTCGGAGATCTCGGGGATGCGCCGCGCCGCGTAGACCAGGACGTCCCGCACCAGCGTCCAGAGAAACTGCCCGCCCTTGTCCTTCGCGGATGTGACCGCGCGCAGCCGGGCGTCCGGGCCCTCCAGCGTCATCGTCGTTTCGACCCAGGGGAAGGACGCCTTCCGCCGTGGCCGGTAGTCCATCGTGGACAGATCCAGCGCCTGAATCTCGCCGTCGACGCGGCGGTAGAAACCGCCGCCCTTCTTCTCCCCGATCCAGCCGCGGCGCACCATCTCTTGCAGCGGCGCCGGCGGGCGGAAGGTCTCGCGCGACTCGTCGTGCGGCAGGTTCTGGTAGGCGTGTTCCGCGACGGCCAGGGCCACGTCCAGGCCGGCCAGATCGAGCAGACGGAAGGTGGCGGTGCGGGGCCGGCCCAGCAGGGGCCCGGTCAGTTCGTCGACCTCCTCCACGCTGAGCCCGAACTCGAGCATGAGCTGGACCGTGCGGAGAAACCCGTACGTGCCCAGGCGGTTGGCGATAAAGTTGGGGGTGTCCTTACAGTGGACGATGCCCTTGCCCAGCAGACGATCGCCCCACGCGGCCACCGCCGCGGTGATGGCGGGATCGGTGTCAGGCGTGGGGATGATCTCCAGGAGCTTCATGTAGCGGGGCGGGTTGAAGAAGTGCGCGCCCAGGAAGAAACGCCGGAATTCCGCTGGCGTCTCCTCGGCGATGCGGCCGACCGGCAGCCCCGAGGTGTTGGTGGTGACGACCGTCCCCGGCCGCCAGAACGGGAGCAGGCGCGCGAGCAGCGCCTGCTTGGTCGGCAGGTCCTCGATGATCGCCTCGATGATCCAGTCGGCTTCCGCGGCGCGGGCCAGATCATTTTCCAGGCTGCCCGGTTCGATCAGGCGGTCGAGATCGGGCAGGAAGAGCGGAGCCGGATCGATCCGGCGCAGGCTTTGATGCGCTTTATGTGCCAGGTCTCCCAGGTCGAGCATCACGGTGGGGATCCCGGTGTTGGCCAGATGGGCGGCGATCGTCCGCCCCATCACCCCCGCGCCCAGAACCGCGGCGCGGCGCAACCAGACGCGCTGCTGGACCTCCGCGACGGTCATCATAGTAGTTCCAGTCTAGCGCGCCCGCAGGCGGCCATCCATGATCCATTCGGATCAGTTCTTGGCCTGATCGCCGCCGCGGACCCTACGGCGGCAGCAGCGTGAGGGGCCCTTCCTGC
>Ga0209642_10002724_pt1 | contig 11539 bp, 13 predicted proteins | sample RifCSP19_2_FD_184025 | JGI IMG/M metagenome (GOLD analysis project Ga0209642, IMG submission 184025) | Soil microbial communities from Rifle, Colorado - Rifle CSP2_sed 19_2 (SPAdes) (version 2) | ecosystem: Environmental > Terrestrial > Deep subsurface > Rock core/Sediment | place: Rifle... | reverse complement strand
GTCCCAGCTTCAAGCCGGCCAAGGGCCTCCTGAACCTGCAGCAGCATCTGCCGCACGCTGGACTCTAGCACGCGTCCTCTTTCGCGCTCAAAGAGCATGCTCACGACGTCGCCGATGCCCTTGTCGCTCGGATCGTCGACACCGAATCCTTCCAGCCGTTCGCCCTCTCGCACGCGCGACGTCAGGGCCTGAAGCTGTGCGGCGAGGCGGGCGTGCTCAGCCTCCAGAATCACTCGAAACCGGGCCAGCTCTCGGGTGGTGCGGCTCTGCTGCCTTCTCGTGGGGATCCGGCGGCTTGCCCTCGCCGTGCCGGTCTCCGGCTTGAGCGAGGTGCGGTGGCTTCGCATTCTGGCGACTCGCGCCTTCATATACCCCTCCCTCGGTACCGGAGACGTCTGCCCGCATCTTCTATGGGCGTGCTGCCGACTTGTCTGCCGGGGGTGTGGTTTCGATCGCGGCCTCGGCGGCGAGCGCCCCATCCGGCGCAGCACTCCGCGGCGACACGAGCCCCGGTGGAACCCGGTGGGGATCGTCCTTCGGCCTACCGCCGGAAGGTTTCCTGCACTTCCACTGCGCGTCCAGTCCACGTAACCGTGCACGCAGCAGAAGCGGGCAGGATGCGTCCAGGACAGCGGCATAATGGCACATCACTGAACGCGGCCGCGGAGTTACGCGGTCTCCGTCCGCTGACCCAGATCCGTCCGGTCAGGTTGTTGCCTGTACCTTAGCGGACATGTAGCCCAGGGCCGCGATCACGATTCCGATGACCATGTTGTTCCACCGGCCGGCGCCCGTGATGCTGAGCACGAATGGCGATACGATTAACCACAGACCGAGCACGACGGGAATCCATCTCCCTGCCGTGTCTTCGCTTCCCCCCTTGCTTCCTGCTAGCTTCGGGCCGGATGTGATCAGGCCGAATGCAAAAGGGGCCGACCGCGGCGGTCAGCCCCTCTGCCAATACCGAATGCTTACTTTAGGTATTATACCAAACTTAGGCGACCGGGCGCTTCTGTGCGCATTGGTAGGTAGTGGGTCACTGACCCACTACCCATTGGTAGCGTCATCTATGAAAAGGCTGCGCCGGTCAAGTTCACTTCTCCCCACGACCCGAGGTCAGTCATCTATCCGTGCCGCAAGGGCACACCATGTGTTGCGACTCGGGCTCCCAATCAATAGTAGGGGTCCTCTCAGGGGGACCAGACGCAACGAGGGGAGTCCCGAGTAATCGGTCTGTTAAGCATGACGGAGCATCCAGCACACGGTCATGAGCAGCTCACGCGCGACAGCAACGCGAGCTATCTTGGAGCCCTTACGCTGGGCGAGGCGACGATAGAGCGCTTGGAAGCGCCCCGGTCGACGGCTGGCGTGTTGGGCGGCCTCGACGAGGGTCCAGCGCAGCCAGGCCGAGCCTTGCTTGGAGATGCGGCCCGTTTGGACGTTCCCGCCCGACGCTCGCACGGTCGGGACGAGGCCGGCGTAGGACGTCAGGCGCTTGGGATCGGGGAAGCGGTTCACGTCTCCGATCTCGGCGAGGATCAAGAGGGCAGTGTAATGCCCCACCCCGGGCAGGGTGCAGAGGGTCCCGACGATCGGCATGGTCTTCGCCTCCTGGTCGATGAGACGGGATGCCTCGCGAATCTGCGCTCGCAAGACCTCCAAAACCTGCAAGAAGCCGCTCAGGGCATGCTGGTAGACGGGACGCAGGGGCAGCGTCCTCAGCCAGGCCGTGCCTTGGGTGCCGAAGGCATCCAAGGCACGGGCACTGATATCCGTGCTTCAGGAGGATCGAATGGATGCGGTTCTTGACCATCGTCTGGAGGCGGACGAGGGCCGCGCGGTACCGGAGGAGCTCCCGGAGATCTCGAATCTCCCGCGGCGGGATGTAGGCGGCGGGGATGAGATCGGCCCGTAGAAGGTGCGCGAGGATCGTGCTGTTGACCTTGTCGGTCTTCACTTTGGCCTCCGCAATGGCCCGGCGGCGGACGGGGTTGGCTAGGGTCACGGGGATGCCCTCGGAGGACGAGGGACTTGGAAACACGAGGGGGTGCCGCGGTGCGATCCTTCAGTTCTAGGCGGAATCGCTATGCATTCGGTTCACCACCGCTCGCACAGCTCTCTCGACAACTTCCGTGTCCACTTGCGGCCCGAGCCGCGCGATCACCGCCGCCATTGCCTGCTCCACTAGCCTCTCGCGATCCGCGTCGGGCCGAGAGGAGGTGTCCACAGGCCGCGCGGAGACCGTCTCGGAACCCGCGGGGCTGTGCACGGGCGCTACTCCGATGCCAACCGCGCTCGCCTCGCCGGGCGGCACGAAGCGATACTTCATTCCCAGCTTCTCGATCTTCTCCCGCGCCACTCCGGTCAAGATCACATCGTCGTTGACAGGAATCTCCCTGATGCCCCGCGCTGCGAGCAGCTCAACGTCGCGCTCGGTGTAGATGATCTTTCCCATTATCCCTTCCCCTCCAGCTCTTCGAGTGCCATCACTGCTGCCTCTTTCGCCGCCAGGATCTCCGCTTCTGTGCCGGAAAGCCACATGCGGCCGAAACGCCCGAGAGATGAGACATGAATCATCTTGATGGTGGCGCGCTTCTCCGCCTCATTCGCCGCGAGGTTGATGTATGCGGCGGGTTGACACTCGAGGATAAAGAGCGTCTCCCCGGCTACCAGCATCGCTCCACGCCGAAATCGGTTCAACAGCTGCACCTGGTACGGATCGACGTGCGTGATGACCTGGATCGAGGCGATCTGCGGTTTGAGCCGGCTCGACTCCTGGAGTCCCAGCCTCTCGAGCACGACGCGTCCGGCCTCGAGGACGGCGGCCTGGGACAGAGAGTGCACCTCGAACATCCCAAACTCCCGCTCGACAATCTGCGCTCCCGGCTTAGCCTCAGTCGCCTTCACCGCGATGTCGACCAGTTTGAAGACCTCGTTGCCCGGCGCAACCTCGATGTACAGTGCCGCCATCCCCTCGATGGGGAGATCGCCCTGCGTGATGGTGCCCACGAACGCGGCAAACTGCGGCTGCATCCGATCCAGGTAGCAGTACGCACGAAGCTCAAACTGATCCGCCATCGCCCACCCGCCTCATCCAGAGCCCACGGTCAACGGTCTGTCCTGCATCGCAATGCCCAGCGGGGTAACAAACAGCGGCCGCGTCGGGATGATGGTCTGCACCTGGGCAACCTCCGCGATCACGGAGGCCATCCCCGCAAACTCGCACGCCCCGCCTACCAGGTACACTGTGTCCACTCGGTGCGGCCGGATGTGACGCGTCACAATCGTGCCCACCTTCTCCATGACCGGACGCACCAGCGGGAACAGCCGCGGCTGCTGCCGGGGATCGATTTTCAGCCTCTCCGCTTCCTCGAACGGGAGGTTGAGCGCGCCGGCGATGACCAGTGTGAAATGCGTCCCCCCCGTCGGTTCATCCGCCGTGTAGATCACCTTGCCCTCACGGAGAACCGCGATCCCCGTGGTGCCGCCGCCCACGTCGACGACTGCACCGTTCTCGATCTGCAGTACCGCGCTCGCCGCGGACGGCTCGTCAACCTCCGCGGTGCATTCGAATCCGGCACCGCGCAGGACGTTGGCCGTTGCGCGCACTTCGACGTGGGGCACCCCCGGAGGGTACCCCGTCGCCGCGTGCGTCAGCTCGAAGCCCAGCCGCGCCTCCACCTCGTGCTTCAAGGTCCGGAGGAGATCAATCGCCCCGATGAAATCCACAACCAGGCCATCACGGACGACGTACGCGAAACGGTAGGCGCCGGCGAGCGGCCGGTACTCGGCATCGAGGACGATGAGCACCGTGTACGCTGTCCCGAGATCAACGCCGACATGCACGGGCCCCCGATACCCGTCCTGGACGCTTCGCATCGCGGATTCCGTCTGCGCCATCAACCGGTCGATGTGGGGATTCATCCTTGCCTACACCGTGCCCGCCTTGAACATCAAGTCCAGTACATGTGGGTCTTGAGGACGTACCGACGGGCGTCGAGCTGGGTCAGTTGACCGGGCTTGTGCTCGACCACCTGGCCGCACGCTGAGCACAAAAGCGGCCCTGTCAGGACCACAGGGAACTCGCCGGGCCTGTCCCACAAAGGCCTCGCCTCCCACGCCAGAACGCCGGCACCCGAGGGCGCCGGATTCCCGCCGCGCCGCCTAGAAAGGGCGGCGAATGCCCTCCCGGGAGGGCGAAAACGATGCGCGGGCAAGCGATTCCGGCGTCAGATCCTCGGAATAGTGATGCAGGCGATGCCCAACCTGTTCCAACGGCTCACCGCCCACCAGCACCGTCAGCCCCCACTGTTTGACGAAATCCAACGCGCTTGGCGAAAAGCGCGTTCCCGCCGGAAACTCGAATCGCGTGACCGTGCCACCTTGCCACTGCTCCCGCAGTTCCGCCTCAGTGATGAACCCCATGGCGCGCCTCTACCCCCTCCTCTCGCTCTTCTGCCATGCGACGGGGTACGTGACGTAGACGAACCGGCACCGGGATGGCGTTGCGAAGCAGATACTCGTCCCTTTGGGGATGAACACGACGTCCCCCGGCCGTCCGACTACGCTCTCGTCGCCAACCCGGATTTCGGGTTCCCCCTCCAGCACGATGTCCACCTCGTCGTAGGTGAGGGTCCAGGGGAAGGACCCCCGCTCGAAGCTCTGAGCCGGGCGCTTCACCTCGAGGGGAAACGGTCCGAGCTCAACCTTTGCGCGCACCTGTGCCTCCAGCGGCTCGGGGCGCGGCACGCGCGATCGTCACACCCAATTCCCGGGCGACGTCCCATGCCTCCGGGGTGACGAGGTCACCCGACCCGATACGGATCGCGGTCGCGCCGCGCGCCTTGTGCGTGCGGACATCACGCGCGGCGATCAGTCTTCTTGTCACCGCCATTCACCTTCGCACCGTCTCGCATCCCGCGCCAGACGATGGACGGCTCGAGTCCGCTCCGGCAGTCCGCCCAGACAGACTCCGCCGGCGCAGGTGTGGCCGGTACGGCCCTCGTGCATCAACTGGCTCCGTCTGTCGTGTGCCTACGAGCGACCGCCGAAGCCACCCTTGGTGCCCGTCGGCAGGATCATCTCGACGTCGCCGTGCGGCCGCGGGATCACGTGGACGCTGACCAGCTCGCCGATACGCTTGGCTGCGGCCGCGCCGGCATCCGTCGCTGCCTTGACGGCGCCGACGTCGCCGCGCACCATCACCGTCACGTAGCCGCCGCCGATGTACTCTGAACCGATCAGCTTCACGTTGGCCGACTTGACCATCGCATCGGCGGCCTCCACGGAGCCGATGAGGCCCCGTGTTTCCACCATGCCCAGTGCGATCATCTCGGGAGCAACCATGGTCTCCTGTCCCTCCTTGTTCGTCCCCGCAGGCGTACCCGCCTGCAGCGGGGGATTGGCCGTGCGCACCCTCGTCCGGACGCCGCGCGCTCGGGGAGTCTGCGGCGACGTCGAGCCTCCTGCACCTGTATGCCTGGCCATGTGTCTCAACCTTTCTGCAGGTCGTGGACGACCCGACGGACGATCTCTTCAATCTCCTGCGCCGTGACCGCCGCTTCCGGAGGCATAGGAGTGGTCTCCGGCCACTCCCGGACACCCCAGGCAAGGCGTTTGAGATTCATCACGTGCCGGACGGTGATGTTGTCGCTGAACACGCCGCCGCCGATCCCGCCCGTCGCCAGCGTCATCGAGGCATCCAGGTCGGTGGTATAGCCGATGGCACCCAGACTCGCCAGAGTGTTGACCAGAATGCGGAAGGCCGGCTTCTCCAGACCGAACGCGAGAATCACCTGCTCATCACGCGCGAAGATTACCAGGGTGTGCCCATCGCCGCCGAACTTCAACTGCTCGATGCACCGTTCGCAGCCCTTGCGCCACCCGTCCTCGACCATGAACCCCAGCACGGGCGTCAGCTTCTCCCGGGAGAGCGGCCACTCCGGGCCGATGCCGCCGAGGCGGGCCACCAGGATCCGCGCGTGCGGCGGGACGGAGATGCCCGCCAGCTGCGCGAGCGCCCCGGGCGACTTGCCGACGTACCGGGGGTTCATCGTCCCATCCGGGCGGAACATATCCCTGGCCAGGGCGGCGGCCTCGGTCTCGCTCAGGAAGTGCGCGCCGTTGGCCTTCATCTCCTCGGCGAGCCGGTCGGCGACCGGCCGGTCCGCGATGACCGCCTGCTCAGTCGAGCAGATGGTCGAGTAGTCAAACTCCTTGGAGTTGACGATGTCCCGCGCCGCCTTGACGACGTCGGCGCTGCGGTCAACGTAGACCGGCACGTTGCCGGGCCCCACCCCGATGGCCGGCTTGCCCACGCCGTGCGCCGCCCGCACCATGGCGCTGCCGCCCGTGGCCAGGATCAGGTCGACGGCCCAGTGCCGCATCAGCTCCTGCGTACCTTCCAGGGCGACCGGGGTCAGACAGCTCACCAGGCCCTTCGGCATCCCCGCACGCTGCCCCGCCTCCGCCATCACGCGCACGGTCTCGCGCGTACACTCCACCGCCGACGGGTGGGGGGAGACGACGATCGCATCGCGGGCCTTCACGCAGATCAAGACCTTGAACATCGCGGTCGAGGTAGGATTCGTCACCGGCACGAGCGCGGCGACCACGCCGAAGGGCCAGGCGATCTCCACGATCTTCTTCCGCTCATCGCGTCGCACAACGCCGACCGTCTTGACGTCGCGAATCGCATCCCACAGAAACCTGCTGGCGAACTGGTTCTTGACGGTCTTGTGGTCGGCACGTCCGTAGGTCGTCTCGGTAACAGTCTGTTGGGCCAGCCGCTCTGCCTCGCGGTAGGCCGCCTCCGCCATCGCGGCGCAGATCTCATCCACCTGCGCCTGGGTGAATGTGAAGAACTCCCGCTGCGCGGCGTGCGCCGCTTCCGCGAGCCGGCGCGCGTTATGGATCGAGAGGAGATCGGTATCGAGCTCAGGCATCTGCGCTCCCTCCCGCCTCCTGCCCCCGGTCACCCTCGTCTCGCCACCGGAGGACCGGGCAAGACGCCAGGCTAGAACGTGAGCGGATCGCGTGCCACCTCCAGGACGGCCTCCTGAAAGGCGCGGCACGCCGCCCGGCACGCCGACTGGCTGCCCGTCAGCAACGCTCCCGAGTAGTTGGTCTCACTGGGAGGCGCATACCACACCCGGAGCGTCACCTCCGCCGCCTTGCGCGCGGCATCGATGCCGTAGGTCGCCTCCAGTGGCGGAGCGATCAGATAGGCCATCGGCGTGCCCACGGGCACCCCCGCCACCGCGCTCAGATACGTGCCGGTCGCCGAGATCAGATGCGGGAAGAAGGCGATGGAGCCGTCTTCATTCGCCGAATACCAGAAGGCTTCCGTCTCCAGGTAGCGCATCCCCGCATTCAACCCGGCGCGCACCTCCGCCGGGTGAGGTCCGGCCAGCACGGCGATGATCTCCCCGGAGAGCAGGCCCGACGCATGCCGGGCCCCGGCGTAGAACGATTTCGCGTAGGCGACGCGCACGTTCGCCTGCTTGGTCGCCTCGTCGATGGCCGTGTACGTGGCGTCGTCGTTGTCCACGGTGAGGAAGCCGATGGACACCTCACCCTCGCGCAGCTTCAACTGTTGCGCGAACTCGCGATCAACGTTGGGGATGATTCTGGTCGCCAGCACCGTGGCCTTGATCGGATCCAGGACAGCCATGTGCCCCTCCCTACTCCCGCCCGCTACCTGGTGCTCTCTTCGGCCAGCGTCAGCTTAAGCCGCACACCGCTCGCCTGATGTCTGATCATCTTCGTGGCGAGCTCGACGACGTACGCGCCCGCCTCGACCGGGTTGGTCCCGCCAGCGTAGATGTTGCACACGACGTCCCGATCGGCGTCGGTCGAGTCCGGTTTCGGCCGATAGCCCATGTACGCGCTCATGGACTCGGCCCGCCCCAGGCCGGGCCGCTCACCAATCAGCGAGATCACCACCTGGGCGTCCACAATCTTGTTGACGTCGTTCATCAGGCCGACACGGCCGTACTTCACGTAGAAGGGTGTCCCCATCGTGAGTTTCGCCTGCGCGAAGCCCTGCTGCAGGACGGGCAGGATGTCGGCCAGGTTGGCCTCGATGGCCGCCACCGAGAGGCCGTCGGCGAGATAGACCTGCACGTCGGGGTGCTTCACGCACCGCTCCGCGAGCGTCCGGCGCGCCTCGTCGGACAGCACCCGGCCCAGGTCCGGACGCAGGAGGTACTCCTGGCGGTCCTGGACGCGCGTCTGCACCTGAAAGAGGTTGAACCGCTCCAGAAACGCCTGGGCGATCTCCCGGAACAGCGCATCCTGGGTCATGGCATGATCGGCGAGGAAGAGGAAGAGCGGCTGGTTCCGGTAGCGCGGGCCCGCGCGGCCCACACCGATGCGCGCCGGCGTGGTGGCTTTCAGTGCGCGCAGGACGTCGGGATTCGCCGGCTTCTCGAGCCAGGTGCGCTGGCGCATCTCCGCCGTGGTCAGATCGGGCAGATCGATGATGATCGCGCGGCCCGGCGCCGGCGCGGCCTCCGCCAGTGCCGAACCGCGGGGGGACGCCCCACGGCCCAGTTCCTTCAGCACGGCCTCGACGATCGCTTCAATCTGCTGCTGATTCAATGGCGTCCCGCTCCCTATCGGACGAAAATGGTTGGATCGCCGGCCCGGTCTGTGAGCTTGCCGTCCTGCATCAGGCCCAGCTCCTCCATCCACCGCTCGAACTCGGGATACGGCCGCAGTCCCAGGAGCTGCCGCAGGCTGGGCGCGTCGTGGAAGGAGGTGCACTGATACGCCAGCATGGGATCGTCCCCCATGGGGACGCCCATGAAGTAGTTGCACCCCGCCGCCGAGAGCAGCACCGCCAGGTTCTCTATAGCGTTCTGATCGGCGCGCGCGTGATTGGTGTAGCAGGCGTCGCAGCCCATGGGAACGCCGGTCAGTTTTCCGCAGAAGTGGTCCTCCAGGCCCGCCCGGGTGATCTGTCGCGCGTCGTACAGGTATTCGGGTCCGATGAACCCGACGACGGTGTTGACCTGAAACGGCCTATAGCGCTTCGCCAGCCCGTAGCACCGCACTTCCATCGTCAACTCGTCCCAGCCGTGGTGCGCATCCGCCGACAGCTCCGCGCCCTCGCCGGTCTCAAAGTACATATAGTTGGGCCCGGGCGTCCAGCAGTACTTCCCGGCGAGCTGCAGGGCTTCATCGAGCATCCCGACGGAGATGCCAAACGAGTCGTTCCCCTTCTGCGAACCGGCCAGCGACTGGAACACCAGCCCGACCGGCGCCCCCCGCTTCAGCGCTTCCATCTGGGTCGTCACGTGTGCGAGCACGCAGTTCTGGGCGGGAACGTGCCAGTCCGTGATGACCTTGTGGCTCATCTCCATCAGGCGAATGACGCTGGCCAGCGAGTCGTCCACTGGGTTGATGCCGATGACCGCGTCACCCGAGCCATAGGACAGACCCTCGTAGATCTCGGCGCGGATGCCGTCGGGGTCATCCGTGGGGTGGTTGGGCTGGTTGCGGGACCCGAGGGTGCCGGGCAGGCCGGCGGTGTTGTTGCAGTGCGCGACCACGGGGATCTTCTTCGCGGCGTAGACGAGGTCGAGGTTGGTCATGAGCTTCGCCACGGCGGCGATCATCTCGCTGGTGAGCCCCAGGGAGACGCGGCGGATGTCGTCACCACTGGTCCGGTCGGATAGGATCCATTCCCGCAGCTCGCCCACCGTCCAGTGCTTGATCTCGTTGTAGATCGGCTCGTTGACCGCGTCGTCGATCACCCGCGTCACTTCGTCCTGTTCGTACGGCACCGCCGGATTGGCGCGCAGCACCTCGAGCCGAACTTCGCTGAGAACGTACTTGGCGGCCACACGCTCCACTGCCGACGCGGCGGCGACCCCCGCCAGGCGGTCTCCCGATTTCTCCTCGTTGGCTTTGCCCATCAGCTCCCGGATGTCGCGGAATTCATAGGTCTTGCCGAACAACTTCGTCCGCAGCAGCATGGGTCAACTCCTACGCGTCGACGTCATGCTGCACCGGACCCGCCAGTGCCGGCCGCGCATCGCGCACCTCGGACGTGACGGTCAATGCGGCAGCACCAGCGTCTTGATACTCAAGGGCACGACCCGCCCGCCCAACATGGGCGTACCGATGTCAATGTAGTCCCCCTCACCCAACCCCACCTGATCCACGACCAGGAGCGGCTTGTCGGGGAGGAGCGCCTTGATGGTCTGCCCGAGGCTCTGCGCGCAGTCGTGCCACATGATGAGGATCAGCGGACGCGCCGGAATCGTGTCCACGCGCGCATAGTCCGCGAACCCCTGGGCCAGTCGACGCAGCCCCTCGTAGTCCGGAGGCGCGCCGATGTCCACGGCGATCGCGACGTCCTGCTCCCGCGGGTCGACGTCCCACCGCCTCACCGCGTCCAGCACGGCCGCGCGGATCTGGGGAGGGTCGAACGTATCCCGGGGCAACTCCGGATAGACGACCGGGACATTCTTGAGCGGCAGGAGGCCACGCTCGGCCCAGATCGTCGAGCCGGAGAGGGTGACCGTCTGCGTGCTCGCTCCCAGCACCGTCGCCCGCACCTTCTCGGGCGGCTGGCCGATGTCTCGCGTCTGGATGCGGGGGTGCTCGCGCAGCGCCAGGCCGTACAGGGGGCCCACGTCCCCGTGCACCGTCACGGCGTCCAGGGTGACGGCCGGGAGGGGACGGTAGAAGTACTCGGCCACCCCCCCCGAGAAGAACAGCTTGCCCCGGCCCGCGTCCGGCTCCAGCGGAGGCGTGAGCATCAACGCCCGGACCAGCTCGGACTCGCGCCCCTCGATCAAGTCGGCGGTGAGATCGGCAAGAATGTCGCAGAACGCGCGCAGGGGCCCGAGCTCGGCGGGACGGCCGACGCCGATCGGCAAACCGTGCATCTGAATAATCACCCGTCCGGGATCCGCGACGTGGCCAATGATCCGCGTGTCCCGGTCGATCTCGATGAGCCGCCCGCCGATACTCATCCCCGCCGCGGCCAGAAACTCGCCCAGCTCAAACACCGCGGCGTTCGCCGACCCCCCGCCGACGTCCACATTGATCACGCGCGCGTAGTGCTCACGCGACCAGGCCGCCGCGCCCGAGCCTCGTCCCGCCATCATGGCTTCCAGCCGCGGCCCCGCCACCGTGACCACGAACTCGCCCGCCAGCCCGCCGAGGCGGTCGAGGATCTCGGCAGCGTTTTTCTTCTTGGCGATCTCGCCGGTAACGACCACCGCCCCCGTCTCGATCTGTTCGGGCCTGATGCCGGCGCAGCGGTACTCCTCCCGGACGATCCTCTCCAGCGCCTCGCCGTCAACCTCATCACGACTCCGCAGCGGCGTGAAATGCACAGGAGACTGATAGAGAATCTCCTTCTCGGCTACGCGGATGAGCGGCACCCGCGGACCGACTCCCGCGCGCGGAAGCGCGGCCATGCGGGACAGATCGGCCAGGTGCAGCCGGCTGAACACCACCTGCGTGGTCGTCGTTCCGATATCGAGCCCCACGCTCAAGACCTCACGTAGATCACTCATCTACC
>Ga0209642_10002723_pt1 | contig 11540 bp, 8 predicted proteins | sample RifCSP19_2_FD_184025 | JGI IMG/M metagenome (GOLD analysis project Ga0209642, IMG submission 184025) | Soil microbial communities from Rifle, Colorado - Rifle CSP2_sed 19_2 (SPAdes) (version 2) | ecosystem: Environmental > Terrestrial > Deep subsurface > Rock core/Sediment | place: Rifle... | reverse complement strand
GTATTGTAACGGACAAGGGCAAAATCATCGTTGGCGCCGTTATATGAATAGCCTGCTGCCACTATCTTGCCGTCAGACTGGATGGCAACGGCATAGGCATAATCATTGCTTGCGCCGATGGCTGTGGTTACCTTGCCTGTTGTATTGAAGGTTGTATCAAGGGAACCATCTGTATTGTAACGGACAAGGGCAAAATCATAGTTAGCGCCGTTGTATGAATAGCCTGCTGCCACTATCTTGCCGTCAGACTGGATGGCAACGGCAAGGGCAGAATCATTGATTGCGCCGATGGCTGTGGTTACCTTGCCTGTTGTATTGAAGGTTGTGTCAAGGGAGCCGGACGTGGGCGTGGTGACAGAAGCCCCGCCACCGCCACCGCTGCCGCATGCGGTAAACGTAATTGCAGTCAAACAGATAAAAAGCGCAAACTTTAATGTCTTCTTCGTTGTAATGCCTCCATAGTTTTTTATAAAGCTTTCAAAAACAAAAAAAACCATTTTCCTGAATAAAAACAGGGAAACGGCTTTTTTTAATAAAAAAATTTTTATAAAAGGTTATAAGTGAGTGCAGTATCGGTGCCATGTTAATGAGCTCTATAAAGATTTCTCATTACCATCTGATCTGTATACTACTATCATTTCTTCTTTGTCAATAGTTTTTTGAGGGGTGTTCTTTGTGTCCTTATAATAGAGCTGGCGGGCTGGAGTTTTGCGGGTGTAATGAACGGAAGGAAAGTAAATCAGGCAAATGCCTTTACCCCCAACACATGACTGGCTATGATTAACTTCTGAATCTCTGATGTCCCTTCATAAATCGTTGCAACCTTTGCATCTCTGAAATACCTCTCTACCGGATATGCATTTGAATAACCGTATCCGCCAAAGATCTGCACTGCATCCGACGCTGCCCTGTTTGCTGCCTCGCTGGCGAAATATTTTGCAATGGATGTCTCAATAGTATTGGTGACTCCTTTATTTTTAAGATACCCTGCCCTATAGACAAGAAGTCTTGCTGCATCACAGTCAACTACCATCCTTGCAATCTTGTCCTGAATCAGTTGAAAACTGGCAATGGGTTTTTCAAATTGATGTCTTTCTTTTGTATATTTGGTGCAGGCATCAATGCATCCCTGTATAATACCCACACATCCTGAGGCAACACCATATCTGCCGTTGTCAAGTGCGCTCATGGCAATCTTAAAGCCCTCCCCTATCCGGCCAAGAAGGGCGTTTTTTGGAATTCTGCAATCCTCAAAGATAAGCTCCGAGGTATTCGATGCCTTGAGTCCAAGCTTTCCTTTTATATCCTTTGTGGAAAAACCATGGCTGCCCTTTTCCACGATAAAGGCGGTTATCCCGTGGTGTGCCTTGGCCTTATCCGTTACTGCAAATACGATGGATATATCTGCTATACCGCCGTTACTTATCCATGTCTTTGTCCCATTCAATATCCAATCAGTGCTTTTCAAAACTGCACTGGTTGAAAGACTCGCGGCATCGCTCCCTGCGCCTGGTTCAGTTAGGGCAAAACAGCCGATGAATTCACCTTTACAAAGTTTTGGAAGATATTTTTGCTTTTGCTCCTCACTTCCCCAGAGTAAGAGAGTCAAGCCTACAAGGGATACCTGAACAGATAAGGTTGTCCTCAAAGAAGAATCTGCACGGCCGATCTCTTCAAATATGATGGCGTCGCTTATGAAATCCAGACCTGCGCCACCGTAATTTTCCGGAATGGGCCCTCCCAAAAAACCGAGCGGTGCCATCTTTTTCAGTATCTCCATGGGGAAATGTTCTTTGATGTCGTTTTCCCTGGCAAAGGGAATTATCTCAGTTTCGGCAAATTTTTTTGCCATATCCTTTACCATCTTTTGCTCTTCTGTCAGGTCAAAGTTCATAAATTATCTCCTACATTTCTCATCATACCCAATGAGTTTATACAATTCCTTCCTCGTCTGCATCTCTTTCAAAAACCCCTTCTGAGTACCCTTTTCCTTTAATTCAATTAGAGCCCCTTCCATTGCCTTCAGGCCAATCCTGAATGCTGTCATAGGAAAGAGCACTATGGGATATCCTATCTCTTTAAACTCGTTAACTGTGATATACGGCGTCTTGCCAAACTCTGTCATGTTGGCCATCAAAGGCGTCTTTACCTTTGCCGCAAATTTTTGGAACTCACTCATGGATTCCAACGCCTCTGGAAAAATCACATCGGCGCCTGCCTCTGCATACATTTTTGCCCTTTCTACTGCGTTATTAAATCCATTCACACCCCTGGCATCTGTCCTGGCTATGATGAGAAAATTTTTATCCTTTCTCGTTTCACAGGCAGCCATAATCTTCTCAGCCATCAGCTTTGCAGAAATGACTTTCTTGCCAGAAAGATGGCCGCATCTTTTCGCCGCAGGTTTTTGGTCTTCAAGCTGGATGCCGGCAATGCCTGCTTTTTCAAAAGCTCTGACCGTTTCCCGGACATCTCTCGGTCCGCCAAAACCAGTATCTACATCAGCAATCACAGGTATATTAACTGCATTGGCAATATACTTGGCTTGCTGAACGAATTCATCTCTTGTTAAAATTCCTATATCAGGAAGACCAGCGCTATTTGAAATACCAGCACCAGACATATACACTGCTTTAAATCCGCACTTCTCTATAAGCATAGCAGAGACTGCATTAAATGCACCGGGTATAATCAGCGTGCCTTTTTTAAGAAGTTTTCTGAATATGGAAGGTTTTGAAGACTTCATCTGAAACACCACTCCTCCCCTCTCTTGATGGGAACTGTTTACCCGCACCCCTACCCCATCCTGTCAAAAAGAGAGGGGGTTGTAGTTTGCCCATTTATGGGCGTATTTAAACATGTCCTGAACTTGATTCAGGAAACGCCGATAAATCGGCAGGCTACAATGATATTGTATTTTACGAAGCTGTTAACAATCTTTCCAACATCTTTTTATAAACCTCAAAATCCCTGTCTGAAAAGAGCACAAACCGCACAAGGGAGAGTTCTTTATGAGTCTTGATAAAATCCATAACAGTCTTGAGTGCAATCCCTGCTGCCTCGTTGATCGGATAGCCGTATGCGCCTGTAGATATGGAAGGAAAGGCGAGGCTCTTGATGCCATTCTTTACTGCAAGGGTAAGGCTGCTTTCATATGCGCTTGACAGTAATTTTGCCTCATTGTGCTTGCCATCCTTATATACAGGGCCGACAGTATGTATTACATACTTTGCCCTGAGATTGCCGCCTGCGGTAATCACCGCGCTGCCTGTTGGACATCCGCCTATTTTTCTGCATTCCTCCATAATCTTTGGCCCGCCTGCCCTGTGGATTGCGCCGTCAACACCGCCTCCTCCGGCAAGCCGTGAATTAGCGGCATTCACAATTGCATTTGTCTCCTCTTGCGTGATGTCGCCTTTGATGAGGGAAAGGATTGTATTATTGATGGTTATCTGCATAGTTCCTTCTGCCCCTTGTATCATAATAAAATTGAAGGGTCAATGGTTGGAAATTTTCGTAATTGGAAATCTCTGGAAATATCAGTTATGATGACTACACGATGTCTGAACAGGAACAATTTTATCTCAATCTCGAAGAACCGCCAACACAGCATGCGGTCAGACGCAGGCGTGATTTTCTTATACCTATAGCATTATTTATACTAACTGTTGCTACCACTATCATAGCAGGGGCTTTGCAGAAAGGGGTTAATCCGTTTCAAGAGCCTTTTCGGTTAATAGAAGGCATACCGTTCTCACTTACCCTTTTGACTATCCTTCTTACCCATGAATTCGGCCATTTCTTTGCCTCAAGAAGGCATGGCGTTAAGGCAAGTTTCCCGTATTTCATCCCAGCGCCTCCGCCATTTCTTGTAGGCACATTCGGTGCAGTAATAAAGACAAGATCGCCGATTATGGATAAAAGGGCGCTTTTGGACATAGGCGCTATTGGGCCTCTATCAGGTTTCCTTACATCAATTATAATGACTGTTATAGGATTAAACTTTTCAACAATAATCACATTACCTGAAGACAAAGAGGTATTGGGGCTTGGTTCGTCCCTAATATTTTCTATTCTTTCTTATCTTGTAATCGGTGCGGTACCAGAAGGTCAGGACATACTTCTGCACCCCATAGCATTTGCAGGCTGGATAGGTTTTTTCATAACATCTCTGAATCTTTTGCCCATAGGCCAGCTTGATGGAGGGCATATTATCTATGCCGTGTTCGGGAAATGGCACAGGTTAATATCAATAACTATGATAGGAATCCTTGTACTATTTGGCATATTCTCCTGGCAGGGATGGCTATTCTGGGCGCTGCTGGTTACACTCCTCGGCATTAAACATCCACCTCTGATGGATGGAGGGGTAACACTGGACAGGAAGAGAAAAATCATTGGCTGGCTCAGCCTTGCAGTATTTGTGCTAACCTTTATACCGTTGCCGATAGCGATTTAGTTCATGCTGAAAAAAGCCCATCTGCTGAGCCTGTTTCAATCCGTCTCCATGCTAAGCAATTTTTTCATCATGAGCTGCAAAAACTATTTTGTAGTTGTCGATTCGGAGCGTTTTAAACATATCTGCAAATAACAAACTATTATCTTTAGCTCAAATACTAAAATCTACTGTCTCATCTTTTTATACTGCACAACCATCTTATCCATTAAGTGCTGAGGGGATTTCTTAACTAAATTTACAACCCTCAGCATAAGACCTTTAGCAAGAGAAAGGAGGATATCCATTTATGATATTTCTTCCTGCTTTTTGGGCAACTTTATGTAAAAGGTACTAGCATTCCCATATTGCGATTCAGCCCATGCCTTCCCATTGTGGAGATCAGCAATCATCCTTACGCTCGGAAGTCCCAGACCCGTCCCCTGTTTCCCTCCAAGAACCTGATAGTAATCCCCAAATATCAACGTCAGTTGATCTGAAGGGATGCCAAGCCCATCATCTCTAACGGATATGAGGACATCCCCATCAGTCTCTTCTATATGGATAGAGATCTTAGACCTGGCATACTTGGTCGCATTGGAAAGATAGTTACCAATAGCTCTTAGTGTCAAATCCTCATCTCCTTTTATCCTGAAAAAAGGCAGGCTGCCCCACTCTTGCGGGTAACAACCGTTAATAGAGATAGATAGTCCCTTTTCCTCTATCTCAGGGAGAAGGAAAGATATCGCCTTCTTTGCTATCTCCACCAGATCTATCTCCCTGATGGTTAGCATAACTTTCTCGCTTTTGAGCCTTCCGTAGGCAAGGGCGTTTTCTATGAGGTTTCGCATCCACTTTCCGCTGCTGTATATCGTTTTTAGATAATCAAAGTCTTTTTCACTTCTTAACCCCTTTTTCATCAGTATCTTGGATAAGCCAATTATAGCCGTGAGGGGGTTTTGTAGGTCGTGGGCGAAGATGTTTAAGAGCTTTTCTCTCTCCTTCTCAAGCTCGCTAAAGTAGGCCCTGGCAAGGATCGCTATTACATTATGATAGAGGTGATCTAAGGCGCTCAGGATATTTGGCAACCTTCCAGGAAAGGATTTTTGAAGGTAAGGGAAGGTGCTCTCCTCATAAAGGTGGAAGGAGAGGATTAGGTTTTCATACTGCTCTCTTGTTTTCGCAAAATCGGAACCATGTTCTTCTATTCTTCTGAAATAGCCGTCGAAGTTACCGTCTGAAAGGGAGGTAAGGAGAAGCCTCACTGCCATCCTGTAGTCCTTTACCGCCCTGTTCTTGTCCTTCAGTCCATTCCTTGCCTTTACATACAGATCGTCCCACTTATCGGCTATCTCATTCTCGAAAGGGGCCATTGCAGCAGCTATTTCCACCAGGAACTTCTTGTCGTCATCTTTAATCGGTACTATTTCCTTTGCCATCGTCTGAAGGATACCAGTAAGACCAAATGACTTCAAGGCAAATCGTTTACAACATGGTGCGGATGAGAGCATCTAAAAGCATCTAATGGGATAGTTCTATTAAAATCAGGCATTGCCAAATTCGCAGTTATCATATCCACCTTTTAAAATGATGGGAGAGGTAGGTGGCAGGTGGAGCACTTCAATATTTTTTAACTTTTCCCCGCCTGCTACCTTCTTTCCTCCCCACCATTTCCACAGCCATCTTGATGGCAGCTATCATGCTCGATGGGTTTGCTATGCCCTTCCATGCAATATTATATGCTGTGCCGTGGTCAACGGATGTGCGGATAATTGGTAGGCCGAGGGTTACATTTACGCCATCTTCAAAATGTAACAGTTTTAAAGGAATCAGCCCCTGGTCATGATACATGCAGACCACACAGTCAAATTCTTTATTCTTTACAGCCCTGTAAAAAAGCGTATCCGGCGGCAGGGGGTCTGATACGTTTATTCCAAGCCTTCTTGCCTTTTGTATTGCAGGAAGGATAACCCGCTTTTCTTCATTGCCAAAAAGTCCGCCTTCGCCTGCATGCGGGTTTAGAGCAGCAACTGCAATCCTCGGCTTCTTAAGGCCGAAATATCTCCTGAAAGTATCATCTGTTATCTTTATAGTCTTGAAAACATTTTCTTTGGTAAGAAGTTTAGGTACACTTTTTATTGATTCGTGAATGGTTACAAGAATGACCTTCAGGTTCTTGCCGGCAAGCATCATGCGGAAGTCTTTTGTCTTTGTCAGGTGTGCAAGAAATTCTGTGTGGCCGTGAAATTTATAACCAGCCTTATTAATAGCCTCTTTGCTGATAGGACCCGTTACCATGGCATCTATATCGCCTGCCATAGCCATGCACACAGCCTCTTCTATATAGGTCATCATGGCTTTGGCACAGGATTTATCAGGTCTGCCAGGTTTTAGTTTTTGGGGATTGAGATTGGAAAGGTTTATAACTTTGCAATTTGCACTTTGCAATTTGCACTTTGCACTTACAAATTCAAGGACCGCCTCATCTCCAAGAACTACGGTATTGCAGAGTTTTCTGATGTTCTTATCAGCAATGGCCTTTAAAATAACCTCAGGCCCAACCCCAGCGGGGTCGCCCATGGTAATTGCTATGGTAGGCTTCATAAGTACAGTTCGGAGTTATGAGTTCGTAGTTTGGAGTAATTATTTTTATCTTTCAACTCCCAACTCCGAACTGATAACTGTTCTTTACAGTCTCACCTCTATGTATGCCTTTTTCATTATTTCTTCTAACCAAATTTTGTATCTTTCATCTATAATCTTCTGGAAGATAATATTGCGAATCTCATCTTCAACCGCTGTAAGAGATTGTGGTTCTCCTTTTTTTCTGTCAATTACTTGTATGATATGAAATCCGGTAGAGGTCTTAATTATATCGCTTATCTCACCGATTTTTAACCCAGCTGCGACCTTTTCTATGGCCTTATCCATCTCGCCTGCCTTAACATAGCCGAGGTCACCCCCTTCCTGTGCATCCGGCCCCTGGGAGTATTCTTTTGCAAGTTTTGCAAAATCTTCACCTCTTCTCATCATACTTAGAACCTGTTTTGCCTTCTCCTCTGTATCTGTCCCCTTGCCCTGATTGGTTGCTAGCAATGATATGATCCGCAGTTTGTGCATCATGGGGCCAGTAAATTTATCCTGATTCTGTCCATAATAGGTTTCCACATCCTCATGAGATATTTTCACATTTGAGCGGAATTCTTTGTTTGTAAACTTTACCTGTCTGATTTGATCCTTGAGCTGCTCGCGGTATTCCTTGAATGTAAGACCGCTTCTTGCCAGTGTGCTTAAAAGTTCTTGCTGGCTTATATTGTTCTGTTTCTTCACGTCTTCAATTGCATTATCAATCTCTTTCTCGCTGACCGTAATACCGGCCTTATTGGCTGCCTGTTCCACTAATTTTTTCTCAATAAGCTGGTCCAGCACCTTGCTCTTTGTCTCAATGATATTTTTCTTTTTATCTTTATTGCTATCTTTTATATCTATCAAACCAGCAGTTGCAGCATTCAATTCAGACAGGGTAATAGCACTGTCATTTACAATGGCTACGACTCTGTCCACAATTTCAGCATGAGCTGCGGTAAGCAGTAAGCAGTAAGCAGTAAGCAATAAGCAGGCTTGAGATTTGAAATTTGAAATTGTTTTCACAAAAGCTCCTCCTTCACCTCTATCCTTGCCTTTTGTTTTAATTCTTTCATCCATATCTGGAATTCTGTATCGCTCTTTTCTTTTTTCAGCATATTGATTATCTGGTCTTTTACCTCTGGAAATTTTAGATCCTTTGCACCTCTTTTTTCTACAACCATAAAGATATGATAGCCGTATGCAGTCTTTATGACCTGACTTAATTTGCCTAGAGGAAGAGAAAAGACCACATCCTCAAATTCCTTTGGCATATCACCCTTACCAAAAAACCCAAGGTCTCCACCTTTCTTACCTTCCGGACTTAGAGAAACTTCTTCAGCCAACTTGGCAAAGCTCTCTCCTTTTTTTAACTTTTCCCTTACCTGGTTGGCCTCTTCTTCTGTCTTTACTACAATCATCCGCGCCCTTACCTGTTCACTTACCTTGTAATCTGCTATATGTTCTTTATAATATTTTCTGGCATCGATTTCTTTCACTTCAAGCACGGAGGTAATAACTTTATCTATGACCTTCTTAATCAATATTTTCTTTTTAAGCTCTTCTTTCCATTTTTCCATGCTTCCATATTTAGTCATGATGGCTGATTCAAACGCATCGCCGGTATATTCTTTTTTTATTTCTTCCAACTCTCTGGAAATCTCCTGATCACTAACATCCAAAGCCAATTTTTTGGCTTCCTCTGACATCAATTCCTCCTCGATGAATTGATTAACAAGGGCCATCTTAAGATTTTTTAGTTCTTCATCCTTGACATCAGCATTTGTTTCACCTTCTATAAATAATCGTTTAAAGGTATCCTGAAACTCTCCGTAAGTAATCTCTCTGTCATTTATCATTATAACGACAGCGCTTTGAGAGACAACGTTCCCCTCTTCGTGCTTCTTGCAGCCCGCTGTAAACAATAAAAAAAGAGGTAAGAGGCAAGAGATAAGAGGCAAGAGGCAAAATCTTATTTTGCTTCTTACTTCTTGCTTCTTACTGCTGACTTCTAATCTCTGCTTCTTCATCAGCTATTTTCCTCTCCCTGTGATTTTAATTTCACCGTTTTCCCCAAAAAACAATGTCTATTATTGGGATTTCATGTTTCGCACTCAGAAAGCCACAGTTGGGGATACTATCACCCTTCTACCAATTGTTTCAATATATATCTTATTTCAGCCCAGATATCTTTCCCTTTTTCTAAAAAGACATTAAATCTTGAACCCGGCATAAGTCTGAATTTTTTGGCATTCTTTTTTACAAGCGCAAGCAGCCGTTGCGGATCTACCTTGGTATCATTTGAAAAAGTTATATAAATATAATCCCCTTTCTGAGCAAGCTCCGTTATTTTTAGTTTTTTAAGCAGCAACTTTAATCCCATAATCCTAAACAAATTATCTACCAATTCGGGAATATCGCCGAATCTGTCTTTTATCTCTTCCTTAAGTTTCGCCAGGTCATCTTCAGATACCACCGAAGCGATCCTTTTATAGATATTCAATCTTTGCCTTTCATCAGGGATATACCCCTCAGGTATATATGCAGATATTTTGAGGTTTATCTCAGGTTCAATCTCCTTTTCTATTTTCGCACCCTGTAGCTCTTTTATCGCCTCCTCTAATAATTGGGTATACATCTCAAAGCCGACTTCTGCAATCTGCCCTGATTGTTTAGCCCCAAGAAGCTCCCCTGCACCCCTTATCTCCAAATCATACGCAGCAAGCCTGAAGCCAGCGCCAAGGTCGCTTAATTCCTGCAGCACCTTGAGCCTTTTTTTAGCATCCTCGGTAAGGGTTAATTCAGGCGGTGTAAGCAGATAGGCATAGGCTCTGTGACTGCTCCTCCCAACCCTTCCCCGCAGTTGATATATCTCTGCAAGGCCGAATCTGTCTGCCCTATTTATCAAAATAGTATTGGCTGATGGTATATCAAGTCCTGATTCTATAATTGAGGTAGAAATGAGTATGTCGTATTCTTTATTTACAAAAGCAGTCATTACATTTTCCAATTCCTTTTCCTTGATCTGGCCGTGCGCAATGCCGATTTTTGCCTCAGGGACAAGCCTTTTTAAATAATCGGCTATAGCCATTATGCTTTGCACTCTGTTGTGCACAAAAAATACCTGGCCGCCCCTGCCCAGTTCTCTTCTTATGGCGTCTTTTATTACATCATCATCAAATTTTGCAACAATGGTCTTTATGGCAAGCCTGTCTTCGGGCGGTGTATTGATTATGCTCAAATCCCTTATGCCTGCAAGAGACATGTGCAGTGTTCGCGGAATAGGAGTTGCAGTCAATGTCAGCACATCCACCTGTTTTCTCATCTGTTTGAGCCTCTCTTTGTGGCTTACCCCGAATCTGTGCTCCTCATCAACAATTATGAGGCCTAAATCTTTAACTACAACATCCCTTTGCAAGAGCCTGTGGGTGCCGATGATAATGTCTATCTCTCCTGTGGCAAGTTTTTTCAAAGTATCTTTTTGTTCTTTTGGGCTTCTAAATCGGCTCAAAACATCCACAACTACAGGATATGCGGCAAATCTGTTTTTAAATGTGAGATAGTGCTGTTGGGCCAAAACTGTGGTTGGCACAAGAAGCGCTACCTGCTTGTTATCCAGCACAGCCTTGAATGCAGCCCGCATTGCAACCTCTGTCTTCCCGTATCCAACATCACCGCAGATAAGCCTGTCCATGGGTTTTGCTTCTTCCATATCCTTGAGCACATCCTCTATGGCATTGGCCTGGTCAGGGGTTTCGTCATATTCAAAAGATGCCTCAAATTCTGAGAAGAGTCTTTCTCCTTTTGAAAAAGAAAAACCCTCAACTACCTTTCTTTGTGCATAGAGTTCCAGCAGCTCCTTCGCCATCTCCTCAACCGCTTTTTTTATTCTGCTCTTTGTTTTCTCCCATTTTGTAGAACCAAGTTTATCTATCTCCGGCTTTTTACCTTCCACACCATGATATTTGCTTACCAGATTTATCCTCTGAACAGGCAGATACAATCTATCTCCACCTTGATACTCAAGAACAAGAAAATCATTTTCTCTATCCTCTATCTTAAGCCGTTTAAGTCCTTGATAAAGCCCAATGCCATGAATGGTGTGCACAATGGAATCACCAACATTCAAGTCCTGGAGTTGAGTCAGAAATATATCCATCCTGCGGGAAGGAGGCTCACGTCTCTTTATCCTTTGTCCAAAAATTTCTTCCTCTGTAACAATAGCAAGTTTTAGGGATGGGAAACGGAAGCCAGAAGTTAAATCGCCGATGATAATTTCTAATTTCGAATTTTGAATTTCGAATTTTAAATCCGCAATCCGCAATCCGCAATCCGCAATCAGATTATAGCCTTCAAGCAACTCCTTTAGTCTCTCTGCTTGGCCAGATGTATGACAGACAATACATATAGCCCAGCTGAGAGATTGCCAGTTCTTTATCCTGTCTGCGAGGGGTTTAAGGATTTCCTCTTTCCTTGTTGC
>Ga0209642_10002722_pt1 | contig 11541 bp, 10 predicted proteins | sample RifCSP19_2_FD_184025 | JGI IMG/M metagenome (GOLD analysis project Ga0209642, IMG submission 184025) | Soil microbial communities from Rifle, Colorado - Rifle CSP2_sed 19_2 (SPAdes) (version 2) | ecosystem: Environmental > Terrestrial > Deep subsurface > Rock core/Sediment | place: Rifle... | reverse complement strand
GTTCGGCGACGTCAGACAGCGCGGTCATGAGCTGCGTGCGTACGGCGGCAACCGGATCCTGCCCATGTGCGACCGGCAGGACGGTAAGGCCCGCGAGCATAATCAGCAATACGACGGTCCCGATTCTCACATGCGTTCCCCCTCCGAGGAGCCCCGTGAACGCTACGTCTCACAATCTAGCCACGATGAAGCGCGTATGTCAAAATCGCTGATCTGTTCTTGAGTCAACCAGACGAAATCCGCTCGCATACCGTGCCGGGGATCGGGTCTGATCAGGCTCTGAATCTCTTCGTCTGAAAGACCGAAGGCATTCACCTGCGAGATGACGAGCACAGACGTGACGCCGCGCGCCCGCAGTCGGTCCGGCAGCCCACCCCCATAGCTGGCATGAAAGTCGCCGACAATGATGACGAGCACCTGATCGGGGTTGGCGATGAGGAAATCGCGCGCCTGCCAGGCCATCGTGTCGTCCCAGGCGCTCTGCGCGGCGAAGAAGTTTCGGACGACGTCTTCCTGAAGATCGCCGTGTTCGCGGACCGCCGTGGCGAACCGCTCAAAGTACAGGTCGTTGCCCAACTGGAAATTCGGCGGCAGCCAGGATCGCTCCTCATCGGAAAGCCCCGCCAACCCCCTCTCCCCCAGGGCCCTGGTCAGGCGTTCCGGGGCATTGAGGGCGCGTGTCTGGCCGCCAGCCTACCGCGGAAACAGCATCAGCGGCCGGTACCACTCAAAGGGGTAGCCCGCCCAACGGATCGCCTGCTGGAAGTCCGCTTCCTCGATTTCGCCCCGCACATAGCGATCCACCCACGGCTGGTTGGGATAGGAGAGAAATTCTAGTCCCACACTGACTTTGAGATTCAGGTTCTTGAGCGTCCGCAGGACGGCCAGCTGGTTTTCATGGTGGCGGGCCACGTCATGCTGCTCACTGACAACGACGACGTGTCCGGGCCGCACGGTCTGCAGCGCTTGCTCGAGGGTGACTGTCTGGCCGGTGACACCGTCGTAGAGCCCTGGCGCGATCGCCGCCCAGGCGGGAGCCACCACGACGAGCACGAAGATCAGAAGGGCTGCAGACAAGATCGACATGTCTGATGCGGGACCGCGTTCGGGTGGGTGTACTATGCCATTGCGGGGCGTAGGCTGAAGAACCCACGCCCCGCCTGCGTTTTCCTTGGAGCCGCTGGTCAGAGTCGAACCGACAACCCCCATATTACAGGTTCAGCCGGCGCCCGCTCGCCACCTCTCGCTTTCTCTCAGACTGACTGCTGAAACGCCCATCATGCCTCCATTCTATCCCTTCGCTTTGAGCTTGGACGGAAGGCAGAGAGAGGCAGATGGGCCGAGATTCGCTTTTCGAACTGGGGTTCCAATGCCGCCAGACCACAAGGCGCCACTCCCGACCGTGCGCCACATGGACTCCAAGCAGGATGCCCATGCTCCGCCGCCTACTGAAGGAGATCAGGACGGGCGGCCCGTTGCTGCGGAGCCTGCGCGCTGAGGTCCTCAACGGCAACACGGGCGAGGGCGGAGTGGCTCAAGAACAAGGGCATCTCACCAGGGGACGCCCTTGCAAACATTCTGCACCAGACCGGCAATTTCTGCAGACGTATCCGAAGGGGGTGGAGGGCGAAAGCGCGCTGACCCAGATGCGCCGAACGATGGGCGGGGCCGGTACGGCCGCGGACAGACGAGGTAGAAGGAATAGGTTAGCGACGCGACGGCCAAGCCGACCACGTAGGGCCTCCAACGACTCAAAGAAGACCTGCAGCGTCGCGCCTCCCGGTCCGAGGAAGCTTACTAGCGGGCCGATCAGTCATCACCCTGACGACAGCAGGCTGAGGATGAGAGTACGCAGATCAATCCCTGCGCGCATGCGCTCTTCTCGGTCTCAGTAAGGCTCCTGCAGGGCGCCGAAGACAGGGGGAGTATTCGCACGCATCCTTGCCTCCCTAAAGCGGCCAGAATGCCGCAGGTGATGCGAGATGCGGTTCGAATCCTAGGGGCGAGCCTGCGGCTTCCTGCGCCGGACTCGTTGGAGCGCCAAGACCTTGCGGGAGACTGATCCCCTCGTCAGCATCGTCATCCCGGCCCACAACTACGGCAGGTACGTGGGGCAAGCCATTCGCAGCGCGCTGGCCCAACGGGGTGTCCGCGTCGAGGTCACTGTAGTCGACGACGGGTCCACGGATCGCACGCCGGCCGTCCTAGAGCGGTTCGGCGATGCCATCCGGGCGATCCGGCTGGAGGGCCTGGGCGTCTCCACCGCCCGCAACGTCGGTCTGGCAGCCTCACGGGGGGAGTTTGTGCTGTTCCTGGATGCGGACGACATGCTGATCCCTGATAGGCTCGTCTTCCCGACGCGGGCCCTCCAATCCGCCCCTGACTGCGATCTGGTGTACGGCCCCTGGTATCAGTGGGACGAGCGGTGGGGAACGGCGGCGCTCGCCGGCCAGCCCGGCAAGACCGGCGACCTCCGGCCGCACCTGGTGGCGGGCAACCTTTTCCCCATCCACGCCGTCCTGGCACGCCGCAGCGTCGTGGTGGAGGCGGGAGGCTTCGATCCCGCGCTGAGCGCCATGGCCGATTGGGAACTCTGGCTTCGGCTGGCGCGGCTGGGCCATCGCTTCGGCTACGTCGCGCCCCCCCTGGCCGTCTACCGGAAGCACCCGGGAAGCATGACCTCTGATCTGGATGGAGCGGAGCGCGATGTGCTGTACGTCGTCGAGCACCGGCTGCAGCCGGATGATCTTGCCGGCGCAGGGGTCGATCCTCAGCGAGCCGCCCGGTACAACATGCATCGGTATCTCACGCGAATGGCGCTAGAACGGGGCGACGAGGAGAGGGCGGAACGCTACATGCGGGAGGCGCTGCGGGCGCGCCCGGCGGCGTGGGGCGAGGTCTCTTACTATCACAGTATTGCCCGTGCGCTAGCACAGTCCCAAGAGATCCGGGGGGACGACAGGGCGCAGGCGCTGGTGGTCGCCTTCCTCCGCGTCACCAACCGCATCCGCGCGGGGGAGGGACCATTCCCGCCGGCGCAGGAGGCCGCACGCCGCCTGGGGCTGGCCCTGGCCCTCCACACTCTGGGAGCAGGGAGCCACGCCCTTGTGCATTTGTGGGCTGCGGTCCGGGCCGCGCCGGCGGAAATCCTCAGACGACCCCGGCGCCTCCGGCTCATCGCGCTCCTGATCGCCCCGCCCCCCCCGAGCCGCCTCTCAGGGAGGACGCACCCGCGGCGCCAGGGCTCTCCCCCCACCCCGGCGGCCGACCTGCCCGCGGCTGTGCAGATGCTGCTAGGGTCCACGGAGGACTGAGCGGCGTGTGTCGATCGCCCGCCTAGAAGAACGTAGACCGGAGCCAGCGAAGAAAGCGGTCCCCGTCCACGTTGCGTGCCTGGTAGCGCGGCAGCTGGTACGGGTCGGTCGAGCGTCCGACCGGTCCCGGAAAGTTGCAGCAGGCCAGGACGAACCCGAGCTCCTTCAGCAAGCGGATCGTCTCGTCGGAATAATGCGCCCGTTGCCCGAAGGGGTAGGCGAAGCGATCTATGGTCGTCCCGCTCAGCGCTTCCAAGACCCTCCGGCTATCTTCAATTTCCCGTCGCTGCTCGCAGAGAGGCGCGCGAGATAGGATCGGATGGCTAACCGTATGCGCGCCGACGTCGATCAGCCCGCTCCTGACCAGCGGCGCGACCTCCGCCGAGGTGAGGGGGCGACGCGTTGCCCGCGTCTCGCGCTTCGCCCCGCCCCAGGCGAAGAGGCGGTCGAGTGCACGTTCGCGGGTAGAGAGATCCAGGGGAAGGAGGGCATCATAAAGGTAGTCAAGGAGGCTGCCCACCCTTCCCGCAGGGGCCTCGCCCGCTGCGGCCGGCGGCCATCTGAGCTCGGTGCCCTCCACATGAAGATCCAGGGTCGCCGGCAGCCCGGGCAGGCCGCTCAGGTACTCCAGCTCATCCCACCAGAACTCCCGTTGGGATGCCAGCCCGCCGGTAACGATGAAGACGGTGGCGGGAATGGCGTAGCGTTCCAGGAGCGGGGCCGCCTGGTAGAGATTATCCGCGTAGCCGTCGTCGAAGGTAACGGCCACGGCCCGCCGCGGCCAGCGCCCGCCGGTGAGGAGCCAGCCCAACTCACGCAGCGGAAGCGGGGCGGCGTGCCGTCGGAGCGCCTCCATCTGCTCAGCAAAGTGCTCCGGGCTGACCGCCAGTTTGTAAGGATCGGCCTCCAGGTGGGCCACCCGATGATACACCAGGATGGCGGCGCGGGGCCGGAGCCGTCGGGCGGCGCGCAGGAGGCCGGCCATCGCCCGCTGAAGGACCGGCACCCGCTTCCCCCCCCTCAGCCGCGCTTCACGGCGCGCGCCGAAATGAGGACCTCATAGTCGGGATCGCGGAAGGCCAGTTCGGCCGGGGTTAACTCCGCGGCGGCAAGTCCCTCCAGAAAGGCCACCGCCGCCAGGACGTTGCCGTACGCGTCTGCCCGGATGGTGTCCGCGGAAAAGACCTCCGCGAGCAGGCGCTGCACCGCGAGGGAGGTGAACCGCCAGTATTCGCCCCAGCGATCCATGTCCGGCCGGCTGATCTTGCTGATGCCGGGGACGGTCAGCAGCAGGACCCCCTCTGGCTTCAAGATCCGGTTAATGGTCCGGAGGGCCACCTGCAGATCGTAAATCAGGTGCAGCGTCTGGGTGAGGATGATGCAGTCGTAGGTGCCGGAGGGAATGTGGGGGGCGTTCTGGAGGTCACCGATGATCGTCGCTCTGGGATTCCCCTGCACGGGATGCAGGACATCGCTTCGCTCGACCTGGGTTCCGCCGAACCGGCGAATGTACAGGTCGTCGGCGATCTCCAGGACCCGCCCGCGGATATCGGCCCGATGGGTGTCCAGGAACTGCTCGATGTAGTATCGGTCGACGGGCTTCCCGCGATCGAACCCCCATTTGGCGCCGATGGGCGCCAATCGCCGGAGGTGCCCGAACCGGACCCAGCCCGGCGGAGGGATGTAGGCACGCCCCTCGAGCCTCGCCCCGAGCCAGCGCTGCAGCGGGGGCGGGAGGAATCGTCCCGCGGACCGCAACACACCTTTGGTCCGATCGAAGAGGCGATGCCGCAGATTCGCCAGGGACCCCCGCCCTCCGTAGCGGCCGAGCTCCGCCCGCATAGCCTCCCAGACGTCGCGCTCCTGAATTCCGTTTTGGATGAGGTACTGTTCGAGCCACCGCAGAAATTGCAGCCGAGCACGACGCTCCTGGCCCAGCGTCGCAATTGTCGTCGCCGCCCCGTCGTGCTGGCGGTACCTGTACACGCACTCACGCATCGCGAAAATGGGCCTGGCCAGACAGATTTTCGCACAGAACACCTGGTCTTCGTATAGCCCTGGAAATTCCTCCTCGAACCCGCCGACCTGCGCGGCGGCATCCCGGCGGACGATCATTCCCGCGGGAACTGCCGCCTTTCCCCGGAGAAAGAGGGGGAGCACTCCTGGCGGAGGCATCAGGCGGTCGGTGGGGACACGGAGCCACGCGACATAGTCCCGCCGCTCGTCTCCCGGTTGTCCCGTCCAGCTGAACCAGTACTGTTCGGGCCCGAACGCCATGGCCGCCTGCGGGTACGTTTGCATCACACCCACGAGCGTCTGCAATGCATTTGGGTACAAAACGTCATCCGCATCCAGGAAAACCACAAGCTCTCCGTTCGCCTCCTGCAGCCCGAGGTTCCGCGACGTGCTCATGCCCCGGTTCCGGCGGCCCTCATGTTGGAGATAGCGAATGCGTTCGGGGTGCCGGGAGTTGTACTCCAGAGCGATGTCAGCGCTTCCATCATCGGAACCGTCGTCCACCACCAGAAGCTCCCAGTCTGAGAAGCCCTGCGCCCGCACGCTCTCAATCGCTTCGCGTAAGAAGCGGGCCGCATTGTAGAAGATGACCACCACGGACACTCGCGGCGGGTGTCCGCGCGCCTGAGTGGCGCCACGTTTCAGGGGTTTCGTTTGCATCCGGATTGGCCGCCGACCCGAGGGAGCCTCGGAGCCGGACATGCTTCCCCCTCTCCCCCTGAAGTTCACCAGGCTCAGGTTGAGCTCATTTCGTGGCTGCAGCGGCGTTCCTCCTTCACCCGGCTGGCTCTCGAGCCCCCCGGGCGCGGCGACCGGGTCGGGGCTTATGGGCGGCAGACTCCATGATCTTCCCTCAAACCGCGCCTCAAACCACGCGGTCGGGCTGAAGGGGGCCCCCCCCGACAGTAGCGAATTGCGTCATTTGCGCAAAACGACCTTGAGGGAACGCTCTCGGATGGCTCGAATAAGCGTGATCTTGCCCACGTACAACAGAGCCGCTCTTCTCCCGCGGGCTGTTGCGAGCGTGCTAGCGCAGACGTACACCGATTTCGACCTGTGGATCATCGACGATGGGTCGACTGATCACACCGCGGAGCTCCGGGATCATTGGCGCGATCCTCGGATCCGCTACGAGCGGACCGCGAATCGCGGGCCCGGGGCCGCCCGGAACCACGGGTGCGCCCGGGCGTCCGGCGAACTTCTCGCGTTCATCGACAGCGACGATGAGTGGCTGCCGACAAAGCTCGAACAACAGGTCGCGATTTTCGATCGCTCCGGCCCGGAGATCGATGTGGTCTGCACGGCCGCCCGGTGGCGCAGCGATAGCCAGAACCGGACCTGGATCTTTCCCCTCCGTGGCCGTGGGCCGGTGCGGTTGTTCGAGGAGTTGTTGGCCGGGCCCAGTCCGGTGCCGTTCTCGTCCGTGGTCGTTAGACGCGCGGCCTTGCACCGGGCGGGAAGATTCGACGAATCGCTGCCCTGCGGCGAGGACCGCGACCTCCTCATCCGCCTCGCGCGCCAGTCCACCTTCTTTGGGTTGCCGGAGATCCTGGTTATCATGCACCTCCATCCCGGCCCGCGGCGCAGCGAGGCCATCCAGAGCAAGATTACATTTGAGGAGATCCTCCTCCGGCGGTACGCGGCGGATCTGGCCGCACGTCCGCGGGCGCGCGCCCGCGCCTTGATGCGAATCGGCGGACTTCAGTTGCGGCTACGCCAGTGGTCGGCAGCACGCACTCACTTCCGCCAGGCGGCCCGCGCCTGGCCCGCGCATCTCCCGGCCTACGGCTACGTGGTCGCCAGCCTGGGCATGCAGCTCATGAGCGCGGCGATGGCGCGGTCGCGCTGGTCCGCCTGGCCTCGCCGTCTACAGTTGGGGTGGCGGGCGAAGAAAGAAATCCGCTGATGACGTCGCACGGAGTGGCGGCCTGAGGATTCTTGTCGTCGGGCAAACATTTCCCTGGCCCCAGATCTCGGGCGCCAGGATCAGGCTGGCAAATGTGCTGGCGGGCCTGGCGCGCCTCGGGGAAGTCGAGTTGTTCACCTTGGTCAGCCGCGAGCGGATCGACGAGTACAGGGCGCCCCCGGATGTGTCGCTTGGGCGAGTGGGAGTTGCCGAGGTGCCCGCTCCCACCGGCTCGTTGTTGCGGCGGATGCGCTGGCTGTTCTTCGGCCGGCTTCCGGCGTACGTGGCGCACCGCGACTTCGGTGAAGTGCGGGCGGCCTTTCGTGGCTGGGCGGCGGATCATTATGATCTGGTATGGTTTTCCCGTGCGGAGAGCTATGTTGCCCTCGGCCCGTGCGTCCGCGCGCCCCTGATTGTCGACTTTGACGACCTGGAGGACTACAAAATCGCGGCCCGGCAGGCGGCGTGGCCGCTGGCTGAGGAAGCGAATGGAAGGGCACTACCCCGCATCTTCGGCCGCTGGATCGGCTGGGTCGGGGGGACCAGGAGCGTCCGCCTGATTCGAGAGCATCGCCAGACAATCCTGGCCGCGGTCCGGGCGGCGGTCGTGTGCAGCGAACAGGATCGCCAGCGCTTGCAGGCGGCTCACGTGCGCGTCATCCCTAACGGATACGCCTACCCGGTGCGGCCGGTGGGCCGCCCGGAGGTGCAGCCCACACCGGTGATCGTGATTCCTGGTTCACTTACGTACGGGCCGAACATCGACGCGGCGCACTATTTCATCGTGCGCATCCTCCCGCTGCTGCGCCGGCGCCTCCCGGCGGTTCGGGTCCGGTTAGTGGGGCAGGCGGATCGAACCGTGCAGCGCCTCCATCGACCGCCCGCGGTTACGGTGACCGGGGTTGTGCCGGACATCACCGCGGAGTTAGCGGGCGCTGATCTAATCGCCGTGCCGATCCGGTTCGGCGGCGGAACTCGGATCAAGGTCCTGGAGGCTTTCGCCCACCGTATCCCCTTGGTGTCTACTCCGGCGGGGGTCGAAGGTATCGAGGCCGCGGGCGGCCGGGAACTCCTGATCGCAGACACGCCGGCGGACTTTGCTGCAGCCTGCTTCACCCTGCTCACCGACCTTGAGTTGCGGCGAGCGCTGGTCGAAGCGGGACATGCCCTGTACCTGGAACGCTATCGCTGGGACAGGATTCAGGAGCAGATCGCCTCCTTGGGTGCCGTCGTGGCGGCCAGCGGTGAAACGGGACGTCCCCGCGCGGCGGATCCATAGGCAACACCGTCAGGGCTACGGGATCATCAACCGAAACAGGGACGCAGGCCAAACCCCGCGTCCCTGTTGGTTTTCATCCTGGAGCCGCTGGTCGGAGTCGAACCGACAACCCCCGCATTACAAGTTCTGAACGTAAGCGCGAAACCCAGCGCCATTCGCGGGGGAAATCCACAATTCCCCCGACAAAGAGAGTAGCAGCAGAGTAGCACAGGCCAACCCGCCCCAAAAGAGAATCTTAGCATGATCAATCAGCCCGCTCCTTCCACAGGGATGACGAGGAGCGCCTGGCTTGGACGTGGTTTGATCGGGCTGTCTAGGGAAAGAGACGTGTCCTCGCAGTACTGACAAGGTGGCGGAGAAACTCTGCGATCTTGGCAAGATATTGTACGAGCGTCGAAAGGGCGCCAGTATGTTTGGCTGATGTCACCTGTGGAGAGGGCGTCGATGTCGGGCGGCGGGGTGTGGGGCGGGGTCTTGGTGTGGATGTCACCGTGCCCGTCGGTTGAGGTGTTGGCGTTAGCGTAGGGGCTGGGGTCGGCGTCGCGGTCACCGTTGGTTCCGGGGTCGGCGTCGCGGTCACCGTTGGTTCCGGGGTCGGCGTCGCGGTCACCGTTGGTTCCGGGGTCGGCGTCGCGGTCACCGTTGGTTCCGGGGTCGGCGTCGCGGTCACCGTTGGTTCTGGGGTCGGCGTCGCGGTCACCGTTGGTTCTGGGGTCGGCGTCGCGGTCACGGTCGGTTCTGGCGTCGCCGTCGCGGTTACAGTTGGTTCCGGCGTTGCCGTCGCGGTTACGGTCGGTTCCGGCGTCGGGCCTGGGGTTGGCGTCGGGGTTGAGGTGGGTCCCGGCGTCGATGTTGGAGCTGGGGTCGGGGTCGGGGTTGAGGTCGGAGTCGAGGTGGGTCCCGGCGTTGAGGTTGGGGCTGGAGTCGGCGGTGGGGAAGGGTTTGGTCCGATGACAAAGGTATCCCGATTCGTCCCCCTCGCATCTTTCATCTGCACCGTAAGATCCGAGCCGTCCCATTTCAGGACCGCATAGTGGTGGTCAATTGTGAAATAGGTTGCCGTGTAGGGTCGTACCAGCCTCGGGGGTTGGAAGGGATTAAGGGCCGTTCCCAAGCAGCGCATCCCCCCACAGCCTGGCTGCAGGTAAACCTGGCCGGCATTCTTCAAGAATCCACCATCTCGGTCCACAACGCGCAGGCCGTCCGCATCAGCCGGGTCGTAGGTGACCTGATGCGTCCGCTCATACCACAGCACGTGGCCAGAAACAACCAGATCCACGAACCGCTGTGAGAACAGCGGGGCGAGCTGTCGGAGATCGAGGGCGGGCTTCGTTGTCGAAAATGGCGCGCCATGGACAAACACCAGCCGCCAATCCGCGGCGAAGGCAGCTGCGAGATCATTTTCCAGCCAAATTCGCTGTGGTGTGCCTGGGTCCACGCTCAGGGTGCTGTCGAGGAAGACGAGATGCGCCGGTCCGGCAGTTGTGGTGATGTCGACGCTATAGTATCGGCGAGTTTGGGTCAGCGGGAAGAGGTCGAAGAAGTATTGAGGGATGCCTTCTTTGTAGTTCGCTTCGTGGTTTCCCCAGGAAATGTACCATGGCACTGCATTAAGTGGGGCCATCATCGCCTTCCATCCATCTCGAATCTGCTGTTGGGAGAGGACGGTGGGACTGCACATGTACTGCAGGGTTGGCCATTGGTTGCAGGCAGTTACCGCCCCGTCCGAGAAGTCGGTGTCGCCTCCGTGTACAAGAACTTGAGCGTTCTCAGCCTGCATCAAAGGCACCAGCGCAGCACCCTCCGGCGTATAGCCATTGCTGGCGACATAGATCATCACGGACGTGATGCTCTGCCCCTGCAGAGGCGCGAGCAGCGTTCGCAGAAGGAGGAGTGTGATCAGTGCGAACAGCAGGAGACTCCCGTGGCGCGAGGTCATCGTGGCAGCGCGCTGCCGCTCAATTCAAGCACGTGCAGCCCTCGAGAAGCACGGAGGCTTAGTTCCACGCCCGGAGCCGGCACGTGTTGGTGGGGCTGGGATGCGATCGCCCTCGAGGCCCGAGGCTTGCACGGACTCGATCTGTGCCACGCGGGAAGGATATTGTTGGACGCGGAGGGGGAGTTGGCCGATCGCGGAATCGCGAGAGTGGCTCCTCCCCGGAGATTACTTCCGACCCCCCAGACAGACGTGCCATCGACAGCACCTTCGGCGCACGGGAGGGCACGGACTCGCTCCTAGGCTACCTTTTCAGCGAAGGCGGTGCCAAGATTATGTTGAGCTAGACTAAGTTCTTTCTATGCTTGCGTCAAAATTCCTCCAAAGTTGCCACTCCGGAGCTCCCGACTAGCCCGGGTTCTTTGATCCCAGCGCTCATCCGCGCCTCGGCCGCCGGGCTGGTCGTGATGGTGCTGGTGCACGACCTGCCGTACCGTTGATACTCCCCGAATGGCACACGAAGGGCGCACCGACGCGGGTGCCGAGACAGCAGAGCAACAGGGACGTGGGCTGAAACCCGCGTCCCTGTTGGCTTTTCGCTGGAGCCGCTGGTCGGAGTCGAACCGACAACCCCCGCATTACAAGTGCGGTGCTCTGCCGGATTGAGCTACAGCGGCGACTCAACCCGAATTATACGACCTGGAGAAATCCTCCGCCACGTCTCCGCCGGCCCGACTCGCTACTTCCCGAGGGCGGCGAGGGCCGAGTCAATCTGCTTGGCCACCACCAACGCGTAGGGCTGCGCCTCGTTGACGTCGTTGCTGGCCACACCCTGCAGGGCGACGGTCAGCGCGGCGTTCGCGAAGGTGAGCGCCTTCCCCGCCCCAGCGTGGCCTGCGGCCGCCGCGGCCTTCAGGTCAGGGATGATGCCGTTCCCCTGCCCCTGGCACACGTTGCCGGCCGCCGCGGTGAAGTCCTTCCCCTGTGGCCCCTCCAGGCAGTTGATCACATGCCGCAGGTGCAGCTGCGTCCCTGCGACGGCCGTCCCCCGCTGGGCCAGTTCGCCCGCGTGGAACCGCGCGGTGGTGAG
>Ga0209642_10002719_pt1 | contig 11547 bp, 10 predicted proteins | sample RifCSP19_2_FD_184025 | JGI IMG/M metagenome (GOLD analysis project Ga0209642, IMG submission 184025) | Soil microbial communities from Rifle, Colorado - Rifle CSP2_sed 19_2 (SPAdes) (version 2) | ecosystem: Environmental > Terrestrial > Deep subsurface > Rock core/Sediment | place: Rifle... | reverse complement strand
CCTCCAAACGCCCGATTGGACCCATCCGGGTTCAATTATTAACGACCAGAAGTACTCATCATGAGCCTTCTCACGATTGGGCAGAAAATTTTTCAAATCCATTGAATTAACTTAAAACTAAAAACTCAAATGTCAAATTTTGTTCGCCTCAGCAGTTTTGAGCTTTAACTTATGAATTCTGAGTTATTCAAAATAATATATAGTCTAATTATTCCACTTCCTATTTTCTCCTGCTTTTTTATTTTAACACTTCCAATCTCACCTGTGTGAGTCACGTGCGGACCACCGCAAAATTCTCGACTTATTGCATCATCTAATTCTTCTCCAACATAATATATCTTTACCGTATCAGTATATTTTTCATTAAAAGCATGAATAGCACCTGTTGCCAGCGCTTGGTCCTTAGGCATAACTTCAAATTTAATCGGCAAGTCTTTATTAATAATTCCGTTGATAAAATTTTCGACTTTCTGCAATTGATCATCTGTTAATTTTTCAGGATTCGGAAAATCAAACCTTGATCGCTCTTTAGTTATATTCTGGCCTTTTTGGACAACGTGTTCTCCTAAAACCTCTCTGAGCGACGTTAAAAGTAAATGCGTTGCGGTATGCAGCTTTACAACCTCCGGTGAATGATCCGCAAGCCCGCCTTTAAAAACTCCAGCCGAAGTTGTTCTTGATAAATCTTTGTGTTTATCAAACTCTTTCTTAAATTTCTCCAAATCTAACTTTTGACCTTTTTCTTCAGCTAATTCTTTAGTTATTTCTAAGGGAAATCCGTAAGATTGGTATAAATTAAATGCCACTCTTGCGTCGATTTGTTCCAACTTCCCCAATTCTTTTAATCCCCGGTCTAAAGTTTTTATAAATTTATCAACTTCTTCTTCGATAATTGTTAATGTATTTTTTACACCACTATTAAGATAGACTCCGGAAAAAATTTTATACGTTTCTCCGACTAAGTCGCTAAAGTCATTATTATTCAAATTACCTTTCAGCTGTCTCAATTTTACGCAGGCTCTGCGGATTAATCTTCTTAGTACATAACCATGCTCTTTATTAGAAGGGGTAATTCCCAAATCTGCAAGGAAGACTGCTGCCCTGACGTGATCTGCAATCACTCTAAAATCAGACATATTACTATCGTAGTCCTTGTGGGTATTTTTACCTACCAACTCAATCAACCCTTTAAAAAGATCAGTAGCAAAAACGTCAGGATTATTGATTGTTGCTGCAGTTAATCTCTCTAGTCCGCCTCCAAAGTCAACATTCCTCTGGGGTAATTCTTCCAATTTTCCGTCGCCTACCTTTTTATATTGCATAAACACGGAGTTACCTATTTCTAAGAATCTCCCGCATTCACAATTCGGGTGACAGGGGTTACCCCTGTCAAGAAACACATCGTGTAAACCAAGTTCTTTCCCAAAGTCATAAAAAACTTCTGAATCGGGTCCGCCAATCTCACCGACTGGCATTTGTTCAGGTGTGCCTGATCTTGACCACCAGTTCTTTTCAACGCCGTAGTAATGAATTCTTTCTTCTGTAATACCAAGACTTCTCCAAATCTCGGCTGATTCTTCATCTCTCGGAACTTGTTCGTTTCCCTCAAATACAGATACCCAGATTTTTTCTTTATCAAGTTCAAGCTCTTTAGTTAAGAATTCATAAAACCAAGGCAACTGTTCCTTTTTGAAATAATCCCCAAGCGACCAATTCCCCAGCATTTCCAAAAAAGTTAAATGCCGGTTATCACCAACTTCGTCAATATCTGTCGTCCGTAAACTCGGTTGAGAATCTACAAGTCTTTTTCCGTTAGGATGAGACTCACCCATCAAAAACAGGACAAGTGGTTGCATACCGGATGATGTAAAAAGCGTTGTGGGATCGTTCTCCAAAACCAAAGGAGCGGGTGAAATCTCGACATGACTACGGGGAGCACCCTTAAAAAACTTTAGGAATTTTTCTCTTACTTCTTTTCCCGTCATGAGCTCAATTATACATGTAAAATTGATCTTACAAAACCTGACGACTATAATATCCAAATAATATATGAATCTTGATAGAGAAAGTTTAGAAAAATTAGCCAGCAACTTACAGTTCAAAGCTTTTCTTGTTGAACTGAAAGCATTTAATTCAGGAAATCCATTTGCCGAAATTGATGATGCCGCCCTTGCACATAAGCTAAAAGTAATTGCCAGACAGTTGGAACCAAAATTAACAAGAGATAATAGGAGTGTTAGTTCTGACGGTTTAAAAGCTATGAGCGCAAGGAGCCAACCAATGACTCTGGCAGATTGTAAAAATGTAGTTTACGATTACAGCAACGGACGAAGAATCAGGAGAGTCGACATAGACGGATTATGATATTTGTATAAAATTAGATTAAGGTTAGCAACATGGCTTTTGAGACTGAAGGGACGAAAGAAAAAATATCTGGAAGTAAACCTACATCCTCTACAAAAATTACATTGCAAAAGGCGATCGATATGGGTGAATATGACCCTGAATATCTGGCCACTTTTCCTGAATGGCACACACTTAGCCGCCATATGCAATTTGAACTGATACGGAAAGCTCTCGAAAATAGAAACTATCAGCTCCTGCGTCAATGGGCCGAAATAAATAACATGCTCGATTTCCGCTTAAAGCCCCATTTAAAAGTTGCTATGAAGAATATCGAAAAACAACTTGCCAAAGTAAATGAAGACAGGGAAAAATTATACTTGGAATTTTCTAAATGAGTTATTTAGTTAAAGCAAGCTTACTGTGTTCCTCTCTCTTTAACTTTTTTCCCCCTTTTAAACATCTCAATTATTCCCGTTAGCTTTTCAGGGCGGATTAACCCTCCGCCTAGTAGAGCATCTTCTAAAATTGAGTTCAACCGTTTTATTCCCCGCCGCAGATCAAGCATTATGAGAATGACCTGAATTCCCGCAAAAGAAAGCAATATAGTCAAAGTTACAACAACAATAATTAGTAATTTTTGTACACCGTCCATAGGTATTAACTTATGACTAATAACTTAGAACTAAAAGTATAATACAAAAAATTTATATGAGTATAGTTTTAAATTTTAATATATGAGCCTTAAATTTATTTCAGCTCCACTTGTATTTTACGCACGATTTGTGTTTCTTTTCCAGATCTGGATATTGCCCTGACATCAATTTCCATAGTTCCCTCGAATATCTCAACAGTGCCACTAAAAGTCCCTTCTTCACTAACTAAAATTGGCTGATTATTGACTTTTATACTTGCATCTTTGTCTGTTTCTCCCGAAATTTTCACCTCATAACTTGTTATCACTTGTCCTTGGGTTGGAGAATCAATAAAAAGTTTCGGTGGACTCATGAATTTTACATACTGAAAAGTGAGATAACCTATTACCAAAAGTAAAATTATAAAAATCGAAGCAATAAAGGTGAGTTTGGGACTCCAACTGAATTTCGACTTCAAATCAGGTTTCGGATTAACATCAACTTTTTTCGGCGGATAGTCACGCCTCAGAAAAGCAACGGCTTGGCTCGGAAGTATGCCAACGGCCTGCGCCAAACTTTTTATAAAGCCTACCACGACCGTATAATCGGGAAGCTTGATCCAGTCCTCTTTTTCTATCGCCTCGATAAATTCTTTTTTAATTTTTGTTTCCTGTTCAAGTTTCTCCCTGGAATATTTTTTCCGTACTCTGGCTTCCTTAAGATAGTTTCCGATTGTTTTCATGATCTAATGTATCTGCTTTATTGGGAGGTTTCGCTATTTTGGGAAGAAGCAAAAAATTCTTCAGCGCTTCTGATTAAAACATCTCTGGATTTGGATCCTTCTGCCGGACCGACCACACCAGCTGATTCCAGTTGATCTATAATTCTGGCTGCCCTGGCATAGCCAACCGACAATCTCCTTTGAAGAAGAGAGGCTGAAGCCCTGTCATACTGACAAACAACAGCAACTGCTTCTTTGAAAAAATCGTCAACGTCACCGTCTATACCGGGAACTGCACCAGCTGACTTTGCCATTGTTGTAACCTCTTCCGTATATTGGGGAGATATTCCCTGATTTTTTAGGTAAGCTACCAGCGCATTTATGTCTTTATCAGACACAAAAGCCCCCTGAATTCTAATTGGTTTTGCCTGCTCAGGAGGAAGATAAAGCATATCTCCGCGACCCAACAATTTTTCTGCTCCCTGACCGTCGAGAATTACCCGCGAATCTACCTGAGAAGCTACAGCAAATGCGATTCTGCAGGGTATATTTGCCTTAATAAGACCGGTTATGATATCAACACTTGGTCTTTGTGTCGAAAGTACCATATGAATTCCCGTTGCTCTACTCATTTGCGCAATCCTAGTAATAGCATCCTCTACCTCAACCGGAGAAAAGAGCATGACGTCAGCCAGTTCGTCAATTATTAACACAATATATGGAAGGGCCTGAAAACCCGACATTTCATTATAGGAATCAATATTCCTTGAACCCGCCTGAGCAAAAAGTTTGTAACGTCTATCCATCTCGCTCATGATCCACTTGAGTGCAGAAATTACTTTCTCCGTATCGACAATAACGGGTGTAAGAAGATGTGGAACATTATTGTAAGATGTTAATTCAACTCTTTTGGGGTCAACCAAAATTAATTTAACCTCAGAAGGTGAAGCTCTAAAAAGTAGGGTTGCTAAAAAGGTATTAATACAAACCGATTTACCTGAACCCGTTTGACCGGCTACGAGAACGTGCGGCATTTTTGCGAGATCTGCAACAACCGGTTTACCGGAGACATCGAGTCCGAGAGAAACTGCCAGTTTACTCTTCGCTTCTTTAATTTCATGCGACTCCATCATTTTTCTGATATCAACAAATTCCGGTGCCCGATTAGGAAGTTCTATTCCAACGAGAGAGCGTCCCGGAATCGGAGCTTCAATTCTAATAGTTCCAGTTGGTGCAGCAAGTGACAGTGCAAGATCTCTCTCAAGAGCTGTTATTTTAGAAAGCTTTGTACCAAGCGCCACCTCAATTGCGTACTGGGTGACAGCTGGTCCTAAATTTACTTCAACAACTCTTGCTGCAATCCCGAAAGATTCAAGTGTCTGTTCAATTGTCGCTGCATTGCCTTTAATATCACCCCGATCGGCCTTGCCGTGGCTAATTTCAGTAAGTAGGGAGAGGGGCGGGTATTTCCAAATTTTATCTGCCTTTCTTTCTTCCATTCGGGAAGTATTGGCTTGCTGTGAAGGATTTTGAGTCCCGCCCAATACTTTCATTTCTCCTCTTCCCGACGTCTTGAAACCACGCTGTTTATTAGATACGCCCCGAAGTGTATAGGTCTTCATAAATTGCAGGAAAAATAAAATTATCTGATCAATTGACGTATTAAAAAGGATGATGAGCCCTACGACAGTTGAACCAAAAAGAACAATCGCTGCTCCGGCTCCTGTAATCAATGTTGCTATCCCATCCCAAGCAGCTAAGCCTAAAGATCCTGCCTTGGTCAAGCTCATGATGGAAATGAAAAACAAAAGCGCGCCGACAATGACATTCGGTTGGGCTATCGGCACTCTGAGCTTTGAAACGAGAAGTCCTAAACTAACAAAAATAAATGGAACAAATATAGTAGTCCAAGAAAAAAGCAGAAGAAGAAAATCGTTTAATCTGACAAGAATCAATCCTCTTCTTGAAAAAGAAACTATTATGAGTCCGGCTAAAGAATAAAAAACAATTTGGACTATTGAAAGTACTGTAGAGGGTTTAAGCCTAACTTTATAAGCCTTTTTTGATTTCGCTTTCCTGATTTTTTTCTTCGACATTGTTTATCCATTATACCTAAGAGTACATAATTAATGAAAGAAGCGTAAGTTATTTATACACTCGCAGTCTGTGGCGTCCCCACTTTTAAAGAAGCTTCTTCTACTAGCTTTTCTTGCTGCGTCTTGGCACATTCAAGATCAATACGCAATAAACCTTCGTCAGTTTTATAGAAAGTTACCCTGTTTAATTTCTCGCCAAACTTGGTTTTCAAAAATCCTCTGTATACTTCCTCAAGTATGCTTTCACTCCGTTCGTTTGTTCCCAAAAGACTATTTACCAGATTTGATAGATCTTCACCAAACATTACTTTTGGATTCGTTTCAATTACTGCTATGCGGATACCTCTATCATCGTGTGTATTCTCTAATGTAAAATTGCCGCTAAAACCGATTTCCGGACCTCTCATCCTCATCCGTCTTCTAAAGAGTCCAAGTGGCCTACTTGCAGCTGCATTAAATGATAGATCTAAAGTACCTTGCTGCCCGGTCAATTTTTCGGTTTCATTAACCCTGAAAATATTGAGGCGTATTCCATCCTGGTTATCAATAGGTATTAATGACAACTGGGTTAATTTAGCAACTCTTTGAGTATCAAGCTCGGCATATGCATTCTTGCCTTCGTTTAATTTCTGGTTAATTATCTCAAATACCGCATCTATGCTTTCACTTACATTCCCGGGGGGCACATCAGCTTTCTCAGATCCAACTATCTTACTATATCCATCTTTATTATCCTGACGGCTTTCCTTGACAGGAGCTGGTTCCAGATCAGACGCTACAGGTATTTTTGTCTCAGGTGAAAACTTAAAGTCTTCTACCCAATTTCCATTTTCCCATTTAACTGCTCTTACATGGGTTCTATCATCTATAAGATTATTCCCATCGCGTCTACCATATAACAAATACCTCCATTCAGGTTTCCCGCTTTTATCAAACCACTCTACATAAGTAACAGCTGTCGCATGTTTCATAAGGTTTTTAACACCATCAGAGTAAGGAACAGCGCCCATTTCACCAATTTTGTCTCTTAAATATGCTGTCGAGTTCATGTAACTATTCCAAAATCCCTGGCCATACTTATCCATTAGGGCAACGTTAAGACCATCATCTTCTCTGATTCTCTTATCAGAAACCAACTTTTCATTTTCTCGCTTCTCCCACTCCTGCTTTTTTTTAAGATTCTCACTACTCCACTGTTCACTGGGGATGGAAGAAGTAAAACCTGGATTCAAACCAATATCTTTGCGCAGGTGTTGCGGAACATCTGAAATTTCACTCATATTTCGTAGCTTAATTATATTATAAAACGTTTAGTCTAGCTCATTTCAAGCGTTCGATTTACGCTTCAACAATTAGAGGTAAAATCATTGGCCTGCGGCCGGTTTTTTTGTAGAAAAACTTCTCCAGAAAATCGATTGCAATAATTCTTGCCTCATTTTTATCAATTTTATCTTTCTGTCTAATTTGTCTTTCCAAATCATGAGCAGCTTCTTTCAATAAGTCTTTAGTCTTGGCTTCATACACAAATCCTCGGGAAAAGATAACCGGTTCGGTTATTAACATCCCGCCCTTTCTGTCTATTTGGATAAGAGCGATTGCAATACCATCAGTCGCCAATAGCTTTCTATCTCTCAGTACAACATTGCCTACATCTCCAATACCTAAACCGTCAACCAACACCTCTTTTGTAGGAACATTACCGGCAATCCTCGCAGATTTATCTCTGAATTCGAGAACATCTCCAGCTTTAAGTTCAAATACATGCTCTTTAACCGATCCTAAAGAAACCGCAATATCTCTATAGGCTCTGTTGTGGCGGGTAGTTCCACCAATCGGTATAAAAAATTTCGGACGGGTAAGGGCAAAAAGCATCTTTATATCTTCTTGGGAACCGTGTCCTGAAACATGCAAGTCTTCTTGTAAATCGTAATAATGTACATCGACACCTAATTCAATTAATCTATCAACCACAAAATCGACGTTTGTTTTCGATCCGGGTGGCGCAGGATCTGAAGAAAATATTACCGTATCTCCTTCCTCAATTTTCAATAAATCGTGCTCATTTAGTGAGAGTCTATATAAAGCGCTTCCCGGCTGGCCATAGGACCCGGAGATAATGTACATTCTTTTACTTTTTGGCATCTGGTTTAATTGTTTGGAGGGTATGACCAGATTGTCTGGAAAATGCAGGTAACCAAAATTTTCAGCAATATCCGCTTTTTTGTCAATCGATCTTCCAATAATTGAGACATTTCTTCCTAATTTTTGAGCAACACTTAAAGCCTGCTGGATTCTTGAAATATTTGAAGATATAGTTGTAAAAAATATCTGGCCTTTTGCCTTCTCTGATAAGACTTCGAGTCTTCGTTCGATCGATGCTTCACTTTCGGTGTAACCCGGCGTTGTTGAACCGAGCGAATCCGATGCAAGTGCCAATACCCCTCCGGAAGCGAGGAGAGTTGCCCGAGAAATGTCAAATGGATTTCCGTCAACCGGTGTCCAATCAAACTTATAATCAGGAACATGGAAAATCTTGCCTTCGGGAGTATCAATTGCATATCCAACTGCATCAGGAACAGAATGTGAAACCCTAAAAGGAGTTGCCGTAAAAGAGCCCAAAGTTATGGAGTCCTTGACGGGATCAATCACATTGACTTTAATATTTTTTATTCCGTAATCTTTAAATTTGTCCTCAATAAAACCGGCTGTTAATTTCGTCGCGTAAATCGGTGCATTTACCTCAGGAATCAGAAATGGCAATGCTCCCAAATGGTCCTCATGCCCATGGGTTACTAAAATTCCCCGTAGTTTATTTTTATTTTCTTTAACATAGGTAAAATCAGGAATTATAAGATCGACCCCATACATCTCAGGCTCAGGAAAACCAACTCCGCAATCCACAACAATAAGGTCATTTTCATTCTCATAAATATAGAGATTTTGTGTAACGTCTGTTGTTCCTGAAAGTGCGATAAACTTCAACATAATTTGACTAATAACTTATAACTTAAATGGTAAAACTAATAAAATAATAAATAGCTTTGAGCTATTATATCAAGTTCATTTGTTCTTCCTTTTTAGTAATCTTATCATTTTTTTTATCATTGTTAGTCGATGTTAATATTTCAGGAAGTTTTAAAAAATCATTTTTCAGTTTAAGTTTTACCTCACCGTTTCTTAAAGCCGCGGCGGGGTGATACATCGGAACAATAGTTATCTCTTTTCCGTTTACATCAACCATACTTGGTTTTCCATGGACATTACTAATCATAACCCCAGGTAAAAATTTCGCCATTGAAAAACGCCCTAGGGTTATAATTACTTTAGGGTCAATAATTTTTATTATTCCATCCAAATACGGCTTAAAGGCATTTATTTCTGACGGATCAGGATCGCGGTTTTCGGGGGCTCTATAATGAATCACGTTTGTAATATAGATCTTATTTCTCGGTATACCAATTAAAGATAAAAGTTGATTTAATAAAGCTCCGGCATTTCCGACAAACGGAATGCCTTTCATATCTTCCCAATACCCCGGCCCCTCACCGATAAATAATAATTCTGATTCTGGATCCCCATCACCAAACGCAAGATTTGTTGCACCCTGTCGAAGGGGTAATGACTGATCACTTTTCATTTTATTTCTTAATTCCTCAAGTTTTTGCTTTTTATCCATAATTTTAGTAGAGTAAAAGAGCAGGAGAGCGTGAGAGTAAAAGTTAATTTAGAATTTTGAATTTAAAAAAATATTAATACTTACACTCTTCAACTCTTTCACTCTTATATTCTAGCTCATCTTGGGAGGAATTCTTTAACATTCTGGGGAGTAATGATGTACTTATCTCCTTTCCCTTCAACTATTAATCTAGCAACTTTTCTGGTCATGCCGGTAATTGTGCGTTCGAGAGTTCTGGTCCCTGCATCAAACCCTAACGGTCTTACAATTTGCGGCCAAACTTCTTCTGTAATCTGGAGGGCATCCTTCGGAATTCCGGAATTCTTTAATATTTTAGGGAACATATAGTCTCGTCCTACTGTAATCTTCTCAAAGTCGGAATACGAGGGCATAGCTATCGGCTCCAACCTATCGAGTACGGCTGTTGCAATATGGTGAGTATTATTGGCAGTTGCTACAAATAAAACTTCAGATAAATCAAATGGGTAATCAACATAATAATCCACATACGCATAATTTTGCTCCGGATCGAGAAGTTCGACAAGAACTCCCATAATGGAAGCACGTCCGGCTTCAGTAACCCTATCGATTTCATCAAGTAGAATCACCGGGTTTTTTGCTTTAGCCACTCTTAAGCCTTTTATTATCTTACCGGGCTCGGCTTCCGGTTGAACCCTTGACTGGCCTCTGAGATCCAAGGGGCTCTCCATTCCTCCAAAAGGTATACGCACAAATTCTCTTCCCAGTGCTTCGGCAATTGAGGCAGCTATCGTTGTTTTACCGGTTCCGACCAAGCCGACGAAACATAGTAGTGGTGCCCGCATCATGCCTTCTTTTTCACCCGTTTCTTGTTTAAGCTTCATTACCGACATATATTCCAAAATTCTGTCTTTAATTTCAGACAAGCCAAAATGATTTTTATCTAATATAGATTTTGCATGAGTCAGATCAAGATTATCCTGAGTTCGGTTAAACCACGGGAGGTTTATAACCCATTCAATATAGCGGCTGATTCTATCAAGTTCAGGTAAAAATGAAGCCGATGCAGTCAATCTTCCTAACTGGTCAAGTCTAACGTTCACAGTTTCCTGCAAATCTTTGGGTAATTTTGCTGAACTAATTTTTTGAGCGAGTACTTTCAGCTGTTCTTCAGCGGCATTTACTGGCATAATTTCTTTTCTTCTTCCACTTTAACATACAACTTCAATCACAGCAAAAAGTGTCAGTTGGTATAAGAAGCTAATCTTAACGGTCAAATTTCTTGCGGGATTCATCTATTAGTCTGCTTGTAGGAAAGTGAGGTCCTGAGAAATTTGAATAATTACCTCGTCTGTCATTACGCCTCATGCCGCCCCTTCTTTGATCGTCCCTTTGAGGCCGTGCGTATTTTCCGAAATTATTAAATTCAGTGCGTCTTCTTCCTCCATTTTCAGTCTTTTTATCCCCCGAAAGAAGCATTGACAGATTAAGTCTCCCCAGCTCATCAATTTCTTTAACCCGAACTTTAACGCTCTCTCCAACTCTAACTACATCGTAGGGATTACTGACAAAATCCTCACGCATATCTGATACATGTACTAATCCTTCTCTTCCAGGCAGTATTTCTACAAAAGCACCAAAAGGTTGAACTCGCTTGACTACACCGTCATAAACTTCTCCGGGTAGTGGATCTTTTGTTAAACCTTCTATTTGTGCGATTGCCTTAGCCGTTGCCTCTTCAGTTTGTGAGGAAATAAATACCCTCCCGTCATCATTAACGTCAACTTGGGCTCCGCTCGTAGCTATTATGCCTTTGATTGTTCTTCCTCCCGAACCTATCACATCACCTATTTTTTCAACATCAATCTTAATTATTTTGATTTTTGGAGCATGGGCTGATACGTGAGCTCGAGGTGTACCTAAAGCTTTATTCATAACACTCAAAATCTCGATTCTTGCTTTTTTAGATTGCTCTAGAGCTTTACCCAATATTGCTGATGTTAAGCTGAGAGTTTTAACGTCGAGCTGTAGCGCGGTGATGCCAGTCTCTGTTCCGGCAACTTTAAAGTCCATATCACCATTACCGTCTTCTATACC
>Ga0209642_10002717_pt1 | contig 11549 bp, 12 predicted proteins | sample RifCSP19_2_FD_184025 | JGI IMG/M metagenome (GOLD analysis project Ga0209642, IMG submission 184025) | Soil microbial communities from Rifle, Colorado - Rifle CSP2_sed 19_2 (SPAdes) (version 2) | ecosystem: Environmental > Terrestrial > Deep subsurface > Rock core/Sediment | place: Rifle... | reverse complement strand
CCGCACCCCCTCGGCGGCGAGCTTCCGTGCGACCGCTCGCCCGATCCCGCGGCTCCCGCCGGTCACGACCGCCCGGCGGCCCTCAAGCCCCAGATCCATCGCTCTCCTGGGCGAGCACGCCCTCCTCGATGGTCACGGGCTCGGCCGCGGCCCCCTTGGGCCGGAGGAAGCGGAACGCCGCGTACAGGACGAAGGCGGCGTAGAAACGACGCAGCAGCAGCTCGTCGGTCCGGACCGCCAGCAGCGCCCCGGCGGCTGCTCCCGCGATGCCCGCGGTCGCGAGCGACAACGCCGGCCTCCAACGGACGTAGCCGCGGCGCGAGTGCGCCCAGGCGCCCAACGCCGCGATCGGGACGATCACGAACAACGACGTCCCCTCGGCGACGTGTTGCGAGAACCCCAGCACCAAGATCATGAACGGGATCGAGATCTGCCCGCCGCCGCCTCCGAACAGCGCGGACAGGAGCCCGGTCAGCACTCCGGCGACGACCGTGAGGGCGATCTCGAAACCGGTCATGGCAGCAGCAGGCGGATGCCGACGGCGAGCATGAGGAGCCCGAAGGCTCGGCGCAGGAGGACCTCGGGCAGGCGCGCCATGATCCGGGCTCCGAGCGCCGCCCCCACGAACCCGCCGGCTATCAACAGCAGGCCCGCCCGGACCTCGACGTGACCGCTCAAGGCGAACACGATCGCCCCGACGGCGGCGAGCGGCGGGATCGCGGCGAGGGCGGTCGCGTGCGCGTCGTGCTGGGCCCAGTGCATCAGGACGACGAGCCCGAACACGGCCACGGTCCCCCCGCCGATCCCGAGCAGCCCGGAGATCAGACCTGTCGTTGCTCCGACCGCTATGAGCGCCGGCTTGGAGTACATGCGCGGCTGCGAGACCTGCGGCGCCGATTCCCCCACTCCGTGGTCCTCCTGACGCGAAGATTCGACACTATATACGATTCCTTCCGGTGGGCCGATCGCCTAGCGGCGCGTGGAGGCGCCGGGGACGGACGTCGTGGCGGGACTGCGCCCCGCCGACTACGCCGAGGTCGCCTCCCCCCGGGCGGCTCCGGCGTAGGGAGGGCCCTCGGACCGCCTGGCGAGTCGGAGCACGGCGATCGATGCCACGCCGACGCCGGCGGCGACCGCGAGGAAGGGCACGGAGTACGACCCCGTCACGTCGACCGCCGCACCGAACGCGGGCGGCAGGACGATGGCGCCGGCGAATCCGAGCGTCATGCCGATCCCCGAGGCGCGGCCCGCGCGCGCCTCATCCTCCTCGGCGAGGGCGGTCTGGTAGACGGCGTTCCCACCCTGCGTCGAGATGCCGAGCAGCGCGACGAGCGCGAGCATCGCCGGCCAGGGGAGGGAGGCGCCCACCGTGGCGAGCGCGACGAGGCCGAGCACCGAGGACGCGCCGATCAGCGCGATCGTCGGCAGCCGGCCCCCGGGGAGGCGGTCGCTCACGTACCCCCATCCGAGCCGCGCCACCGTGCCGCTAGCGTGCAGGAGGGTGAGGGCCGCGGCGGCTGCCGCGACGCCCGCTCCCCGCTCGTCCACGATGAACAGCGTGAGGTAGGTCGCGACAGCGTGTTGGGCGGCGATCAACACCCCCACCACGCCCCCGAGCGCGAGGAGCCGCCGCGTGACGAGCCCTTCGTGCCCATCCGTCGGCGGGCGGCCGGCGGTGCGGGCCTCGCCAGTGACGAGACGGTAGACGGACGCGCCGGCGAGCCCGAGGACCGCGATCCCGATCGAGGTCGCGAGCAGGGTGCGGGACCACCCGTACCGAACGATGGAGGCGGGCAGGACCGCGGCCGCGACCACCCCGCCCGTCGTGACGCCCATCTGCTTCACGCCCATCGCGCGCCCCCGCCCGGCTGGCGGGACCGCCGCGAGGATGCCCTTGTTCGTCGAAGGGGTCACCGCCGCGTAGCCGACGCCACCCACGGCCAGCGCGCCGAGCAGCACGCTGTACCGTTCGGTCACCGCCATAGCGGCCACCGCGATCGCCACGAGCACGGCGGCGACGGTCAGCGAGGCCGCGACGCCGACCCGGTCTGCCACGCGGCCCATCGGGATCGACAGGAGGGCGACCGATGTGAAGACGGCGGTCGTGGCCAGGCCCACCTCGCCGCGTGAGAGCCCGAACCGGTCACGCAGCAGCGGCGCGAGGGCTCCCAGCCCGAACGGCAGCAGCGCGGTCGCGAGTTGCACGGCGAACAGCACGCCGACGATCAGGGTGACCCGGCGCCACGGGGGCCCGACCGTCGTCCGGATCCGGCGCTCGGATCGGTCGCCGGAGGCCGCGGCCGACGCCACGGTGTCAGTCGTCGACGATCGCGACGGCGCGGGTCGGACCGCCGTGCGCGCCCTGGAGCTTCAGGGGGAACCCGACGAACGTGAATCGCATGCCCACCACCCGGTCGAGGTTCGCGAGGTTCTCGTAGTGGGTGATGTGGTGCCGACGACCCATCATGTGGATCGGGTAGATCGTGCTCGCCGGGTTGTCGGGCGTGCTGCTGTCCACCCCGAACACCTTCACCTGCCGCTCGACGATCCAGTCCGCGACGTCGGCGCCCAGGCCCGGGAACTCGGTGAGGTAGGCCTTCGTGCCGCCGTGGCGCTCGTAGGTGCCCGTCCGGAACAGGATCACGTCGCCCGGACGGACCTCCAGCCCGGCGGACGCGAGGCCCTCCTCGACGCGGGAGACGGGGATGTCCGTCCGAGGCTCCGCTCCGGTGACGTCGATGCAGATCGCGTCGCCGTAGAACAGGTCCAGGGGCATCTGGTCGATCGTGAGCGCGGACGGAGCCGGATCGAGATGGCTGAACGAGTCGACGTGCGTCGGACCGTTGTCGTTCAGCAGGAAGCCCTTCGTCTGGAACGAGAACCCGCTCGTGAACCTCGGGGCCGTCTCCTCGTGCGAGACGTGGTCGAACAGCACCGTCTTCAGGTGACCGGGGTAGACCATCATCCCCTGGTAGATGTCCTGCGACAGGTCGACGAGGCGCATCCGTCCCTCCTTCCTAGTACATGACCATGCCGGCGCTGACGTTCATGTCGATGCCCGTGATCGCGGCCGGGGCGTGCAGCGTGAGGTACACGGCCGCCTCGGCGACCTCCGACGGCTCGACGAGGCGGCCCAACGGGACCTGGGCGACGAACTCGTCGCGGACGTGCTCGACGGACAGGCCGCGCCCCTCGGCCTGGGAGCGGAAGACCCACTCGATGCGCTCGCCGGCGACCGTGCCGGGCGAGATCAGGTTCACCCTGACCCCCGAGGACGCGGTCTCGAGCGCGAGCGTCCGGACCAGCCCCACGAGGGCGAGCTTGCTCGCCGCATAGGGCGAGCGACCCCACAGCGGTCGCTTGCCGGTCATGGAGCCGATCACGACGATCGAGCCGGCGCTCTGCTCGAGCATGGCCGGCAGGAACGCTCGGCAGCACAGGAACACGCCCGTGACGTTCACCGCGAACGTGGACTCCCACTCCTCGTGCGAGAGCGTCCACAGCGGTCCGGACGGACCGCCGACGCCGCTGTTCGCGACCAGGCCGTCGACGTGGCCGAACGCGGCCAACGTCCGCTCCCCCAGGCGATCGACCTGCGCGGGGTCCGTCACGTCGGTCGCCTCGACGAGCGCGGCCGCACCGTGGCGTTCGGCCTCCTCGGCCGTCGCGGCCAGCGTCGCCGGGTCGCGTCCGGCCAGGACGACGTCGGCCCCGGCGCGCGCGAGCGCGAGTGCGATCTCGCGGCCGATCCCGCGCCCCGCGCCGGTCACGACGACCACGGGGCGCACGCCGGGCCTCGGGCTCCTTGCCCCGTCGGTCCCCTGGGCGCTCAGGCGTCGGCTCCGTCAGGCAGGATGGGCGCCATCGCGTCGGGGAAGCGCTTCGGATCCAGGCGCAGCCGGGCGGTGAGCGCGTGCCCGAACATCAGCTCGGCATCCGAGATCGCAGCTGCCGTCTCGGCCACGTGGGCCGACCCCTCGGCGGTCAGCCGCTGGTACGTTACGGCCTTCAGGAACTTGCCCACCCACAGCCCCCCGGTGTACCGGGCGGCGCGCCGCGTCGGCAGGATGTGATTGGTCCCGACCGCCTTGTCCGAGTACGCCACCGTCGCGTGCGTCCCAAGGAACAGCGTCCCGTAGGAGCCGAGCCGTTTCAGGTACCAGTCGGGATCGTCTGCGTGGATCTCCAGGTGCTCCGGCGCCATGTCGTCGGCGACGCTCACCGCCTCCTCCTCGTCCTCGCAGACGACGATCGTCCCGTGGTCCCGCCAGGCGGCGCCGGCGACCTCCTTGGTCGGCCACTCGCCCTCGAGCCACGCGTCGACCGCGCGCCCGACCGCCTCGGCGAGCTGGGGAGAGGTCGTGATCAGGGTGGCCGGCGACGTGGGGCCGTGCTCGGCCTGGCCGAGGAGGTCCGCGGCGACGATCTCCGGGTCGGCCGAGTCGTCGGCCAGGACCATCACCTCCGTCGGGCCGGCCAGCAGGTCGATCCCGACCGTGCCGAACAGCTGGCGCTTGGCCTCCGCGACGTAGGCGTTGCCGGCACCGACGAGCATGTCGACCGGCGCGAGCCCCTCGATCCCGAACGCCATCGCGGCGAACGCCTGCACGCCGCCGACGCAGAGGATCTCCTCGGCGCCCGAGGTCGCCATCGCGTAGAGCTGCGGCGGGTGCATCCCCCCGGCGCTCCTCGGCGGTGCGCACCCGACGATCCGCTGGACGCCCGCGACGCGGGGGACGACGACGGTCATGATCGCCGAGGCGATCAACGGGTAGAGGCCGCCGGGGGAGTAGGCGCCGACGGACCCGACCGGGATGAACCGCTGGCCGAGGGTGACGCCGGGAAGCGTCTCCCATTCGGCGTCGACGAGCGTCGAGCGTTGTAGCTCGGCGAAGTTCCGGACCTGCTCCTGGGTGAATGCGATGTGGGCCTTCAGCTCGTCCGGGATCGAAGCGGCGGCGCGCCCGATCTCGTCCGAACCCACCCGGAACTCCGGCGGGCTCCAGCCGTCGAAGCGCTCCGAGTACCGCCGGACGGCCTGGATGCCCTCGCGCTCGACGGCGCTCAGGATCTCGCTCACCGTCTGTATCACTTCGCGCCGGGCCTGGTCCGAGATGCCGGTCGGGCGCTTCACGTAGGTCGCCATGGCCACCTCCCTCGGAGGCGATTGTGTATTATGTGCAGTCGTTGTCCAATCCTACGCCACCTGGGGGATCGCTGCAGGCCGCCGTGTTGACAGGGCCGGGGCTGATGGAGCTCCGGGAGATCGAAGAGCCCACCGTCGGGCCGGGTGAGGCGTCGGTGCGGATCCGGGCGGTGGGGATCTGCGGCACCGACCTCAGCATCTTCAAGGGGAAGATCCCCGTGGTCTATCCGCGGATCATGGGGCACGAGATGGTCGGCGAGGTGGTATCCGTGCCCGACGATGCCGTCGCCGACGGCGGACCGGAGCCGGGTACCCGGGTGATCGTGGACCCGAACGTCGCGTGTAGGCGCTGCGCCCGCTGCCGCGAAGGCCGGGCGAACCTCTGCTCGGCGGGTTGGCTGCTGGGGCGCGACCGGGACGGCGCGCTCCGGGGCACCGTCGCGGCCCCGGCGGAGAACCTGTACCGGCTGCCCGACGGTCTGGAGGACCACGTCGCTCCCCTGATCCAGGTCCTCACGACCGTTGTGCACGGTCAACGGATGAGCGCCATCTTCCCCGGCGACGCCGTCGTCGTGGTGGGTCTCGGGGTGACCGGGCTGCTCCACGTCCAGCTGGCGAAGCTCCGAGGGGCGAGCCCGGTCGTCGGGGTGACGCGGAGTCCCGAGAAGCTCGAGCTCGCGCGCGAGCTCGGCGCCGACATCACGATCCAGGCCGACGACCCCGCCGCGGAGGACCGGGTGCGCGAGGCCACGGGGGGAGGCGGGGACGTGGTGATCGAGGCAGCGGGCACGGTCACGACGCTCGCCCGGGCCGTTCGCACGGCGCGGTCGGGGGGCCGAGTGCTCGCGTACGGCACGATCTCCGAGACCGGAGGCGACTTCCCGTTCTACGACCTCTACTACAAGGAGCTCGTCGTCTCGAGCCCGCGCGCGGCGCAGGCTGAGGACTACCCCGTTGCGATAGGGGCGATCGCGTCGGGTCGGGTGCGGCTCGCGCCGCTGATCTCGCGCCGTGTGACCCTCGGGTCCCTCGCGGAGGCGCTCGCGGGGGGCGCCGGCGGGCTCAAGACGATCGTCGAGATCTGACGGGCGAAGGGCTGGGTTGACCGCCGCCTGTCGGACGGGTAGCGTGGGCGAACAGCGCATTATATATAGTGCGCCAAGCGCCTGCGGCAGAGCGTAGGACGCTCGGATGAAGGGAGGGGGAGCCGATGAGGGGCAAGGTCGGCATCCGCGGCGCCGCGGTCCTGCTGACGGTGCTCGCGCTCGTCGCGGTCGCCTGCGGGAACGGCGATGACGGGGGCGGTGGCGGAGGAGACGACAAAGGTGTCATCCGGTTCACGTTCGCACCGGACCCGGTGTGGGACTTCCTGAAGGACTCCGGCATCCGTGAGGAGATGGAGGCGGAGTCCGGGATCTACATCCTCGAACAGTCCACCTGGGACGAGTTCGGCATCTACGCCGGCGGCCACGCTGACGTCGTCTCGATCGCATCGTTCGAGGTCCCGCTCCTGGAGGAGGAGACCGGGAGGCCGGCGACGATCTTCGGCAAGTACAACATCGACCGCAGCATCCTGGTGGTCCCGGCGGACTCGGACGCCCAGACGCTCGAGGACCTGCAGGGCGGGAAGATCGCCGTGTGGGACGCGGTGTCGTCGACCGTGATCTGGGGCGCCCTGGCGAAGGAGATGTACGACCTGGACTTCCGGGTCGGTGGAGGCGACTTCGAGCTCGTGGTCACGGACCTCGGTAACACCGGGCCGCTCGCTGCGGACCACGAGGTCGACGGCGCCCTCGTGCTACCCGACTTCAACGTCCCGGTCCTGTTGAACAACGAGGTGCGGGTCCTCTACGACGGGAAGACCGCCCCGGACCTGTACGGCGAGGTCGTGGGTGCGCCCGGCCACGAGGGCCCGATGATCAACATCTTCATGGCTCCGACGGACTGGTACGACTCCCACCCCGACGAGGTCGCGTTCTTCCTCGCGCTGTGGGAGCGTGGCATCGCGGAGTGGCAGGCGAACCAAGACACGATCATCGAGAGCTACCCGCAGCACTTCGCCGTGGAGACGCCCGAGGAGATCCAGTTCATGAAGGACTACCTCGCGGCTCATGACTGGTTCGTCGAGACCGTCTACATCGACGACGCGTGGGTCGAGACGGAGTCGGAGATCTTCCCGTTGCTCGCGAACGCGGGGCTCTCCGAGAGCGAGGAGGCGCCGCGGTTCGACGTCGTAGCGGCGCCGTAGCAGGCCGGACCCCACCGGCTGTGGCGAGCGGCAGGGGCGCGCGCCCGATGGGTTCGACGACCGTTGGGCGCGGCCCCCGGAGGGACACGCGCCTGTCGCTCGCCGCGCGCCGGCGCCTCCGAGGCGTCCTCGGCTTCGTCGTCGGCGTCGGCGGGTTCCTCCTCGTCTGGACGCTCCTGTCCGAGTTCATCGTCGGGAAGTTCCTCCTCCCGCCGCCCCTCGAGATCGGGCAGGAGATGTGGGGCATCGTCCGCACGGGCGCCTTCCTCGACCATTTCGTGCCCACGATCATGCGGCTGGGGTACGGCTTCGGCCTCGCCCTGGTGATCGGCTTCCCGATCGGCTACCTGATGGGCACGAGCCGGTACTGGCGCGCGTTCTTCCACGACATGGTGATCGTCGCCGGAAGCATCCCCGGCATCACCTACGCCGTGATGGCCCTCGTGGTCCTGGGGATCTCGGTCCTCGGGCCCGTCATCTCGGTGGGGCTCGTGTCGATGCCCTACGTCGCCATCAACGTCGCGGAGGGGCTGGACTCGGTGGACCGGCGGCTGATGCAGATGAGCGACGCGTTCAGCCGTCGGCGGGTGGACGTCGTGCGTCACGTGCTCGTGCCCTCGGTCGCCCCTTTCGCGTTCGCCGGCGTGCGGCTCTCGTTCGCCCTAGCCTGGAAGGTCGAGCAACTGACCGAGGTGTTCGGCTCTTCGAAGGGCGTCGGGTTCCAGATCCGCAAGGAGTTCGAGGACTTCTCGATCCCGGGCATGCTCGCGTGGGTGCTCCTGTTCATCGTGTTCATGATCCTGGTCGAACGCTTCGTCTTGGTCCGCCTGGAGCGATACCTGTTCCGTTGGCGGTTGGAGGACCAGGGATGAGCATCGCGCTCGAGCGCAGGGCGGTCCGCGGCGGCGCGCCGGGGGCGATCCGCCGCGCGGTGACCTCGGACATCGGCGCCAGGATCGCGAGCTACCTGTTCCTGCTCCTGGTGTGGCAGCTCATCGCGCTGTACGAGGACCGGTTCCCGACCCCGGCGGAGGTGTTCGGCTTCCTGTGGATCGAGGTGACGGCGGGCAGCCATGGGGGGGTCGTCCGGGGCCAGTTCCTGGAGCACTTCGCGGCCACGCTTCCTCGCTTCGCTCTCGGGATCGCGATCTCGATGGCGCTCGGGATGGTGACGGGCGTCGTGATCGGGGCGTCGAAGGTGGCCGAGGCGTTGTTCAAGGACACCCTGCTCGTGCTCCTCGCCCTGCCCGCGATCATCTGGGCGTTCCTGACCCAGATGTGGCTCGGGCTCGGGGACGATGCCGTCGTGATCACGACGTTCCTGTCCGCGTTCCCGTTCGCCGCGGTGAACGTGGTGCAGGGGGTGCAGGCGATCCCGCGCGACCTACGGCGGATGTCGTCGGCGTTCGGCGTGTCGACCTACCGCCGGTTCCGGTACCTCCAGGTGCCGGCCGTGACGGGCTACGTCTTCGCCGGGCTGCGTTTCGCGGTGATCATCGGATGGAACGCGGTCCTGCTTGGCGAATGGTTCTCCGCGTCCGAGGGCGTTGGATGGCGAAGCCGCTACTGGTACGACGCGAACCGCTACAAGGGTTTCGTAGGCTGGGTCCTGGTCTTCATCCTGTTCATCGTGTTGCTGGACCGGCTGGTGCTCGTGAGGCTCCAGCGCCGCGCGTTCCGTTGGCGCGACGCGCAGCTCTCCGCGATCGAGCGCGAGGCGGAGGAGGTCCAACTCGGCGTGACCGGAGCCTGATCCGCCGACGGAAAGGAGCGAACGGGTGGCCACGCTACGGGTCGATCATCTGAACAAGACCTTCCCCGCGATCGAGCGAGGGTCCGAGTCCACGACGGCGATCGACGATCTCAGCTTCGAGCTCTCGGGCTACGTCTTCGTCTCGGTCGTGGGTCCTTCAGGCTGCGGCAAGAGCACGCTGTTGAACATCGTCTCTGCGATCGACGCGCCCACGACGGGGACCGTGTCAGTCTTCGAGGGCGACCGGCCTGCGCGCTTCGGCTACGTCTTCCAGGACCCGCGGCTGCTGCCCTGGCGCACGGTGATGCAGAACATGCTCTACGTCCAGGACGGCAAGGGGTCCGACGCTCACGACCACGCGCTGGACTACCTCGGGATGGTCGGGCTCGAGGACGCCGGGGGCAAGTTCCCCTCTCAGCTCTCCGGCGGCATGCAGCAGCGGGTGGGGATCGCGCGAGCGTTCTCGGTCGAGCCCGACCTGCTCCTCATGGACGAGCCGTTCAGCCACCTGGACGCGATCACGGCTCGGAGCCTGCGGGAGCAGCTCCAGGAGATCTGGGTGCGGACGAAGAAGACGGTGCTGTTCGTGACCCACGACGTGATGGAGGCGGTCCAGCTGTCGGATCGGATCATCGTCCTCGCGCAGGGCGGGCGCCTGTACGCGGACATCCCGATCGAGCTCCCGAGGCCGCGGCGCGCCTCGGACACGGCCGTCGCCACGGCGCAGGCGCAGATCCTCCAGCGGTTCGAGGCGATGCAGGAGGAGGTGGAGCAGACGCGCGGGGACGCCGAGGTGTCCGCGGCGCCTTGATCGACGAGACGCGGGTCGAGCCGGACGCCGCCACCGACGTGCTCGGCTCGGTCGGCGTCCCCAGCCGGCTGCTGATCGGCGGCGAGTGGGTCGACGCCGCGGACCGAGAGCAGCTCAGCGTGATCGACCCCTCGACGGGACGCGAGGTGACCCGGGTCGCGTGTGCGGGAGCCGAGGACGTCGACCGCGCCGTCGACGCGGCGAAAGCGGCCTTCGACGCCGGCTCCTGGAGCCGGATGCCGCCCCCCGAGCGCGCGAGGGCGCTGCACCGATTCGCCGACGCGATCGAGGCCAGGATCGAGGACCTGTACCGGGTCGAGACCGTCAACAACGGCCGGCCGATCACGGAGACCAGGGCGCAGCTCTCGCGGCTCCCCGAGTGGTACCGGTACAACGCGGCGCTGCTGCTCGCCGACCGGACCGACGTGATCCAGATGCCCGGTCCTTACCACACGTACACGTCGAGGTTCCCGATCGGGGTCGTCGGGATCCTGAGCCCGTTCAACCACCCGATGATGATCGGTTCCAAGAGCCTCGCGCCGGCCCTGGCCACCGGCAACAGCGTCGTCCTCAAGCCGTCCGAGCTGACGCCGCTCACGAGCCTGCTCCTGGGCAGGATCGCCGTCGAGGCGGGGATCCCAGCGGGCGTTCTGAACGTCGTCCCCGGCTACGGCGTGGATGCCGGCAGGCGGCTGTCGGAGCATCCGGACGTGGGCAAGATCACCTTCACGGGCGGGACGAACGCTGGTCGCTCCGTGGCGACCGCCGCCGCGCAGAGGTTCGCCAAGGTCACGGTCGAGCTCGGCGGCAAGACGCCGGTGATGGTGTTCGAGGACGTCGACGTCGACGTCGCCGCCATGGGCGTCGCGTTCGGTGGGTTCATCGCCGCGGGCCAGACCTGCATCTGCGGGAGTCGCGTCCTCGTGCATCGAGACGTGCACGATCGGTTCGTCGAGCGGCTCGTCGAGATCGCTCGCACCATCCGGATCGGCGACCCGCTGGACGAGGGCACGCAGCTCGGACCCCTGATCTCTGCCGCCGCCCGGCAGCGCGTCCTGGAGTACGTGCGGATCGGCGTGGAGGAGGGGGCGACCCTGGGAACCGGAGGAGGCATCCCGGACGATCCGGCGCTCGAGGGCGGCTACTACGTCGAGCCGACCGTGCTGGTCGGCGTGCGGAACCAGATGCGCTGCGCCCGCGAGGAGATCTTCGGCCCGGTCTTGGTCGTGATCCCGTTCGAGGACGAGGAGGACGCGATCGCGCAGGCGAACGACTCGCCGTTCGGCCTCGGCTCCTCGATCTGGACGCGCGACGTTGCCCGAGCGCACCGGGTCGCCGGCCGCTCGTCGCACGGGTTGGTCTGGGTGAACGACCACCACCGGCTCGACCCCGCGGCACCGTGGGGTGGTGTGAGGGACAGCGGCGTCGGGCGCGAGGGCGGCTGGGAGTCGTTCCACGACTTCACGCACCTGCGCACCGTGACGGTCCGGATCGCGCCCGACCCGGTCGACTGGTACGGCGGCGACGTCGACCGCCTGAACTGACGGCGCTCCGTGGGCACCGAGGTGGATCTCGCCGTCGTTGGCGGCAC
>Ga0209642_10002712_pt1 | contig 11560 bp, 9 predicted proteins | sample RifCSP19_2_FD_184025 | JGI IMG/M metagenome (GOLD analysis project Ga0209642, IMG submission 184025) | Soil microbial communities from Rifle, Colorado - Rifle CSP2_sed 19_2 (SPAdes) (version 2) | ecosystem: Environmental > Terrestrial > Deep subsurface > Rock core/Sediment | place: Rifle... | reverse complement strand
TGGTACGAAACGCCACTCGGCAGTTTGTGCGACAGGTTGGAAAAGGATGCGATATTTGCGCTTCTTAAACCAAAGGGGCTTGTTTTAGATATTGGCTGCGGGACAGGAAATTATACGCTGGAGATTGCAAGGCGCGGTGCAAAGGCTGTGGGGATTGATTCGTCATTTGATATGGCGCTGTTTGCAAAGAGAAAGGGAGATGAAGAGGGGCTGGAACTTAGTTTTGTTGTTGGGAAAGCGGAGGAAATGCCGTTCAAGGGAAATGTATTTGATGGCGTTTTAGGGATTACAGCGCTTTGTTTCATATCAAATACTGAGAGAGCAATTATTGAGACAAATAGGGTCATGAAGAAAGGCGGGCATCTTATTTTAGGAGAACTTAATAGATTTAGCTACTGGGCAGCGCTAAGAAGGATAAAGGCCATATTTAAGGAATCAAGTTACAGTGGTGCGCGGTTCTTTAGTTTTAAAAGGCTGAAAGGGTTTCTGTCAAATGGAGGGTTTAGAGATTTGAACTGGTCATCATCCCTCTATTTTCCTCCGATAAATTCAAGGTTTATTTTAAAACTATGGAGGTTTTTTGAAAGGGTTGGGTGTTTGCTGTTTCCAAAGAATGGGGCATTTATTGCAGTAGCAGGGGTGAAATAATGGATTGGAGAGATATAGTTATTGTTGTGTTGGTTGTTGTTGTGTTCTGGTTTTTCCGTAATCCGGGCGGCACCTGAGGGACATCGCAAAAGTAGCCGGTCTGGCTGCGAGATAGTCAAAAAATATTACGCTTGCACTATAAAAGTGCAGCCTCACATTAGTCCTCTCTCCCTACGGGGATTGGGGGAGAGGATAAGGTGAGCGTAAAGGAGGTATTCATTATATGCATATCGAGAGATACTTAAGGCTTATTGCAGGGGTTTTTATCCTTCTTTCTTTATTCCTTTCACAAGTTCATTCTGAGTACTGGCTGTTTTTTACCGCGTTTGTGGGGTTAAATCTTTTTCAATCATTCTTTACCGACTGGTGCCCCATGATGGTGTTTTTAAGATGGTTTGGGGTGAAGAGCTGCAAGGAAATGGCTGCCAATTAAAAGGAGAATCATAATGCCGCAGATTGATGCGAATCAGATAATTGAGACACAACGGCAGGATTGGAATCGCGTTGCGCCGGCGTGGGAAAAATGGGATCAGCTTCTGGAGCGAAACCTGGCATTCGTAAATTATCGGTTGATTGGAGATGCGCGGCTTCGCTTCGGACACCATGTTCTGGATATTGGCTGCGGAACAGGATACCCGGCGCTTTTGGCAGCGCAGGTAGTAGGAACTGCAGGAAGGGTCACGGGGATAGATTTAGCCGGGGAGATGTTGGAGGTTGCCAAACGCAAAGCCCAGACCCTCGGCGCTACAAATATCACCTTCCAAACAGTAGACGCAACAATCCTCCCGTTTGAAGCAGACTCCTATGATGCTGTAATCAGCAGATTCTGCCTGATGTTTCTTCCGGACATTCCCATGACAGTGAGCGGGATTGCCCGTCTTTTAAAACCAATGGGATATTTTGCTGCAGCAGTGTGGTCGGCGGCTGATAAAAACCCTTTCCTTAAAATCCCTATGGATGTGCTCAGAAAATTTATTGAGCTTCCTCCCCCTGATCCGGAGCAGCCTGGACTTTTCCGTCTGGCCAAGGCAGGAGAATTATTGAGAATTGCCGAGCAAGCCGGGCTCCAGGGGTTAGCTGATGAGGAAATTTCAGGGGAAACGTCTTTTGAATCTACGGATGAATATCTTGCAAGTCTTATGGACATGGCTGCTCCGCTCCAAGGGTTTTTTAATAAATTATCCCAGCCGCAGAGGGATGAGGCGCGGATAGAGATTAAGCGCACGGCAGATAAATACAAAAAAAGCGATAAAATTTTTCTTCCGATAGCGGTCCGGATAGTAGTTGCAAAAAAGCCATAAAGGCTGGGATGTTGGAAATACCTCCCATCCTAATATCCTGATATATTGGAGATACTATGAAACGATTCAACTTAACAGCATTCTCTGTTGACCATCCATGGCTCGTTATTGCAATTGTCGCCATTATCACCCTTGGATTCGCAATCCAGTTTCCAAAGATGAAGCCAGACACTAATCCTAAACATATGCTCCCCGATACATCGGATGTCAGGGTATGGAATGATGAGGTTGACAAGACATTTGCGCTCTATGAGGACATGATAGTTTTAGGAATAGTGAACGAAAAAAGTGTTCTGAATAAAGAAACACTCGGCAAAGTCCAGAGAATAACAGATGAAATACTGAAAATCAAAGGCGTTGCAGCAAGAGATGTAAACAGCTTTCCGACTATAACAAATGTTACGGCAGAAAAGGGAATGCTGAGGATATATCCTCTTATGACCGAAGTTCCTAAAACCGATAAAGAGATCGGACATTTAAGAAAGATGCTTTTTGAAAATCCTTTGTTTATCAATCGCATTATCTCTAAAGATGAAAAGACCACTGCTATATATGTTCCTCTTGAAAAGGGCGCAAATGGCAAAGAAGTGGCAGACAAAATCAGAGAGGTAGTAAAGAAAGAAAAGGGCGATGAGAAATATTATGTGGCAGGCGAGCCCGTTGCCCGGGATACCTTCGGCGCCGAGATGTTTAAGATGATGGCAGTCTTTGCTCCGATTGCAGGAATGGTGATGCTTATAGTGCGGTATCTCATGTTCAGAGATCTCTTCCTCTCAATCGCCCTGATGATGGATGCTATGATGAGCATCGTCTGGAGCATGGGACTCCTCATAGCCTTTGGATTTCCGATTCACATAATGAGTTCAATGGCGCCTGTATTTCTGATGGCTATCGCAACAGATAGCATGCATATTTTCAATGAGTTTTATTTCCGCTATAGGGAAAAGAGGGATAAAAAGGCTGCTATCCTTGAGACAATGAAGGCAGTCGGTCGTCCTGTGCGCTATACTGCGCTGGCGACCGCCGCAGGCTTTGCCGTGCTTTTATTTATGAATATTGTGCCGGTCCAGGTGTTCGGCGGACTTGTTGCATTCGGCACTGTGATGTTAAGGGTTTTAAGTTTCAGTTTCATACCTGCAATGTTTATGTTCGTAAAAGAGAGCAATATTGAGAAGGCGTCGATGGATGAGGATATAGAGACAAGCGGAACATCCCGATTCCTGAAAGGGCTTGCGGGACTCGGCGCTCATAAGCCCAAAACTGTTGTCCTTGCCGGTGCTGCAATTTTTTTAATAGCCGTCTTTGGCATAAGCAAGACTGTGGTAAATAACAATATGGTGGACTGGTTCGAGGAGAAGAGCGACATCCGGATCGCCGACAACGTGATGAACAAAGCCCTCGGAGGCACATCACTCGGCTATATTGTGGCGACCTCTCAGGAAGAAAATTTCATAAAAACACCGGAGTCTATGCGATACATAGATGGGCTTCAGAGGCATATCGAAAAACTTTCTGTTGTAGGGAAAACCACATCCGTTGTCGATTATGTCAAGAGGATCAACCGCGTGCTCCATGACGATGATCCCAAATATGACTCGGTTCCGGATTCAAAGGAGGCAATCGGGCAGTATCTGTTTCTGTTCAGCATGTCCGCAAAGCCTGCCGATCTGGACAACGTGATCGACTATCAGGCTGCGAAGGCAAATATCTGGGTGCAACTGAAGACATGGGATGCTCAGGCAATGCGTGATGTCATTGCCGCAGTCAATGAGTATAAAAAGGCAAACCCAATGCCAATGGATCTGAAACCGGCAGGCACAGCATACTTCAACCTTGTATGGAGCGAGGAAGTCCTGTGGGATATGATCAAAGGGTTCATCATCGCACTCATCGTGGTGTTTGTAATACTGCGCTTTAATTTCCATTCGTTCAGATGGGCATTTGTGGGGTATATCCCTCTTGTATTCACCATTACTCTCATCTACGGCGTCATCGGATTCATGGGCAAGGACTTTGACATGCCTATATCTGTATTAAGCTGCCTTTCGCTTGGTATGGCAGTGGATTTTGCCATCCACTTTATAAGCAGGTTCAGGAGGAGATTAGAAGAAAAAAGTTCGGAGTCAGGAGTTTGGAGTTCGGAGAAAAAAGATATGAAACAAATACTCCGAACTCCGAGTCCCGAACTCCTGACCGATTCTTTGCTCTGGACTGCTGCAAGACCTGGCAAGGGGATAATGCGCAATGCAGTCCTTTTTGCGTCAGCATTCTCTGTTATGCTCTTTGCTCCCCTTACGCCGTACATCACTGTGGGAGCGTTTATCGTGAGCATGATGCTGCTGAGCGCAGTAATGACAATGCTATATCTGCCGGCACTGATCATGTTGACGAAAGGCTGGCTGTTTAAAGGAGGATTAAAATGATGCGGTATTTGATTGTTCTGCTCGTGATGTTTCTGCCTTTCAAGGTATTTGCCTTCACTGCAGATGAAGTGATGAAAAAATCCCAGCTTGTCTTCTTATATCCTGGCAAGGATATGAAGGCCCGGGTGTATATGAAACTCATAAGCAAGGACGGCAGGGAGAGGGTAAGGGAGATGACTATGCTCAGGAAGAACTATCAGGAGGGTGGAGACCAGAAATATTTCATCTATTTTTATCAGCCCCAGGATGTGAGGGACATGACATTTATGGTCTATAAGTATACAGGCAAAGATGATGACAGATGGCTATTTATGCCTGCCCTGAATATGGTAAGAAGGATTGCAGCCAATGACAAGAGGAGCAGTTTTGTTGGTTCAGACTTTACATACGAGGATATCTCAGGCAGAGATATAGAAGACGACAATCACAGTATGGCAAAAGAAGAAAAGATTGGCGACAGGGATGCCTATGTTATAAAGAGCGCGCCAAAGGATGAAAAAGGGGCAGATTTCAGCTACAAGCTTTCATGGATAGATAAGAACAGCTCTTTGCCATTAAAAGAGGAATACTATGATAAACGCGGAGAATTATATAAGGTCTTTACTGCCGAGGAGATAAAGGATATTCAGGGTTTTCCTGTTATTACCAGGCGGACTATGAATGATATGAAGACCGGCCACAGGACAGAGGTGGAATTTAAGAAGGTGGAATTCAATGTAGGGCTGGAGGATGATTTGTTTACCGAAAGGTATCTTAAAAAGCCGCTCAAGAAGTGGATAGAGTAACTGCAAACGCATAAAAGATAAGGATAAGGTTAAGGCTGAGGTTGAGAATTTATTGCTTTTCTTATCCTTGACCTTAACCTCAACCTTTCATGGGAGGTGTATGATGGCCAAGATAGTCATCATAGGAGCATCAACAGGGGGACTGCCGGCAGCATATGAGATGAAGGCTATGCTGGGCAGCAGCCACGAGGTGACAGTGATTTCCAACACCGAGACCTTTCATTTCGTCCCCTCTAACCCATGGGTAGCGGTGGGATGGAGGACGAGGAAGGACATCAGCTTTCCGCTAAAGCCCTATCTGGAAAAAAAAGGCATAAAATTTATTGCAGAGGCTGCCCAGAGGATAGATACCCAGAGAAGCGAGGTAACAACCACCACTGGGACGGTGGTACCGTATGACTATCTTGTAATTGCCACAGGCCCGAAGCTGGCATTTGAAGAGATAGAGGGGCTTGGGCCCGGCAAGAACACCGTGTCCATCTGCACCGTTGACCATGCAGAAGATGCTTATGAAAAATATCTGAACTTTTTAAAAGAGCCGGGGCCTATTGTGGTGGGCGCTGCTCAACTGGCGTCGTGTTTCGGGCCTGCGTATGAATTTGCCTTTATTCTCGATACCGATCTTCGCAGGAGAAAGATACGGAAAAAAATCCCAATAACTTTTGTCACATCCGAGCCGTATATCGGCCATCTCGGGCTTGGCGGCGTTGGCGACACCAAGGGCCTGATGGAGCATGAGATGCGGGAGCGGGATATAAAGTGGATTACCAACGCAAAGATAAAAAAGGCGGAGCCGGGAAAGATGACCGTAGAGATTGTTGGCGAGGGAGAAAAGGAGCTTCCGTTCAAATACAGCATGATACTCCCGGCGTTCAAGGGCGTTGACGCAGTGGCGCAAGTGGAAGGGCTCTGCAATCCGAGAGGTTTTGTCATAGTTGACGCATTCCAACGTTCTCCTAAATATCCGAACATCTACGGCATTGGCGTGGGCATCGCTATACCGCCGGTGGAGACTACGCCCGTGCCCACAGGCGCGCCAAAGACCGGCTATATGATAGAAAGCATGGTTACGGCGACAGTTCATAATATAAAAGACTCCATTGACGGCAAGGCAGTCTCAACCAAGCCCACATGGAATGCGCTCTGTCTTGCGGATATGGGGAATACCGGCGTTGCCTTTGTGGCCATACCGCAGATACCGCCGAGGAATGTTGTCTGGTCTAAGAAAGGGAAATGGGTGCATCTTGCCAAGGTTGCATTTGAAAAATATTTCATACGTAAGATGAAAAAGGGTGTGAGCGAGCCCTTCTACGAGAAGACGATCTTAGATGCAATGGGGATTAAGAAGCTGGAGGAAACGCCGAAGTGAAAAAAATGATAAAGAATCGGAGATGCGGGGAAATGGGGAAAAGGGGAAAGAGATTCTCCGATTCTCCGATTCTCCGTTTCTCCGTTTCCGCTATTATCTATTGCCTTCTGCCTACTGTTTCTTACGCCTTAGATTTTCACGGCTTCCTTCAGGGCAATTATTCATACAGAACCTCTGATACGCATTGTTCCGGGGCAGTGCCTTGCGACAAATACTGGCTGCTTATGGAAGAGAGGGTGCAGATAAGCCCATCGTATGAAGACTCTTCCGGGATATTTGCAGCAAAGGCCAAGCTGGATTTTTTTCATGATGCTGCAGTGGACGGCGACTTTGATATGGATGTGCGGGAAGGATATTTTACACTGCAGGGCAGCTCATCTGACGCAAAGATAGGAAGACAGATTGTCACGTGGGGGCTTGGAGACCTTGTTTTCATAAATGATGTTTTCCCAAAGGACTGGACTGCGTTTATAACCGGCAGGCCCATAGAATATCTCAAAAAGGGTATAGATGGCGCAAAATTAGGGCTATATGGTAATGCGGTTAACGGTGAGCTCATAATCATACCCGCATTTGAGCCTGATGCCATGCCGGATTCCAAGAGGCTCTTATACTTTGACCCCCTGCCTCAGGTTACCAACAGGGAGATGCATGAGCCTGCTGAAAAGCCATCCAACACAGAGGCTGCGTTGAGGCTTTACCGCTCAATATACGAATTTGATGCCTCTGCTTATTTTTACAGGGGCTTCTACAGGACGCCGTCCAGTCCAAGGGATTCGACACTCACAAAGGTGAACCATTTTTATCCGGAACTAAGAGTATACGGCGCATCAATGCAGGGTGCAGTGCCGGGCGGTGTTTTGAGCCTTGAGGCAGGTTATTATGATTCGCAGGACAACGAAGGTTCTGACCCTGAGATAGAGAACTCACAGTTAAGATACCTAATAGGTTTTCAGAAGGCATTTGCCGGCGATTTTACAGCAAGTATGCAATACTATGTGGAAAAGATGATGGATTACAATGAATACACGAGGACTCTGGATTCCGGTTTTCCTCGCAAGGATGAGACAAGGGAATTATATTCAGTAAGGCTTACCCACCTTCTGCATTATCAAACCATAAGGCTGTCGCTGTTTGCCTTTTACAGTCCTACAGATAAGGACTATTTCGTAAATCCAGAGATGAAATACAGCATTTCCGACAGCCTATGGACAAACCTCGGCGCAAACCTCTTCGGCGGCGAACAGCCAAGCACATTCCTGGGACAGTTCAGACATAATGATAATATTTACTGGAATGTGAGATACGAATTTTAAGACACCGCTGTTTTGCAGCAACTTTCCGGTTCACTTTTAGTTTTTTATCCTTGAAGGATAAAGTTTATGTGGTGTAATATTCCTCAAAAGGATGAGATTTGTAAACCCTTTAATATTACGATATGCTGATGGCGGCCAATCAGTTGAGGGCCTTTAGGGTATGTGGAGATATATATTCCCCATTGCCTTTCTGGCTATATCAGCACTGATCGTTCTTGTATGGCTTTTATCCGGGCTATTTTCATGGCGTGGGTCAGAGAGCGGGGACAGTTTATCAAGCGGCTGCATGGAGTGCCATTCCGGACCAAGGGCGATTGAACTGGGACTAAAGGATGTATACGCTGAATTCAGAGTTTTAAGGCACAGACACCCTGCTGTAAAAGAAGAAAGATGCGAGCAGTGCCATATAATAAAAGGGCTCATGGCAGGCCGGACATGGGAGCTTTTCTCACACGATGCTCAAAAGGAGCATGTATTTTTTCTTGAAGACCTTTTATTGGATAAAAAATATCAGATAGATTTGACGGTAAAGGACGTGACTGGAAGGGAAATATCAGTTGCACCTATTCATATTATACCGTTACAGGTTGCTAATTCCGTTAATAATGACATGGAACCGCCTGCGATAAAGAATATAATATTGGAGGAGGTAAGGCAGGCACTGTTCCATGAGGCGAGTATCAGCTGGGAAACGGATGAACCGTCAAGTTCAATTGTGGAATATGGGTTAACTTCCAGATATGGCGGGAGGGCAGAATCTGAGAAGATATTCGCAGGCTCACATAAAATAACAATAACAGGACTGAAGAAGGGGGAAAAATATCATTACCGCACAGTATCAAGGGATATATTCGGCAATACCAGTGTTTCAGATGATTTTATACTTGACACGTCAAGACAGGTCAGCAAGGCCGCAGGCGCAGGGATTTTACCGTCCAGAGTTACACCTCGGATAAAAAAGGTTGCTGTGTTTAAGATAAGCGGAACAAAAGATATCTATCTAAAACTCCTGAGCGATAGGCCTGTACAGGCCTATTTAGTGGTTAAAGAATCTGTTGAAACAGATAGTAAACACGGATTCGGTCTTGTTCCTGCTAAGTTTTCCGGAATAGATGCATGCGTGGGATGTCATACGCAGGGCATATCGCATCCTGTGGGTATAAGGAGTGCCGGGGCAAAGACAATAATTCCAAAAGAACTTCCGACCGTTGCAGGCGGTGTGATTACCTGCGTTACCTGTCACTATGCCCATGGTGGGAGCAGAAAATATTTTGCCAGGCTGGATTTTGAGAGGGATATTTGTATAAAGTGCCATACAGGCGGGCCTTATCTATAAATTCTGTATGAAAGAGGGAAGGCAGGACCAGGAGGATATAATGATTAAAAACAAAAGAAGTGTAATAAACTATTCCATAAAGCGAAGGATGCAGTTAAGGTTGTTGCTAAATGTAATGGTTATTGCTCTGATAGCCACTGGTTTGACCAGCGCCTTCTTTTACTATCACAGCAGCCAGGAGGTGGGGCAATCATTCAAAGAGTTTCATGTGCAGGCAAAGACATTCCTTGACTTTCTGTTTCCAACCATTATAATGGCTTTGGCTATAGGCATTGTCCTGGCATTTGGCATGGCCCTCTTTTTCCCGCACAGGATTGCCGGTCCTCTGTACAGGATAGAGCGCGATCTTAAAGAAAGGGTGGGCGAAGGCGACCTTTCTATAAAGTTTGGGGTCCGCAAGGGTGATGAGGTTGGAGAGCTTGCTGATGCACTGAATGTTATGCTTGAGAAGCTTAAGCTGAAAGTTGGCAGGATTAAAATGGCATCAGAGGAGCTTATATCTCTTTCAAACAATATGAATAGGGAAGATGACTTGTCCAGAAAGATGCTGGAATCTGTAAAGAGAATAGAGGAAAGTATTAAAGATTTCAGATTATGAAATAAATAATGTCTGCGAGTATAAAGGATACAAAACAGTCAAGAGGACACGTGGAAGAATCTGCCATAAATATAATGGTGGTGGACGACAACCATGGGAATGTGGAGCTTTTGGAGGCCCTTCTGTCATCCAGAGGGTATAATGTGTTCAAGGCCTATAACGGGGAGGATGCCCTTAAGATGGTTGAAGAGGTATCTCCCTATGTAATCCTTTTAGATGTAATGATGCCGAAGATGGATGGTTATGAGGTATGCAGGAGGCTAAAAGAGAAGGATTCAACCAGATTTATTCCTGTGATAATGCTTACCGCCCTTTCTGGAATAGATGATAAGGTTAAAGGCATAGAGATGGGCGCGGATGATTTTATCTCCAAACCATTTCAGAAACCTGAGCTTATTGCGAGAGTCAAGTCCCTTGTCCGAGTTAAGAGTCTCTTAGATGAATTAGAGGACGCAAGGAATGTTATCTTCAGCCTTGCCATAACACTGGATTTTAATGACCCATATACCCACGGGCACTCCCAGCGGGTCTCTGAACTGGCAACCAGGCTGTCAAATTTCATGGGTCTTTCCTCACACGAGAAGGCGAATATAAGAGACGCCGGGTTGTTGCATGATATTGGCAAGATAGCGACAGACAAAGGTGTTTTGCATAAACCAAGCTCTTTAAATGGAAATGAATATGAACATGTAAAGCAGCATACTGTAATTGGCGAAAAGATATGCAGCCCGCTGCACTTTGCTAAGCCATTGCTTCCGATAATCCGTGGCCATCATGAAAGGTTTAACGGGAGCGGTTATCCTGACGGTCTTGCCGGAGACAATATACCGCTTGGGGCAAGGATAATAGCAATTGTAGACCTCTACGATGCCCTTACATCTGGCCGTCCGTATAGGCGGGGAATGCCGCAGGATGTGGCATTGGAGGTTATGAACGCAGAGGCAGGGAAAGGTTATTGGGATAAAGAGGTATTTATGTCTTTTGTAGAAACATTAAAAGAAAAGCCCCAACAATCATCCTGACATTGTCTCATCTATATATCCTTCCTGTATTATTACCGCCCAAATTAAGATTTTGACTTTAATAAAAAAACATGTTAGAAATTACAGGCTGGTTTATTACCTTATATTAAATACGACCTTAGCTCATATTGAATTTGTCATTCATTCCCGACTTGGAGGTCGGAACTCTCTGGGTGTGTGGGTAAATTGGAGAGATGGCCGAGAGGCTGAAGGCGGTTGACTCGAAATCAACTGTCCCGCTGAGCGGGACCGGGGGTTCAAATCCCTCTCTCTCCGCCAAAAAGACAGGGATTAGGGATTAGGGGATAGGGGTTAGATATAGATATAATAAGGGGTTTTAAGCTAATCCTCAACCCCTACTCCCTAACACCTGTAGTTAATGGAGAGATGTCCGAGCGGCCGAAGGAGCACGACTGGAAATCGTGTGTGCATCCAAAAGGTGTACCGAGGGTTCAAATCCCTCTCTCTCCGCCAGTATAAAACAAGTCAGGAGTCAGAAGTCAAAAGTCAGGAGAAGAAAATATTTTTTACTCTTGACTCCTGACTTCTGACTTTTCACTGTTTTTTGTGGTTAGTATTGATAGCTGGGTCTTGCGCAATAGAGGGTTACAAACCCCGCCAGGTCCGGAAGGAAGCAACGGTAAGTAATATATTCTATGTGCCGCAAGGGTGCCTAGCTATCAATAGTAGCTATAAAAACTGCCTATTTAAAATTCCTATTTACCGGGTGCCTGTAAATCATTATGTCTTACATAGTATTAG
>Ga0209642_10002710_pt1 | contig 11571 bp, 11 predicted proteins | sample RifCSP19_2_FD_184025 | JGI IMG/M metagenome (GOLD analysis project Ga0209642, IMG submission 184025) | Soil microbial communities from Rifle, Colorado - Rifle CSP2_sed 19_2 (SPAdes) (version 2) | ecosystem: Environmental > Terrestrial > Deep subsurface > Rock core/Sediment | place: Rifle... | reverse complement strand
CCGCCGGCGGGCATCCCCGGCTTCGGTATACACCACATCGCGCAGCATGTTGTTGGCGAAAGCGTACGCGCTGGCCACGCCCGGCTGCGCCGCTTCCAGCAAGAGCCGGCCGCTGATCAATTCATCCAGGGCGGGTAAGGCCAGATCTTCGGTCACATTGGAGATGGCACACAGGCGCTCGAACTTGATCTGTTGTTCGAGCACGGCCCCGCCCGCCAACAGGCTGAAGGCATTCGGGCTGAGGCGATTCAAGCGCGAGCGGATCACAGCATGCACAGTAGACGGGACGCGCACCGCTTGCCCAAGATCGTGCTCAGCGTCTACTCCAAAGGTCCATTGCCCCTCCGCCCGCCGTTTGGGATGAAGCACTCGCCGTTCGAGTAAATCCTTCAAAGTCTCCATCAAGTAAAAAGCCTGCCCACGCGTTTCAGCGTACAACCACTGGGCGAAGTCGGCGGCTGGTGGCGCCAGGATGGACAGCACCATTTGCACCGTCTCGCGCTCACCCAATGGTGCCAACTCGAGATGGACCGGCATCAACTCACGCCCCACGCGCGCCAGCCACTGGATCAAGCCCTGCGACCCGCCCGTTTGCTGGGTCTGGGTCATCGGGTGCAAAGCTTCTGACCGCAGGCTGACCAACAGCAAAACCCGCGCCGAGCTGTCTCGCCAGCGCCGGATGGCATATTGCAGCACATCCAGCGTGGCGCTATCTGTCCACTGCAAATCATCTATAAACAGCACCAGCGGCGCCCGTTGGGCCAGGGCCATCGTTAATTGCGTGAATGGCTCGAAGAGCTGCGTCTGGCTTACTTCCGCTTCCAGATGAGGGCGCACCTTTGGGGGAGGGAGCAAACCCGGATAGCGTTCGCGCAATTCCGGCAGTAGTTGACTCAGCGGGGACAACCATACATCAGCCAGTAAATCCTTTAACGAGTTTTTGCCTTCGAGCCGCAGCCGGAGCGCATCCACCAGCGGTTGAAATGGCAAATGGCTGCCACTCTCAAAGGCGCTTCCCTCCAGCAATTCTGCTCCCTGGGCGCTGGCCCAATGGATGAATTTTCTGGCCAGGCAAGTCTTGCCAATCCCAACCTCGCCGCGCAGCACTACGAGCTGGGGCTGGCCTGCGGCGGCGCGGTCATAACCTTTCACGAGCGCCTGATGCTCGCTGATGCGCCCGGCAAACAGGTTTTCCAGAAAAGCAACCGATGTATCTGGGCGGTGTGGCCGAGGCGCTGAGCGACGGATGTGAGGATGTACGGGGGGGGCTTGTGTGCGAATGCGCTCTGCCAGCGCGGCCGTATCCGGCTCTGGCTCGATGCCCAATTCAGCCGCTAACATGGCGCGACAGGCCTCATAAGTTTCCAGCGCTTGCCCACGCTCGCCAGCCGCGAAGTGCGCCCGCATCTTACGGCGATAGGCCACTTCATTCAGTGCATCCAGGGCAATCCAGTGCGAGGCGGTCTCCGTGGCGCTGGCAAACTCGCCGCTGGCAAACTGGATTTCGGACAGCCGGTCGAGGATCAGGCCCAGGCGGCGGTGCCAGACTTCGCGCTGGATGGCGGCCCAATCATCGAAGCCGGGCGCATCGCCAAGCGAAAATCCGGCCAGAAAATCGCCGCGCTGGCAGGCGGCGGCCGACTGTAGTAAAGGCAGGCTGGCCGATCCCTCTGGCAGCGTCCGGCTTGAACGGTCGGCACGCGCCAGAGCGTAAGCGCGCTCTATCGTACGCAGGTCAAAGTCGATGTCGGCGTCTGGATTGAGACCCAGCGAATTGTGTGTGACGGAAAGGTAGGATGTTTGGGCCTGACCGCTCGCCTGGCGCAAGGCTGTTTGCAGGTGGCCGAGGGTGTTGCGAAGTGATGCATGGCTGCGCTCAGGACTTGCTTCCGGCCACAGCAGAGCGGCCAGGTGCTCACGCGGCTGCAAGCCTGCCTCGAGCGCCAGGTAGATCAGCAGCGCCAGCGTCTTGCGGGTGGGAAACACCAGCAGTCTTTCACCCAGGCGCACTTCGGGCGGCCCAAGTGCAAAGAGCTGCAATGGTAGGGTTGGGTTTGCCATCGTATGGTCCCTTGTGACGCTTTTGAGACTCTAGATCATTATACTCAGATTAAAGAAAAAGACAATAATCCTGCTTAAGAGAGCGCTGTAACCTGGAAGAGGCCCCCGATGTCTGGCATTGTTCTAACATTCCCCATTCTAGCCGGCAAGGTGGAAGCCTGGCGGCGGTTTTGCCAGGAATTATCCGCCTCTCGTCGAAAGCCGTACGAAGCCTCGCGCCAGCGGCTGGGCATCACGCGCGAACGGTTGGCATTGGTAGAAACCGCTTTTGGGGCGACGGCTGTGACCACCCTGGAAGCTCCCGATGTGGCTCAGGCGCTGGGCCAGATCATCGCCTCGGGCCTCCCGTTTGACGTCTGGTATCGGGAGCGGTTGCAGGAGCTGCATGGCATCAACCTGGCCGGGTATGAGCAATTCGCGCAGCGAATGCCGCTGCCCCTCAACCAGGAGTTGCTTTTTGAATGGACGTTGAATTCCAGCGCTGGCGGATGAACCGGAACTGATCAGGAACTCTACTCGGGAATCTACGCAAAACCTGCCAAGACTTGGCGGGGCAGACCCTAAGCATTCATGCCAGGAGAAGACAGAATGGACAATCATAGCGACAAACACGGTTCGGACCATAAACAGCCGAGGGGCTTTTCGGCCGGACTGCTGATCGTCAGGGGCTTCATCAGTCGGCTGGTCAGTCTGTTCAGTCTGACGCAACAGGACCTGGAGGATGCTGGTGTATACCATCGTTAGATGTGCGACTGAAAGACTGGATAGAAACCGAACAAACTCACGGCGAAAGCCAGAAAGGAATGGGTAATTCCAGCTTGGCTATAGCAGCGACCCCAAGAAGAGCTAAGCCTTCTTGTTGAAACGGTCATGCGAAGGGCGGAGACCCTTCGCATGACCCCAACCGATAAACCTGATAAAAAAGAAAAGGAGACTAGAATGGGAATACTTTCCTGGATTGTCGTTGGTCTGATCGCCGGTTGGTTAGCCGGAATGGTCATGAAAGGGAGTGGCTTTGGCCTCCTCGGGAATATTATCATTGGGATCGCTGGAGCCATTCTAGGCGGTTTTATCGCCTCTTACTTTTTTAAGATTGGCGGGGTGAATGGGTTCAATCTGACCAGCATCGTGATTGCTTTCCTCGGCGCGGTGTTGATCATTATCATCGCTCGCGCAATCCGCCGCTAGTAGTTTGCCAAACTTAAACTGTATCCTGCTTGAGAGCCTCCGCCCCGCTGTACCAGTGGGAGTCACTGGACAAGGAGAATCCCAATGGACGAAAAAGAATCCATCCTATCCGAGGCCAGGTCTGAGACCCGCCCGCAAAAAAAGTCAGTGCATGTTGCCCTGCGTTGGGTGGTGCTGGCGCTGGTAGCGTTTTGGCTGGGTGCGCTGTGGATCGTCTTCTTGTTCTACGATCCCACCCGAAAGAATCTGGACTCCGCTAGGCTGCATATGTACGTGCTCAAGGCGTTGTCAGGCGTGCGCGGAGCCAGCCTGGCGGTGGCCGCCGACGATTACGCCGGAGCGCGCCTGTCTTTGACCCAGACCTCCGCAGCGCTGGATACCCTGTCCACCCTGCTGGGAGCAGATCACAAAGACGTGCTCGCCGCCATGCAAAAGAGTGCTGCTCAGGCTTTGACCGATGAAAAGACCGATCTCAAGTCAGCGCAGCCGGAGCTGGATCAGTTGACGAAGAACTTGGCACAACTGGAGGATAACCTGTTCTCCAACCCGTAAGATGGGCAGACAATTCAAATTCCTCCGCCCACACATGAAGAGAACGCAGTTTGAAAGGCTTCCCGATGAACAAGCGGCGTATCGCGACGATGATGATGTTAACCCTGATGGTTCTGGCGCTGATGGCGTGTGAAGGTGCAACTCCCTACGCTGCCCAGAGCGCCAGTGTAAACAAACGGGGCAGCTAATGCAAAGGATTAGGAGGATCACATTATGAACAAGGATATCTTCGAAGGCAAGTGGAAGGAAATGCGGGGTCAGATCAAAGAGTGGTGGGGCAAGCTCACCGACGATGACCTGGAACAAGCGGGCGGCAATGCCGAACAAATCGTCGGCTTGCTCCAACAGAAGTATGGCTACACCCGCCAGCGCGCCGAAGAGGAATTCAACCGGCGGATAAAGGAAGTGAAAGAGGCAGTTGATAAAGTCTGAGGCCCATGAAAGCCGTGTCCTGGCGGCGGGCTGAAAGTCAGGCTTGTGCTCTGGCTGGTACCGCGCCCCTTCTCGCTGGAGAAGGGGCGCTGAAGTAGGTATTGAGCACGGATAGCCTTGCATACACGGATGGCCCCGTGTATCTCAAACACTCACAAAGAGTAGGGAAAGCATGGCACTCCAACCACCTTCACAACCGGATCAATGGACATTTCGGCGCGTCATGTGGGCGACTCTCGTCCTCGTTTTTGTCGCCCTCAGCTTCTGGCTTCTCTATCGCTTTAACCAGGTCGTTTTCATCTTGTTTATCGCCATCGTGTTGGGCACGGTGATCCGGCCAGTCGTAACCTGGTTGCATCGGCGAGGACTCCCCCGGATAGCGGGGGTCATTCTTGTCTACCTCCTGCTGCTCGCCCTGCTGATCAGCTTCGTGCTATTGTTATTCCCGTTGATTGTCGAGCAAGGTACAACGATTGCTGCCGCAGTGCCGGGTTACTACCAAAGCCTGCGTGAGTGGATGGCTAATTATCCCAATCAATTGATTGTGCGCTTGAGTGAGTTCCTCCCAGCGACACTACCAGACCTGGAGCCGGTACAGCAAACGGGACAGCAGATGCTGGCTTCTGCAGGGCAAGCGTTGGGTTACGTGGCATCGGCGGCTAAGGTCATCTTTATGGCCACAGCAATTCTGCTATTGGCCTTGCACTGGACGCTCGATGGGCCGCGAACCATCCGGTCATTGTTGCTGCTGGTTCCAATGGGCCAGCGCGAGAGCATTAGCGAACTGATTTTGGCCATGGAAACCAAGGTTGGTTTCTACATTGCCGGACAAGGCGTCCTTTGCCTGGTCATCGGCATCATGGCGCTGGTTGCCTATTTGCTCATCGGCTTGCCCAATGCCCTGGTGCTGGCGCTCGTGGCGGGCTTGCTGGAGGCTGTTCCGATGATTGGGCCGCTGCTTGGCGCCATTCCCGCGGCGGTAATTGCCCTATCCATCGCGCCTTCCAAGTTGGTCTGGGTGATCGTCGCCACGCTTGTTATTCAGCAGATCGAAAACAGTGTGCTGGTGCCGCGCGTCATGCGTAAGGCGGTGGGGGTCAATCCGTTCGTCTCCCTGCTGGCGATTTTTGCCTTTAGCTCTTTGTTCGCTGGCATAGTCGCGCTGATGGCAATTCCCATAGCGGCCATTATTCAACTCTTACTCGATCGCTTCGTCTTTCATCCAGCAGCGATGGAGCCGGAGGTCTCGGCCGGGCGCGACTATGCCAGCCGGCTGCGTTATGAAGCGCAGGACCTGGCTCAAGACCTGCGCAAGCAGGCGCGGCTCAAGAAAGGGGGCTCGGATCTAAGGGTCAAGCAGATCGATCAGGTGTTGGATGAGATTGAGACCATAACAACCGACCTTGATTCTCTGCTGGCCCAGGTCAATACTTCAGGTGCACCATGACAAAGCAACTGGTAGGGTTTGGTACGGCGGTTATGACCACGTTGCTGGCGCTGGTAGTGCTGTGGCAGTTCCGTATTGTCGTCGTTTACGTGTTGATCTCGCTAACGCTTGCGGCAGCGCTGCGCCCATTGGTTAAACGCCTGGTCGGGCGAGGCTTCGTGGTGCGCGTGGCTTGGATTCTACTGTACCTGGTGGCCCTGGGCAGTTTCGTCTTCTTACTCTTCCTGACCGGTAAGACCGCAATTAATGAGATTCAACAGTTGGCCCATACTGTGTCGGTGCAGGATGAGTGGAGGCTGCCGGTATGGTTGGAGGGCAGCTCGTTCCAGCAGGCGCTGGTTGCGCGGCTGCCACCGCCGAGTAAGCTCTTCGAAGCAGTTACCGGCGACCAAGGACAGCTCGTGCTGCCGGCCATACTCGGCTTCACGCAGGGCATTGCCGGCGTCGTGAGCGGCGTACTCGTCGTTCTGTTCTTGAGCCTCTATTGGATCGTCAATCAAATTCATTTTGAACGACTCTGGCTCTCGCTGCTTCCATCTGGACAGCGCAAACAAGCGCGTGATATTTGGCGCACAATCGAGCCTGACCTCGGCGCTTACATACGCGGCGAGGTAATCCAAAGTCTCCTGGCCGGGCTGCTATTAGGCCTGGGATACTGGGCACTCGGGTCCCCATACCCAGCGCTCTTGGCGCTGGCTGGCGCTCTGGCATGCCTGATACCCGTGGTTGGGGTAGTCTTGGCGGTCATTCCAGTGCTCTTGGTGGGGCTGCTGACGGGTGTGCAGCTTAGCCTGTTTACGGTTCTCTATGCGCTGGTCGTCTTGATTGCCCTGGGAGTATGGGTCAAGCCGCGCCTTTTCAACCGCAGGTGGGATAATCCCATTCTGACCTTAGTTACACTTATTGCCCTGGCAAATGCTTTTGGCCTGCTCGGGATCGTCGTCGCGCCGCCCCTCTCAGCCGTATGCCAAATCCTATGGAGCCTCCTGGTCAGCCACCGCCTTGCTTCAGGGGCTGCGGCTCAGGTTTCAGACCTTCAAGAGCGGCAAGAACGCGTATGGGCCACCATAAGGGCAATGGAGGAACCGCCTCTGCCCTTGGTGACCAGCAGCATGGAGCGGCTCACCCATCTGATTGAGAAAGCTGAACCAATTCTGCAAGCGGCTCTGCCGGCCGAACCTTCCGAGCCATTCCACTCGCCCCAGCCTGTCACCGCTGAAGGTGGGCTACCTGTATCCACAAAAACCTGAAGAAACAGACGATGACCGTACCCAGAATGGCTAGAACTATGGCACAGCTTTGGCAGCAGGGTATCCGCAGCGCGCACAGGCTTAATGAGCATACACGCGGCTGGTTAGGGATGTTGGCGGGCGCAGCCAGGGAAGCCTTAAAGCCCGGCTCGGCGATTACAGCCGCGGCGATTGCCTACTTTGCCCTCTTCTCCCTATTTCCCCTCACCCTCTTGAGCATTTCCATTGCCAGCTTCAACCTTGGCCCGTTGATGGACCAGCAACTCATCGTACAAAAGCTAGAGTTTATTGCACCAGCCCTGGGCCAGTTGTTGGGCCAAAATATTGACGAAATCATCCGGGCGCGCGGACCAGTTACCAGTGTCGCTTTAGTTGGTCTGATCTGGTCTGCCTCTACAATTTTTTACACGCTTACCCAAACCCTGAATGAAATTTGGGGCAATAAACGAAGTCGCCCTGTTTGGAAGCGGCGTGGTCTGGCAATACTATTTGTCCTGACCTTCGTTGGCCCGGCTCTCTTCCTGGCTTCGTTTACCGGCAGCATGATTGCCAACCTCCGCACCTGGTTGCCCGACCAAATCATTCCGATCGGGCGCGGTATCAGTCTTGTAGTGGCTATCTTGCTCGATATTGCCTTATTCATGGTGCTCTACATCATGCTCCCACATGGAGCTTCTACCTGGCGCGAGATTTTACCCGGCGCGATTGGAGCCGGCCTGCTCTGGGAGTTTGCCAAGAAAGCCTTCTTGTTCTTTGTTTCCAGCTACATCTCCGTTTCAAACCTGGTCTATGGTTCAGTGGCAGCCATTATCGCCTTCCTGGTCTGGGCCTACCTGAGCGGCCTTATCTTTCTCTTTGGCGCTTACTTGAGCGTCTCTTATTACCGGCTAAAGCAGCAGCAACAAGAAGCGGCAGGCCAAACATAAATGCCGCGCCGATGAGATGGAGAGATAGGCATCCATAATTAATCTTTAGAACTCATCAAGACTCATTTTGACGTGAACGAGTGACAAATCCAACTAAGGTAAATTCAGTAAATCACAGGTTTGCTGTAGTAACGGCTTCGGCCGTCTGATTTTGGCCGATTTAGGGCCAAAAAGCAATTGAAATCGCCACTACGAAAGGTCCAAGTTTCGAATCTGTGATTTACTGAAATTAAGTAAGGAGTACATCCTTTGAATGCAAAGGATAAACATCACCGTTCTATTTTACAGGACATCGCCCACAAGGCAATGCTTGAGAGGGGATTACTCCCGGACTTTTCTGCCGCAGTACTCGCCGAACTTGAAAAGATTCAGGCGCCTGCAGCGTTGAACGGTGAGCCAATCCGCGACCTCAGGGGGCTTCTGTGGGCATCCATTGATAACGATGACTCGCGTGACCTGGATCAATTGGCTGTTGCCGAGGCAATGCCCGCAGACAAGGTGAAAATTCTGGTTGCCATCGCTGATGTGGACGCGGTTGTTAAAAATGGTTCAGCGATTGACCAACACGCGCGCCATAACACCACCTCGGTTTATACCGCGGCCGAGACCTTCCCGATGCTGCCTGAAAAAATTTCGATCGACATCACATCCTTGAATTTCAACGAGGAGCGCCTTGCCATCGTCATCGAAATGGTGATCGGCGCGGACGGAGCCCTGCAGGATTCGGGCATCTACCGGGCATGGGTCCGCAACCATGCCAAGCTTGCTTATAACAGCCTTGCCGCCTGGCTGGAAGGGAATGGAGTGATTCCCGAGGCTGTCGCTGCCGTGAACGGACTGGAGGAGAATCTACGCCTGCAGGACGAGGTAACCCGAAGGATGAAGAATCTCCGTCACATCCACGGGGCGCTTAGCCTGGAAACGATCGAGGCCAAACCGGTATTCGATGGCGACCAAATCCGTGCGCTTGAAATAGAGGAAAAGAACCGTGCTAAGGAGATTATCGAGGATTTTATGATCGCGGCTAACGGAGTGACCGCTCGGTATCTCTCCGCCAGAAAATTCCCTTCGATCCGCCGCGTCGTACGCACGCCAAAACGGTGGGAGCGGATTGCCGAGATTGCCAACGAACATGGGAGCAAGCTTCCTGGAAAGCCAGATTCAAAAGCTTTGGAGGAGTTTCTCATCAAGGAGAAAGCCGCTGATCCCCTGCGTTTCCCCGACTTATCCCTGGCAGTGATCAAACTACTAGGAAACGGTGAGTATATTGCAGAACTCCCTGAAAGAAATGCCCTAGGGAAAGTCCCCGGTCACTTTGGCCTGGCAGTCAAAGACTATGCTCACTCGACAGCTCCTAATCGTCGCTATCCCGACCTGCTAACCCAACGTTTGCTGAAAGCAGCCTTAGAAGGTCAGCCAGTGCCATACAAAAAAGATGAGCTGGATGTTCTGGCAGCTCATTTCACCGCAGCAGAAGATGCCGCCAACAAAGTCGAACGCCAGGTTGGAAAATCCGCGGCTGCACTGCTGCTCGAATCGAGAATCGGAGAGCAGTTCGATTCGATTGTCACGGGCGCTTCCGAGAAAGGCACCTGGGTCCGGCTTCTCAGCCTACCGGTTGAAGGCAAACTGGTGCAGGGGTTTGACAGTATAGAGGTTGGCGACCGAATGCGCGTGCAGTTAATCGATACAAATGTTGAGCGGGGGTATATCGATTTCAAGAAAGTCAATGCGTCCAGACATAGATAAGGCCTAACCAGTGATCTCCTTGCACAAAAAGCAAGAATTTCCTGGATTGGCGTCTTGACTATTCCGCTTTATGTGGGTTAGGGAGACTCTTTATGAAAAAGGAAATCGGTTTGTGGATTGACCACCGCAAGGCTGTGGTTGTGATAGTAAGCGATGAAGGCGAAGAAGTCAAGGAAATCACCTCCCACATGGAAAAGCGTGTCCGATTTGCCAGTGGCGACTCCGAGGATGGCTCATCGGAGGATGTGCGCGATCGGCAGTATGGAAACCGCCTCAACAGCTACTACGATGCCGTCATCGCCGTTATTCGTGACGGAGACTCTATTCAAATGTTTGGCCCAGGCGAGGCCAAAGGCGAACTCGAAAAACGCCTTGAGAGTAAAGAGCTTGGTGGGCGCATCGTTAGTGTTGAAACCGTTGACAAGATGACCGATCGCCAGATTGCGGCGAAAGTTCGCGAACGCTTTCCCAAAAAGTAGGTGCGATTTCGAAGAGACGAATACCGTATGAACCAATTTCCCCTTTTCTGCACGAACCGGTTGACACATTTATTATTCTTTCCATCATCTTCGCCAGCGGCCTGCTCGGGTTTTGACAGGAGCGCAGCGTGACCAACGCGGTGGAGAAGTTGCTGGCCATCGTGCAGGTGAAGGCTGCCTGATTGCGGGATGGACGCCCCCAAGAAATTCCTGTCGAAGAGATTGTGCCCGGGGATATCGTGATCCTGGATGCCGGAGATTTCGAAAGTATAATGGGGGCATGGATCTCTTTTCTCACGCCATGCAGCAAAGAAGGAAGGATGAAGCCCCGCTGGCGGCGCGCATGCGCCCGCGCACGCTGGACGAGTTCGTCGGTCAAGAGGAGATCGTCGGGCCGGGGCGGCTGCTGCGGCGCGCCATCGAAGCCGATCGCCTGTTCTCGTCGATTATCCTGTGGGGGCCGCCGGGCACAGGCAAGACAACCCTGGCCATGGTGATCGCCAACCAAACTAAGAGCCACTTCGAGACCCTGTCGGCGGTGCTGGCAGGGAAAGCTGAACTTAGGGAAGTGATCGCGGCTGCCCTGGAACGGCGCAAGCTTTACAGGAAGCGCACCATCTTGTTTGTGGACGAAGTCCACCGCTGGAACAAAGCCCAGCAAGACGCCCTTTTGCCCCACGTTGAGAATGGCACGGTGGTGCTGATCGGGGCTACCACCGAGAACCCTTATTTCGAAGTGATCGGGGCGCTGGTCTCGCGCTCGCGGGTCTTCCAGCTGCGCCCACTGCAGGACGCCGATGTGCGCCTGATCCTGGAGCGCACCCTGCAGGATCCCGATCGCGGCTTTGGCAAGCTGCCGATCCACCTGGACGAACCGGCCCTGGAGCACCTGATCCGTGTGGCGGGCGGGGACGCGCGCAACGCCCTGAACGCGCTGGAACTGGCGGTGGAAAGCACACCCCCCGGCCCTTCGACGAGCTCTGGGCAGGCTCCTTCGACAGGCTCAGATCAAACGCCTGGCGCCATCCATATCACCCTGGAGGTGGCCCAGGAGTCGATCCAGCGCCGGGCGGTGCTTTACGATAAGGATGGCGACGCCCATTACGACACGATCTCCGCCTTCATCAAGTCAGTTCGCGGATCGGACCCCGACGCGGCGCTGTACTGGCTGGCCAAGATGCTCTATGCTGGGGAGGACCCGCGCTTTATCCTGCGCCGGTTGATCATCCTGGCCGGGGAGGACATCGGATTAGGCGATCCGCTGGGGTTGGTAGTCGCCAGCGCGGCCGCCCAGGCTTTCGACTATATCGGGCTGCCAGAGGGGATTTACCCGATTGTGGAGGCGACCCTCTACCTGGCAACTGCCCCCAAGTCCAACACCGCCGGAGCTTACTTTAAGGCCTTTAAGCTGATCGAAGAGGAAGGCATAACCGCCGTCCCACAGCACCTGCAAGACGCCACCCGCGACGCCCGGGCGTTGGGGCACG
>Ga0209642_10002706_pt1 | contig 11575 bp, 10 predicted proteins | sample RifCSP19_2_FD_184025 | JGI IMG/M metagenome (GOLD analysis project Ga0209642, IMG submission 184025) | Soil microbial communities from Rifle, Colorado - Rifle CSP2_sed 19_2 (SPAdes) (version 2) | ecosystem: Environmental > Terrestrial > Deep subsurface > Rock core/Sediment | place: Rifle... | reverse complement strand
GTGTCGGATGCGTATTTATGGGGTTCCATACATATCCATCGCCATGGAACTCGAGACGAGGAAGGTCCAGAAGCTCGGATACTCGAGCGTGGGGATCTCCCTCCCGAAGACATGGGCGATGTCGAACGGCCTCAAGCCCGGCTCCCTCGTCGCGATCGCGGTCGAGGACGATGGGACCCTGCGGATCAAGGCAGGGCCCCTCGAAGAGGTCCAGGCGGCCTCCGAGGCGACGATCGACGCGGACACGTGGACGGGACCCGAAGCCCTAACCCGCGTGATCACGGGGAACTACATCGTGGGCCGGAACACGATCCGCGTCCGGAGCCGCGAGGAGCTGTCCGCCTCCCAGCTCGAGGAAATCCACGATGCGGTCCGAGGCCTGACGGGCCTGACGATCGTGAACCAGGGGCCAAAGTTCGTGACGATCGAGAACTTCGCCGAGCCGACGCGCTTCCCGATCGACGGGCTCCTCCGGCGCTTGCACTACCTCACCTCCCGCATGGAGAAGCTCGCGCTCGGTGCGCTCTCCGGGGAGTCCTCGGGTGACATTGAAGAGGCGGTCCGCATGGAGGCCGAGGTCGACCGGCTCTACTGGCTCGTCGTTCGGCAGCTCCTCCTCGCCGCGCAGAACCGGAGCGTCGCCGGGAAGATCGGGGAGATCGAGCCCCGGCATCTCGTCGGGGACCGCGTCGTCGCGGTCATGCTCGAGAACATCGGAGACTTGTGGGAGGAGGTCGCCTCGGGGAGCGCTCCGCTCCTGAAGTCCCCGCGGAAGATCCCGAAGGACTTCGTCAAGGCGGTGGCCCCGCTCAAGGCGAAGCTCGAGAAGCTCATGGACCTCACGATGACCGCGTTCTTCACGTCCGACCTCGTGAAGGCGAACGAGGCCCTGGACACGAAGGCCAGCCTCGAGTCGGAGATCCGCCAGGTGAACGCCGCGATCCCGGCGATGCGCTGCGACCGGAAGGGAGACTTCTGCACGACCTGCATCCTCCTCCGGGGGGTCCTTCGCCCGATCGAGCACGTCGCGAAGTACTACGGGACGATCGCGCAGCTCACGATCAACCGGTCCCTCGAGGAGCCGATCCCGCCGGCGGGGGTCCGCCGCGCTGCCACTCCGGCCTAGGCCCTGGATACATACTATGGGTAGGCACACTTGATTTCCCCGCCTGCGCGTGGGCATTCGGGGAGCGCTGGTGGCCGCGAAGCGCCGATGCCCTGTGTGCGACGTCCAGGTGAACTTCGAGAACCTGGCGGGCCACATGGCCCATGTCCATCCTCGGGAGGAGGCGACGCTTCCCCTCGAGGCGAAGGGGCGGCGCGAGGCGGCTCGCCGGAGGTCGGTCCCGATGTCCCGGGCGCAGCGCCGTGCGATTCTGTACGGCACGGTCGGTGTCATCGTCATCGTGCTCGCCATCGTCCTCGGACCGTACCTCCTCCCGACTGCGGGCGGCACGATCCATCTCGAGCCGACGTCGTACGACTTCGGGGACATCGCCCAGGCACCCGTGTCGACGACCTTCCGGCTCCACAACCTCGGCACCTCGAACCTCCTGCTCAAGGGCGTGTCGACGTCGTGCATGTGCACGAGCGCGCGCGTCTCGTACGGGGGCACGACGAGCCCGGCATTCGGCTACCACGACAACCCCGCGGGATGGTCCCTTTCGCTGCCTCCTGGCACGGAGGCGAGCCTCGTCGTGGCGTACGATCCAACCGTCCACCCGGAGCTCGGCCACTACGTGCGCGAGGTGTACATCCTCAGCTCGGATCCGGAGCACCGCGAGGCGACCGTCGAGATCCACGCCACGGAGGTCTGAGGTGGGCCTCGATGAACACGGCTGCCATCCGACGGACGAGGCGTCCCCGGAGCCGCCCCCCCGCGCGCGTGTCCGCTCCATAGCATTCCTCGGAGTCGTCTCGGTCCTGACCGCGGTCCTCGTCCTCTCGAGCCTCGCCGCGTACGCGACCCTCGGAACCCGGCCCCAGGTCGTCCTCCCTCCCGGCGCGACCGTGTACTACAACGAGGCGTGCGGGGACTGCGCGGTGTACCTGTCCACGGAGCTTCTCCCGGCGCTCGAGCGCGCGGGCGAGTCGTCCGTCGTCGTGAAGGACTACATCCGCGACCGCGCGTATCGCGCGGAACTCGTCTCCCTCAACGACGCCCTCGGGATCCCCTTCGAGCTCCAGAGCCACCTCGCCACGCTCGTCGCGGTGGGCGGCACGATCACCGCGTTCGAAGGGCACGTCCCTGCCTCGCTCATCGAGGAGGCGCTCGCCCTGCCCGAAGCCGGCCGACCTGCGCGCGTGCTCGTCTACCAGGACAGCATGTCCGTCGTCGAGTCGTACCGGGCGTGGGCGTTCCGGGGGGAGCCGCAGACCTACTCCGTGTCCACGCCCCTGTCCGTCTACCTGGCGTGGTACGCGGCGAACGTCGGTCCCATCTCCGCGCCGCTCCCTCCCGCGTCCCTGCTGCCCCTCGTCCTCATCACGGGGCTGGCGGACGGGCTGAACCCGTGCGCGTTCGCCGTCCTCTTGTTCTTCGTCTCGTTCCTCTACGCGGTGCGCGCTCCCCGCGGCCAGGTCCTGCGGATCGGCGCGACGTATGCGTATGCGGTCTTCCTCGTCTACTTCCTCATCGGCCTGGGGATCCTCGGCGCGATCATCGTGAGCGACGACCCCCACCTGATCGCGAAGGTCGCCGCGATCGCGGTGATCCTCCTCGGCGGCTTCGCGCTCCTGCGCCTTGTGTTTCCCCGCCTGCCATCGACGGGGGCCGTCGCCTCCACGACGTGGCCTCGGGTCAAGGCGCGGCTCCTCGACGCGTCCGCGCCGTCGGCGGCCGTCGCGGGCCTCCTCGTGGGCCTGTGCACGTTCCCCTGTTCCGGCGGAGTGTACGTCGCGATCCTCGGCCTCCTCGCGTCGAACACGACGTTCCTCGAGGGCCTGGCGTACCTGTACCTGTACAACGGGATGTACATCCTGCCTCTGTTCGCCGTCCTCGTCGCCGTCACGAACCGGAGGGTCGCCCTCGCGGCGACGCGGTGGGAACGGTCGAACGCGAAGCGCGTTCGAGCGGCGATGGCAGCCGCGATGGTCGGCCTCGGCCTCGCGATGCTCGTCGTTTCCCTGTGACGTCAGGACGGGTTCTTCGGGGTAGACCCGCATGCGGCTCCCCAAGCCGCGGCCTACGTCCGCGCGCTCTCGAAGGTGGGGCCTGCGCGCTCGGTCGCAATCGCCGCCTTCGCGTACTCGATCGCTCGATCCACGGCCTCTCGCGGTGTGTTGACCGGCACGAAAAGACGGGCGTCGACACCCGCTTTGTCCATCGGCCACGTACGGAGGGCGAACACGGTCTTCCCGAGGTCAAACGCGTGGGCCATCTCGCTCAGGGTGCCGTAGGAGCCGTTCACGGCGATCAGGGCGTCCGCGGTGCGCACGATCACCAAGTTCCGCGCCGTGCTCATCGCTGTCGCGATCGGTACGTCGATGAAGGGGTTCGCGTCCGCCTTGTTCCCCGTCGGGAGCACGCCGATCGTGAGGCCGCCACCGCGCTGCGCGCCCTTCGCGGCGGCCTCCATCACACCGTTCAGGCCGCCACAGACGAGGATCGCGTCCGCCCGGGCGATGAGGTATCCGACCTCCTCCGCGAGGCGCACGCCCTCGGGGGACGCGGTCGAAGCTCCGCCGATGACGCCGATGATCGGTTTCCGTGCCATGGGGGACCTCCTCGGACGCGCGGCCTTCCTATAAGGGTTTACCCCGACGTTTTCAGTGGTGAGAACGAGACCTCTCCAGGAGGGCCGGCAGGCCGTCCAGCGAGCGGATGTGTGGGCACGGGATTGGAGGGTCCTCGCCGCGGCACACGACGATGGCGTGGAGGCCTGCCTGCCGCGCACCGAGATAGTCGGTCTCGAAGCTGTCACCGACGTGGACCGCCCGCTCCGGCGTCGTGCCCGCGCGCGCGACGGCGGCGAGAAAGATCTTCGGGTGCGGCTTCTCCGCGCCGACCTCGAACGAGTACGTGATCGTGTCGAGGAACGGCGCGAGGCCCGTCCGTCGCAGGATCTCTGGAAGCTCGTGGGACGCGTTCGAGATCACGCCGATCCGGTAGCCTTTCGCCCGGAGGGTGCGCAGGGTCTCGATTGCGTCGGGATACGGGCGCCAGGCGAGCGGCCGACTGAACTGCGCGTGAATGTCGTCGAGCATGGCGTCATCGGATTCGAAGCCGAGGTGCTCGAGCACCCGCGCGTTCACGGACCGGTAGAACTCCGCGGCCCGGTCCTCGCCGAGGGGCCGAATCAGGCTCACGACCATCTCGGGTGCCCGCAGGAGCCGGACAACCGCGCTCCGGTCGAGGCGATGCCCGCGGGACGCGAGGACGCGGTGGAAGATGTCCTCGGCGCCCGGTTCCGCGCGGAGGAGGGTGCCCCCGACGTCGAGGAAGACGTGGCTGACTTCCCGCACGGCCTCTTCGGGCCGCGACGGCGCGATCGGCTCGACCACGGCGAGGGACCCGCATGGGACCGCGAGGCCAAATCCTTGACGCTCGGCTTTTTCCCGCAGTCCGCCTTTCTCCGGCGAGGCGGATCCGGATGACGAAGGACCCCACAAGAGCCCATTTCGCCGGGACAGACAGGGACCGCGCCGCGTTCGAGGCTGGAATCAAGCTCGGTTCGATCCTCCATCAATTCGTCGGTGCGCCGCTTACGGCGGACACCGCCGGGGCCCTCGAGCGCGCGATCGAAGCGGGGACGCGCGTGCAGCCCCTGGTCGAGGCCGTCCGCGTGCGGATCGACCGCGGACGCCTGCGCACCCGCGGCCCGTACGCGTACGCGACGGTGAGCGAGGACCTCCTCGATGCGGAGGTCACGGTCCGCGTCGGACGGGCCCGCGCGGTCGGCGTGCTCCGCTACGTGGCAGACCTTGACTACCCGCTGATGTATTTGAAGGACATCACCGGCGGCCCCGTCAAGGATTAATAACCGTACCCCTCATCGCCGCGGCCTGATGGCGCGCGGAAGGGGCTCCGAGGTCGAGGTCAAGTTCCGCCGGGACCTCGGGCTCCTCGAGATCACGATGATCGGTTTCGGGCCGACGATCGGCTCGACGATCTTCCTCCTCGTGGGGCCGGGGTTCGCGATCACGGGTCCGTCCCTCGTCCTCGCCTTCGGGCTGAACTTCGTCGTGACGATGTTCACGGCGATGGCGTACATGGAGCTGAGCTCCGCGTTCCCGGAGACGGGGGGCGGGTACCTCTGGATCCGCCGCTCGATGCGGGACCCGTGGGGGTTCCTCGGTGGTTGGCTCTCCTGGTTCGGGCACTGCATCGTCGCGTCGTTCTACATCTTCGGCTTCGGCCTGGGCGCGGTGATCATGCTCAAGACGTTGCTCGGCACGCAGACCCTCGTCCTGGCGGGGCTCGGGGAGGGCGCCCTCATCCGCATCTTTGCCGTCCTCGCCGCGGGGGTCTTCATCCTCCTGAACTACCGCGGCACGAAGATCACCGGGCGTTGGGAGACGATCGTGACGACCACCCTGATCGGGATCGTCGTCGCCTTCATCGTCTTCGCCCTGTACGCCGCGTTCTCCGGGCCGTTCCCCTCGGACCACTTCCAGCCGTTCTTCCGCGGCGACACGAACTGGGCGCAGTTCCTGTCCCTCCTCGGGTCGATGGGGTTCACGTTCATCGTGTTCGAAGGATACGAGATCATCGCGCAGACGGGCGAGGAGTGCCGGGAGCCCGAGAAGAACATTCCCCGAGCGAACATCATCGTGATCTGCGTCTCGACGGTCATCTTCGTCCTCGTCGCGTTCGGCGCGATCGCGGTCGCGGGGGACTGCGTCGGGACGGACCCGCAGGACCCGTGCCTCGTCCTCTCGGCCTCGCCGGACCCCGTGGGCAACAACAACGCGATCGCCGCGATCGCGGGCCGGATCATGCCGTTCGGCCTCTACATCGTTACGTTCGGAGTCGCTCTCGGCGCTCTCGCGGCGCTGAACTCCCTCGTGTTCTCCTCGAGCCGCGTCTCCTTCGCGATGGGCAGGGACGGAACGATCCCCAAGGTCTTCGGACGTCTCCATCCCAAGAAGCGGACGCCCCACGTGTCGATCGGCGCGAGCGGTCTGATCATCGTCGTCATGACGCTCACCCTCGACATCAACACCGTCGCTGCGAGCGCGGACATCATGTTCCTGCTCCTCTTCCTCCTCGTGAACTGGGCCGCGATCGTCCTCCGGCGGACGATGCCGGACGTGAAGCGGCACTACCTGATGCCCCTCTTCCCCCTCATCCCGATCATCGGCATCGCAACGAAGTTCGTCATCGCGATGAGCCTGTGGGCGATCGAGCCGTTCGCTTGGTTCGTCGCCCTCGGCTGGATTGGGCTCGGCCTGGCCGTCCACACGCTATACCAGAAGAAGGAAGTCGTCGCAGGCGTGGCGAAGGCGGTGGAGGCGATCCTTCCGGCGCCTCGCGCCCGGTACCGAATCCTGCTGCCGATCGAGGACTTCGAGCGCGTCGAGCTCGTGGACTTCGCGGCCCTCGTCGCGCAAGTGGAGGACGCGGAGCTCACCCTCCTCCACGTGATCGAGGTGCCGCCCGCGCTGCCGATCGACGCGATCGACCGGTTCTACGTCTCCGAGGTCCGGTGGAATCTGGGCAAGCTCCGCCGCCGCGCGGAGGACGCGGGCGCGACCGCGACCGCGCGAGTGGAGGTGAGCCACAAGGTCTTCGATGCGATCCTCGAGAACATCCAAGAGGACGAGACGGACCTCCTCATCCTCGGGTGGAAGGGCGGCTGGCGCAAGGGACGGATCCTCGGGACGAACGTCGACCGGTTCGTCCAGGAGGCCCCGTGCGACGTCGTCGTGTTCAAGGGCGCGGGCCTCAAGGAGCGCCCCGAACGGATCCTGGTGATGAACGCGCCGGAGTGGCACGTGTCGTACGCGACGGGATACGCGATCCTCCTCGCGAAGAAGCACAAGGCCCGGATCACGGTCTTCACCGCCGCGCAGACGGACACGGAGATGGCAAAGGAGACGGCGTACAGCGCGCGCCTCGCGGAGATGTGCCGCACGCACGGCGTCGCGTTCGAGGAGAAGTTCCTGAAGACGCGGAGCATCGCCGACGCCGTCGTCGCGGAGGCCGCGACGTACGACCTCGTCGTCCTCGGCGCGAGCTCGGAGTGGCGACTTACGCAGTTCGCGTTCGGTCCCATGCAAGACCAGATCGCACGGCGGATCGCGGCGCCGACCCTGATGGTGCGCAGGATCCGTCGGAAGGAGTCGTGGACGCCGCCGGCCGTCCCCCTCCCGGCGAGTCCGCCTCCGTCGCCTTGACGGACGGGTCAGGGACCTTTTATAGCGCATCGACGATTCAGGAACTCGGAGCTGGGTATGGGAGCGGCCCTCAAGATCGGGATCACGGGCCTCCCAGGCGCGGGCAAGACGTACGCGCTGCTCAAGGTCATCGAGATGCTCGAGGCCGACGGGCTCAAGGTCGGCGGGATGATCACGGAGCCGATTGTGAAGCGGAACCGCCGCGAGGGTTTCTACGTGATGGACTACGCGACGAAGGAGAAGCGCGTGTTCGCCTCGCGGGAGATCGAGTCGAAGACGATGGTCGGTCGGTACGGCGTCGACATCACGGCCCTCGAGGAGGTCGGGGTGAACGCCCTCCGGAACGCGACGGAGAACGCGGACGTGATCGTGATCGATGAGGTCGGGAAGATGGAGGTCGAGAGCCCGAACTTCGTCCAGTCGGTGAAGGACGCGCTCGACGCGGACAAGCCGCTCATCCTGACGCTCCACAAGAAGTCCCGGAACCCGCTCCTCCAGGATATCCGGCGGAGGGACGACGTGCGGATCCTCGAGGTCACCCAGGTGAACCGGAACCTGCTCCCCTACAAGATCGTGAAGCTGATGAAGGGCGAGGTCCTCTGAGCCCGGGGTGGTCCCTCCCCGAAGTCCGGATGGCGGCCCCGTGACGCTCCCGTTCCCGACGGTCGAGGTCGTCGAGGGTCGTGCGCGCCTCCTCGTGCCCGATGTCCCGCGACGGAAGGGCCCGCTGCCTCGGGGCGACGTCCCGTTCTACAACCCGACGAACGCGGTGAACCGGGACGTGAGCGCGGTCCTCCTCGCCCGATGGCCTGGTGGCCTCCGGGACGCGTTCGACGGGCTCGCCGCGACGGGCGCCTGGGGGATCCGGATCGCGCTGGAGGCCTCGGTCCCTCGCGTCGTGTTCAATGATCGGTCCCGCGACGCCTGCGACCTCGTCCGGGCGAACCTCGACCGGAACCACGTCGACGGGGAGGTCCGGACCGCGGACATGCAGGACGTGCTGCGAAGCGAGTCGTTCGACTTCGTCGACATCGATCCGTTCGGGCCGCCGACGCCCTTCCTTCGTGCCGCGATTGCGGGCGACCGTCCGGAGTTCGGGCTGGGGGTCACCGCGACGGACACCGCGCCCCTCAGCGGGACGTACCCGGAGGCGTGCGTCCGGCGGTATGGCGCGCGGCCGCTCCGTTGTCCACAGGGACACGAGATCGGCCTGCGGATCCTCATCGGCCACATCGCGCGGCGCGCGGCGGAAGCGGGTCGGGTCATCGAGCCTGTCCTCTCGTTCTCCGCGGAGCACTTCCTCCGAACGCATCTCCGCGTGCTTCGTGGCCGAGACCCGGCGCCCATCGCGACGTTCACCCGCGACCCGGACGGCGGCTTTCACCCGTGCGAACCGTCCGAGCGCGGGTCGATCGGCCCCCTCTGGTCCGGCCCCCTCTCGGATCGGGAGGTCCTCTCCCGCCTGCGGACGACGGAGTGGTCGCGATCGCAGGCCGTGCGACTCCTCGATGCCCTACGGAGCGAAGCGGACCTCCCACCGTTCTTCGCATCGACGGACGACCTCGCCCGGCGGCTCCGGGTCTCACCGCCACGGCTCGATCGGTTCCTCGATGCGCTCCGGGCAATGGGCTACCGCGCGGCCCGGACGCACTTTGATCCGCGCGGGGTGAAGACGGACGCGCCCATGGGGGACATCGAGCGCGCCTTCTCGGAGGCCACGAACTAGCGGACCCAGGGATGGTTGAGCGCCTGCCACTGGAACCCGAAGGACGCTTCGCTCGCGGTCGCGTAGTGGTACAACGCGGTCACAAGGATCGCGTGGACGACGGACCAGAGGACGGTGAGGAGGAGCCAGTACAGGACGCTCGCGAAGACCGCGAGGCCCCCTCCGTCGCCCAGCGCCCCCCAGAGGAAGGGCACGAGGCCGACGAGGAAAAGGAGCGCGAATGTCACACCCGTCCCGAGGACCCCGCACTCGTCCGCGCTCCAGATCTCCTTGAGGAGGGTCCGGCTCCTCCGGAACGCCTTCACGGGGCCGAGGCCCTCCATGACCACCGCGGGAAGGACGAACACGGACGCGATCGGCCAGCTCGCGCCGAAGACGCGGGCGACGACGCGGCTTGCGCCCTCCCAACGAAGGGACGCGAGGCGCGCGCACACGCCGACGGTCGACGCGACGAGAGACCATCCGAGGAGCCGGAAGACGCTCGCGTTCGCGGCCTGCAGCCCCTCGGCCAGCGTCGGCTTTCGTCCCTCGAGGCGGGCGTGCGCCGCCCCGAGGATCGCGGCCATGAAGTACGTCGACAGGAAGTACGTGATCAGGTACGCGACGAAGAGCTCCTGGTACAGGAACGAGCTGCTCGGCGACGCGGGCGGGAACCCGAGGAGGACGAGGCTCAGGGTCACGAGGAGCCAGACGAAGCCGATCACGACGAGGGCGAGGAGGGGGATCGCGAGGAGGTTCGAGTCCTTCAGGAGGACGCGGAGGCTCGTCCGCGTGAGGTGGAGTCCGCGGCTCAGGTGGCCGCGGAATCCGGTCGGCGTCGGTCGGTGAGCCTCATGGCTGAAGTGAGAGCGTTCCGTCGAGTGCATCCGGCCGCGGAACGTCGGGCACCCGGCATAATCCTTTTGTCACAGCGGCCCCGCCTCATGGTCCCTCGAGGCGACGCTGCTTCCCCTCGTAGGGCGCGCCGAGGACGCGCGCGATTTCTGACGCCTTGCCCTCTCCGATCTTCGGGACCGCCTTGAGCTCCTCCGACGAGGCCGTGAAGACCGCGCGCACGGAGCCGAACCGCTCCAGGAGGTTCCGGGCGAGGGTCTCGCCGACGTTCGGGAGGCCCTCGACGAGGAACCGCTGTCGCTCCTCGACGGACATCTCCTTCGGCTTGTGCCGGAGTCCGTACGCGGCGGCCTCCTTGTCCTGCCGCTTCCAGATCACGCTCAAGAGGAGGGCGGTCTGGTCCTTGTCCGCGGTCGTGAGGACGGGCACGTGCTCGACGACCTCGAGGGCCACCAGAGCCCCGAGGATCGACTGCGGCTGCCGGAACGTGGAGATCTCCGCGATGTCCCCCTCGAGGATGAGGAGCGGCTGCGGGTACGCCTCCCGCAGCCTGCGGACCTGCTCGAACAATCGCTTGCGCACGAGGCTGTTGAAGAAATCGGGAAGGGCCTTGCGCTCGATGCCGATCGGGCCGACGACGTAGTCCCCGGGCGCGATCTTCCTCCGGTCGACGTCGACGCGGAGCACCCGGAGGCGCTCGAGGATGTCCTCGGGTTCGTTCGTGTCGACGACGAGGGGCGTCCGCACGACCGCGACGAAGGCCGGGCGCGACGTAAACGTTCCGGTGGGGCGACCGGGCGCGGCGGCTCGGGCTCCCGCGGGACCGCGAAGCTTTTTCTGGACCGCGCGTGTGCCCGGGACCGCATGGTCCGGGACACGGGGAAGATCCTCGCGACGACGCTCCTCGGCACGATGGACACGAACGCGCTCGTCCCGATCATCGCCCTGTACGCGGCGACGCTCGGAGCCGACGTCGTCCAGGTCGGGATCATCGTCGGGCTGTACTCCGCGGTCCACGCCCCCGCGAACCTCCTGTTCGGCCGCCTCGCGGACCGGTGGGGGCGCATCCGACCCCTGCAGATCGGTCTCGCATGGGACGCGGTGTCCCTCGTTCTCTACGCGGTCGCGACGGATCCGCTTCAGCTCGCTCTCGCCCGCGTGAGCCACGGCATCGGAGGCGGCCTCGTGGGGCCGAGCACGATGTCCCTCGCGTCGGACCTCGCCGCGCCGGACCGCAAGGGTCGGACGATGGCCCTGTATGGCATGTCGATCGCACTCGCCGTCGTCCTCGGCTTCGGGATCTCGGGCCCCGTCGTGCGCCGCCTCGGGTACTCGGCGCTGTTCACGATCCTCGCGGTCGGGCTCGTCACCGGCCTGGCCATCTCCGTCCGGATCCGCGAACCGTCGAAGGTCCGGGAGAAGGGCCGTCTCGACACCGCCTCGCTCGCGGCGTACCTGAGGAGCCCCGGACCCGCGGCCGGCTACGCGGCGATCTTCAGCCTGTACGTGATGCTCGGGGCGTTCACCGCTCTCGTCCCGCTCCATCTCCAGGAAACCCTCGGATACGGCCCTCTCGAGGTCGGCCTCGCCTTCACCGCGTTCGGGGTGTTCTCGCTCGTCCTCCACTATCCCGCGGGCGTCCTGGCGGACCGCCTCGGGTCGGCGGTTCCCGCGTTC
>Ga0209642_10002703_pt1 | contig 11580 bp, 14 predicted proteins | sample RifCSP19_2_FD_184025 | JGI IMG/M metagenome (GOLD analysis project Ga0209642, IMG submission 184025) | Soil microbial communities from Rifle, Colorado - Rifle CSP2_sed 19_2 (SPAdes) (version 2) | ecosystem: Environmental > Terrestrial > Deep subsurface > Rock core/Sediment | place: Rifle... | reverse complement strand
CCCTTTTTTCCCGATATGCAAAATGAACATACAAGGAATTGGATAACATGGCAGGTCGGAAACCTCTTCCAACGGCAATGAAAGTTCTCCAGGGCACATTCCAGAAATGCCGGGGCAATCCTGATGAGCCGCAAGTAATAGCTTTGGAGAAACTACCGGAACCACCTAGAAAATTGAAGCGTGAAGCCAGGATTGAGTGGGAAAGAGTCATTGTTTTTGTATATTCCAATGGCATTATAGGCCAGGAAAGCCTCTCATTGTTGGCCACGTACTGTAATCTCCATGCGAATGTTGTGGAATTCGAGAAAAAGGGTGAGGTGCCGCAGGCGGCATTGCTCGCGCAGTATAGAACGCTTGCGGCGGAATTCGGATTGTTGCCTGGCTCTCGAACGCGTATCAAGTCAGCAAAAAAGTCAGAAAAACCACATTCATATTGGGATGGTGCCGTAGAGAATGCCTAGCACGTACGTTGAAATTGCACAGGACTATATCACAAGAGTCCTTGCGGGAGATATTCTTGCGTGCCATTGGGTGAAACAGGCGTGCTTGCGACAGCGCGAAGATCGGGAGCGCGAGAAATCTGATCCAACGTGGCCTTATAAATTCGATGGCGAGAAAGCCAATGATATATGCTGGTTTGTCGAAGGCTTGCACCACATAAAGGGCGAATGGGCGAAAAAGCGCAAGAAAATTAAACTGGAAGATTGGCAATGTTTCATCTATACGACTGTGTTTGGATGGTACAAGCGAGAAAGCAATCTTAGGCGCTTCAAGACTGCGTATAACGAGATGGGCCGCAAAAACGGAAAGTCTTCTATGTCAGCTCCCATCGGCATATACATGATGGGGGTCGATAGGGAGAGCGGATCAGAGGTATATTCCGCTGCAACTAACAGGGCGCAAGCTAAAATCATCTGGGAAGATGCAAAGCGTATGGTGGATAGAGATCCATTGTTGCGCAATCATTATGGCATTGACACTTCAGCGCACTCGATTTATCAAATGGCGAGTGCGAGTAAATTTCTGGCACTATCATCAGAGGGCAACAGTCTTGATGGTCTGAATGTACATTGTGCATTGATTGATGAACTTCACGCGCATAGAACGCCGAAGGTATACAACGTTATTGAAAGCTCCTGCGGCTCCCGTTTGCAACCTCTCATCTGGATCATCACAACGGCGGGCTTCGATCAGTCGGGAGTGTGTTACCAACAAAGATCTTACGTGACGAAGATATTGGATCGAGTCATCACAGATGATAATTATTTTGGAATCATATATACACTGGATGATGAAGACCGGAACAACTGGCAAGATGAGTCTTTGTGGGTCAAAGCAAATCCAAATCTTGGAATCAGTCTTTATTTAGATGAACTTCGGGCAGAGGCAAAAAAGGCAGCTCAAATGCCTTCGGAATTAACCAATTTCTTAACGAAGCGCCTATGTTGCTGGGTATCGGCCAGTATGAATCTTTTCAATATCACGAAGTGGCACGCGCTCGGGAACCCGACTCTGACGCCTGAGCAATTCAAAAATGATCCTTGTTGGATCGGTCTGGACTTCGCGCCACGGAATGATTTCAGCTCACGGTGTCTGTTATTCCGCCGGGAGCAGGAAGACGGGACGCACTATTATGCATTCTGGAAGCATTTCTTGTCCGAGGGGAAGGTAGACGAATCGGAAAACGCCAGCTATAAGGGCTGGGCCCGCGAAGGTTGGATCGCGACCAATGAAGGCAATCAAACAAACCCTGATGTGATTGAAGATGATATCGAGGCGATTTACGCCGATGGCTACCAGGTACAGGAGCTGGACGCCGATCCGTCTCGCGTGCAGGGTATCGAGCAACATGTTGCCGAGCGGACCGGCGGCCTGGTGGTGGAGGTGCAGCAGATGCCGAGCGTGATGTGTCTTGCTGCGGAAAATCTCAGTGCATTGATTGCCGACGGGAAGATTCACCACAACGGCGATCCCGTGATGAGCTGGATGGTATCAAATGTGGTAGGCCGCAAGAAAGGCAATTGGGGATTGTTTCCGGACAAGGAACGCGACGAGAACAAAATTGATGGAGTGACGGCGCTATTGATCGCACTCTCCCGCGCCATGGTGAATGAACAACAAGCATTCGTTCTACCGAGTTATATATCCGTATGATCCATATACCACGAGGCATCATGGGCCGGATTCAAAAACTATATGATTGGATGGGAGATGCGTTTTCATTTGAAGGCGGGCAATTCGTCAGGAATTACGGGCAGGTAGAAAGCGATACCGGCGAAAAGATAACAGAGACAAGTTCGCTTAAGACAATCGTTTTGCTGCGCTGCGTTACGCTTATTGCTGGCGCCGCAGCATCATTGCCGATTGATGTCGGGGAGCGACGCAATGGCACTCGCAATCTGTTGGAGAATCATCCTATCGAAAAAATACTGGATTCAACACCCAATGATTTAATGTCCTCGATGGATTTACGGTCGCATCAATGGCTCAGTTTTCTGCTGTGGGGAAATTCATTCGATCATATCGTGTGGGATCGGGATAGGATTATAGCAATGTGGCCGCTTTTCCCGCACTTAATGGAAATCAAGAGAGATCCTAATAGCAACGATCTAATTTACAAATATTCTCCTCAAGGAAAAGAGGCAATTGAATATCCTGCAAAGGATATTCTACATGTCCGCTGGCATTCGCTTGATGGCATTGTCGGAATGAACCCTATTCAATTAGCCAGGAATGGAATCGGTCTGCACAGATCGACGGAAAAAAGCGTTGGACAGTTCTTCAAAAATAACGGGTTCTCGGCTGCTCAAATGAAATTTCCTGCGAACATGACGCAGAAGCAAGTCAATCAAGTGCGTGATGATTTCACGGCGCAGTATGCGGTGAGTAGCGGTGGAGCATATAAGTTGGCGGTGATGTCAGGCGGCAGCGAGATTGAACCCATAGGCGTGAATCCGAAAGATGCTCAATTCCTGGAAGAGCGCAATTACAATGACGTGCGGATATGCATGCTGTTTGGAGTACCTCCTCATATGGTCGGTCTAACCAATAAGCAAACGTCCTGGGGTACAGGCATTGAATCTCAGAAGCAGGGTTTTCTTGATTTCACCATCGCGCCGTTACTGACTTTCTTCGAGAAAGCCTACGAGCGGGCATTGCTGTCAAAGTCTGAAGAGCGCTTGTACATCAAGCATAATACACGGGCATTCCTTCGCGCAGATTTCAAAGGACGTATGGAGGCGCATGGTGTGGCCGTTGATAAAGGGATTGAAAACCGCGATGAAGTACGGGCGAGTGAAGATTGGAATCCGATAGAAGACGGATCCGGGAAAATCTATACAGTGCAGGCGCAGATGATCCCGTTGAATATGGTGGGGAAAATACCACAACCGTCGAAGCCGCCAGAGAATCAAACCAATGCCAAAAAGCCAACATTGGCCGATCTGATAAATGAATTCGATCAGGTTCGCATTACAATTAAAAATGAACCGGAGGATAAAAGCGATGAGTGAATTCAAATTCCTTAGCCTTGATAGATTCAAACAGCTTGCTCGCTCCGGCCAGGTCCCGAACGAAACGGGTGTGTATAAACAATTCGCAGCAGAAGTGAAGGTGGAAAATGATTCTAGGCGAGAGCTTCTTTTCACAATTTCGGCGGAGACTATCGATAGGGACGGTGACAAAATCGCCGTCGATGGATGGCAGCTCGACAACTACAGAAAAAATCCCGTCGTGCTCTGGGCGCATCAATACTCGGGATTGCCAGTCGGCAGATCGAAACAAGTATGGCCCGAAGGCGGAAAACTCAAAAGCATAGCGGAGTTTGCCCCTCCGGAATTATCGGAATTCGCGGACCGCGTATATCGATTCTACAAAGAAGGCTTTATGAGCGCGGTCTCTGTGGGATTTCTGCCGAAGAAATGGGCGTGGGCCGAGGACACGGATAGAAAATATGGAATAGATTTCGAGAGCCAGGAGCTTTTGGAATACTCCATGGTGCCTGTGCCCGCGCATCCAGATGCGTTAATCGAAGCACGCGCAGCTGGGAACGAATTGTTCAAATCTGTCAGAGAGTTTGAGAACTTCCTGAGGGAGTCAGCGGGGTTCTCACGCAACGATGCGACCTTGTTGGCGTCGCGCGGCTGGACTGGTTTGGCTCAGAGGGATTCTGAGTTGGACGAGTGCGTTAGGGTGGTCCAACAATTCCGCAATTCGCTGCGGTAGATGGGCGATTGCAATCGATAACTCCGAGGCTCGCATCAATGTGCGGGCTTTTTTATTTGGAGACTGAAATGGATATAAAAGAATTACAGGATCTGCTTCAGAAGACGCTCAATGAATTTCGATCCTATGTGGATAAGGAATTTAATGAGATCAAGTCCAAGGGAATTGCAGACCCGCAAACGAAAGAAACCATCGAGCGGCTCAATGGCCGTATCGATGAATTGCAAGCCAAAATCAGTAGACCTCCACTTCCGACCGAAGAAGAAATTCAAAAGCAGGATGAGAAAGAACAGGATCTTTATCTGCGCAAGGGATGGAATGGAATGTCGGCTGAAGGGCGAACCAAGGCCATGTCCGAAGGTAGTGATGCTGACGGCGGGTTTTTCGTGACTCCGGACACAAGCGGACGAATCATCGCGAAAATCATGGACACTACTCCTATGCGGCAATTGGCGACCGTAATCACGATAACGACCGACAAAATTGAAGGTCCTATCGATAACGATGAGGCGGCCAGCGGATGGGTTGGAGAGACCGGGACGCGATCAGATACGGCTACACCGGCAGTCGGCAAATGGTCGATTCCAGTATTCGAGCAATACGCCATGCCTAAACAAACTCAAAACCTTATCGATGATGCGGGTTTTGATGTGGGCGTATGGCTCGAAAATAAACTTCGAGATAAATTTGGAAGGCTGGAAAATGCTGGATTTTGCACTGGTACTGGCGCAGGACAACCGCGTGGAATCACAGCCTACACCACGGCAGCTGCGGCAGACTCCTCGCGAACCTGGGGGCAGATCGAGCATGTAGCTACGGGGACATCTGCGGACTGGACGGCGGCAAATATCGATAAGATATTCGATTTGGAAACCGCGTTGAAATCCGGCTATCGCCAGGGAGCATCATTCCTGGGTCCGAAATCCGTGCTTCTGAAAGTCCGTAAGATGAAAACGGGTGACGGTCAGTTTCTGTGGCAGCCGGGCTTACAGGCCGGTAAGCCTCAGTCACTCATCGGATATCCCTACCTGGAAGGTGAGGATATGCCTGCTATCGCGGCAAATTCTTTGTCTCTGGCTTTCGCTAATTTTCGCGAAGCCTACACAATCGTGGATCGTCAGGGCATTCGCGTTCTGCGCGATCCGTTTACGGCGAAGCCTTACGTGGTGTTTTACACAACTAAGCGCGTGGGCGGCGCGGTGCTGAATTTCGATGCGATCAAGCTGCTGAAATTTGCGGCGTCCTAAAAGGAGGACCTATGCATAACCTTACAGACAATGTGAAAATCGATCAGGTCCTCGGATACTTCGCAGCGGGGACCACCAAGCGCACGTCGGCTATTCTGGATATGGCGGGATACGACGGCGTGGTATTCGTCGCTGGACTTGGGACCATCATCGAGGACGGAACAATCGATGTATACCCGGAACAGAACATAATCAACAGTACTGTCGGGATGGCGGAGCTGGCTGGCACAGCAGCGTATACTGTGACGGCGGGCGCGGCAGCATTGACGTATAGCTGCATCATCGTCGATGTATTCAAGCCTGCCGAGCGATATTTGCAATGCAATGTCACTCCGGCGACTTCGAATGCCGTAATTCTCGGAATCGTAGCGATCCGCTACGGTGGTTCGATCAATCCCGACGCGTTTGCGACACTTGATCCTCTGAAGCTGACTCAGTTGCTGAGTCCGGCGCAGGAGTAATAACATAACCGTGCCCTTAAATGGGCTAGGAGCGGGGCCGTATGACTAACGGCTCCGCTCTGCAACCAACGGAGTAAAGTCATGTCGGATTCAACTTACAGACCCAAAATATACCGTCGTCTCGGCGGTGATGAATTAGTCATAGCTCAAGGCGGGAAAATTCTGTCCGAAGGCTATGTTGCGGGTGCAGGATTATCGGCATTTTGGGATGATTGCCCCATCATTCAAATGTCATTTGATCCGACTCTCGGATTTTTTGTCGGGGATAATTTCGTTCACTTCAATCCCGTAACAGCCAACGATTATGTGTTGAGCGGCACAAACGGGACATTCGCATCGGTCGCGGCGGTAATGCAGGGGCAGGCAATCTTGACCGCGCCGGGTACGGATAATGATGAAGCCTATGTAACGCCTAATGCTAATGCTGCTGGACTGATTAAAGCGGATGCGGTGTCAAACTGGTGGTTTGAGGCCCGTGTAAAAATCAATCAGATTGCAACGGCGCAAGGCGTATTCGTCGGCCTTGCCGAGGAAGCCGGAGCTGTCGGCGGTGATTTCATGACCGACAACACGATGGCAATCAAGGTCCTGGATTGGCTTGGCTTTCAGATTCTCGCGGCAACCGATATCGCAGCCATATGGCAAACGGTCATGTGTTTGAATGGCGGCGCCCGCGTGGCGATTGACGCAACCGCTGGTGCCGCAGCCGGTGTGGCCACGGCAGGGTTCATCAAACTAGGAATGAAGTCCGTATTGGGCGCGGTGTCGTTCTATATGGATGGAGTTCTGAATGATACGGCTACCACAAGTGCAGCAACTAATTTCCCGCTCGATCAAGTGCTACTGCCGTGTTTTGCGACTAAATGCGGATCCGCCGCGGCCAATAGCCTAACCGTCGATTGGTGGTACGCAGCGCAACTCAGATAAGAGATAACCATTGGAGGGGCTGTGTATGACACCGGCCCCTCGGAGGTAGAAGGATGTCACGTACTACATCATGGCAAAATATCGTGCAATACGCGGATGCTGATACAAACGATTCAGACAAAACGCAAACTGTGCCAGCGGCAACGCAATGGGTACTGCTGAGTATATGGGTTGAATTGATTACTACCGTGACGGTAGGCAATCGCCAGGTTGATGTACTTATCACCGATGCATCGGACAATGCTATTTGCAAGGCTGTTGCGGGTGCAGTGCAAGCGGCGTCTCTGACGAGGGTGTATATATTCGCTCCATTGAATCCACAGGAAACAGGGTTCACCAATACGGTTATGTTTCGGTCCCTTCCGCAAGGACTGGCATTGCCTGCCGGATACAAAGTCCGGGTTTATGATAGCGCTGCGATTGCGGCGGCAGCCGATGATATGACGGTGCGTATTCTTGTCGACGAGCGAAGCGAATAATGGCCGCACTTCTGCAAATTCCCAATATCAAGGTCCATCGGATAAGCTGCCCCTACTGTCTTGTGGGATATGCGGAGGTGGTCGAAGAGCGCAAACAGGGCCAGGTGCAGATCGCAGGCATCAAAGATCCGCGAAAGTGTGTCACGTGCAATAGATATTTCAAACTCAAGCCGGTCATGAAACTGATTGGCGTCGCATGGGAGAATGGAAATGGTTGATATCAAAAACATGAGCGCCGCCGAACTCAGAGCGGCTCTTACCGAAAGAGAATGGCGCGAGTATTTGGGCGCACGCATCGCAAAAGAGAAAGAGCGCATCGCCTTAATACAGGCGAAGATCGATCAGCGCCTTGTAGTAGTCGCGGACTCTAAGAGGCAGCTTGCGGAACTTGAAGCCGAGCTTGCATCGGGCAAGGTGCGCGAAATCCCAAAACCAAAAGCCGGAGGAGTTACCATCGAAGTTCCTGCCGGAAATCTCAACGTAAAGGGGAATTGATATGGCTGCCGATGCATGGAGCATTTACGATACATTCCGGGAATTCATGGGCGATGGCACGATCGACATGGATGGGGATGAGTTTTGGATGGTGCTGTTTTTGTCCACATCCAATTGCAATAGCGACTCCGTGGGCGACGAATACAGCGATCTCACGAATGAGGTCGCGACGGCATTTGGCTACACGCAGGGCGGACAGACGGTGACGGGAACGATTACGGCGGCAAACCAATGGTTACGCACCGTGGCTTCTGTCAAGTTCGATACGGATGATGCGGTATGGAATGCCTCGGGCGGCTCGATTGTTTGCCGATATGCAGTGATTTTCGACACGACGAGCACGACCGATAAACTTGTCTGTTGGACGACGCTCGACAACACTCCGGCGGATATCACCGTTACAACTGGAAATTCGCTGACAATAACGATTCACGCAGACGGAGTATTTACGCTTACGGGCGGATAGAGTTTAGCTGCTAACAATTATGCAACACCTTCGCTGGACCAAACACGGACGGCAGTACACCCACGCCGACACAATAGATAAGGATTGTTAATATGGTATTGGCGCTAGGATGGTATATCGTTCCTTATGCACGCAAAATATTCTCAAATCCTGCTCATCCTCCTGTGCGTTATTGTTTGATGGAAGACTATATGCCACTGATACGTGCTGACGGAGGATCATGGAATGGAGTTGAGGTAATGGGAAACCGAGCAATCGTCAAGGTTAAAGCTGATACTGTGACACTCGGAGTATTAGACGGCATGTTTACTCGTATTCCTTTGGATGACATTACCGCTTCTCTCAATTCTTTAACTAATTCACAACGAACGATGATAAGAAGTAAAATTCTTGACATGGGATATTCATTGGCCGAGTTCAATTCACGATTTCCTGGAAATCTTGGTTCATATACTCTTCGAGATGTTTTGACCTTCGCTGCAAGTCGTCGTCAGATGCATCATTACGATTTGGCTACGGATACAATTGTTATTGATTCCGATACGAGGCCGTGTTCTAAGACTATCGGTGTATTAGATGGAGAAGTTCTATAATGGCATTTCCAACGACAGGCGTTTTAGATAATTTTAGCACCGATATGAGCGCCTGGACTGTACTTGTAGGAGGGGCTTCTGTTTCTTCCGGTCGATGTGTTGGAGATGTAGGCGGACAAAATAGGATAGCGAGAACAACTCCAACCTACGGGCCGGACTCTGAAGCATATGTTGGGGTCCCAGTCAAAGGCAGTAATGGAGACTGGTTTAACTTGTTTGTGCGAATGACCACTCTTGTAAATTCCACCTTTGATGGGTATTGCTTGGCAATTGATTATGGAACCACAGATTCATGGAATATCCAGGAGATGCTTAATGGGGATTTTACTAATTTACCCGGTGGCCCGGTTGCTTTGGATTTTACCGCAGGCGATCAAATTGGCATTGAAATAATCGGCAGTGCAATTAAGGGTTATAGAAATGGTGGAACTGCCGTAATAAGCGCATCTGATGGAACCTACGCGTCAGCTGGGTATATCGGTGGAGATATCGCATTATCAACTCAGCGATGGGATGATTTCGGTGGAGGTACCTACACGGCAGGCGGGGCGACGCCGACTCCAATGCAGATGATGATGGGAATAGGAACTTAGAAAATATAGGAGTTAGAGTATGGCCGATGATATTGTTCTTAACTCGGGCGCTGGTGGTTCAACCTGTGCTGCTGACGATTGTGCAGGAATATTCTACCAGAAAATGAAACTGGTAGACGGCACGGCAGACTCCACCACTCCTATTCCAGGTGATGCCAATGGTCTCAAGGTCCAACTTGGTGCGGCGCTCCCTGCTGGTACTGCCGCAATCGGGAAGCTGGCTGCTAATTCCGGAGTTGATATAGGTGACGTGGATGTGACTTCAATTGCTGCTGGCGACAACAATATAGGGAACGTGGACATAGTGACAGTGCCAGCTCCATTATCCACAACCGGCGCAGGCACAGTCGCTACGGCACTCAGAACTACACTCGGCTCAGACGACCCCGCAGTTGCAGCACTTCAAATTATAGATAATTGCATTGCTGGCAGTGAGGCTCAAGTGGACGTGATTACAGTCCCAGCACCATTGTCGGTTGTGGGGACTGGAACAGAAGCAGCCGCGATGAGGGTTACGATAGCAACAGACTCGACTGGCGTATTGAGCGTCGATGACAACGGTAGTGCCTTAACAGTCGATAATGGCGGCACATTTGCAGTTCAAGCTACTCTTGCCGCTGAAACTACAAAGGTTATTGGCACTGTAAATATTGCGGCATCTCAAACTGTCGGCCTTGTCGCAGGCGCACAAAATATAGGTGATGTGGATATTCTCACCATTGCGGCAGGCGATAACAATATAGGGAACGTTGACGTCGTGAGTGTTCCTGCGCCACTTTCGACGACCGGCGCGGGAACCGTTGCAACAGCATTACGTGCTACTCTAGGTTCCGACGATCCGGCTGTAACCGCCCTTCAGATAATGGACGACTGGGATAGCGCTGCAAGCGACTCCTGTTCTGTGAGTGGCGACGTGGCCCACGATGCTGCGGACGCAGGTGAGCCGGTAAAAGTTGGATTCAAAAACAAGCTGTTTGACGGCACAGCCCCCGGTGCAACCGTCAGTGCAGAGGATGACAGGGTAAACGCAATCGCCGATGGTTACGGCAGACAGTATGTTGAGACTACCCATCCGAACTACTGGAATGTCAGTGCCGACTATGCCTCAGCCCAAACGAATGCAACTGTTAAAGCGGCTCCAGGTGTCAATCTCAGCCTTTTCATTACTGATATTGTTATCAGCAATGGCGCAGTGGCGGGAAATATAACGCTACTTGATGGATCTGGCGGGACTGTAAAATTAGAGATTTATCCACCCATCAATGGCGGCGTTGCAATTGCCCTGCGTACACCTATCAAATTGACTGCCAATACATTATTGGCCATTACATCCACTACCGTGACAACCCATTCCGTGAATATCTGTGGCTATACCGCAGCGGTGACCGGAGGCGTGTAATGACACTCCTTTTTGCGATGAATCTCGGTTTTGCTTGGGGAATAGTTACTCTAAGCGTCAATATCACGGTTCCTACTGCGAGCATGTCTTTGACCGGGGCCGCTCCCACGGTTTTTGCAAGCGATCTAAAAAATATTACAATCCCGATACAGGAAGGGCTTGTGTTAACAGGGCAAGCGCCGACAACAACTGTGAGCGATCACAAAACTATTGTAGTGCCAGTGCAGGATGGTGTGGTTTTGACTGGCCAAACTCCCACAGTTGCAGCGGGAGACAGCAAAAACATCGCCGTTCCTGCTACGGAATTGACATTGACCGGCTATGCGCCGTCATTCACCGCCACTACAAATTTTGTAGCCATAATTCCCACTGCCAGCATGGAACTCGCCGGACTGGTGCCAGTCATTGCAGTAACCGGGAATCAGGATATCACAATCCCCGTTGTCTCGCTCTCGTTCACCGGGTACATCCCGACGATTGCTGTCACTGACCACACGACCATCGTTGTGTCTACCGCATCTCTGGAATTATTGGGATTGGAGCCTAATGTAGCGCTGGCCGTTAACGTCACAGTGCCGACGACGGACATGACTCTGATGGGGCAAGCGCCTGCTGTGGCTGCCACAGCGCACCAATCGATGGAGGTGCCGACGTCTGATATGTCCTTGACCGGATATGCTCCCAGTGTGGCCTACA
>Ga0209642_10002702_pt1 | contig 11581 bp, 9 predicted proteins | sample RifCSP19_2_FD_184025 | JGI IMG/M metagenome (GOLD analysis project Ga0209642, IMG submission 184025) | Soil microbial communities from Rifle, Colorado - Rifle CSP2_sed 19_2 (SPAdes) (version 2) | ecosystem: Environmental > Terrestrial > Deep subsurface > Rock core/Sediment | place: Rifle... | reverse complement strand
GGCGTTGGGGTCGTTCCCGAGCCGACAAATCCCGTAACACGCGGGGTGTTCCGAACAACATACCAGGAGTCATCCGTCACGATCATTTCAACCAATACATAGCCCGGATAAATTTTTTCCTTATGACAGTTCTTTTGTAGTAACAGGTGCGGGAAACGTGGGCATCGGAACCACGGCTCCTGCTTCAGTATTAACTGTTGCCGGAGGAAATGCTGATGTAACTAACGGAATTGCTCAATTCACCAATAGCAGTTTTACTGCTTTGCAGGAGTTTACTCATCTTGTTGTTGGCAGGTCGGCTGCCATTAATCAATCGGCATTGTTCGGATACAATGAACAGGTTCCGGCAAAGCCATTTGCTTACATGGGTGTTTGGGGATGCGATGTTAATTCTCAAACCTTAAACATTAGTCAGGCGGGGAATGTGGGCATAGGAACAAGCACTCCGAAAAGCACTCTGAAAGTAGAAGGAAGCATAGCCGGGAAATTTGTTGAAACTAACGCTGCTTATACTTGCACATCTAAAGATTATTTTGTGTTTGCTACCAGTGGAGGAATTGTTATTACACTTCCTCTTGCTAATTCGGTGGATGCGGGCAGCGTAATTATTATACGAAATTATTCGCCCGGAATTGTTGGTGTGCAACGTCAGGGAGCAGATATGCTTTATCTTTTGGGTAACCTTGCAGCGCAACCTGGAGCTGCTCTTCCCTGCCCGGGAGGAGGATGCGGGGCAGGAAGCCCTGTGGGAAGATTTATTTCTGATGGAGTTAGTAAATGGATAGAATGGTAATGAAAACAATGAATAATAGACAAAGGATAATAGAACCGCAATTTTGAGCAAGAAACAAACATATGTACTCAAACATTGGCAAAGTGTAGTCAATCATTGGCAAGGTGTTGTCAAACATTGGCAAGGTGTAGTCAAACATTGGCAAGGTGTAGTCAAGCATTGGCAAGGTGTTGTCAAGCATTGGCAAAGTGTAGTCAAGCATTGGCAAGGTGTAGTCAATCATTGGCAAGGTGTAGTCAATCATTGGCAAGGTGTACTCAATCATTGGCAAGGTGTAGTCAATCATTGGCAAGGTGTAGTCAATCATTGGCAATCTACACACGATAAAAACCGATTGGTTGGAGTATGCGGAATAATGATTTTGGTAATTAAAACACCGGTTGCATTAAACAACGCTAAAATCCGCTCAATTTAAAGATTGAGCGAGGAAACATAATAAATGGGTAAAAACAAATATTTAATCAGAACACCAAGTAACATGAAAAAATATCTGCAACACATAGTTTGCCTCTTACTTCTTACCTCTTGCTTCTTACTTCTTACTTCTGCTTCTGCCCAATCTCCCAACGCAATAAATTACCAGGCGGTGGCGAGAGATGCAGGAGGAAATCCGATTGCAAACACAGCTATTTATGTTGAATTTAAAATATGGAAAACCGATCCAACCATTATTGGTGGCGGCTCTGTTGTTTATGATGAAACACACAGCGTCACTACAAATGCATACGGGCTTTTTAATTTAATAATCGCAAGCGGATCTATTGTCAGCGGAAATTTTCCCACCATACCATGGGGAAGCGATTTATTTTTTCTCGAAGTGCTGGTTGACCCCGATGCCGTAGGTGGTCTCCCTTACGTATCCATGGGCGCCACACAATTTCTTTCTGTGCCTTACGCGCTTCATTCAACCACAGCCGATAGTTTGCTGAACCCCCCTGCCGGCTCTTTCATCTGGAAAAGAACTGCCGATTCGGTTTATCTGAATACGTTAACAAATCGCGTGGGTATCGGCACTGTTTCTCCCACTGCTAAATTAAATGTGGAGACAATTGTCGGCTCTGAGGATGCGCTCAATGTTACTCACAAGGGCAAAGGCCGCGCAGGCGTGTTCTGGACAAACAATAGTTTAAATGATTCCACCACACTCATCAGCTATACCAACGGAAATGGAAATGCCATATTCGGAATCAACGAGGGACCAAAAGGGCATGGTGGAGTTTTTGCAGTGAACAATTCATCAAGTGGCGGAATCGGTTTGGTCGGCTCCACTAACGGCACCGGAAAAGCTGTATTCGGATATCAAACCGGGTTAGGATATGGCGGAGCCTTCTGGATTAATAATCCAGCCAACGATTCTGCCGCAGTGGCAGGGCTGACAGACGGAAACGGTCCTGCGGTTTGGGGATTAGCTACGGGAATAGGCAATGCAGGCGTTTTTCAAATAAGCAATAATGCAAGCGCTGCTTCTGCTTTGTATGCAACCACTAACGGAACAGGATTAGCAGGAGAATTTGTTGGCAAATTAAAAACCACCAACTTTCAGATGACCAATGCTCCTGTTGCTATTGGAGATATTCTTACCTCAGTTGATGCTTTAGGAAATGCTGCATGGGCAGCCCCTCCATCCGCTCCGCCTCCCGCATGGCTGCTTGGCGGAAACACACTCACCGGAACATTGCCTGCTTCTCCTAATGAATGGATTGGTAGCTTGAATGCCGCTGATTTATAGCAAATGGAACTTCTCCGAATGTGCGTTTACAGGTGGATGATGGAAATCCTGCCCGCACAACTGTAAATATCTCAAGCGCAGGAAACCCTTCCGCTGTAGGAAACGGCACCGCCCTTAATGTTTCCAAATCAGGAACCAATACAGCCGCTTTTACCTCTTATGGCATTCAATCTCTCATTACAAACACAGGAGCAACCAGCACAAACATTGCAGGATATTTTTCCGCTTCGGGCGGAACAAATAATTATGCGATTATTGTTCCAACCACAGGCGGAAATGTTGGAATCGGCACCTCTTCTCCTTTGCGCCCGCTTCATGTTGTTACTGGTGGAACTACCGATGCCCTGCTGGTTGAACACACCGGCACCACATCGCGTGCGGCAACTTTTCAAATTACAAATGCAAGCAACGGCTCCGCAGCCGTATATGGTACAACCAGCGGTTCGGGTTATGGAGGATATTTTACTGTTGGTTCCACCGCAACTGCAATCATGGGCTATACAACCGGATCGGGACGTGCAGGTAATTTTCAGATTGCTAATACTACCAATAGTTTCCCTGCGGTAGATGTAACTACCAACGGGCAAAATTCAAAAGCGCTGAATGTTTTGCATAACGGAACAACCGGCACGGCTACAAGTTATGGCGTGTATTCTGCAACAACCGGAGCAAGGGGCGGAGCTGCCATAAACGTGGGCGGATATTTTTCTGCTTCGGGCGCACCAAATAATTACGCAGGAATTTTTAATCAGGGAAATGTGGGAATCGGAACAGTTTCTCCAAATGATAAATTAACCATCGTAGGCGGAGGGACAGGCGGCATGACAGTGCGCGACCAAACGGATGTTATAGATGCCATACATCTTGCTTCAGGAACTGGCGCTGGCGCTTCCGGCTCTATAGAATTATTAAACAGTGGAACAACTAAAGTTAGTTTCTCCGGCACCGGAACAAATTATATCAATGCAGGAAATGTGGGCATAGGAACAATTACGCCCGGTGCAAAATTAGATATTGTAAGCAACTCCTTTGATCTGCTTAACTTAACCACTACAGCTGCCAATACAAATGTAAATGTTACTATAAATACAACCGGAGCCGGTGCGGCTCAGTTTCAGCAAACGGGCGGAACCGGAGGTTTTACCTTTTACCCCCAAGGTGTTGTCGGAACTCCCACGCTTGCCATTATTCCATTCGGAACAACCGGCAATGTGGGCATTGGAATAGCTGCCCCCAATACATCTTCTATTCTTGATATTACTTCCACCTCAAAAGGGCTTCTTGTTCCGCGCGTGAGTTTAATTTCAACAGGTGATGTTGCCACCATTACAAGCCCTGCTATCAGTTTGCTGGTGTATAACACCAATGTTGCTATGGGTGGCGGGGGTGTTGGTTATTGGTTTTGGGATGGCGCTAAATGGGTGCAATTGCTTAATGGCGGAACCGGATGGTCAACTACAGGCAATGCAGGCACCGTTGACAATACTAACTTCATAGGCACCACAGACAATGTGTCTCTTAACTTTAAAGTAAATGGTCAAAAAGCGGGAAGAATAGACGCTGCAAACGCAAATACTTTTTTCGGTTATGTGGCAGGAAGTACTACAACAGGAGGAAACAATACTGCCAATGGATATTACTCGCTTTGGAACAATACCACAGGAGCAAGCAATACCGCCATCGGAACGAGTGCGCTTCAATCCAATGTTACCGGCAATTATGCTACTGCTATCGGGATGAGCGCCATGCTTTATGCCAACAATACCGCCACCGCATTTACCAATACCAATGTGGCAGTGGGTTTTGAAGCATTGCGCGGCTCCCCTATTGCAGGTAATAATATCGGTAATGCTAATACCGCTCTTGGCTATCATACGCTTTTGAACATCACCTCTGGAAACTCCAATACCGCCAGTGGAGTGAATGCGCTTTATTCCAATAATACAGGAAGCAGCAATACCGCCAGCGGAGATGCTGCGCTTTATTCCAACAACACAGGAAACAACAATACCGCAATAGGTCGTCCTGCGCTTTTTTCCAACACCACAGGAAGCAGTAATACCGCCATCGGATTTAATGCGCTGTATTATAATGTAGCCGGAAGCAATGCCACCGCCATTGGCACTAACGCAATGTATTATGCCTACAATGGGGCTGCCTTTATCAATTATAATGTAGCGGTTGGCTTTGAGGCGCTGCGCGGCTCTGCTACTCCGGCATCAAATACAGGTAACAGTAATACTGCTCTCGGCTACCAATCATTATTGAACAACTCCGCAGGAAGCGGCAATACCGCCATCGGATATGGGGCGCTTATCAATAACACAACTGCTACAGGCAATACAGTTTTAGGTTACGGTGCGGGCTCTTCATTTATCAACGGAAACAACAATACCTATATTGGTTACAACACTGGCGCTAATGCGAACGGTTATATTAATTCAACTGCGCTGGGAACTGGCGCCAGCGTTACAGGAAGCAATGCTACCGCAATAGGAAACGGAGCCACTGCTCCTGCTAATAATGTACGGCTTGGCAATGCTGCTGTTACGGTGATTTCAGGTCAGGTGGCTTACACTTTCCCTTCAGATGCACGGTTTAAAGAAAACATTATGGAAGATGTGAAAGGAATTGACTTCATCATGAAACTTCATCCTGTTTCTTATAACTTTAACCGCCTTTCGTTTGCAAAACATATAAAAGAAAAAACCGAAGGGCGCGAAGATGAATTAACAAAGTTATCGCAAACCCGCTCTGTTGGTTTTCTTGCACAGGATATAGAAAAGATAATTAAGGAAACGGGCTTTGAAGCATTTGACGCTGTTCATGCTCCGGCAAACGAAACAGATAATTACAGTTTATCCTATTCGCATTTTGTTATTCCTTTAGTAAAAGCCATTCAGGAGCAGCAAAAGATGATTGACGAGTTACGAATGACGAATGACGAATTAAAAACAACAAACAACAAACTCAGTACTCAATACTCAATACTCAATACTCAATACTCCACTCAGCAACAGGAAATAGAAAAAATAAAAATGCAATTAGGATTAAAAACAGAAATAGAAAAATAAGGCAGCAGCTTAATGATAGTGTTTTATTATTACTTTTAGTGTCCCGCAGTATTGCGGGATTAAAAATCATTCGTTGAAATTACATTCATGAAAAAAGTTTACTTATTTCTTTTCTTTTTATTGCCAACTGCCAACTGCTTACTGCCCACTGTTTTTTCACAATCTCCTCAGGGAATAAATTATCAGGCAGTGGCAAGAGATGCTGCCGGAAATCCGCTGGTGAATACTGCTGTTGCTATTAAATTTTCTATTTACAATTCCATTCCATTAGATACTGTATGGATTGAAACTCACAGTAAAACAACAAATCAATTTGGTTTATTTACTGCTATCGTAGGGCAGGGAACAAAAATTGGCGGTTCATCAGCAGCATTTTCAAATATCAATTGGGGCTCAGGAACTTTTTCTTTGCGAGTTTTTGTAAATGGAAATGATATGGGCGCCACACAATTTATGTCTGTCCCCTACTCTCTTTATTCTGCTAACGGAACACCCGGTCCAACAGGTCCAACCGGATTAACTGGTTCTACAGGAAATACTGGTCCCTCTGGTGCAAATGGTACGAATGGTACTACCGGAGCTACTGGCGCAGCAGGTACAAATGGCACAAACGGTGCTACGGGTCCAACTGGTGCAGCAGGTTCAAATGGTACAAACGGAGCTACGGGTCCAACTGGTGCAGCAGGTTCAAATGGTACAAACGGTGCTACGGGTCCAACTGGCGCAGCAGGTTCAAATGGTACAAACGGGGCTACGGGTCCAACTGGCGCAGCAGGTTCAAATGGCACAAACGGGGCTACGGGTCCAACTGGTGCAGCAGGTTCAAATGGTACGAATGGCGCTACTGGTCCAACTGGTGCAGCAGGGACAAACGGTACAAACGGTGCTACGGGTCCAACTGGTGCAGCAGGGACAAACGGTACAAACGGTGCTACGGGTGCAACTGGCGCAGCAGGGATAAACGGTGCTACGGGTACAACCGGATTAACTGGTCCTACCGGAAACACGGGTGGAATTGGTGCGACCGGTCCAACAGGAAACACTGGAGCAACGGGTGGTGTTGGTCCTATTGGTGCTACTGGTATTACTGGTCCAAGCGGCACTCCGGGAGCTAGTGGGGTAACGGGTCCTACAGGATTTTTATCAAACGGAACTGCTGCTGGAAATACTCCTTACTGGAATGGTGCAAGTTGGGTAATCAACAGCAGCAATATTTTTAATAACGGAGGAAACATAGGTGTTGGCACAACAGGTCCCACAGGCAGATTACATGTGCTTGGGGTAGATAATTCCTCAACTGCTTTTGCTTTCGGAGCTGCTGGCGCTTCGGGAATTGGCGGCTTGAATGTGAGAAACGATGGCAATGTAGGCATCGGAACTACAACTCCCACCTATCCGCTGCATGTTACTTCCCCATCGGCTGCAAATATTTTTGCCGCTAACATTGAAAACACGAATGCCAACGGATGGGGTTTTAGTGTGCGCACAACAAATACAGACAATACAAAATTTACTCTTGCCACTTATAACAACACCAGGGCGCAATATGATTTTGTTGTGACAAATGCCGGCAATGTGGGCATAGGCATAACAGTGCCCGAAGCATTACTTCATATCAATAAAACAGATGTAGCCACTATTTATCCTTTGCAGCTTGGCAATACCAATCAACCCACCCGTGAATGGATGTTTGATGTGGACGGAACGGCTAACATGTATATCAAAAACGAAGGAGCCGGAACTCCATTCACTTCTATGTTTTTTGATAATACCGGCAAAGTAGGTATCGGAACATCCACTCCTTTAAGTAAATTAAATATTGCCGGCACCACCCAGTTTGACGCTGCCCTCATAGTTCAGCTTTTCTCCGTTGATGCTAATCCGCCAAATATAAAAATGACCAAAAGCCGTAATGCAACAATAGGACTGAACACCATTGTTAACATCAATGATGTTACAGGTCAGATTGGAGGCTGGGGAGCAGATGGCGCATCCGCTACTTCCTATTGGCCAACCGGACTTATAGAATTTGAAGTGGATGGAACACCTGGAATAAATGATATGCCCGGGCGAATTACTTTTAATACCACACCTGACGGAAGTCAGATAGCAACCGAAAGAATGAGAATAACCAGCACAGGCAATGTGGGCATCGGAACAACAACTCCATCGGCAAAACTTCATACTGTTTTATCCACAACGGCTTCTGTCAATGCCATTCAGATTGATTACACAAACACCGCATCGGGAGCGGGTAACCGTGGCGGACTATTCATTACTCATTCAGCCAATCATCCTGCCGGAGGAATTGCTTCGCACGGAATTTTTATCAATAGCACAAATGCAGGACTCGGAAACATTATTGGCTTGGGCGCATATATTTCAGGAAACACAGGAGAAAAACGCGGGTTGGATATCAGCGCTTCCGGTTCAGGAACCAATGTGGGAATGTTGGTGGATGCCTCGGGCGGCACAACAAATACGGCAGGATATTTTAATGCATCGGGCGGAGCAACCAACTATGCGATTATTGTTCCAAGCGCGGGAGGCAACGTGGGCATCGGAACTAACGCCCCAACTCAACTACTTACAGTTTTTAACGGAACAACAACAGGTACTTATACAACCACCGGTTGGTTGCATAGTTCTGACTCCCGTTTAAAAACAAACATAAAACCGATTGAAAGCCCTCTCGAGAAAATAATGAAACTACAGGGTGTGAGTTATAACTGGAAGCAAACACCATCAACGGATAATCAAATTGGTTTTATTGCACAGGATGTTGAGAAAGTTTTTCCCGAAGTAATTGTTAAAGACAAAGACGGCAATTATTCAATGGCTCTACAAAACCTCACTGCACCCATTGTTGAAGCGATTAAAGAGCAGCAGGAAATGATTGATGATTTAAAATCAACTGTTAAAGATTTACAGTCTGCTATGCAAAACTGCTGTACTTCAAATCATTCAAACCAAAATAGCAACAATAACAGTGGTTCAGAATTAAACGCAACCACTATTCATGAACTGGAATTGGAAAACAGCGCAGTGCTTTTTCAAAACACCCCCAATCCTTACTCTGAAGGCACGAGCATAAAATACTTTGTACCCGATAATTCTCAAGCGCAGATTATTTTTTATGATGATTTCGGCAATAAGATAAAAGAGTTCACCGTTTTAGAAAAAGGAATGGGGCAATTGAATCTAACCACTGCCAACCTTGCAAACGGAATGTATTCTTATTCGCTGGTGGTGAACGGGAAAATTGTGGATACGAAAAAGATGGTTAAGACAAAATAATTTATTTATAGTAATGATAAATTAGTGAAAAGAAAACATACATATATAGGACTTACGCAAAAGCTCTTAGTTTATAGTTTGTTGGTTTTTAGTTATGGTTATATAGTTGTCAGTTTTGGTTTAAAACCAGAACTAATAACTAAAAAACTAAAACCATTAACTAAAAACTATAAACTGCGTAAGTCCTAATATATATATTATAGGACTTACGCAAATGCCTGTTTTGAAACCAAAATGAAAAAACAAAAGCCCCTCCTAAATCCTCCCCATTGGGGAGGACTTGCATTACCTTCTCCCTCCCTAATGGGGAGGGTTGGGGTGGGGCTGCTAAGGGGGGCTTCATTTACTGCCACTCCTTACAAGGAGTTGCACCAAAGAGCGTCATTCTCTGCCATACACGAACGTGTTCTGCATCCGATAACGTCATTCTCTGCCATACACGAACGTGTTCTGCATCCGATAACGTCATTCTCTGCCATACACGAACGTGTTCTGCATCCGATAAGGTCATTCTCTGTCATACACGAACGTGTTCTGCATCCGATAAGGTCATTCTCTGTCATACACGAACATGTTTGGCATCAAAAGATGATTTTTAACTCAAAAACTCAATAACTAATCAACTCAATAACTAAAAACTCTTAACTATGGAAAAAATCTGGAAATACCTGCAAAACCAGTTTCTTGTAGCAACTAGAAAAAACTTCAAAAAAGCCCTCAAGCTGAGCAACTATCACGATGCGCTGCTGAAAAAAGCCATGAACACAGACCCCGACCCCGATTGGGCTTTCCTATATAATAGGTATAATCCCCTGCACCTTGCATATACCAGCGCATACACCGCATGGAAAAACGCGGGCGGAACCCAGGAAGGTCAAACCCTGAACCTCGACCAACTGCTGTTGCTTTTAGTCACCAAGGTGGACAAGTGGGATGTGCAGGTGCAGAATGTGTTTGGCAAAACAAGCCCCGATTACAAAAAGATTTTTCCCGATGGGCGCGCACCCTTCAACAGCGGGGCAATCAACACACGCATCATTGCCGTGCAAACCCTTGGCGTTGCGCTCACTCCTTATGCGGCATTGGCAGCCGTAAAAACTCTGGTGGATGCTTTTTATATTTTGCTCGATGATGCCCGCGATGTGCAGGAAGGAGCCAAAGGCGGCACCAAAACACAGAGCGAGCAGTTAGACCAGAAACGCATTCCCGCCATGACCATGCAATATGGCAACCTCGGCTTTTTGATGAACAAATACATGAACAATCCTCTCACCATTGCGCCCTTTTTCGAACTGGCAGAACTGCGCGGTCATCAGCAGGTTTTGTTCACCGGCACTTTAGACCCCGCTGAAAACGAACCCGTGCTCATACACACCTTTGTAGCCGATGATGAAATACGTTTTCAGATAACAATAGATCCGAAGAAATCAGCGCCCGGCAAGGCGCAGGCAGAGTTTTATTTAGCCACCTCTGCCGGAGGAACTGACAGCACAGCCGTTGTGATTACAGCAGGCGCTGAGCAAAAACTTTTCGCTTCTGCTTTTGGCATTACAGATTACGGCACACACCGCTATCTCACCGCCATCAATCCCGGTTCTTCCACATTGGATTATGAAATAGAGTTGTTGTAACGGACAGGCAGAAACAGAATAAATGAGTAAAAGAAAACATAAAGCCCATCCTAAATCCTTCCCGAAGGGAAGGACTTGTAGGACTCAGTTCTCATTTCCTTCTGGAATGGGTTGGAAGATGGGCTTGTTGATAGCTGCTCTTTTCTCCCTTCCCTTTGGGAAGGGCGGGGATGGGCTTCTTTTTTCCCAAACCGTTACTCCCACCTATATAGGTACAACAGGAAATTACAGCACTATGGGGGTTTCGCCTTTAACAGATAAGAATAATTTTGGGTATGAACACTAAAAAAACAATTGCTCATTGGATTGAAATCTCTGACAGGGATTTCAAAACAATGAATCTTTTGTTCAGCAACAAAGAATATGCATGGTCGCTTTTTATAGGTCATCTGGTAATAGAAAAATTATTAAAGGCGTGTTATGTGAAAAAGCACAACGAGCATCCGCCTTTTATTCACAACTTGCAGCGCTTAGCCGAAAAAACAAGCTTGCAATTTTCAGAAGATCAATTAAAAGCATTAGCGCGGATAACTACTTTCAATTTGAATACCCGCTATGATGATTACAAAAAAACGTTTTATAAAACATGTTCAAAGGCGTTTACAAACGAATGGATAAGCAACATAAAATCATTGCGCACATGGATAAAAAATCGGCTGTAAAAAAAGTCAGGCATTACCTTTCTTATCTTAAGGATAAGGATTATAAAATACGAAAAGCGTATCTTTTCGGCTCGTATGCAAAAGGAACTTTTCATCCTGACAGCGATATTGATATTGCTATTGTTATGAAAAACATTAAAAACAGTTTTCTGTTGCAGGGCGATTTATTGTTCATGGGAGGGAGAATTGACTCGCGCATTGAACCGCATCCATTTGATGAAAAAGATTTTAATGACAACAATCCTTTGGTTGACCAGATTTTGAAAACGGGGATTCAAATTATTTGACAGGCAGAAACAGAATAAATGAGTAAAAGAAAACATAAAGCCCATCCTAAATCCTTCCCGAAGGGAAGGACTTGTAGGACTCAGTTCTCATTTCCTTCTGGAATGGGT
>Ga0209642_10002701_pt1 | contig 11581 bp, 10 predicted proteins | sample RifCSP19_2_FD_184025 | JGI IMG/M metagenome (GOLD analysis project Ga0209642, IMG submission 184025) | Soil microbial communities from Rifle, Colorado - Rifle CSP2_sed 19_2 (SPAdes) (version 2) | ecosystem: Environmental > Terrestrial > Deep subsurface > Rock core/Sediment | place: Rifle... | reverse complement strand
AAGCACATCGACTTGCTCAGCCACTGGTGACCCAAGCGGGGACGCCGACACGATGATCTGCGCCTGGCACTCCCCGCCCCGCGCGTCTGAGCCGAAGGATTGCGTCTGCATGGCAATCAGCCCCCTGCTGACAACCACCGCGTTTCCGAGAACGATCGCCGACAAGATCACACCCTGACCGCCAAGACCGCAGAACTGGATGGCTAGGGGTCTGTCCACGTTCATTCCTCGATCTCGGAGGCGGCAACTGAGGTTCCCTCGAAAACGGACTCATCCTTGTCAACGAAGATGCCGGTGACAAACTCTCCCGATAGACCCTCTCTGTCGGCCTCCAGCGATTGGCGCCTGGTGGTGGTGTGTCGTTTTATCCACCGCAAACTCTCTATTGCGTCAGTAGTGCCGATAGCGCTCCGGCCGAAGCCCGTCGGGCATTGAGCCACCACCTCCGCCAAAGCGAACCCCCGATGTTGCAGGGCCTTCTTGATCAAGCTAATGGAATTCCGCGGACGTTCTGCTGTGGAGCGACCGACGAATGTCGCCCCAGCGACCACTGCCAGATTGCAGATGTCGAGTGGCCGTTCCCGACTTCCATAGGGGGTGGTGCTTGTCGTCAGGGCTCTCGGCGTCGTTGGCCCCACCTGGCCACCGGTCATCCCATAGGTCAGGTTGTTGACAACGATCATTGTCACATCCAGGTTGCGGCGCGCAGTGTGGATGAGATGGTTACCGCCGATGGACACAGCGTCGCCGTCTCCTGCGAAAACCACGACTTTGAGCGCTGGGTTGTGGAGCTTGATGCCCGTTGCCCAAGGTAGAGTGCGGCCGTGAACCCCATGCAACGCATCGGCCTTGAGGTAGACCGGGATGCGGGCCGTGCACCCAACACCGCCTATCGCTACGAGGCTGTCCATATTCAGGTGGATCTCGTCCACAGCCACGAGGAAGTAGTTCAGCACCTGGGCCGCGCCGCATCCGGCACAAAAGAAGTGTGGCAGACTACCCTCTCTGAGGTAGTGATGCAAGGGATGCGTGCTCACCTTGCCGCCTCCAGCACAGCCTGGAGGATTTCCGCGGCTGTATGGATCTGACCTCGGTTCTTGGTTACCCTCAGCACTTCACAGATCCCGCCGCACAGCCGCTCCACCTCCCCAGCATACTTGCCCAGATTCATCTCCACGACAAGAACTCGCCTGGCCTGCCTCGCCACCTGGAGTATCTCCTTCTCCGGGACCGGCCAGACCGAGCCCAGTTTGAGGAGCCCGGCGCGAATCCCGCGCCCCCGCGCCGTTGTTACAGCATCCCACGCTGGGCGCGTTTCGCTCCCATAGGCAATGACCACGGTGTCTGCGTCGGAAAGGTGAAACCCCTCGGCGATCGAGATTTCGTCAACATAGTGCTGGATCTTCCCCGTGATTCTCTCGTAGAGGTTCTCAAAGACGTCAGATGACCACTGGATACCCCCTCGCTCATCGTGAGGGTTGATCGAATAGAGGACATGATAGCCCTCTCCCAAGTTCGCCATGGGCGGGATCCCCCGTTCATCTCCCCTGAAGGGAACGAAGCTTTCCGGCGGACCATTGGGCCTTGGGCGCGACACACGCTCGATCCGGTCCTCCGCTGGGATTACCAGTGGCTCGCGCGTCAAGGCAATGGTGGCCTCCGAGAGTATGAGAACCGGCGTCCGAAACCGCTCGGCCAGGTTGAAAGCTCTGACCGTGTAGTCGAACATCTCCTGGACCGATGAGGGCGCCAGGACAATCATCTCATGGTCACCCGCCGCGCCCCATCTCGCCTGCATTATATCGGCCTGGGTGGCGAAGTTCTCTCCCCTGCATCTCTGCACGTCGACGATGACGCACGGGATCTCGGCCGCAACGGCGAACTCGATCCCTTCCTGCATGTAGTTGTAGCCTGCGCTTGCGGTGGCCGTCATCGCCCGGGCCCCCGCCAACGCCGCGCCGGTAACTGCGTAGATCGAACAAAGCTCGTCCTCCCCTTGCAGGAACTTTCCCCCCACTTCCGGCATCCGGGCTGCCATTCTCTCTGAGATTTCGTTGGCGGGTGTGATCGGATATCCCGCAAAGAAGTCGCATCCGGCGGCAAGCGCGCCTTCAACGACCGCATGATTCCCCAACATGAAGTGCCTGCCCGTGAGCACCCTCTTTGATCTTGTTCCGGCGAAGCCACCTTTCATACTAGGTGCCTCTCCCAAGGTAGTCTTCGATTCGGGAAAGGGCCTCCCCAATGACGTCCTCGGAGCCTGCGTAGGACAGACGCAAGTGGTTCTCACCGCAGGGGCCGAACGCTGCTCCCGGAACGGTGGCCACATGAACATGTTCAAGCAGCGCCCGAGCGAGCTGCACCGATTGTCGGTCGAAATCATAGGATGCGAAGCAGTAGAATGCGCCTTGCGCCTCCCGGCAGTGAAGGGACTCCGATCTGGAGAGCACGTCGAGCATCTTCGCCCTTCTCCGCCGGTATCCGTCGAGCATTTCTCGAACAGCAGCCTCCGATTCCTCCGCCCGCAGTGCTGCTACTGCACCTGCCTGGGCGAAGGCGGTGACGCAGCTCGTAGAGTGCTGACACAGCTTCAGCATTCCTTGGAGGACTTCGCGTGGCGCTGTCACATACCCGAGTCGCCAACCCGTCATCGCGTAGGTTTTCGAGAATCCGTTGACCGTAATCACGTGCGAGAACTCCGACGCCGGACTGTAGGGTTCCCCTTCGAAGAGAAGACGCTCGTAGATCTCGTCTGACAGAAGATAGGCGCCCCGTGTCAACGCCAACTCGGCAATCGCCCGGATTGAGGTCTTGTCGTAAGCCGCCCCTGTGGGATTGCACGGGGAGTTGACGACCACTAGACGGACATGGTCGCCCCACGCTCGGTGCACCGCCTCCGGGTCAGGTTGGTATCCCTCCATCTCCTTCGTTTCTACGCGTACAACCCCAGCGCCCATGAGAGTAGCAATAGCCGCATAGGAGACCCAAGAGGGATCGAGCAGCAGAACGGAGTCTCCGGGCTCAAGGACGGCTTGAAACGCCAAGTAGACGGCGAACTTGGCACCTGGCGTCACAAGGACTTCGTCGACCCCGACGGGAATGCGGTTCTGGCTCCTTAGCTTGTTGGCAATGGCCTCCCTCAGCTCTGGCGCACCCGCGGTGGGCTGGTACTTCGTGACCCCTTGTGAGAGGGCTTCTTGGGCCGCCAAGACGATGTTGCGAGGGGTATCGAAGCAAGGCTCACCGACACCGAGGGAGAGGATGTCGTCGACGCCTGAGACCTGCATCCGCTTCACTGCGTTTTCGAGTTCCTCGGTGGCTGAGGCTTCAAGATGGGCCACTCTCGGCGCAAGTGTCATCTTCATGTGGTCACGCCTATTTCATCCCACGCTGGCTGTGGCAGCGATCTGTCTCGGAACCTCAAGCCCTGGATGCCGGACGTCGCTTTCCATCGGGTGTGAGGCAGAGAGGGCACGGGCTTGGAGGCGCGTTCTCTTGTCTGGGATCAACCGACTCATCGGTCATAACGGGGCCGGTGATCCCTTCAGTCCGCTGCCTGTGAGCGGGACCACGATGTGGTCGCTCGCGCCTGCACGCAGAAAGATCTGGTCCAGGGCGGCGAGCACAGTTGCGCTGGTGGGCTCCACGTAGAACCCGCAATGCGCCCCCCTCTCCTGAGCCTCGAGTATCTCGCGCTCTCCCACGCTCACAGAGAAGCCGCCACTCTCCCGCATGACCTGGAGCAGGCGCCTCCACCTGACCGGACGCTGGATTGCGACGCCCTCGGCCACACTTCTCTGGCTGGCCCCGGGATCTGGCCAGTCTTCGCCCCCTCTCTCCAGCGCTTCGCAGAGCGGAGAGACTGCGCGTGCCTGCACGGCCACTAGTCTTGGCATCCGAGGTATCAAACCGGCGGAGTGGAGCCTTCGGAACCCCATCCACACTCCCAGGAGGTGGACACCCTGCCCCACAGGGACCACATACCAGTCGGGAGTCCTGAACCCCAACTGCTCCCAGACTTCCCAGGCAACCGAGGACTGGCCCAAAAGAAACCCCGGGTGGTATGAGTGAAAGGCCGGTGTCCAGCCGCTCTCGGCAGCCTGTTCCGCCTCCCTCCTGGCATTGTCTCGGGGCCCCGGAACCGGGCTGACCCGTGCGCCATAGGCGGCAATCTGCTGTTGCTTGGAGGGCGAGGCGTAACCAGGGACGAAGACTTGAGCACGCATGCCGGCCCTGGCTGCATAGGCCGCCACGGATGCGCCGGCGTTCCCAGAAGAGTCATCTACGATAGCCGTGACCCCTTGCGCCGCAAGCAGATTGATCATCACCTCCGTGCCACGGTCTTTGAATGAGCCGGTGGGCATTAGATACTCGAGCTTCAGCAGGATTCGCCGATCGCCCCATTGTGCTTCCAACAAGGGGGTCCAGCCCGCACCGAGACGGACCGTGGGTTCTCCCAGGTCCGGCGAAAAAAGCCTTCGATACCGCCACACCGAGGTACTCGCCGTGTCTATCAGGTCTGTGTCGCATCCCTCTTCCTTGCGAGGCTCCCAGGGGCCTCCGCAGGTACACCGCCATTGGCTGGGGGTTAGGACTTCGACTGATCCGCAGTCCTGGCAAACTACCCGCATTGGCTCACCTCCTCATCCCCAAGCCTGAAACCCACCAGCTCGAGCAACTGTCACAATCGAACCGTGCACCTCTCCGCGGGCCGAGAGCGGTAAAAGCCAGGCGCTTCAGGCCAGGCACTGAAGAGCACATCGGGCATACACCCTTGCGCCCCGCAATAGCTCCCCGACAGCGATATGCTCATTAGGCTTGTGCGCCAGACTCGGGTCTCCAGGTCCGTACACCGCCGTGGGTATTCCCGCGCTCAACATGTGCACCATGTCACAGGCACCGCCCATCCCCCGCAGACGAGGCTCGCGGCCGTACTCGCCCCTGATCGCTTCCTGGAGAAGCACAACTACCTGCTCAGAGGCGGAGATCTCCGCTGGGCCGCCGGTTGTAGGGACCAGCTCATCTATGCTGACTCGGAGATCGGGGTCGCAAGACATCAAGTCATCCAGAAAGCTCTCTAGCTCCCGAAGGGCTTGTTCTTGCGACTCTCCTGGGATCATCCGACGATCTAGTACAAGGGTACAAGTGTCGGGGATCATGTTCGGCTGGTCCCCACCACGGATCATGGAAACCGACGCCGACGCCGAGCCTGTCAGTGGATGGGTCCTGTCACGAAGCTCAGAGTGCAGCCTGCCCACTGCAAGGACAATGGGCACCGCCTTCTCGATCGCATTGATGCCCTCCTCGGGCCTGCTAGTGTGGGCTGATCGACCCGCGACCTTCAGGCGCGGCCTGAGGCTGCCATTGTGAGCCAGGACCAAGTCGCCTGCAGTGGCTTCGCCCACGACACCCATATCTGCGTGGAGGACACGCGCCAGGGCCTTGCTTCCTTCACTTGCATTCTCCTCGTCGATCACAGCACACAGAATCAACCGCCCCGTGAGCGCCTGTCCACTCGCTTTCACGGCTACCAAGGCCGCTATCATCGCTGCCAGAGGGCCTTTGTCGTCCACTGCCCCTCTGCCATAAACCTTGCCGTTGACCAATCTGCCAGAATACGGATCGTCGGTCCATCCTTCGCCCGGCTGGACGGTGTCCAGGTGAGCATTGAACACAAGCGAGGTCCCAGGCCCGTCTCCAAGCTGAGCGATCACATTGGGTCGTCCAGGCAAGACCTCGTCTTGGCGGACCACGATCCCATGGCTGCGAAGATACTCGGCCACTGCGTCCGCGATCCCTTTCTCGCCGTGGATGAGACCAACGCTGGGAACACGGATCAGCATCTGCAGCAGCGGAACAACATCCTCTTCACCGATCAAGGGCTGTGGAGACGGGCTGTGTGCCACGGCGTTTTCTCTCGTATCACTGCTCTAGCGCTGAAAGAGCTCGCGTGATAGATGAGTGAGGACCTCACACCCGTCAGGAGTCACCAACACGGTCTCGCTCACTCCCACTCCCCATCGAGCGTACGACCGGAGTGCGGGAGGGATGTGAAAAACCATGCCAGGTTCTAATGGGGTCGGATCACCTTGCCTTAGGCTGACAATGTGGCCTTCCCCCCAGTCCGGGGGGTAGCTGACCCCCACTGAATACCCTGTACGCTTTCGGAATAGGGCTTCGTAGCCCGCCTTGGCCATCTGTGCCACACAGGCCTTGTCCACCTCCCCAGCGGTTGCCCCTGGCCGAATGGCATCGATTGCCGCCTCCAATCCAGCTCTGCAAGCACTCGCCATCTTCCGCGCTTCCTCAGGAACATTACCCACAGCCACCGTCCGCATGAGGGCACCTGAGTATCGCTTTACGCAGCCCCCCAGCTCCAGCAGAACCAAGTCCCCCCTCTGGATTCGGCGGCCGTCGAAAGTTGTATGGGCAACACCGGATTTCGGCCCAGAAGTGACGATGGGGTCGGAGGACATGAAGGTACTTCCGGCGGCTACGGTCGCAGAGAACATGGCTGCCGCCACGGCGTTCTCAGTGACGCCCTCCTTCACAGATTCAATTGCCGCGCGCATGCCTTCCTCTGTGGCCCTGCAGGCCTGTCGCACATAGACCAGCTCCTCGGGAGACTTAATTGCCCGCGCCTTCTCTACTGTTCCCGAGGCGTCCACAACTTCTGCCGGCCGCAGTTCCTCAGCCAGCCGCATGATGCGTCTGGCTCCGATGAACGCGGCATCGAACTCCACGCCGATCCGCCCTTTGGTGAGCCCTCGCGACGCGAGGGCGCGTTCCAGCACAGCCACCGGCTCCTCGTGATCGGCGTAGATAACTACATCTTCGACCATACTGAAGTACCGGGCACATCCCATCTCCATTTCCCGCACGCAAAGGGTCATCTCCCCCGACCGGGGAACGACCAAGCAGAGGAAGGAGGAGTAGCCTATGGACTGATACCCGGAGAGATAGAGCACGTTCTCCGCATTGAAGACCAGGAGAACGTCAAAGCCCTCGCGGACCATTTCTGCCCTCACAGCGGCCCATCGGCCCTCAAACTCCTCCCTGCCAAAGAAGAGAGCCTTCTCCACGTCCGTGTGTTGTTGCGGGATCTCTTCGCTCATGGTTGCCTTCCTGACACTGGCGTCTGATTCCACGATTCCAGGACCTCCCTCGTCCCCACGACTGTCCCAAAGTACTTCCCGAGGTTGGTTAGAGCGGCCTTTTGCGCCGCCAAGTCGTCTCCGGCCGTTGCATCCTCGACGATGATGACCTCGTAGCCCAGGGCAAAGGCGTGCTCCACAGTTGTCTGCACGCACAGGTTTGTGACGAGACCCGTCACTACCAAGGTTCTTGTGCCTCGGTTGTTCAGAACCGCATCCAGACATGTGTCCTGGAACCCGTCATAGCCGTATTTCGTGACGACAGCCTCGCCTTCCGACGGAGGAGCAAGGTCCTCATACAGTTCAGCGCCCCACGTACCTGCTGCGCAAAGGAGATTTTCGGGATCGAACCCCCGCACAACGTAGCGTGCCTTGAAGTTGGGTCGATCCGTCAGCAAGGAGTGTTCTGTCCGTAGGTACACAACCGGGAGCCGCAAACCGCGGGCAGCTGCAATCAACCGGTTGATCGACTCCACCGCTTTCCTCGCGCTAACAAGATCTGCACCCAACGCGGAGGACTTCCCCCTCTCATGGGCGAAATCGTTCTGTACATCCACGACCAGCAACGTCACCGCCGACAGGCTGGGAAAGCGGTCTTCAGGTGCTGGCCCGACCATGGGGTTACTGCCGTCCACGAATTCCCTCCCCGACTGCCTCTATGGGCTACGCGTGATCTCGGAGGCAGCGTCCTACGGCAATTGGCGTCTATGACCCTCGCTCATGACTGGCCAACACCTCCCGGGTCTAGAGCATGCTCTGGATTCGGCCTCCATCGACCTGGACAACGGTCCCTGTCATGAACGAGGCGCGTTCTGAGGCCAGGAAGGCCACCACATCCCCAAACTCCTCCGGGCGGCCGATCCTTCTCATTGGGATGTCGCTGAGCCATTGCCGTTGGGCTTCCTCAGCCGTGACACCCTTCTCTTTCGCCATCCGATCGAAGAAATCGACTTCCGCCTCTGTGAGGAAGGGCCCCGGGCAGACGGTATGCACTAGCACGTTATCAGCGGCGAACTCGTTGGAGGTGATCTTGGACAGGCCTACAATCCCCATCCGGGCAGCGCTGGACAGCATCAGATGTCCCAGAGGTTGTTTCACTGAGGTCGAGCTGATATGGATGATTCTCCCCCAGCGCTGCTTGCGCATAATGGGTATCACGCGATAGCAGATCCTGACCACGGTAAGGAGCAGACTCTCGACCGCAACGTTCCACTGTTCAATCCCGAGGTCAAAGAACTTGCCGCTCGGGGGGGGACCAGAGTTCGTGACCAGCACGTCAATTCGGCCAAACGTGTCGATCGTCGTGCCGACGAGACGCTTCAGATCGTCGGCCAGAGTAAGGTCCAATTGCACAGCCAGCACCTCGCCTTGCGACACGCTCTTGATTTCCGCCTGAGCTGCAAGCAATGGCCCTTTTCGTCGGGCGCAGATGACAACATTCGCTCCTTCGCGGGCAAGAGCCATCGCCGAGGCCTTGCCTAGTCCCTGGCTAGACGCTAGCACGATGGCGGCGCGTCCAGTTAGACCCAGATCCATAGCGATGATCTCCTTTCTGACCCAGTAGCCGGAGCGCTGCCGCCCCCTCTCAAGACATGATCATTCAATTCGCCAGTCGCGATCCGAGTCGCCCGCAACGGACTGGAAAGCCAGAGACGGTTCACCAGCAATGTGCCGTTGTAGCACAACGCTGCCCAGCCAGTGTGTGTCATCCGACGACGGGAAGTCTGAACGGAAGTGCGCTCCCCGACTCTCACTTCGGAACAACGCCGCACGCGCAATCAACTCCCCAACCAGGGCCATGTTCTGAGTCTCGATCCTCCGACCGAGATGCATCCCAACTGCCACCTTCTCTGCGGAAACTCGCTCTCGGAGCTCCCGAAGTTGCGATATCCCTTCGGTCAGTTTTTCAGCGTTCCTTACGATGCTTGCGTTCAACGCCATGCATTCCCGAATGCTAGACCTGAACCTGCTGACTCCTAATCCGTGTTCCGCGTCACGCATGATCTTCTTGACGCGACCTTCCCAGTGACTCAGACATTCGCGATCGAGTTCTGGATGACCGCGCTCCTCGGCCTCCAGGGAGGCCATCCCACCCGCCCGACGCCCAAAGACCTGGCCCTCCGGAAGCGCGTTCGAGTCGAGCCGGTTGCCCCCATGGATTCCGCCGGCGACTTCGCCAGCCGCGTAAAGATGCCTCAGGGATGTCCGGCCCCATTCGTCGACTCGGACACCCCCCATGTGGAAATGAGTCTCCGGGCTCACGATCAGCCGCTCGTTCTCGAGACCTCGACGCCGCTTCTCCACGAGTCTCGCCACTCTGGGATTCAGCCTCGCGAACTCCTCTGCGGCGATGGCGGATAGATCGAGAATCACACCACCATCGACATCTCTCCCTTCGACAATCTCGGTGAAGATCCCGCGAGCGGCGATGTCTCGCGTCGTGGCTTCCTTGCGGGCTGGATCCAGATGCTCCATGAAGCGTTCCCCCTGGGCATTGCGCAGAATGACACCCCTCGCAAATGAAGAAGGCTGAATCGGCACACGCCCTCGCCCAAGGCTGATCAGGCGCCACGGGTAGAATTGGACAAACTCAAGGTCGATGAGGGCTGCCCCCGCCCGGTAGGCCATCGCCAAGCCGTCCCCCGTCACATCCGCCGGATTGGACGTAACGGAGTAGAGCTGGCCCACCCCACCCGTAGTCAGGATGGTGGACCTCGACCGGATGCCAGTGACTTTCAGATCCTTCAGATCGATGGCAACTATGCCGCTGATCCCGTCCTTGTCTTTCATGAGATCCAGTGCCATAAGATGGTCCAGGAATCGAACCTGCGACGCTGCGCGTTTGAGAGGCAGGGTCATCCCCAGGCCTCGGTGTCCCACACAGACCGCCACGCGGTCCCTGGAGTGGTCCCCACTCGGATACTGCCGGTATCTACCCGAGCCCATTTCCTTCTCGAACTTAACCTCCCATGCCACCAGCTCCCAGAAGCGGTCGATAGCTTCCTCGCACAAGAGGCGCGCCAGCCCGTGGTTGTTGATGCCGGCCCCTCCCTTTATCGTGTCCCGATAGTGCAAGTCTGGGCTGTCTGAGGAATCCGCATGGCCTAGCGCGACGCTGAACCCGGCTGATGTGATCGCTGAACATCCTGAGCGCCCGCAAATTCCCTTGCTTGCCACAAGGACGCTGCGCCCTGCGGCCTGAGCCTCGATCGCTGCCCGTAGGGCGGCCAAGCCGGACCCCACGATCAACACATCGGCCTCCAACACGCTGCCCTCTGTAGTCTCGATCATGTCCTTGTTCTGTCGCCGTCAAAGCGTCCCAGTAGTCCGCCGGGCAAGACCCGGGGCTTGTTCGAAGAACAACGCGCACCGCAGAAGGACCGAGATCTCCACAACCACCTACTCAGCCATGCGAGCCAGGGGCCAATCGTGTGATTGCCCTCAATGGCTCACGCCGCTGATCGCGCGGTCCGGACAGAATGCCAGGACACTGACAAGACGGAGCTCGTCCGAATACATGAAGCCGAGCATGTCACCGGGCAACCGTTCGCACCCCCCTCCCGATGCTTAGTTGACAGATCGGTCTTCAGCAAGATCGTATTCGGATTCCCTTAGAGCGGCCAAAGTCCTATCTCGGGCCGCGCTCAGATGAGCAACGATCCTGGCTCTCGCCAGATCCGGGTCCCTTGCTTTCAAGGCCTCCAGAATGGAACGGTGCTCTTCGATGATCGCTTCGACCTCCCGTGAGGACCGGGCTTCAACAAGACTCCGGATGCGCATTGACTGAGCGGTGACGAGGGTGAACAGTCTCTGGAAGACTGCATTCCCAATCGGCCTCGTCAGCTTCTGATGAAGAAGGATGTCACTTTCCAGGTGGGCTTCGTAGGAGCCTCTCGCGGCCTCGTTCTTGGCGTGGTCAAGCATGTCTCCCATCTCTGAGAGCTCGGTGTCCGTGAGAGAAAGCGCAGCCTTGACCGCGGCCCAACCCTCCAGGACCGCTCGCATCTCGTAGACATCTCGGACATCCTCCGGGCTAATGTCAGTAACCCGAGGCGTGCGGTTGCGCTCGCTTGTGACCAAGCCGTCGAGTTCCAGCATTCCGAGCGCTTCACGCACAGGTGTATGACTGACACCCATTTCCACCGCAATCTGGTCGATGATCAGATTCTGCCCAGGCGCAAGCTTGTTTGCGAGGATGAGCCCTCTCAGGTGCTCATACACCCGCGCCCGCAAGGAGCCGCTGGGCAACTTCCCGATGGTCCTCAAGCTAATGTCATTCTCGCTCATCGCGGCCTCACTTGCTCACACACCGGTTTCGCTCCCGACTTCGGGCGGCCAGGACTTGCCTGGCTTCACAGCGGTGCAACGTCCCGGTCCTGCACGACCCCAGCTGGCTCTCGTCAAGGCGATCCTATACTCTATAGGAT
>Ga0209642_10002697_pt1 | contig 11592 bp, 10 predicted proteins | sample RifCSP19_2_FD_184025 | JGI IMG/M metagenome (GOLD analysis project Ga0209642, IMG submission 184025) | Soil microbial communities from Rifle, Colorado - Rifle CSP2_sed 19_2 (SPAdes) (version 2) | ecosystem: Environmental > Terrestrial > Deep subsurface > Rock core/Sediment | place: Rifle... | reverse complement strand
GCAAACCAGAAGGCCTGGTTGTCGTCCCCGCCGGAGATGAGGCCGCTTTCTTGGCGCCATTGCCCCTGCGCTACCTCATGGGGGTCGGCCCGAAGACCCGCGAGAGGCTTGAGAAGGAGGGCATCCGTCGTATCGGGGATCTGGCGGCCATGGCTCCCTCGAGACTCGAAGCGATCCTCGGCCCGCACGGGCCTGACCTCGTCCCCAGCGCCATAGGGATCGATGATCGACCCGTGGTAGAAAGCCGGCGCCGAGTATCGCTCTCCTCCGAGCGGACCTTTGTGCGGGATGTCTCCTCAGCAGCACGACTGAGGAGAGAGCTGATCAGCCTGAGCGAAGAGGTCGGTGGACGCCTGCGCGCCGAGGCCCTGGCAGGAAAAACCGTGCGTGTGAAGGTCCGCTGGCCAGACTTCCGGACGCTCACACGTCAGGTGCAGCTAGGGCAGCCCACGGATCAGGACCGAGAGATCTTCGAGGCGGCGTGGGGGCTTTTCGTCCACCTGTGGCGTGCGGGCCAAGCGGTGCGTCTGCTCGGCGTCGCAGCCTCGGACCTTGTCCCGCCTTGGCGGCAACTCGGCCTCTTCGACCATGCTTGGGAGCAGGATGCCCGTCTTCTCCAAGCGATCGACGCGATTCGGACGAAGTACGGGCAGAGGGCGCTCACACGGGCGGCGGCGCTGATGCAGACCGGCGTCAGGCGGGATGAGGATTCAACGTAGATGCCGATCCACGGCGAAACCGATCTTTGGGATGGAGTGCGTGGGCTACTCCGCGCAGCGCACCCGAAAGGGCGTGCGAGGGGGGATCGATGTGGACTGGAGGGCATGACATGATTGCCCCCGAGTTCAAAGATTCAGCCACTGATTCCACGGATCAACGTAGATCCTTGAGCGAACTCTGGCATGAGCCTGACATTCACCCGAACCTTCACAGGGGTCGGCCGATTCCGCGTAAATCCGTGAAATCCGCGGCTAGAAACCCAGAAGAACAGATTCGAGATGAGTCATGTTTCCCCACCAAGAGAGAGAACGATAGGATTTCCTGGCAACCTACTCGGTCACGGAGGGCGAGGGAATGACGCTTTACGGGAAAGGCTACTTCATCTGGCAAATCCCGCGTGCAGAAGGGGGCGACGCCGCAGCGATTACCGCCGTCGCGCAGGAGGCGCGCCTCTCGCATGTGCTGCTCAAGATCGCCGACGGCCCCACCTGGGCCTACAACTACGATCATGAGCGGCAAGTCGACCTTATCCCACCCGTGCGCGACGCCTTGCGAGCCGGCGGGATCCAAGTGTGGGCTTGGCACTATGTGCGAGGGGACGACCCCGTGAGTGAGGCGCGCCTGGCGGTCCGACGGACCAAGGAACTGGAGCTCGACGGCTATGTGATCGATGCCGAGGCCGAGTATAAAAAGCCCGGACGAAAGATAGCCGCTCAGCGTTTCATGCAGGAGCTTCGCTCAGGGCTGCCTTCGCTTCCGGTAGCTCTCAGCAGCTACCGTTTCCCCCGCAGCCATCCCGATCTGCCTTACGAGATCTTCATGGAGCAGTCCGACTACGCCATGCCGCAAGTCTATTTCGAGCAGGCGCACAATCCCGAACAGCAGTTGGAACGAACCGTCGAGCAGTATATGGGGCTCACGAATGCTCGCCCGGTGATCCCCACCGCGCCAACCTATGGACGGGGCGATTGGAAGCCGACGGTGGAGGAGGTCACGCGCTTCTTCGCCAAGGCAAAGGAGCTGGGATTGACCGCCGCCAATGCTTGGAGCTGGGACTTCGCCCGGCGACCCGAGCACCAGGAACTGTGGGAGGCTGTGGCGCAGTTCGACTGGCCGGCCGAAGCGCCGATCGCTGACCTGCCGGAGCGGCTCGTCGGGCGGATGAACCAAGGCGATCCGGCTCACGTTGCGGCGCTGTACCACGACAACGCGGCCCACGTCACCGGGGCAAGGACGATCCTGGGCAGGGAGCCGATCCAAGAGTGGTATCAGACGATGTTCGGCCAGCTTCTTCCGGGAGGGCAGTTCGAGGTAACGGGAAAGAGCGGCGTTGGACATTCGCGGCATTTCACCTGGAAGGCGACGAGCGGCGCCGGCGTGGTCATCGATGGCAACGACACCCTGGGCATCCGGGATGGGCTGATCCAGTACCACTACACGTTCTTCACGGTGACCTAGGGTCGGGGTACGCTCGGTGAGATCTGGGGCATTGCTAGTCAACCGCTAGAGCCAGCGGCGCGAGCCGATGATAGACGCCGACAGGTAAGTTCTGTCACTTGGCCCAGCATCATCCTTGGGAGTCAGCCGCTAGTCGAAGAGAGACCGATCCAACGTCGTCTCTGGATCGGAGAAGAAGATCAGCTCCAGCCCACCGAATCCGAACTGGATCAGGTCCCCGTCCCTGAGGATGCTTCGCTCCCCTGGCCGGGCCTCCGCGCCGTTGATGAAGGTGCCATTCGTGGTCGGTCGAGCGATCAAGACATGGTTGCCATCGACGAGATGGATCTCCGCGTGGCGTCGAGAAGACACGAACTCGGGATCGATTTCCGTCAGGTCGATCGCGGGGCGGAAGCCAGGGCTTGCCCGCCCGATCGTGATCGGCGGCTGCCCAAGGAGGAAGATGAGGCCGCCGCGATTGACGAGAGACGGGCCGCCAAGGGTGATTCCGGCAGGGCGACGTGGCGTGAGGGTGCCGCGCCGGTCGCCGGGCGAGGCGATCGGGGCGAGGACAGGCGAGAATCCGCTGGTTGGATCGCCCTGGGGAGCAGTCGGCAGGCTGGCGTCTCGACTCGCGACCTCTGCGGTCGGCTCGAGAGGCTGATCGACGAGCTGAATCCACAATACATCGGAGTTCTCAACCCCGGCCTGGGCCAAGGTCTCCCCCTCCTGCAGCGCACGGCCGCTCTCTGTGCGAAGCGCGTAGCGCAGCGCCTGCTCCCCTTCTTGGGCCGGCCAACTGATCACTTTCAGCAGGTCAGGCATCACCTGGCCGATGGGTCGATCCGAAGGCATTTCAAGGTCGACTTCCTCTCGGCTGTGCTCGCTGCGCAGGGTGATGAACCGTCGGCGGCCGGCGTCCCTAGGAAGGATTGACGGTTCGGTCGGGTGGGTCATGGCAGCGACCTAAGGCAGCAGCCCTTGTAACTCGGCCGCGATGCGCTCAGCATCCGCCGGGTGGATTTCGACAGACTCCCTCTCTCCCGTGCGGCTCGGCTTCAGCATCAAGGCCCCCTCCGGGCCGGATAGAACACAGAAGCCGCGCGCCGTAGGGGTCGACACCGCTGTGTTCGAGCTCACCAACGCCAGCGAAGCGCTGAATACCACAGTCCGGAACGCCCGTGCGACGACCGTCGCCGTCTCATCCGACAGCCCCTCGTGGGTAAGGGCCTCTTCGGCCTCGCGCGATTCCCCTTGCAGGGTAATGGATCGGACCCGTGAGAGAGTCTCAGCAGGAAGGCGCAAGGCGTCCACGAGAGGGGGGGCATCCGCCGGGATCCTGAGGATTCCTTGAAGGTCCTCGATCAGCGCCGCTCTTCCGTCGACGCGACGCAGGTGAACGGAGCTTCGCCCCCTGCGTGTCTGTTCAACGATCCGATGATCTCGGAAGAAGAAGACCCGCGCGGAGGAAACACGATCCCGGTCGTACGTTTCGAGGAACAGCGTGTGGCTGGGGGCATGGCACACTTCCACGAGCGCGCGCAGCTCGGCCGCAGCGGATGCCTGACTTGAGCCGTCCCCCGCTCCCAGGATGAGCTGCGGCCCGTGCGGCTCGTCCCCTTCGAAGGCCTGGGGCGGTGCGCCTGGATTGTGCAGGCCATAGGCGACCGTGTTGCCCAGGCTCGAGAGGAGGAGGAGCCACTCGGTGATCGGCAGTTCGAGCGTCGAACCGGATGTCACGTCATTGTCCATTGCACGATCAGCCAGTGCGATGGCCTCATGGACGAGTCATGTCACGCTCAGGGCGCAACTCGGGTGGGACATCGACGACATACAGGGTATTGTAGGAAGTCGTGGTCGGATGGAAGAGACCGTATGTGAAGGAGATGCTCGTCCCGTCCGGGGACCATGAGGGGTGATGGATTTGGTAGGTGTCGAGCGTTGGCTCCAGGAGCCGCACCGGGTCCGAACCGTCCGCAGTTGCTATGACCAGGGAAGTTGGAGCGAAGTAAGAAGGGTCTTTCACGGTGTAACCGATCTTGGTCCCGTCCCACGACCAGGCCGGCTCACACTCCTCAACATCGGGGGAAGCAATGAGCTTCTGCGGCTTGAGCTCTGAGTCGACCTGCCAGTGCCAGATATCGGTGCACGAGTTAAGGCTGGTTGATACGAGGGCAACTCGACCATCCCTTGAGAATGCGAATGGCGCGGCTACTAGGTGGCCCTCGCCCCCAGGCTCGGAATCGGGAAACTGCCAGTTGGTGAGCCAGGGAAGCAACATGGTGACCATCAGATCGCCGGATGCGCTGTTGATCCTGACGAGAGCATTTGCAGACTCAGAACTCGTCTCCGGAAGGATGACGGAAGATGCCGCCATCGCCATGATGGATCCGTCGCCGAGCCACACTGGAACTCCGCAGCTCGGGCAGTTCAGCTCGCGGAGGGCGCCGGTGTCTATGGAGTATAGTACGAGATGCTCCTCGCCCTCGAAGATGCCAACCGGTGTGCCTTCAGCATTGATGAGTTCGTCAAGGTCAAACACAAGCTCCTTGCCATCGGGTGACCAGGAGGCAGGGAAGACGGCGGCAGAAGGTGCGAATGGGCCGAGGTCAAGTTCACGAACCTCCCCGGTTGCGATTTCGATCAATACGATCTCCCAGTCCTCGTCAAACGCCCCCACGACGGATTGAGCGTTCCGATTTCGGTTGACGGCAATCAACGTTCCATCGGGCGACCAAACCGGCGACTGATACAAGTAGGGATCATTCGTGAGACGGCGGACGCCGGGCAGGTCGAGGGCAGGCGCCTGCGGGAGCGGCGCGAAGACGCAGCCGATCTGCAAGTCGCGCGGCAAGCCGGGATCGCAGCGCAGAAACCGACGATAAACGAAGTAGGTGCACATCAGCATGAAGATCGAGGCGGCGATCAAAACTACCGCGCAGCCACTCTTCTTTGTGGAAGGAAGATGCGACGCTGAGTTGTCTATTTGCGCATCAACTCCTCTGGCACGTCGGCGACGAAGATGGCGTTCTCAGGGTTTCCATAGACAAATGCGATCTTGGTCCCGTCTGGAGACCATGCCGGGAATGACGTGAGGCCGAGCGTAGATTCCTCGGAGAAGAGGGGTTGCGCATTCGATCCGTCGGCGTTGGCGATGATCACCATGGCCGGCAGCTCATCGGGGGACAGGTTGCCGATATAGGCGATCTTCGTGCCGTCGGGGGACCAGGCGGGAAAGCACGCATTCGACAAGAAGGGTCTGAAGCCATCTCCGGAGCCCAGCAGGTAGGATTCAACATCGCGGCAGTTGCCTGGAAACACGCTCTCTGAACGGAGCAGTGTCCGCTCGTCGGGCGAGAGTGCATACGAAGCAAACGCTAGGTACTCGTCCTCGTCAAGGGCAAGCTCCTCTGCGAAGGTACCGTCCTCGAGGTCGTACCAGCCAATAAAGTACTCACCTTCCTTCACGAGGTGGATAATGAGCAAGCTGTCCCTCGCCTTATTCCATGCGATCACAGGCTCCACGGGTATGCGAGTCTCCCTGGCCAATCCAGATGCCGGCTCGTAGAGCCAGTACTCTGATACAGGGGCCCTAATCGCCGAGTCCGTTGAGTCCCTGATGAGGAGCCACGCCAACAGCTCTCGACCGTCTGGTGACCATCGCTCTGGGTGGGCGGTGAAGAGCAGGGGGGTGTCTACTGGAAAACCGATGTCCCGAGTCGTTCCGGTTGTCGACTCGATCAAGACCGCGTCGCCGTGGATTAGTTCGCAGGCTGGCTTACCGTCGTATAGATCACATCGGGTGGCCGCGATCCACTGACCGTCAGGAGACCATATCGGATCTCGATAGTATGCGGAATCAAACGTGAGTTGGCGTACTCCGGGTTCAGGAAAGGGCTCAGGAGTACTCGGCCTGGCTCCGGAAGTGCACGCTAACGTTAGGAGCAGAATCAACGCAGGCACTCGTGCGGTTGACGCACCATGGCGCCGGGGCATTTCAGACATCCGTGGCAGAGCCTTTCCCGCTGTCATTCCTGTTGTGGAAGTCCAAGTGGGCCCACTGGATCGGGCATGTTGCCCGTTGCCATCAATGCTGCAACTGCAGGATCGATGTTCCCTGCCGGTGCTGCCAGCAGCCCGGAGTAAGCGTTGGGATTCGGTGTGCCCGTGGCCGCGATTTCGCTAATCTGCCGGATGGCATCCTCGGAGAAGCCTTGCTCCATTAGCCAATACTGCCATCCGCCAGAAGGTATACGAGCCCCAAATGCGACCTCTCGCACCATTTCCCCCAAGTACATCCCATGCAAGCCATGTTCTTGGAGAACATAACCGCATGCGTCGGCCGCACTCCCGGTGTAGTTGGCGAGGTGATTAGCCAAGACCTGCATCAAGTCGGTCGTGATCTTGATCTGAGGGTCATTCTGAGGGAGCGACTGCAATCTTGCCTCAAGGAGGTCGTAGTAGATGGCTTTGTCAACGATGTTCGATTGGACCTCCATATAAAGCGTGAAATCGCCAACGATTGCACTTGTATCGGAGAGGAATAATCCGCTTGCGCTCACCTCACCATATGGACCCCACGGCCATGAACCTGCACCGGGCCCCCCATCCGGGAACGCAGACAGGTCCCGTTGAAGAACATGTGCTAGCTCATGGGCGATCCAGGCAACAACGTCTTCCTGTTCTTGGTTGGAAAGGATTGAGAGACTCTCCGGTATCCAGATCCAACCCTTGAGCGGCGTGACACCGGCATGTCCCCCACCTGTGAGGACATCGGAGAACGATACAGTGACACCTCCGCGCGCATAAATCAGCCTAGCCAGATCGGCACCTACAACCGAGATTGGATCACCGTTTGCATCAACGGCCGAGAGCAGCTCTATCGCACGTGTGATGGGTCCGTCCGCAGGGAACCCCGGCCGCTGACGCTTCGGGGTCAGCAGATCGCGCACGACTTCTTTGTCATCCGAGAATGCCCACCAACCCCTCGCCGCGTAGTAAGCCGCGATCAGGCGAGCCATATCGGCATTGCCAATCCATGTTTCCTCCGCACTTTGCAGGAACTCGCGGATTGGCATTCCGATGGAGGCATCGAGTCCTGCCCAGAGCTCGGCGAGGGACACCGCTGTTGGCTCCCACCAGGGCCTTCGCCGCAGGTCGTCGGGATCGGGTGGCCAGAAGGAGCCGCCCAGGCGCATGATCCGATCCACGTCATCATGGGGGAAGTTCACCAGTGCGGCAAAAGGCAGGAGATGCTTCGTCTGCTGGAGCCAGTCCAGGAGCGCGGTGTGGATACGGGCCATCCCTTCCTGCGTCTCGAGGTCGGCGGCCTCGAAGGCCTCCGCCTTCTCGGCGAGGTAAGCGGCCAAGGCGTGGCAGCTCTCGGCGTCGCGGGTGAAGCGGGCGCGACCCTCCTCGCCGATGGCGCGCACCTCCGGCCCAAACTGGCCTTCGTAGCTGGGGGCGTCGTCCGTCGCCGCCTGCCATTCCTTGGCGAGACGGCGGTAGGAGCCCGCCATGCCGCGGAACTCGCCGGAATAGCGGCGCAACGTGTCCGGATCGACGCGAATGAAGCGACTCATGGAGCATTCACCCGCCGGCTTGACCCATTATAGGTGGGATCGAGGGTGAAGTCAAAGTTCGTGCCTTGGTCAGGTCAAGTTGCGGAGTCACTCTCGAGTTGGAACGTGGAGCGGCGCGTCAAGACCCACAGCTCAATCTGCGTCATCGTGGAGAACGTCGGCCTTTCCTAACGCCTCAGTTCCTCGGGCACCTCGGCGATGTAGATCGCGTTGGTGTTCTGGGCTCCGCCATACGTGAAGGCGATCTTTTTCCCGTCGGGCGACCAAGACGGAAAGGACATCGGGAATGGCAAAGCCCCTGAGAACAAGTGTTGGGGATTGGAACCATCAGCGTCCGCGATGACAAGCCACTGGCCCGAACTCGGATAGTCGGTCTGGATGTAGGCAAGATGGGTTCCGTCCGGTGACCACCCCGGTTGGCACGCACGCTGGATGAAAGGTGAGAAGTCCTGGTCTACGCCCAGCAAGAGGATCTCAAGCGTACAGTCTGTCGTTGTCCTTCCCGCTACACGGAGAAGAGCCTTGCCATCGGGTGAGAGCGCGTAGGGCCCATAGGCTTCACCCGGCCCGTAGATGATCTCAGGGACGAACTCACCAGTCATGGGATCGAACCAGCCGAGGCCGGCACGCTGCCCGTCAACGCCGCTGACCATGAGGATGCGCGTTTGATCCTCGTTCCATGCAATCGGTGTTCCTCCGAGCTGAGAATCCTCGAACGAGCCATCCCTAAGGTTGTAGGCGATCAGCCAAGGACGGCCCTCATGGCCCTGGGTTGACGTTTTCCATGCGATGGAAAGCATGATGGATTCACTGTCGGGAGTCCAGAGGGTCGGCGTCATCCACTCCATGTCAGGGAGGGCCGCGCGGGCGTCGATGTACTCGATCCTGCCGCTCATCGGATCCAGCAGGGTCAATTCATTCTCGCTCAATAGACACGCGGCTTCATAGTTCTGGACCCGACATCGTTTTGCCGCGATCCAATTGCCGTCGGGCGACCACATGACATCCGTGTAGTGTGCGTAGTCGAAAGTCATTTGAAGGACGCCAGGGGCGGGAAAGGGCCCCGGCGTAGGGAGGGCCGGCGAGGAAACACATGCAAGAATGGAGGCGACAAGCAAACCCAGTGGGACGCCGATCGGGATACTCCCCAAGCGCGTCGTGCTGTTGCCAAGAGCGGACTTTGCGTTCATGGCGTTATTCCGCAGCCAGAGGCGCAAAGAGTGTTGAGAGAGCTTCAGCCGAGCGCTCGACGTTGCTGTGATTGGCCGCATGGCCTCACGGGATTCAGCAGTTTCTCATGGGATCAGACCGCCGACCGCGCTTGATACGCCGCCTCGGTCCGCCAAAGCGATCTCAACGTGCCGTGTGCGAGAAGATGGCTTGACGATCCAGAATCCCTCTTCTGCGAGTATGACAGACAGACCCGTGGCCGCGAACCCTGCATCGCCTGAAATGCGACTGACAAGCACGAAGGCCGCCTCGCCTCGGGGCTTTTCCAGGGCCCGGGCCAGCTGAGCCGCGGCCACCGGGTCCATCCCGCCCGATGTGAGCGCCTCTTCTGCATGCGCCATCCGACCCTCCCGGGCAAGCGCCCGTGCAGTCGCGAAGATCTCTTCGGAGAGGCGGTGTATCAGAGCGGTTCGACCAGGCTCAGGTTCCTCATCGGGTAGCCAGTCGAAGAGAACCGCCATCAGCGCTTGCTTGTGTGAGTGCGGCCGGAGCCAGACACGACTCCCCTCCAAGAAAACCTGCTCGACGATCCGGCCCTCGCGGAAGTAGACGGCGCTTCGAGACTCGTGGCCGCGAACGGTCCTAGACTGAGCGAGTACGATATGCTGGGGGTGATGGCAGACGCTGACTATATCCTCTACGTAGGAGGGGTCGTTTAGTTGGGAAGACCGGATTCTCCAATACAAACCGAACAACTGCACGACGCTCGCCGCCATGCCGTGTGTGGAAGAACCGGATGGTGACTGCCGCATCGAGCCGAATGCAATCGTTGGCCCATAGGCCGACAGGAGCAACCGCCACTCCTGATCCGTCAAGATGAAGCCAAGATCATTGGCGTCATCCATCATGCGGGCGTCTGAGCTGAGGCTCGGGAGGTCATCCCACGAAGGACCAGAGTTCGCAAGAGTTTGGTCAAGGAGCGCGGACGACACCCAAGGTCTTCCCCGTCTTGGAGTCAATAGTTATGAGGAGCAGCGATGGAGGAAGCTCAGTATTGTCCCAAATCGTCACGTGCCAGACCAGGCCGGGATAGAGGCGGTCGGGTCCAAGGCTGACAAACATGTCGAAGCTTCCCTCCTTCCGCCGCAAGATGAACTTCCTACCTCCGCGGTCCAATGCGATGGCAACGGCCTCGACGCTATCCAGGCTCCAATCCTGCCTCTCAATGAGGTCGGTCCTAGAGCAGCCGCCCTCCGGGCAAGGGCGCTCTTGATGCTGCGCGTCCTCCTGGCCCTCGGTGAACTCCATGGAAAGTATGCGGGGTGGGTCATCCCTCGAGTAGGCCCAGATCTCGGCCTCCCAAGGGCGTGGATCCTCAGACAGGCGGAATGTAATCGTGAACTCCTCCATCCTCCAATCGGTCTCCCAGCCTTCGATCTGCGCACTTGCCTTCTTGAGTAGCTCGATGGCGGAAGGGCCGCGCAGCGAGCCGTCGGAGGTGCTGACGAGCACGGGGTTGTGCTCGTTGATGGTCGTGTCGAGGATCTCGCCGGTTCTCGCATCGATCAATAGTTCAATCGTGCCCTTAAGCAGGTCTCCAAATCCAGCCCGCCACGCCAGATCGCGGCCTCGAGGAGTGTCGAAGTACTGCAATTGCAGAAATCCGTAGTTGGTGCTCGGGAGGCGGGCGAGGAATTGGCGGGTCGTGTCGGACATGGCGATCTGGTAGGCCTCCTTGCTGTCCAGCAACGTCAGGAAGACGTCATTCGGGATGGTCGGGAGCGCTGCAATCCGGGATTCGCTGAACTGGTAACTCTTGGTCTCGACGACAGGCTCCCTGCCTAGGGGCGTGACCCGTACGACAAGTTCAGTGGTGCTGTCCGATCGGGATACAAAACCGTAAGAAATGAAGGGTTCGCCACTCATATGAACGGAGAAGTCAGTTAGGATTGCGTCCGCGTGCCAGTTCGAGGCCTCAGAGAGGGCGACGCTGAAGTTGTCCCTGGTGGATGGCACGCCCTCGCCGCCGAGTCCCCAGGGCACGTCGGGCCCTTCGTCGCGGTCCAGGAGCTGGGCGACGATGACTGCGGCAAGCAGAAGCCCTCCGAGGCCCAGTCGGAACCATGACCAGTGGGCGTCCTTCGTTCGTTGAACAGGATACTCCGCCATGCAAAATGCCCTCGTTGCCTAATCGGGCGAGGCGGGGGGGAAAAGAGGCGGCCTGTGGAACAGCTCGAGCATCTCCTCCGAACCAAAGATGTTCGCGAAGTCCTCGAACGCTGGTCCGAGGCTCTTCTCGGCTTTCTTGAGCGCGTCGTCATACACGGTTGGGAATCTGGTTTTCAGCATTTCGAGATAGGCCAGGTCGTAATTCGGCTGGTGTAAGGGATCTAGTTTGAGCATGCCGAGGAACACCCTGTTCTCCGGTTCCATCCAACTCGACACAACTGCGACCGCGGGCATACCACCTTCCTCAAAGTCGGCCGCCTTCATCGGGTTGTTGAGCGGCGGCCGTATGCCATCGCCCACAACTTCCTCCAGGCTTGTTCCATAGGTCTCTCTAAGAGCACCTAACAGAATGAGATTACAGGAATCGCCAACAGATCAACGCACAGCCCAAAGCCATGAACGCTTCATGCAACTCTGGTCGGCGTTCATAGCGGATGCGTAGGCGACGAAACTG
>Ga0209642_10002696_pt1 | contig 11593 bp, 11 predicted proteins | sample RifCSP19_2_FD_184025 | JGI IMG/M metagenome (GOLD analysis project Ga0209642, IMG submission 184025) | Soil microbial communities from Rifle, Colorado - Rifle CSP2_sed 19_2 (SPAdes) (version 2) | ecosystem: Environmental > Terrestrial > Deep subsurface > Rock core/Sediment | place: Rifle... | reverse complement strand
TAGTTGCAGCGGAGGATGGTAAAATCGTTGGATGGGCATCTTTAAGCAAATGGTCTGACAGGTGTGCCTATTCTGACACTGCTGAGATTTCACTTTACATTGATGAGAAAGAAAGGGGAAAAGGGATCGGCAGAAAGCTTTTAGAAACAATTGTCCTAGAGGGTGAAAAAACAGGTCTTCATTCCATAATTGCCAGAATAGCTGAAGGGAATGAGATGAGTATTCATCTTCACAAATCGGTGGGGTTTGAACACATTGGAATTATGAAAGAGGTCGGCAGAAAATTCGGCAGGCTTTTAGATATATATCTTATGCAAAAAATCTATAAGAGCCCCCACGACTTCGTTGGAGGTAAGTAAGCAACTATGCCTCCGACTGACTTTCATTATAAGATGTTTTTTCTCTTCACATTCGTTATTCTTGAAGGATTTTGGACAACGTTTTTTGCTTGACATTAAAATGAATTATTTCTATATATCTTATAATCGAGATTAAACTTTCTAAAAAATGAAGATATTCATCACCGGAGCAACAGGGTTTATCGGGACTCATCTGGTCAGAAGATTGGCACAGACAGAGCATAAGCTTTACTGTCTGGTCAGGAAAACCAGCAATATTCATTACTTGAAAGAACTGGGAGTCACCCTCATCACCGGGGATGTCACTGACAGAGATTCTTTACTGCAAGGGATGAAGAGTTGCGATTGGGTGGTGAATTTAGCGAATATTTATTCCTTCTGGGAGCCGGATAATCGAGTTTTCAGACGGGTCAATGTAGAAGGTACCCGGAATGTGCTGGAGTCTGCTCTGGAAACAGGGGTTTCTAAGGTGTTACACATCAGCACTGCAGGAATTTACGGCAAGCCAGCAGATTCTCCTTTTACCGAGGAAAGCCCGGTAGGCCCGGTTCGTTTTAGTCAGTATTTCCAGACCAAGTATGAGGGGGACCTTATAGCCTGGGAGTTTTTCGAGAAAAAAAGACTTCCCCTGCTTATGGTTTATCCAGGAGCTGTTCTTGGTCCCGGCGATCCAAAAGCCACGGGCAAGTATATTTTGGATCTGATAAATCGTCGCTTGCCAGCCAGAGTGTTTGAGGATTCCGTTCTGACCTGGGTCCACGTGAAGGATGTGGCTGAAGCGATTGTCAAAGCATTAGAAAAAGAAAATAACCTTGGAGAGAAATATCTGGTGGGGAAATACCGGCTATCGATGCGAGAGATCAATGAGATGATCAGGGAAATCTCCGGGGTCCCCTTACCGAAGTTCCGCTTACCTGATCCTCTGGTTACGCTAAACGCTTTCATCCTGACCCAAGTTGCAAATATCATAAAAAAACCTCCTTTATGGGGAATGTCCCGGGATCAGATCAGGACGATGAAAGAGGGGTTCAGGTTCGATGGGAGTAAAGCAGAAAGAGAGTTGGGGATCACCTATACACCTATTCGCCAGGCACTAAAGGAGGCAATCGAATCTTATCAAGGATAGACTACTGACCCAGGGTTAAACGGCGGCTACGCAAGAATGCGGTCATATCAAACTTATGAAGCGCATGCTCCTTGAGACGGAATTCCTTTACAAAAAGGATTGACAAAATTTCCCAGAAAAACTAAATTGTTGTGGCAGGAACCCCCAGTTAGAAGAATTTTAAACAGCTCAAGGGCAGTACGTATCGTCATACCAGTTTCAGGAGGCAAAGTATGAAGATAGGTTTTATCGGTTTAGGGAAAATGGGGTCTAACATGGTTGAGCGTATGCTCCAGCACAACCATCAGGTGGTAGCCTATGATTTAAGCGAGGAAGCAAGAAAAGAAGTGAGTAATAAAGGGGCTGAAATTGCCACTTCCTTAGAAGAGCTGGTAAAAAAGCTGGAGGCTCCCCGTGCAGTCTGGGTTATGGTCCCAGCTGGAAAACCGACTGAGGACACAGTTAGCTTGCTCTCCTCACTTCTGCAAAAAGGAGACGTAATAATTGATGGAGGGAATTCATATTATAAAGATTCCATAAAAAGAGCGGAGCAATTAAAAGAAAAGGGTATCTTTTTTCTGGATGCAGGAACAAGCGGCGGGATCTGGGGTCTGAGAGTAGGATACTGCCTTATGGTCGGCGGAGAAAAGGATGCTTTCCTGAAACTGGAACCGATATTTAAAGCCCTTGCGTCCAAAGATGGTTATGCTCATCTGGGAAAAAACGGGGCTGGGCATTTTGTTAAGATGGTGCACAACGGAATAGAATATGCCCTACTTCAAGCCTATGGCGAAGGTTTTGAGATACTGCAGGCAAAAAAGGATTTTAATCTTGACCTTTCCAGAGTCTCCCACTTATGGAACCAGGGGAGCGTGATCCGCTCCTGGCTTTTAGAACTGGCTGAGGATGTCTTCAAGAAAAGTCCTCACTTAGAGGAGATAGAAGGGTATGTGATCGATTCCGGAGAAGGGCGATGGACAGTGTTCGAGGCGATCAATGAAGAGGTTCCAGCCCCGGTTATCAGCCTTTCACTTCTGGAACGGTTTCGCTCCCGTCAAAAAGAATCCTTCTCTGCTAAAGTCATTGCTGCTTTGAGAAACGAGTTTGGAGGGCACGAGGTGAAAAGGAAAAAGCCTGAGGAGAAAAGATAGATGACTACAAAAAAGATTAATCTGAATGAATTCAAAGAAAGAGCCAGACAGTTTCGCAAAGAGATCTTAGAGACCATTACCGAGGCAGGAAGTGGACACCCGGGCGGCTCTCTTTCGGGGGTCGAAATAATGATTTCACTTTATTATTATAAGATGAGGCATAAGCCGGAAAACCCTGGCTGGCCCTTGAGAGACAGGTTCATTATGTCCAAGGGGCATGCCAGTCCTTTGCTTTATGTGGTTCTTGCCAACTGCGGATATTTTCCGAAAGAGGAGCTTAAAACCTTTCGCAAATTAGGAAGCAGGCTGCAAGGTCATGTGCATGCCGGAGTGCCGGGAGTGGAGCTTTCCACTGGTTCTCTGGGTCAGGGTTTTTCAGTTGGCAACGGTATCGCTCTGGGAGCCAGGATAAGAGGGGTGAACTTCAGAGTGTACACTCTCTTAGGAGATGGTGAAATCCAGGAAGGTCAGGTATGGGAAGCAGCCATGACTGCGGGGCATCATAAGCTGGATAATGTATGTGCTATCTTAGACCGCAATGGGGTTCAGGAGAATGGACCAGTTGAAGAGATAAAAAGGGAAGAGCCATTGGCGGATAAATGGAGAAGTTTTGGCTGGCACGTTCTGGATGTCAATGGACATGACTTTGAGCAGTTGATAGATGCACTGGACCAGGCGGAAACGGTAAAAGGTAAGCCAGCTTTTATCATCGCCCGCACAATCAAAGGGAAAGGGGTCTCCTTTATGGAGGGGCAGGCAAAGTGGCACGGTAAAGCCCCTGATAAAGAGCAGCTTAGGGCAGCACTTTCAGAGTTGGGATTTTAGATCAAAGGGAGGAAGATATGGCAGAGATGAAAGCGACACGCGACGGGTTCGGAGAGGGGCTGGTAGAATTGGGGAGAAAAAACAGGAAAATTGTCGTCCTGTCAGGTGACCTGGAGGACTCAACGCGGGCTGAATATTTCAAAAAAGAATTCCCGGAAAGGTTTTTTAATCTGGGGATCTCAGAGCAGGATATCTTAGGCACATCCGTGGGTTTGAGCTTGGATGGGCTTATCCCTTTTGCCTGCTCTTTTGCTGTTTTTTTGACCAACCGGGCTTACGATGTTTTGAGGATTTCGATTTGCTACAATAAACGTAATGTTAAACTGATCGGCTCACACGCCGGTCTTACTGTGGGCGAGGATGGAGCCACTGCCCAGTGCTTAGAAGATTTTGCCATGACCAGGGTTTTGCCGAATTTAACGATTTTCTCCCCGGTTGATTTTATTGAAGCAAAAAAAGCCACCTACAAGATGGCAGAAATCTGTGGCCCGGTGTATATGCGACTGGCACGTGCACCTTTTCCGATAATCACTAAAGAATCTGACCCGTTTGAGCCTGGTAAGGCGAATCTGGTAAGAGAAGGAAAGGATGCTACCATAATCGCCACAGGTCTTATGGTCTCTGAATCTCTGAAAGCTGCAGAGCTCCTCAACAAGGAAGGAATCGATGCCCGTGTCCTGAACTTTCACACCATCAAGCCGATTGATAGAGAGGCTATAGTTGAGTCAGCCCAGGAGACCGGTGCCATTGTCACAGCAGAAGAGCATCAGATTAATGGAGGTCTGGGGAGCGCCGTTGCTGAGGTATTAACCAGGAATCATCCGGTTCCTCAGGAGATGGTGGCTGTGCTGGACACATTTGGAGAATCTGGTGATGTGGAGGGTCTGCTTAAGAAATATCACCTGAAAGATGTGGATATTGCGGAGGCTGTTAGGGAGGTGCTCAAGAGAAAGAGGGGCGAAAGATGATTTGGACAAAGATTCAGAAGTTATGGGAAAAGCAGAGATAGTCCCTTCTTTGCTCTCGGCGGATTTTTCCGCGTTGGGTGAGGAGATAAGGAAAGTCGAAAGGGCTGGATGCAAAAGGCTTCATCTGGACGTGATGGATGGGCATTTTGTTCCGAACATCAGCTTTGGGCCAGTGGTAATCAAAGCTGTTAGAAAAAGGACTAAACTTTATCTGCAGACTCACCTGATGATCGACCAGCCGGGGGAATATCTAAAAGAGTTCAAAAAAGCAGGAGCTGACTGCCTGATTATCCATCAGGAGTCGTGCTGCGATTTCAGGAAAACCCTAAGGAAGATAAAATCTCTGGGACTGGACGCAGGAGTTGCTTTGCGGCCGAAAACGCCTCTCGAAACCATTAAGGACATTCTTCAGCAGCTGGACATGATTCTGATTATGACAGTCGAGCCTGGTTTTGGAGGACAACCCTTTATTAAGGGGATGGAAAAGAAAGTAGCTAAAGCCAGGGCCTTCTTAGATGAAAGAAATTCAAAAGTCCTCATAGGAGTGGACGGTGGCATTAATCTCAAGACCGTTCCCCTGGTGGTTAAGTCCGGGGCAAATCTTCTGATAGCTGGAGAGGCTATTTTCAAAGGGGACCCAGAAAAAAATATCAAAGAACTTTATAAGAGGATAAAAGTCTAAGGAGTTTCACATGGGAAAAAACCCTCTGATCATCTTAGGCGCAGACCATGCTGGTTTCAAAATAAAGGAGTTCATAAAAAGAGAACTTCTGAAGAAGAATTACCCACTGCAGGATGTGGGAACCTTCAGCTTGAAAAGGGTCGATTATCCGGATTATGCTGAGAAGCTTGCCCTGGAGGTAAGGAAAAACAAACAAAGAAAGGGGATACTTGCGTGCGGAACAGGTATAGGCGCATCTATTGCCGCCAACAAGATAGCGGGTATACGAGCTGCACTGGTGAGTAACTCCAGGGATGCACGCTTGAGCATAGAGCATAACAATGCCAATGTCTTGGTCCTGGGTGGAAGGCCGTTTAATAAGGAAGAAACCAAAAGGATAATCCGGATATGGTTGAACTCCTCCTTCCAGGGTGGAAGGCACCAGAGGCGCCTGAAGAAAATCTCGAATCTGGAGAAGAAATACTTGGGTGCAGTGAAATAAATAAAAGGATTCAAGGGGGCGATGGTTCAAGGGTAAAAGCCGTGAGCGGTGTTCGTGACTCGTGACCGTAAAACAGGATTATAACCACTTTAGCAAAAGAGAAAATACAGATCCATTCTGCATGCAAATTCAAGGGAGTCCTTTATGGAGAAGAAAACCGGGGAATCCTCAGAAATAAAAAGCAGGTTCCTGGAGTCGTGTGACGAGAATGCACCGGAGTACAAAATTGGCTCGTTTTTGATGGTCATCTTCGGGGGCACAGGTGATTTGAGCCAGAGGAAGCTTTTGCCAGCACTATACCATCTATATCGAGATGAAAAGTTCAAAGACGGATTCTCCATTTTAAGCGTGGGGCTTTCCCGGTTCTCAGACGAAGCCTACAGGGGTTTTGTCGAGTCAGCCCTGAACAGGTTCTCCTCAGACAATTTCGACCAGAAAAATTGTTCGGATTTCGTCCGGCACCTTCATCACTTATCCGGGTCTGCAGAGAAGGATGAGACTTACCAGGAGTTGTGCAAACGTCTGGAAAAGCTCAGCCAGCCTGGCAGTCACAGGGAGGTAAACCTCATATTTTACCTGGCAGTTCCGCCGCGGCTTTTCCCGGTGATTGTAGAGAAGCTAAAGAAATTCGACCGGTGCAGGGAAATTCCTTCAAGTAAGATAATTGTCGAAAAGCCTTTTGGTCGTGACAGGGAATCAGCCGCAGAATTAAACCTCTTGATCTTAAAGGCGTTTGATGAAAAACAGATTTTCCGGATAGACCATTACCTGGCAAAAGATACTGTGCAGAATATCCTGTTTTTCCGTTTTGGCAACAGTATTTTCGAGCCTTTGTGGAACAGGCGATATATCGACCACGTACAGATAACAGTAGCAGAAAAGATCGGGATCGAGCACCGAGGTGCCTTTTACGAGCAGACCGGAGTGATCAGGGATATAATCCAGAACCACATGATGCAGCTTTTAGCCCTGGTGGCAATGGAGCCTCCAGCCGGATTCGAGGCGGACCTGATAAGGGATGAAAAGGTGAAAGTTCTCCGCTCGATTCGCCCTATGGATAATAGCTATATCAACAGTTTCACCGTGCGCGGTCAGTATGGTCGAGGTACTATCGAGGGACAAAAGGTGAAAGGTTACAGGGAAGAGGAGAAGGTCTCGCCTGTTTCTAATATTCCCACCTTCTTTGCCGGCAAGTTTTATATCGACAACTGGCGCTGGGCAGGGGTTCCTTTTTATGTGCGCACCGGCAAAAGGCTGAAGAGCCGCCTGACGGAAATATATATAGAGTTCAAACAGCCACCTCTCCGGCTCTTCGGAAGGGTCTGTGATGTGATCCAGCCGAATGCTCTGGTCTTGAGCATACAGCCCCAGGAGGAACTATGTCTAAGACTCACAGTGAAATATCCGGGAATAGGGAATGAGCCGCGGTCTGTGGATATGAAGTTTAACTATCAGGAAAGCTTTAAGGTGGAACAGCATTCTGCTTATGAGAGGCTGCTTGTAGACTGCATAAGGGGGGATTTAACTCTTTTCTCCCGCCAGGATGGGATTGACCTGAGCTGGTCTGTTCTTGATCCTCTGCTCCAAAGATGGGAAGCCAATCCTCCAAAAGATTTTCCCAATTATGCTGCTGGCACCTGGGGTCCTTCTGAATCTTTCCGGTTAATGGAAAAAGACGGGAAAAGGTGGAGATTTGCAGATGAAAAAACCTGAGAAAAGAGAGGTTTTAATCTTTCAGAAAATAGACGAGCTCTACGATTTTCTCATCAAGAAATGGAAAGAGATAAGCGAAAAAGCAATAGAGGAAAGAGGGATTTTTACAGTAGCACTTTCAGGGGGTGAAACCCCGGTGGAGTTCTATCAAAGATTATCCGATTCCAAAAACTCTTTTCCCTGGGGCAAAACCCATATTTTTTTAGCGGATGAAAGATTCGTTTCTTTTGATGAACCGGATAGTAATTATGGGATGATAGAAGAAGCTCTCCTTCGACATATCGCAATCCCCGCCGAGAATATCCACTCAGTTCATATTTATAAGACACCCGAGATCTCGGCTAAGAGGTATGAGGAGGAGATAAAGACTTTTTTTCGATTAAAGGAAGATAAGTTCCCTCAATTTGATCTGATCATACTCGGCATAGGAGAGGAAGGGCACACCGCTTCGCTTTTTCCAGGAGATTCCGCGCTTTTAGAAACGCACCGTCTTACCGCAGTCGTTCATTTGGATAACGAAAGACATGAGCGGGTCACCCTGACTCTACCCGTTATTAACCATGTCAGGAACATAATTTTCTTAGTGCTGGGTGAAAGCAAGGCTGAAATCATAAGAGAGGTCCTGGAAAATCCTCAAAGTAATTTGCCCGCGTCACATGTGCGACCGGCCAGTGGGGAGATCTTTTTCCTGCTGGATAAAGAGGCGGGCTCGCTTTTAAATAAGGATAAATCAGCATAAAAGGGATGGAAATCGATTGAAAAGACAAGGATTTGTTCAGGCGCAGTAATATTGTGATCATAAGCTCCTTCAGGGGAAAATGGGCTTGAGATTCTTCAATTCCTGCGTAAAGGACTTCCCCAGTCCAGGCGAAAGCTTTTGAGGAAGGGGGGAGATAACAGGCAAAAAAGAAAAAGATAGCTTAAGATTGGTTTTTTAATGGCAGTTTAATCTTGAAAGCTGTTCCCTGACCAGGCTGGCTTTTTACCTGGATTTCCCCCTGATGGTTCTCCACTATTTTTTTGCAGGCGATAAGCCCAAAACCGTGTCCCGATTCTTTGGTTGTAAAACGAGTCTTGAAAACTTTTCTCAACTCTTCATCGCTCATTCCCTTTCCGGTATCAGAAACTTTAAGCTCAACGAAGTTTCCGTTCAGGTCAAGAGATGTCTCTATGGTGATGACCCCGCCTTCCCCCATTCTTTTTCCCATTGCATCAGCCGCATTGTTCAAAAGATTATATAGGAGCTGTTGAATCTGCCCGGTATCTGAAAACAAGAGGGGGACCTGTGGGTCCAATCTGCTTTGTATGGATATATTTTTAAATCTGTTTTGCGGTCTTATGAAACTTAAGGTATTTTCAATCAACTGATTCAGGTTGCTTTCTTTCTTTTCAGATTTCAAGGAGCCGAAGTTCATCAAACCATCAGCAAATTTAGCCATCCTTTCGAGATGTTCGTTTGTCGAGTTTATATACTTTTTTGTTTTTTCTGGTTCGTCTTTATCCAGAGAAAGGGTTATTCTCTGAAGATTCCCCGTTACCACGGTCAAATAGTTGTTGAGCTCATGCCCTATCTCGGCAGATTGCAGGGCATTGGTTGCCATCCGGTCGAGTTGAATGATCTGCTCTTGCAATTTCTCTAATTCATTAAAGGATTTTTTTGACTCATCCAGCAGAAGCAGGTTTTCAATAGATAAAGCAGTTTGACTGGCCACCAGAGACAAAAGCTTCAAAGAACCTTCAGGGATTTCCTTCGGACATCTTGTGCAATTAAGGCTCAAAAGCTCAAAGATTTTTTTGTCCCGGGTAACCGCAATCGAAAATGCAGTCTCGTTCTTTTCGATTATTTTTTCCCAGATCGAAAGCCCGGGGTGTAAAGAGAAAAGTGAAGAGAATACAGGATGCCCTTTAAGTTCAGAGGCTTTGATTACATCCTTCAGCTCGAACCATTTTTCAACCTGTTTTGGACCTATCTCGAGCTCAATTTTTTCTGAAAGGTTTTTATAAAAATCTGTGACCAGAAATATCTTAACCTTCTGGCTATCCTCATCCCATAAAAGAATGGAGCCTTTATTCGTTCCAGTCTGCATCAAAGCGAAATTTAAAGTGAGCTTTAAGAGGCTATCCTTATCCCCACTTTTGTAGATATTCAAGTCTACTTCCAAAAGAGCGGCTAATCCTTTTTCTTTGGCTTTCTCCTCCAGGGAATCCTTTTTTTCAATGGCTTGAGCTACAGATTTTCTCACTTTATTTAGATCGAAAGGTTTCAATATATAATCGTAAGCACCCTCTTTAAGTGCCTCTTGCGCCGACAGTAAATCCGCATATCCGGTCATGAAGATGGCACCTATCTCAGGATTAATCTGGTGAATCCTTTTGACCAGCTCAACCCCATCCATCTCCGGCATCTTGATATCGGTAAGTATAAAGTCGAAATTTTTTTCTTTTATCTTCTCCAGAGCCTCTTTGGGATTGGCAAAGGAATCTACCTCATATCCTTCGTTTTTGAGGAGATCCGAGGCCAGTTTGCGCATGATCTCCTCATCGTCGATCACCGCAATTTTTATCTTTTTAGTTAGATGCATCTCATCCGATTTCAATTTTCTCCCCCCTTTTATCTTTAGCTTCGACTTCTTTGATGATATCCCTGATCTCTTGAAGTTCAAAGGGCTTGTGGATACAAGTTATGGCTCCCTCCTCCTGGGCTAATTCGCTCATCAAGTCCGGGAAGCTATCCATCATCACGATGACAACTTTTTTATCCATTTTTTTAATTATTTTCACCGCTTCCAATCCATTCATCCTGGGCATATGAACGTCCGAGAAAATGAGATCATATTTTTCCTCTTTCACTTTTCCTACCGCCTCCAGCCCGTTGGAGGCACAATGCACCTGATGCCCATCCTCCAAGAGAACCTCAGAGAAAAGCTTTCGGATGATCAGCTCGTCGTCCACTATCAGGATTTTCATTTCAATCCGGCTTCCTTTTTATGATTTTATTGACCAGCTCTCTTATATGGCCGACTTGAAAAGGCTTGGACACATAGGCAAAGGCTCCCAGTTTTTCACATTCTCCGGCTGCCCCTTCTGAGGCGTAACCGGTTATAACAATCACCTCAGTCTGGGGCGAAATCTCTTTAGCCACCCGTAATACTTCGGTTCCTTCCACTTTGGGCATCCTGATATCGGTTATGACCACTTTGTAGTTCTTCGTCCTTATCTTCTCGATGGCTTCATCCCCATCGCTGGCGAAATCCAGTTGATAACCCTCTTCAGAAAAGACCTCCCCTAAAAAATTTCTCATAATCTCCTCATCATCCACAATCAGAAGATTTCTATTACCATTAGCCTGGATCATCTTTCCCCTCGAGCAGTTTTTTATACATTTTTTAAAACTTTCTTTACCCGTTTAGCTTCGGATCTTTTATCTATGGTGAGAACTGGAATCCAGAGGATGAACTTAGCTCCCTTTCCTAACTGGCTTTCCACCAATATTTCCCCTTTATGGTCTTTGATTATGCCGTAGCTTACCGGCAAACCCAGCCCGGTCCCCTCACCCACTCTCTTGGTAGTAAAGAAAGGCTCAAACACCTTGTTCAGGTTGTCCTGGGGGATTCCACAGCCGGTATCCGCGAAAACTATCTCCACCCTTTCCGGCAGATTATCCTCTTTCTCTATTTTCCGGGTAGAGATAATTAATTCCCCGCCATCCGGCATCGCCTGAATGGCATTCAGGATGATGTTGGTAAATACCTGTTGAAGCTGGTTGGAATTTCCCATTACCTTAAGGGGTGATTGATCTAAGTTGGTGATCAACTCCACCTTGCCCATCTCCATCTGATGATGGATAAAGACTAATGTGTCTTTCAAAACAGAGTTTAAATCCAGAGGATCAAATGCTACTTTATTTGAAGATCTGGCAAACTTAAGGAGGTTTTGGACTATGGTCTTGCATCTCTGGGATTGATGCTCGATATCTTTTAGATATTGGGTATAGGTGTCAATGTCGTCCCCGGTTAAGTCTTTTAAGGGTTTTTTAGTGATCTTCTCTAAGGCGAACTGGGAATAACCTAAAATGCCTCCCAGGGGGTTGTTCAGCTCGTGCGCTACGCCTGCAGCCAACTGCCCCACTGATGCCATCTTTTCCTGCTGGATTAATTGTTCCCTTGAGTTCTTTAAATCATCTGTCATCTGGTTGAAAGCTTTAGCCAGAATTCCTATCTCGTCTTCATTTTCAATTTCTACTTTTACTCCAATTTTCCCCGAGGAAAGCTGTTGGACGGCGTCTCTTAATTGGAGAATAGGACGGGTG
>Ga0209642_10002695_pt1 | contig 11594 bp, 8 predicted proteins | sample RifCSP19_2_FD_184025 | JGI IMG/M metagenome (GOLD analysis project Ga0209642, IMG submission 184025) | Soil microbial communities from Rifle, Colorado - Rifle CSP2_sed 19_2 (SPAdes) (version 2) | ecosystem: Environmental > Terrestrial > Deep subsurface > Rock core/Sediment | place: Rifle... | reverse complement strand
CTCCACGGCTGTCCAGCTGCGCTTTGACATCCGCAATTCTCCATCGCTTGATGCCGAGGTTAAAGATCAGTTAATACGACTGGCTGGAAGAAGGGTAACAAATGAAGGCATCCTTGTGATCGAGGCGCGCCGCTACCGCACGCAGGAACAGAACCGGGCGGATGCCCTGCGGCGCCTGGTGACATGGATCCAGAAGGCATTGAACCCGCCAAAAAAGAGGAAGGCAACCCGCCCGAGCGCTGGAGCAAGAGCCAGGCGCCTGGTGGAAAAGAAAAAACGCAGCGATACAAAGAGAACCCGGCGTTACAATCCGGAGGATTGGGATTGAAAATTAAAATTTCCTTCTAATCAACCAGATTACTTCATTACGTTCGCTATGCCTTTAACCAAACCTTGCAAAGGTTATAAAGCTTCGCAAGGTATCTTCTTCACTTGGAAAGACGAGATCCTTCGGTCGTTAAAATCTCCTCCCTCAGGATGACAGATTTTTTTTTGAATAATTCAGCCGACTGACGGCAGGAGGATGCTGATACGCAAGCCGCCACCGTCCGGGAGGCTGGACTGGATCTGACCGCCATGCATTTCAACGATCGAGCGGGCAATAGCCAATCCCAACCCGGAACCCATGCCATTGTGATCATTCTGGCGGGAAGCGTCCGCCCGGTAAAGACGATCGAAGATGCGCCCCAACTCATCCGCTGAAACACCCCGTCCGTTATCCTGCACAGCCAGCTCGACCTGGTCATCCTTTCTGCCAGCGGATAGAATGATCCTCCCACCCTGCGGTGTGAAGCGGATCGCATTATCAACAATATTACCAAGCACCTGGGTCATGCGGCCTGGATCAATCGATATCAGTGGCAGGTCTTCGTCCAGCTGCATATCCAGTGTGATCTGTTTATCCTTTACCAGGGAACGGAACATGGATACAACTTCGCGGACCAGCTTGCCGGGATCAATCGGAAGCGGTGCCATAGCCAGTTCCCCGGCATCTGCCAGGGAAAGGATACGCAGGTCATCCACCAGGCGCTCCAGCCTTCCAGCGCCTTCCCGGATGATCTCAAAATTCTCCAGGGTGGGCGGCATGACACCATCATGGACTGCTTCCGCCTGACCGATGATCAGGCTGAGCGGGGTACGCAGCTCGTGGGCGATATCAGCGGTCATCTGTTTCCTGACCTGGTTGGACCGCGCCAGGTCCGCACTCATCTTGTTAAATGATTCCGACAACCTGCCGATCTCATCCCTGCTGCGCACGTCCACCTGCCCGCCCAGCGTCCCCTGGGAAATTTCACGCGTAACCTGGGTCAGCTGGTGGATGGGTCGGGTGATGTTGTAAGCCAGCAAAATGCCGAGGATCAGCGCCAGCCCTGCCACGCTGAAACCAACGGTCAGCAGGAAACTTCCAATCCTGTGGATGAAGGAAGTTTCCATGGCATTAACCTGGAATGCCTCCCTGCCAAGCAGAAGGGTACCGACCACCCTGCCATCCACTTTGATGGGGATACCCAATTCAAGGTACTCGGGCGGAACGATCTCACCCAGCGAATATCCCGGTCCCTCCACCACCACCATCCCATGCTGATCTGCGAGGGTATATATGGGCGGCTTTCGAAAACCCGGGTTATCGGCTGGATATCCAGGTTGCATGATAATGGTCGGTTCAACCCCCTGCCAGCTGCCCTGCATGTGGTAGTAATTCATAAGCAGGGTCACCATCTCTGAACTATTGCGCTGAAAAACAAAGTCGTCGAATTCCTGGCGTGTATTCCAGCGTACCAGTACGGCAACCATGATGATACTGATCAGGCTAACCCCCAAAAAGGCGATGATCAATTTCGTGGTTATCGAACGCATCATCTACTCCCGCTTGAAGCGGTAACCAATTCCATAGATCGTCTCGATGTAGTCTTTCCTGCCAGAAACTGCCTCCATTTTTGCGCGCAGGTTCTTGATGTGCGAGTCAACCGTGCGCTCATAGCCTTCATAACGGACTCCCTGGAGGATATCCAGCAGATCCAGGCGGGTATATACCTTGCCGGGATTGCCCATCAATGCTGCCAGGAGGTCAAATTCTGACGGAGTCAGGCTGATCTCCTTTCCGGTGATGGAAACAAAGCGGGAATTCTGGTCGAGGGTGACATCCAGCGCTTCGAGGACAGATTGGGTATGTTCGAATCCGCTGGACCTGCGTAAAACAGAGCGGACTCGGGCAACCAGTTCACGTGGACGGAACGGCTTGGTGATGTAGTCATCAGCTCCCAGTTCCAAACCGACCACCTTCTCGTCATCCTCCACCCTGGCTGTCAGTAGGATGATGGGCGTGTCAAATTCCTTGCGATGCTCCTGCATAAATTCGTAGCCGTCCATTTCAGGCATCATCAGGTCCAGGATGATCAGGTCCGGTTTCTCCTGGCGTGCCAACTTCAGGGCTTCCCTGCCATCATAAGCACTGATGACCCGGAAACCTGATTGGAGCAGGTATTCACCCACCAGGGATACCAGTCGTTTCTCATCATCCACAACCAGAATTTTTTTCATTTATCTCCAAACATTATATGGCTGAATTAATCAAAGGGAATTATTATTCTTTTTGTCCTCTGCCTTTTCAATCCATCGAAAAATCATGATCAAAATGAAATATGCAAGCAATATGAGAAGAAGACTCAGACCGATGCCCAGCAGAATCGTGTTCGTGATCGCTTCCATAATTATTTGTTATCCAACTCTTTCTATTCCAATCCTTCCAACAGGTCCAGGTCTTTTGGTGGCGCATAAGCTTTCAGGGCTGCAGGCAACAGAAGTAATATGATAACAGCCAACGCCATAAGTATCTTAAGCAGATTGAACCCGAACAAAATAGGCGAGAAAATTCGCAGCAAGCCCGGGATGGATACGACCAAAATGACAGCCGAAAGAATGATCGCCATGATGGCAGCCCATTTCTTCTGTTTCCATAATCCTACAGCGCTTAAGATTCCCAGGACCAGCACAGCAATGTACAAAGCAGTGGAAACCCAGCGAATGATACCGAAGAGACCCGATACTGCACCAGTCCGTCCCTGTATGGTTTGAAAATTCGGTGTTGTCTGACCATCTGAGTTGCCGGAATTCTGACCGCCCGGGTTAAAGAACCCGGCACCAGGGCGTGTACCAGCCGGTGGCTGACCATCAAAACCATCCTGGGGTATTGTTCCATCCGCACTGCGAAACTGCATGACCCTTCCAGAGATTCCTGGGAATTCCGCACCAATTCGTACAAGTCCAAGGTTACCTGCCAGTGCCCAACCAGCGCTGACCAGCACCAATACGACCAGGCTTATGACAGCAATGGTGATAACGACGGGTCTTTTCTTATCCATATCCAAATCTTCCTTTCAAACAATACTTCAAATGATTCTCAACCTTATAGATTGCTTCGCTGCGCTCGCAATGACCTATCGATGACAATTTCATTGAAATTACTCATACCGGAGGGCTTCGATCGGGCGCAAGCCGGCTGCCTGGTAAGCCGGGTAAATACCGAAGAATAATCCCACCAGGGCGGCTGAACCAAAGGCAAGCAGGACATTATTAGGCGTCAGCACGGCTGTGATCACGCCGGAAGCAGACACCAAGGCAGCGATCGCCCACCCCAAAAGGATGCCAAACAAGCCGCCGAAAATGCTCAATGTCAATGTCTCCACCAGGAACTGCACCAGGATGACGTTCCTGCGCGCACCAACCGCCTTGCGCAAGCCGATCTCACGCGTTCGCTCCCGGACCGACACGAGGGTGATGTTCATGATGCCGATCCCGCCTACCAGCAGCGAGATGGCAGCAATGGCACCCAGCATGGCTGTCAGCGTGCCGGTCACCCCGCTCAGTGCGCTGAGCATCTGGCTCTGGCTGGAAACATTAAAACCCAGCTCGTCATTCAGGGTCAATTGATGCTGCCGCCGCAGGGTGTATTCCACCTGTGAAATAACAGCATCGATCTGTTCCGGGTCCTGGGCTGATAGAGCCAGTCCGGACAAAGTACGTTTCCCATCACTGATGGCACGTCCGCTGAACAGGCGTGAATACCCGGTTTGCAGGGGTATAAGCAGCAAGTCATCTTCACTAAAGAAGCCCGAACTGCCTTTTGATGCCAGCACTCCAACCACTTTAAAGGTGATGCCATTGATCTGGATCTGCCTGCCGATCGGGTTCAAACCACTGAAGAGGTCTATGGCGGTCTGGTAACCAAGCACCGCCACCCGGGCTTCGGAAGCATTATCGTTATCCGTGATGAAGCGTCCCTGGGCAATGTCAAATGAGCGTACCTGTGCAAAGTTCGAGGTTACCCCGGTAACGCTGAAGCTAGAAGTGAGACCACCACTGATCACGTTACCAGCATCCTGGAAATACGGTGTCACTTCTGCAGCAGCACCGACATCACTCACAATCGCCTGGTAATCAGCATAATAAAGCGGGTCCAGCTGCTGAGAATCTGAAGTTCTTCCTCCCATACCTGAAAAGGAAAAGGCACGACCGGATGTCACTGTGATCATGTTGGTACCCAATCCCTCTATGGAGCTGGTAATGCCGGAGGTGGCACCTGCACCAACCGCCATCAGGGCAACAACTGCTGCCACACCAATGATGATACCAAGCATGGTCAAGCCGGAACGAAGTTTGTTGGCAGCCAATGCCCTCAAAGCAATGCGGATATTTTCGAGCAGGTTCATTTCTCACCTTCCAGTTCAGTGGAGTGTGTCATATATTCCAGAATATCATCCGGGCGGGGGGTTCCAGCTTCCAGCGGTTCCTTGATCTGCACATCAGCCACGATCTTGCCGTCCTCCAACTGGATGACCCGGTTGGTATGGCGGGCAATGAATGGATCATGGGTGACATACAGGATCGTCAATCCCTGCTCGCGGTTGAGACGCTGGAACAATCCAACGATCTCGCCACCGGTATGAGAATCCAGGTTGCCGGTCGGTTCATCTGCCAGCAGCAGGCTGGGGTTGTTGACCAGGGCACGGGCTATTGCCACGCGCTGCTGTTCGCCGCCTGATAGCTGGTTGGGTTTATGAGTAATGCGGTCACCTAATCCAACTGTCTCCAGGGCTGCAACCGCCCTTTCCTTGCGAGCCTTCCCTTTCACCCCATCGTACAGGAGGGGCAGGAGCACATTCTCCAGCGCAGTTGTGCGCGGCAGCAGGTTGAACTGCTGAAAGACAAACCCGATCTTGCGGCTGCGGATATGTGCCAGCTGGTTATCATTCAAACCTTCGATGGACTCCCCATCCATGCGATAGATGCCCTTGGTGGGAACATCAAGGCAGCCCAGGATGGCCATCAACGTGCTTTTCCCTGAACCGGATGGCCCCACGATGGCAGTCATTTCTCCATCACGGATGGTCAGGCTAACATCGTCGAGGGCACGCACCTTGGTGGCACCCATGCGGTATACCTTGAAAACGTGTTCAACTTCGATCATGTGAGATTCCTGTTTCCATGTTACGGTCTGAATATTCCACCGGGACCACTTTGTGCATCAGTTGAGGAGGATTGCACCAGGACAACCTGGTCTCCAACCTGCAGGTCACCGCTGACTACCACCGTGTCATCGGGCTGGATCTGTCCGCTGACCACATCCACCCGACGGGTGGTACTGCCATCGCCGTTATAGACCAGCACATATTCCCCATCGCTGTCGTTCTGAACTGCTGCGACAGGCACAGCCAGCATCTGGAAGGCATCTCCAGCCTGTATGGTGACATTGGCGGAGGCATCCAGGATGATCCTGGGATCTGTCTGTTCCAATTCGACCATGACATTGTAATAGACCACTCCCTGGCTGGCGGTACCAACCGGGTCAATGGAGACGACCTTGCCAGTCAGCCCGGTTAAGTCGGGAAGCGCATCCAGCGTGATGGTGGCTTTATCTCCGATGGAAAGCTGGACAACCTTTACCTCTTCAACGGGAACGGTCACGTATAGATTGGAGCGGTTGAGAACCAGCACACTGGCGGTATTGGCGGAGACGACATCAAAAGCCTGGTTGTAAATGGCGCCAACAATCCCATCAAAGGGTGCCTTCAGGTTCAATTGATCCACGGTCCGCTGGGCCTGGTAAAGTTGCTGCAGGGAACTGCCCGTGGCGCCAACTGGTACTTCACCGCCGGTCAGGGCAGCCAGGTAGTTCCGGGCTTCATCCAGCTGGGCTTGTGCCAAAGCCAGGTTGGCATCTGCCAGGGCAATATCATTTGCACTGGCGGAATAACTGCTGTAGGTATCATAAACCCGCTTCTTGGTATTGTAGGCGCTCTGTGCATCAAAAAGCCTGGTATAAGCACTCGCTCGCAGCGAATCACCTTCTGGTCGGTCTTTTACCTGGTCGTAATTTTCCTGGGCTTTGTCCAGGTTGCCTTTCGCCAACACCATCTCGGCATAGGCGTTGTCGATGACGGACTGGCTGTACCCTCCATTCAGGTAGCTGCGTTCCTGCTCCATATCGCTGAGATTCTCAGCCGCATCAACCACTGCCTTTTGGGCTGTTGCGATCGCCCGGGCAGAGGTCATTTCCGCCAGGTTCTGTATGGAAGCAACCAGGCTGTCGGGTACGCTTTCAGGGTCCAGGCTCATCAGGATATCCCCAGCCTTAACGTTCTGCCCGACTTTGACGTTGATCTCCTGGATGGTGCCGCTGGTTTTCCAGGTCACAGATGCCAGCCGCAATGCAGTGATGGATCCGGTGGCTTCCACCGTGGTTACTATCTCCACATTTGTTACTTCACCAACACCGGTCTCCGTGGTAGCCGCGTCCGGAGCGGCTGCACCGCAGGCAGCCAGGAACAACATAACCACCAGCGAAAGGCTTACGAATGGAAATATCCTCTTCTTGGTCATTGATTCTCCTCTTACAATTTCAAATTAAATTCTCTGCAGATGCTGCAGGGTTTGGTAAGGTCATTTTTTGGTTTGCTTGAAATTTTATTCTACTCCAGCAGTCCCTTTCCTGCATAAATTTTTTGTTAGATCATTGCTTGCGGTATCCGGGGGACCGTCTCGTTACTTTGGGACGATCCCGAGGGATCCCGCCAAGGAGGAGAATTGCCTGTATTATAGGAGCAGGTCAGGCGGGAATGGTTATGCTCGTGTGAAGGAATTATGGAGAAATTGTGGAGAATGGTCTCCGGGAGGAAGCGTTCTAAAGCAGAGATGGAGGAAAACAGGGTGGAAATTTACGGTCCAAATCGGAGGGTTCAGACGTGCTGTAATTCTGCTCAATACAATTCAATGATCATTATGAAGTACCAGCCCCCAAAGGATTTATAACAAACCTTTAGACCTATCTATTAGTAAAAGCCCATGGAATTTCATTCAGTTTGGGCAGAATTAGAGGGGAATTTTTTGACACGGAACCCAAGTGCCTGTAAAATACAAGGGGGAGGGACCATGAAAATTAGAAAATTCACAATCTTGTTTTGCGCAACCATATTACTGTTTTCTCATGCTGCACCTGTCGAGGCAAGTCCTCCCTACCAGGACCCGCAGGATTCCATCATCAGGCAGATCTTAACCTCCACCGCGACGGATCTCGGGTGGAATACAACGATCAATTACATGACTGGTCTCGGAAATGCCCAATGGTCCATTGAAAGTGGAAATGGAATATCGATTATCATCTTTGGTCCTCCAAATGCCGGGTGGTATGAATTTCATGTGAATAGTGGTGGTCAGCCTTATTCACTGCATGAGTACCAGGCTGTGTTAATGCCTGCCGGTTCAAAATCTGCTGCTGTCACTACCTTTAATGATTACAATATCCGCGCCTATGGAGACACTCCAACAGAAGCGAAAGATAACCTGGAAGCTATCTATCGCAATGCCAGGAACTCCGGTTTTATCCCCGGAGGTCCTGTTGGTGTTCAGGTAACCGTAACCGAAACGACTGCACCGACGATCGCCTTGACTGCAGCACCTGGCGGCGCAATCCTCCTAAAGGCAACCGCAGAAGGATACAGCGAGGTCATTGAATCGATCGACAACAGCGCCAACTTTGAATCTGTTGAGATAAGCGGCAGGGTAACCAGTGCAGCCACAGGTGCGGAGATCGGGGGAGCAGTCATCGAGGTTGTCTCCGGCGCTTCCTATGCATCCACTATATCTGCAGCAGATGGGAGCTACTCGCTGACAGCCATTGTGATCGGAGGAGTGGACAGCGGAATGGTCAGCGGAATCGACTTTGCCCTGCCCATAAAAGCCGACCTTACCATCGAAGTTCTACCCGCCAAAAGCGAACTGCTGGCGGATGGCAGCAGCAGTACCGATGTCGTCATCCAGGTCAAAGATCTGCAGGGAAACCCGCTTAAGGATCGGGCTTTCAACCTGGAGGTCAGTGGCACGAATGGACCAGGTACCATCCAGCCTGCCCAGGCAAGCACGGACGCCAACGGTAAGATTTATGCTATTTACACAGCATTCAAACTGGCGGCAGGGTTTGATACCATAAATACCAGGCACGAAGTGACGATCACTGCGCATGACAACACCACCGGCCTGACCGGATCCAATACGATCTTTGTCAATCAATACCAGGTGGCCGTTCTTTTCAGCGAATATATTCCCGCCTGCATCAAGTGCGATTTTCCTTCCAAGTTCAGCATATCGGTCAGCGATTATTGGAACAACCCGATCCCCAACCTGCCGCTTTCCCTGCGTATCGAGGGTGGAAATACTGATGCTGCGTTGGTTTCCGATCCCGGTTCCAACCTGAACCAGCAGACATTGTCCCTAACCACTGATGGCAATGGACGTGCAGCAGGTTATTTCAAATGGAAGGGAAGCCTGGACATATCGGAGGCTATCCGACAGGTGGTGATCGTGGAAGGGATCACCAATTCCCAGGTCACGAAAGCAGTCCAGGTGCACGGACTGGATATAGGAATTGGCAGGATCAAGGAAGCCGGTTTCACAGGCGTCACCGGGCAGCAGGCTTTTTTCAAGATCTATTTTAAGGAACTGGTCCACCCCGATCTGCCTTTGGATCGATTCAACGCGGATTCACCCAATAAACTGGGAATGCGGGTCACCATCAGCCAGTATCATTCTGATGGGGTCAATACCAGTCTTACCTATGAACAAACCGGTGGCTGGGAGCAGGATGACGGAGGTACTTTTGTGAAGATGTATGGCACTCCGCACATGCCTTATATCATTCCCGTGAATGACGGTTTTTCCTGGTATGAAGTGCGGGTTGATCCCGTAATTGACCAGGATGTTTTTCTTCCGGACCAATTCAGGGATAACAATGACAATATCTTTGCACTCACAACCGGCTCACCAGATGGCTGGCTGCATATCTGGCTGCAGGATGGCATACTGACGCCCCATACCTGGGAGGGAGTGGTTTTGAAATGTGTTGGACGTTTCCTGCCTGTGCTGGGAAATGCCATGACCATCATCGAAACGCTCAACCAAACCTATAACCAGGATGTACTCAACTTGGGGCAAAGCACAGCCCAGGTAATAACGGATGCCTTTGAAAAGAGCAGTACGGTGCTTCCAACAGGCGAATTCCTCAAAAAGATCAATCAAACCAAAGCCTCTACTGTTAATAATATTGTCAGCTGCCTTCAGGATTCCTACGCGGTGTATAAAGAGGGAAATCAGCAGGGCTCTACCCAATCGATAAAAAATTGCTCCTTATCACCTTCTATTCATCAGACACCCATTCACTTCCCAACTACCGATGATGCTGACCTCGCCAAGATCTCCTCGCTGACGGACAGGTTCGTGCAGGGTATTCTGCTCGATTCGCCCGAACAGCGTGGGGTTGTGATCTATGGATTGCAGTCCGGCAATGTAACCATGCTGGATTCTACGGGAAAGCAAGTTGTTCCCACAAGTGGAGATGATGCCGGGGGGGATGTGCTGGTTTATTTTCTTCCAGTCGATGATAAATTTCAATTGGACGTATCCAGCGACATTCCTTTCAGTATCGGAATCTACCAGCCTGGCAGTGCTGATACCAACCGGACAACGATCCGGCATGATATCAGTACTAGTACCAGCATGGCAGCCAGCATGGACATCTACAGCTCTTCATCCTTTGATCTGAAGATTGACAAGGACAATGATGGAGTTGTCGATCAAACTGTGCAAGGCCAGGTATCGACCCTGGATGTTGTCAAGCCTCAGATCACAAGCCTTCAACCGGCTCAAATAGGTTCCATCCGAGCCAGTTATGCAGACAATCCGGGTGGTGTTGGTATTGATGTGGATGCCACCAAGATACTGGTGGATGGTGTTGACCTCACTTTCCAGGCGGATGTACAGCCCGGAACCCTGGCATTACCCCTGGCTGGTCTTGAAGCCGGGGAGCATCGACTAAAGCTTATTGTCAGCGACCTGGATGGAAACGGCGTTTTTGTTGAGAAAACCTTCATCTATTTTGCAGGATTCGCAGTATTAACATCCTTCACCATTCTTTTGATCGTTCTTGCTGTTATCCTGGTCATCTTATTGGGGCTCATCGTTGTTATTGTGATAGCCAGGAAACGGCGTTCATCGAAAAGAGCAACTCCCACCTGGCAGATCCCAGTTGACTTGCACAGGGAGCAAATGACACAGGACAAACAGGGAGTCTGGTGGCATAAGGACTCCAATAATGGGGTTTGGAGTTTCTTTAATGGTCAAAGCTGGCAAATGGTCCCAACCACATCACCCGGAATGACTGCCCACTCGCAGCTTCCCATCCAAAAGAAACGCGGTGGAGGATCATGCCTGTTGAGTCTCTTGGTTGGTGCTGGGATCGGGATCATTGTCATCGCAGGTTTATCGCTGATCGGGCTTCACTTCTTCCCCGCTTACCATTTCACCAGGGGGCAGGGAGACCTGACCCAGATCCTGAAGATGGGCGGCGGCGGATTGCTGCTCGCACTCCTGGGTTTCATAACGACCAATAGTGGTTTCAAAGCCCTCATCAATAAACGGGCGATTGTTGTAGATGAGTATGGCAACCGCAGGGAGAAACAAGGCTGCAGCGCTGTTCTGCAGGGATTGGGACAGCTGGTCATAGGGATCGTCTGCCTGGCAGGCGGCTTTGGTTTGATGACGCTGGTCTTTTTCCAGGAGGTTGTCCCCTTGCTCGGATTCTAATTGCATTTGTTTGATATTAGTTGTTGGAAACTGAGGTGAAGTGATCACGTTTCAAACCCATATCAGTTAATCACAGCTTTTACCTGCCCCCAAAGGTTCCAATACAAACCTTTGGGGGCTTTGATAATATTCCATCCCTTCAATGAAACCTCTCATGGGAAAGTTTTAATTTCCAAGCCTTGGTGTTTATCCGGGTTCAGGCAGCCAATTCCTGTATAATTGGGTAATATTTTCTCTCGGACTGAAGGAATTGGGATCCCCTTTCAATAAACTCTGACATGGAGCAGCCATCATCATGAACGAACCTTCATCACGATCAGATAACACCACTCCCGGAAAGGGAATGAAGACCTTCCTGGTCATTTGGCTCGGGCAGCTGGTATCCATCCTCGGGTCGGGACTGTCCAGCTTCGCAGTAGGCGTGTGGATCTACAAGAAGACCGGGCAAGCCACCCCTCTGG
>Ga0209642_10002692_pt1 | contig 11597 bp, 7 predicted proteins | sample RifCSP19_2_FD_184025 | JGI IMG/M metagenome (GOLD analysis project Ga0209642, IMG submission 184025) | Soil microbial communities from Rifle, Colorado - Rifle CSP2_sed 19_2 (SPAdes) (version 2) | ecosystem: Environmental > Terrestrial > Deep subsurface > Rock core/Sediment | place: Rifle... | reverse complement strand
GACATAAATTAGATTAAGTAAATGAAATTTATGAACGTGCCGAACTAATATAAAAGCCCTTGACAAATTTATTACTGCATGGTATTGAGATGCGTGGTTTCTACTAAAGTAAAAAGGAGGGTTAAAAATGAAAAAAAGTTTTTTTACCATTTTTATCGTACCGCAGGACCCTTCCCATGTTAGAAAGTTTAAACTTCCTGTTAAACTTTTGAAAACTATAGTCATTATATTTGGCATATCTATTGCTGGTTTTTCGTATGTCCTCTTCGACTACGCCAAGTTAAAGTTGCAAACCCATGAGCTTAATAAGTTTAAAAAGGAAAATGCTGAACAAAAGATACAATTACTGGCGTTTGCCAATAAGATGACTGACCTTGAGTTTCATATGGCTAAATTAAAGCAGTTTGATAAGAAACTAAGGATTATTACAAACATGGAGGTGCCTGCTGGTTCTAACCAGATGTTGGGCATTGGAGGGCCCTCACTTGAAGATGACATAACAACACTAAGTGATGCACGGGATGGTTTGGTACAGCAGATGCATTCTGATCTTGATCAATTAAAAACAGGAGTCGTAGCACAGGAAAAGAGCTTTACAGAGCTTCACGAATATCTTTTTAAACAAACCTCTCTTTTTGCCTCTACGCCTGCAATTTGGCCTGCAAGGGGATGGGTTACATCCACGTTTGGTTACCGTATATCGCCGTTTACCGGCTTGGGGCAGATGCACGAAGGCCTTGATATTGCAAATGCCATCGGTACCCCTGTATTTGCAACTGCAGACGGCATTGTGAGCAAGGTTGACAGGGATAACGGACTGGGACGGATGGTTTATATAAATCATGGTTATGGAATAGTTACTAAATATGGCCATCTTTCTGAAACATATGTCCATCTTGGCAAGCGTATTAAAAGGGGAGATAAAATTGCTGCTATAGGCAATACAGGCAGAAGCACAGGTCCTCATCTTCATTATGAGATTGTGGTAAATGGGGTTCAGGTTAATCCGGAAAAATATATCTTAAATTAAATTTCATTGCTGCACATCTCTATTGAACCCTGTTTTCTCCACCGTAGGACTTCTGATTAAAAACCTTTCTGATTTTTTAATATCCTCAAATGCCATTACTCATGAGTTGCCCTTTTACCCCATGAGAGAAAATTCTCTAACGGGGTTTATCTTGGAGCTTTCTTTTGCATCACTATTATGTTATCCTGCCTACCATTATGTAATTTCAAATACACCATATACAATGTTTCTTCATACTGTTTTTGCTCTCTATTCTGCTGTATAGTACTATCCACCCATATCTCAATTTACCGGACTTTTTTTAGGGTGAGGTAATTTGCTCAACAAAGGCCGGTGCTGTAGTTCAATACCTTGAAGAGCGGATAATTTATCAAGGGTTGACAAGAAGATTAAAATTGTTGATAATAGCCAAAAATAAAGATTAGTGACGAGAGGCAGCAGAAAAAGAGAACCCCCTACCAGCAGTCCCTATCTTTGGAGGTGTATTGTGAATAAGAATGAATTTGTTTTTATAGGCATTGACATTGGTTCTGTCAGTGCAGATACCGTGGTTATTGATGAAAACAGGAATATCCTTGAGGAGCATTATACAAGGACAAAAGGCCAACCATTGGAGACAACCTTTGCTATGCTTTCTGAGGTACTTACAAGATTTCCTGCGGATCGGATAAAGGCGGTGGCCCTAACCGGTTCGGCTGGAAAGCTTATTGCCCCTTTGATAGGTGCCAGTTTCACCAACGAGGTCATTGCCCAGGCAAAGGCTACCGAATATTTCCATCCCGAGGTAAGGACAGTAATAGAGATGGGCGGCCAGGATGCCAAATTGATTCTTTTAGCTTCGGATGGTGATGCCAAACAGATAAGGGTTGAAGACTTTCAGATGAATTCAGTTTGCGCTGCAGGAACAGGTTCTTTCCTTGACCAACAGGCAACTCGCTTAAAACTCACCATTGAAGAGTTCGGCGAACTTGCGTTGAAATCACAAAACCCACCAAGGATTGCAGGCAGATGCAGCGTATTTGCAAAGAGCGATATGATTCACCTTCAGCAGGCGGCAACTCCTGACTATGATATTGTGGCAGGGCTTTGCTACGCAGTTGCAAGGAATTTCAAGAGCAGCATTGGAAAGGGAAAGGATTTTACAAGGCCTGTAGCATTTCAGGGTGGTGTTGCAGCAAACCTTGGTGTCAGAAAGGCGTTCAAGGATGTGCTTGAACTGAACGACGATGAATTTATTATACCAAAGCATTTTGCATCAATGGGCGCCATTGGTTCTATATTTAATACCGTGGAAAAAGGAAAGTGTATCGGTACGTTTAAGGGCCTTGGAGAGTTTGAGGAATATATAAAATACGGTAGGAAAAAAGAAAAAGGGCTTGATTCACTTTCATGCCCTGAAAAACACCCTTCACAGAGCGATAAGACAGGTTACTGGGGACAGATTTCAAATCTGTCCCCAAATGGTGAAAAAATTCCCGTATACTTGGGTATAGACGTAGGCTCGACAAGCACCAATGTAATACTTATAGATAAGAATATGAGGCTTGTATCGCGCAGATATCTGGCAACTGCAGGCAGACCCATAGAGGCGGTAAGGCAGGGGCTTCTGGAGGTGGGGGATGAATGCGGAGATAAGGTGGAGGTTATTGGCGTTGGCACAACTGGTTCAGGCAGGTATCTTACGGGTGATTTTGTTGGCGCAGATGTTATACGAAATGAAATTACTGCACAGGCTACTGCTGCTGCTGCAATTGACCCAACAGTTGACACAATATTTGAAATAGGCGGGCAGGATTCAAAATACATAGCCTTAAAAGACGGTGTTGTAGTTGATTTTGAGATGAATAAAGTTTGTGCCGCAGGTACCGGCTCTTTTCTTGAAGAACAAGCGGAAAGGATCGGCATATCAATAAAAGGCGAATTCAGCAATCTTGCTCTAGGATGCGGATCTCCATCGTCCATGGGAGAACGATGCACGGTTTTTATTGAGAGCGATATGGTTCACCACCAGCAAAAGGGCGCTGGCAAAGACGAACTTGTTGCAGGCCTCTCCTATTCCATTGTGCATAATTATTTAAACAGGGTAGTTGGCGACAGAAGGATTGGAAACAATATATTCTTTCAGGGTGGCACAGCGGCAAATCTTGGCGTAGTTGCGGCGTTTGAAAAGGTGACGGGCAAACGGATTTCCGTTCCTGAAAATCATGATGTTACCGGTGCAATAGGCGCTGCAATACTGACAATGCAGGAAAAGGACCCGAGTAAAGCGACTAATTTTAAGGGCTTTGACCTGAGCAAAAAGAAATACACCCTTACCTCATTCGAGTGTAGAGACTGCTCCAATATATGCGATATAAAGAAGGTTGTTGTAGAAGGAGATGCGCCACTTTATTATGGCAGTAGATGTGAAAAGTACGACGTAAGTATAGCCTCAAAGAAAAACAATCCTATACCAGACCTTTACCAGGAAAGAGAAAAGATATTATTCTCATCATATAAAGGCAGCAAACTTCCTGAAGATGCGCCATCCATCGGTATTCCAAGAATACTGTATATGTATGAAATGTATCCGTTCTGGAAGGCATTTTTCAATGAGCTTGGTTTCAAGGTTATACTCTCAGCACCTACCAACAGAGAGATTATAAGGGAAGGGGTGGAGAGGATAGTTACAGAGACCTGTTTCCCCATAAAGATCAGTCATGGGCATATTCAGGACTTGATAAACAAGGATGTAAAAAAGATATTCCTTCCCAGTATAGTAAATCTGAGGCCTGCAAAGAAAGGCCAGACATTTACATACCACTGTCCTTATGTTCAAACAATGCCGTATCTTTCAGAATCAGCGTTTGACTTTAACGTGCTTGGTGTAGAGGTATTAAAGCCTGTTATTCACTTCAACAAACCTGAAAAAGTCAGAAAAAAAGAATTCTACGAATTTGGAAAGCTGCTCGGCAAGAAAAAGAGCGAAATTGATGTAGCTATGGCAGTAGCAGAGGTCAGCCAGAAGTCTTTCTACCAGAGGATGCAGGAAAAGGGAAGAGATGTATTAAACGGAATCAAGGATATCTCCCTTGTGATTGTGGGCAGGCCTTATAATACAATGGATAATGCTATAAACCTTGAGTTGCCGCATAAGCTTAGGGATATGGGGGTTCTCGCAATACCATTTGATATGCTGCCTGTAGATGAAGCCATAGATGATACCCTGGCAGCTGATATGTATTGGAAATCAGGTCAGAAAATATTGTCCACCGCAAAATTAATCAATGACAATCCAAATCTGTATGCTATCTATCTCACAAACTTTGGTTGCGGGCCTGATTCGTTTATTACGCACTTTTTTAAAGATAGGGCAAAAGAAAAACCGTTTCTCCAGCTTGAAATAGACGAACATTCCGCCGATGCCGGTGCAATAACAAGATGCGAGGCGTTTTTGGACAGTTTGAGGAATATCAGAAAAAGAAGTCAGAAATCAGAAATCAGAAGTCAGAAGATAGAAAAACAAACTCCGGTTCATAGAACTGGCCTCAAGAAAAAGATTTATCTGCCGTATATGGCTGATGCTGCGTATGCGTTAAAGGCAGCCTTTGAGGCATGCGGAATTGAGGCAGAAATAATACCCGAGCCGGATGATGAGACACTCAAATGGGGCAGACGATACTCATCCGGCAGAGAATGTTATCCGAGCATCATCACAACAGGCGACATGGTAAAAATTATTAAGAGGCCTGACTTTGATCCGGAGAAATCTGCGTTTTTCATGCCTTCAGGCAATGGCCCTTGCAGGTTTGGTCAATACAATCGTTATCACAGGCTGATACTGGATGAGATGGGATATAAGAATGTACCTGTGTATGCGCCTGATCAGGATGAGGCATTTTATAAGGAATTGGGTATGGTCGGCGGCAACTTTCCACGACTCGCATGGTGGGGCATAGTTGCCATCGACATACTTGAAAAACGTCTGAGAGAGACAAGGCCTTATGAAAAAAACCCGGGTGAAACGGAAAAGGTATATTGGGACAGCATACATAAAATATGCGGTGTAATAAAAGAAAAGGAATTTCCAGAAAAAGAGCTTGCTGAAGTCAAACAGGCATTTTTGTCAATACCGACTTATGGAAAAAAGGATAGACCTGTTATCGGCGTAGTAGGCGAGATATATGTGAGGAGTAACAGATTTAGCAATGAAAACCTTGTCAAACAATTAGAGGAACTTGGTGCAGAGGTTAGGTTACCGCCCATCGGCGAATGGATTTATTACACCAATTTTTTGGCAAAGAGGAGAAATTGGGAACGGGGGAATTATGGCCTCTATGTTAGGACAAAAGTAAATGATTTTTTCCAGCGCAGGGATGAGCATAAATTTTTGAATATCCTTGACGGGGATTTAAGAGGTGGGCACGAGCCAACCACTGAAGAGGTGTTGGCGCTGTCAACTCCTTACATTCATGATTCATTTGAAGGTGAGGCTGTTTTAAGCGTGGGTAAGGCAATGGATTATATACAAAAGGGAGTCCATGGGGTTGTGAATGCCATGCCCTTTACCTGCATGCCAGGAACAGTTGTAAATGCAGTACTTAAAAGGATTCGTGAAGAGAACGGAAATATCCCGTATCTGAATATGGTCTACGAGGGTCTTGAAGACACAAACTCCAAAACAAGGATGGAGGCATTTGTGCATCAGGCAAAGGAGTATAGAGAAAGAAGCCGTGAATCGTGACCGTTATCCGTGACCGTTAAAAAACTTTTTACGGTCGCGGATAACGGTCACGGACAACGGTTTTTATATTATGGAAATTATCATTGCAACACTTCTCGGCATTTTGATACTTCTCATCTTGTGGAATATCTTCAGACCTAAAAAGCATGAAACAGATCCCACCCTTTCGTTGATGCAGCAGGAGATAGTAAATCTTCGGCAACAGCTTTCAGAAAACCTTGCTGTCAATATTCAGACCATTAACCAGCAACTTTCAAATATTACATCTCAGGTAAACAGCCAGTTAAATTCAGTTACCCAGCAGCTTCAGAATGCAACAGGCCAGCTAGGGCAGAGGATGGACAATGCAGCGAGGGTTGTGGGAGATGTAAAGAAAGACCTTGGAGAGCTTTCAAAGGCAACCCAGCAGGTTTTTGATGTAGGCAAGGACATAGCAAGTCTTCAGGAAATATTACGGTCGCCAAAGCTTCGAGGCGGGCTTGGTGAACTGTTTTTAGGCGATATTCTCTCTCAAATACTTCCTCCGACAAACTACAAACTTCAATACACATTCAAGGATGGAACAAGGGTTGATGCTGTTATACAGCTTGCAAATGGCCTTGTCCCGATTGATTCAAAATTTCCTTTAGAAAATTTTAAAAGACTTGTAGAAAGTCAGACAGAAGAAGACCGTAAATTAAACAAAAAGAGATTTGTATCAGATGTTAAAAAACATATAGATGCCATTGCAGATCAGTATATCCAGCCTGACGAGGGCACATTCAGCTTTGCCCTGATGTATATCCCCGCCGAGAATGTCTATTACGAAACTATCATAAAAGATGAGTCGTTTGGCGAAGAAAAGGGCATAGTGAGCTATGCCTTTTCAAAAAGGGTTATCCCGGTATCGCCGAACAGCTTCTATGCCTATCTCCAGACAATACTTCTCGGACTCAAGGGAATGGAAATAAGCGAACAGGCGCAGGAGATATTGTCGCACATGGAAAGGCTGAAGGGTGATTTTGATAAGTTTTGGAGAGACTTTGAGATTATCGGCACTCACCTCAACAATGCGCGCACAAAGTATGAAGAGACGGCAAAGAGGCTGGAGAGATTCGGGGATAGGCTTAATACAGAGGTCAGAGGCGAGGGGCTGGAGGCAAAGGGGAGAGAATTGCTCAAGGAAAATATCGGCGGATAAATTGAGACAATTCTCTACTAAAACAGAAATCGCTTTTCTTTAATATCATGTTGATTGTTCTGACAGCTGTTTTTCAAACAGGTGTATTAAGGTCTATCGGTTCTGTCATGTTCATCAAAGAGTGCTGTAATCTTTTGATAAGCCTTTCTTCGTCTGCCATAAGCCCTCTTGTCTTTACCTTCATAAGAAGATGAGGCATACCGTCTTTCTCTTCTATCCTGTAAATTATTCTGTACCATGCTCCAAATATCCGCAATGACATGGCCAACAGTACAACAATGCCTGACCACCAGAGTATGGGGACGCCAGGGTCATTACGATAGCTCAAAATAGATGCTTCTTTAAATTCCCTCATGCTAATTCTTTTGTTGTCTATATATATGCCGCCACCCTGTTCCAGTTTGCCAAGGTTCTCTGTTTCTATTTTTCTGTTGTCGTCTTTTTTTATAAGGACAACTTCTGTAAATGGTTTTATCTTTTCTGTGGAGCCATCTTTTTTAAAGAGCGTGCCTGTCCGAACTGTGCCAAACTTTAGCATTCCTTCTACGCCAGGTATAATCAATTCTTTTCCGCTTTCTGTTTCAAATAGGATAGGATTGTCATCTACCTGTATCTTTAGATTTTGGTTGTATGCAGCCTGATAAAAGGTTATGCCGTGGTAATAGAGTGGGTCATTTACCTCTATGGTTTTTTCTAAAACCGCTAAGCCTCCTTTTATGACTTTGAGCCTGCTTTTCCAATCTTTTGGAAAGTAAGATTCATTTTTTAATGTATATTTGGGATCTTTCCAGCCCAGAGCAAACGCCAGCCTGGAGAGTTTGTCAGCAGGGTAATCCAGTTTTGGAAGCTGATTATATTCTGTTATAAACTCTGCAAGCTCAAGTCTGAAATCAAGCTCCTGCGCACTATTGCCCCAGCTTTTATTCCACCTGTTTATTGTAGCAGGTTTTATTGCGGTCGCTTCTCCTGGATAAAGGGTAAGTTCGTCTTCGAATGCAAAGAGGTATGTCAGAAGAAATCCGAAAAAACAAAACAGTATAGCAAGGTGGTAAATCCATGTAAGCCATCTGTAAGACCACCCCTTTTCCATTATGTATATTCCATGAGTTGGAGAAGTTTTTTCTTTGAACCGCAGCTCTTTTTTAAATATCCCCCGTACACTTTCTTCGGTGCTTTCCTTCTGTTGATTTATATCTAAGGGAAATGTATACGCTGGGGTGAGTAGCCCATCCTCTACTATGGCCTTCCTTTGACTCCGTAGCGTCAGAAACCTTTCGAATGTGCAGATTGTTAGATTAATAAATAAAAGGAGTGCAATGATTAAGAAAACAGGTGTGTTAAATATGTTTAAAAGATCGAAAAAAATAACCAGAGATGTAAATTTGCCGCCTGATCTTATATAATCATCAAGTTGTGCTCCTTGCGGGAATATAGTCCCCATAATATAAAAACCGACAAGGATGAGAAACAATATGCAGGAAGTCTTAAGAGATGCGAACCTTCTGTAAAACCAGGTTTCCCTTATCTTCTGCTCATTGATGTTCTTTATCTTTTGGATAATAGTCATTGGTTAAAAATTAAGAGGCAAGAGGCAAGATTTTCTTGCTTCTAACTTCTTGCTTCTTGCCTCCGGATTTAATCATTCACATCGCATACAAATGCAAACTCGGTATGCCCAGAAGCCTTGCCAGCCAGTTTACGCCGATAAATGTCATAAGCATGCATATAAACCCAAGAATATTGAATAGAGAGGCAGGCAGTCCTTTCCATTTAGGTATTGATATGGAATGCAGATATATTGCAAATACCGTCCATGTAATAAGCGACCAAGTCTCCTTTGGATCCCAGCCCCAGTATCTACCCCATGCCTCGTTTGCCCATGCTGCCCCTGAAAATATGCCGAAGGTAAGAAGGGGAAAACCGAACAAGGCCAGCCGAAAAGATTGCCTGTGAAATGTTTCAAGATTATGCATATTGAGACCATATTCCAGTTTGTAGCCCTTTTTTACGGATGGTTTTACTGCAAGATACGCTATTTCAATAGAACAGCTTACAACAAAGACTGCATAGGATAAAAATGCAAGAACCACATGCCATTCAAACCAGTAGCTCTGAAGCGGTGGAGAGAGAGGTTCTACGGCAGGGCTCCTGGTCAACAAGGCATACAGACATGCACCCATGGAGAGTGAAGTTACCAGGATGCCAGGCATATATATATCCTTCCATTTTCGTTCTACAAAAAGATAGGTAACGGATGCTGACCATGCAAACCACGACAGGCTTTCATAAAGTGTCTGAAAAGGCGCCCTCTGTCCCTCAAATGTCCTTAAAAGTATAAGGCCTGCGTGGGTGATTACGCCAAGCCAGAGTGTATTTGTGCCCAATCTTCCTGGTCCGGTCTTTTTAGTGGTAAGATGGATAAGATATAAGACAAGGCAAACCCCGTAAACAATAGCTACGAACCAGAAAAGCCTTATTTCAATAGCGAGTAAATAGGCATCTCTTGACAATAGTGTTTCTAGATTTGACATGGTGCTGTTTACCTCGTTAGAAAGCCCCACCATTTATGGCGGGGATAATATAATAAAATTCAATTCCCTATAGAAAGGGCGGGATTTAAAATCTCGTCCTTTCTAACGGGGTTTAGATAACATATTTAAATTGAATTGACAAGGAGTTGATTTTATTTTAAGGTTATATCATAGATGAAAATATTAGAGGAAGGAATTTTTATGAATAAAATTAGATGCTATTCATGTTCCAAAGAACTTCCGGAGGGTAGTCTCAAATACGTTGTAGAAGTCAAGAGTTTTGCAGATTTTGACGGCTTTCTTGAAGATTATCCCGGTGATGTGGAATCAGGTATGGTAGAACTGCTTAAAGAGCTGGAAGATGTTGATCAGAAGACATTAGAAGATGAGATTTATCAAGAAACGGTATTCATACTGTGTAAGGCCTGTAGAGACAAGTTTTATAAAAACCTATTTGATACTTCTGCCCACATTAGTCTGGATAGCGAAATAAAGGATACGATCCATTAATGAAATATGCATTTATCTCCGATGTACATTCCAATCTGGAAGCCTTTCTTGCAGTTCTCAATGAAATAGACGGCAAAGATGTAGATGAGATTGTATGTCTGGGAGATATAGTAGGCTATAATGCCAACCCCAACGAATGTATTGAGATAATAAATGACCGTCGAATAAAGTGTATTATGGGGAACCATGATGCAAGGGCATCTGGTCTCGAAGAACCTGATGATTTTACATATCGCGCGAAGGAAGCTATTCTCTGGACGCGCCAGCAATTAAAGCAAAAAAATATTTCCTTTCTTAAAAACCTTCCGAGAACTCTTTCTTTTCCTGACGATAAGATACTGGCTGTTCATGGCTCGGTGAACTCTACAGATGAATATATCTTTTCTCTTGATGATGTAGCAGTGAATTTCGTGCGTATGGAGGAGGTAGGGATAAAGATATGTTTTTTCGGACATACCCATGTAAGAATAGCCTTTGGTCGAAATGGGGAGGGCATAAACCCTCTTTATCAAGACAAAATAACAATTGAAGGTAATAAGAAGTATCTTGTAAATCCCGGCAGTGTGGGCCAGCCGAGGGACGGAGATCCAAGAGCAGCATTTTTGATATACGATACGGATGCTGAAGTGATAGAATTTTTCAGAGTTCAATATGATATGGATAAATGCCGTGAGAAGATTATCAGGGCAGGCTTGCCCATTGAGCTGGCGGAGAGGTTACGGGCGGGGTGGTAGCCTTCTGCAATTGTAAATTGAAAATTGCAAAATGCAAATTGTAAAATGGAAAAGCTGTTAAATTTATAATTTAAAATTTACAATCTTTATTTTAAAATGAAGCAAAGCGACTATCACCCTCCTATAAAACTCATTGTCCTGCTGCATTTCTTAAAGATGTTATCATTTAAACGATGCCCCTCCGGTTTTTTTCTTACTGCGTTAAATAAAAGGTCTTCAATTTCCTTGTCAGTGCAGCCGCTTCGAAGTGCCGTCTTAATATCTAGCTCATCATCTGAAAACAAACATGTTCTCAGTTTTCCATCTGCTGTAAGCCTCAGTCTGTTACATGAACTGCAGAAGTGGTCTGAGATAGGACTTATAAAACCAATTTCACCGATTCCATCTGTAAATTTATATCTCTTTGCCGGGCCTGTCCTTTTTTCTGGATTTCCAAGTGGAACCAGATGTTGAAGGCTGTTTATTTTTTCCATGATTTGCGATACCGAAATACATTTGTCTCTGTTCCATACTGCCTCTACGTCAAACGGCATATATTCTATAAATCTGATGTGGTAGGGTTTTTGTTTTGTAAGTAAAGAAAAATCTAAAATTTCGTCGTCATTAAATCCCTTTATTATCACGCAATTTACCTTTACAGGGGTTAAACCTACCTTTTCTGCCTCTGCAAGTCCTTCCAGCACATTGCTAAGAAAATCCCCCCTTGTTATTTTATGAAATCTTTCTTTGTTTAAAGAATCCAGGCTCACATTTACCCTTTTAAGACCTGCCTTTTTTAAGGACGATGCAAACTCTTTCAGGAGAACGCCATTTGTTGTAAGGCTTAGGTCTTCAATACCAGGGAGTCGAGCCAATTTCTCTATAAATTCAACAATACCTTCTATAACAA
>Ga0209642_10002689_pt1 | contig 11603 bp, 8 predicted proteins | sample RifCSP19_2_FD_184025 | JGI IMG/M metagenome (GOLD analysis project Ga0209642, IMG submission 184025) | Soil microbial communities from Rifle, Colorado - Rifle CSP2_sed 19_2 (SPAdes) (version 2) | ecosystem: Environmental > Terrestrial > Deep subsurface > Rock core/Sediment | place: Rifle... | reverse complement strand
GGACACGCTCGGCGGCGACGCCGCCCGCCTCGTCGGCATACTTCGCGGCGAGCGGGAAGTCGGCGTCGATCTCGAGTCGCAGGTCGTGGACGGGGAGGTCGAAGACGGCGAAGGCGCGCACCAGGTCGGTCAGCACCGCGAACCCGAGGCTCGCCACGAAGTAGCTGAGGGGCGTCGGGGCCGTGCCCGCGCCGCCCACGATGGGCCCCTCGTCGGACTCGATGACCCACGTCCCGACGTGGGCCTGCTTGCGGTGGTCCTCGACGACGTGAACGGTGGCCCGGACGCTGAGCGGCCTGCGCTCGCGAGGCCACGCGGCGCGGCGCGCCTCGTGGGCCGCGCGGATCTTCCGGCGGTCGATCCGCAGGCTCGCCGATCCGTCCATGTGTCCCTCGTTCCGTGCGATTCGGGCCAGATCACGAACTCAAGTCGCAGTATATTAGTATACAGACGGCCGTTCGGTCGGGACGGTCGCGGTGTGATCGAGCAGCCGAGGAGAGCCCGTTTCCATGAGCGTGTTCGGCTCCTCTGTACTGCGCGTCGAGGACCGCCGGCTGCTCCTTGGCGAAGGCGAGTACGTCGATGACGTGCGCGTCCCCGAGGCGCTGCACGTCGCGCTTGTGCGTAGCACGTACGCCCACGCGCGGATACGCGGGATCGACGTCTCGGCCGTCGTCGGGATGCCCGGTGTCGTCGCGGTCGAGACGGCCGCGACGCTCGGGGCGCTGAACGGCCCGCACCCGCACCCGACGTGGTTCCCGCCCGCCAAGGCGCTCCTGGATCGGGTCAAACCGACCCTGCGGCCGGAAGTCATCCGACTCCTCGCGGACGGCAAGGTTCGCTACGTCGGCGAGCCCATCGTCGCGGTCGTGGCGACCGATCGCTACCTCGCCGAGGATGCCCTCGGCCAAGTCGTCGTCGACTACGAGCCGCTGCCGGTCGTCGTCGACCCGGAGCTGAGCCTGGCACCCGGTGCCACGCTCCTCAACGACGACTGGGGCGACAACCTCGCGGCCCATTTCGTCATCCGCGCCGGCGACGCCGATCGCGCGTTCACGACCGCGGACCAGGTCGTCCGGCGCCGGATCGCGATGCCCCGCTCGACGCCGACGCCGATCGAGAACCGGGGCGTAGTGGCCCTGCCGGATCGGCGCTCCGGGGGCCTCACCGTGTGGTCCTCCAGCCAGTGGCCGCACCGCTTGCGGGACGCGCTCGAGCAGGTCCTGAAGCTCACCGGCGGCCGGATCCGGGTCGTCGCCCCGGACGTCGGCGGAGGGTTCGGGGTCAAGTCGATGGTCTATCCCGAGGAGCTTCTGGCCCCGACCCTCGCCCTGAAGTACCGGCGGCCGGTCCGCTGGACCGACTCGCGCCGCGAGAATTTCGTCTCGGGGACGCACGCGCGGGATCAGATCCACGACATCGAGCTCGCCCTGCGCGCGGACGGGACGATCATGGGACTGCGCGACCGATTTCTTGTCGACGCCGGCGCGAGCAACGTCGAGTGTCTCGTCTGCCCGTACAACTCGGCCGCGCACCTGCCGGGGCCGTACCGGATCCCGAGCCTGGAGATCGAGTGTTTCACGGTGCTCACGAACAAGACGCCAAACGCCGCCGCTCGCGGAGCGGGTCGGCCGGAGGCCGTCTTCGCCATGGAGGGGATCCTCGACGCGGCCGCGGACGAACTGGGGCTCGATCGGGTCGAGATGCGGCGGCGGAATATCCTGCGCGCCGAGGAGATGCCGCACGACCACGGGATCCTCTACCGCGACGGCGTGCCGCTGGTCCTCGACGGCGGCGACTACCTCGGCGGCCTCGAGGACGCGCTCGAAGCACTCGGCTTCGAGGCGCTCCGCGCGGAGCAGGCGCTCCTCCGCGGACAGGGGCGATACCTCGGGATCGGCGTCGCCGGCTACATCGAGGGGACCGGGGTCGGCCCCTACGAGAGCGCCCGGATCCGCGTTGACCCATCCGGCCAGGTCATCGTCGCGATCGGACCTCCATCCCAGGGTCAGAGCCACGAGACGACGTTCGCCCAGATCTGCGCGGACGGCCTCGGCGTCGCGATGGAGGACGTCCGCGTCGTCCAGGGCGATACCGCGGTGCTCCCCTGGGGCATGGGCACGATCGCGAGCCGCACCGCGGTCGTCGTTGGCAACGCCGTCGGCATCGCGGCCCGTGGGCTGCGCGACAAGGCGCTCCGTGCCGCGGCGGACCTGCTGGAGGTCTCGCCCGGCGACCTCCGGCACGAGAACGGCCGGATCACCGTCGCGGGTTCCCCGGAGGTGTCGATGAGGTTGGGCCAGCTGGCGACGCGCGTCGGTCCGGGGGGCGGCCGCCTGGGTGAGATCGGGCCGGGACTCGAAGAGCACGCCGGCTTCCAGCCACCGACCGTCACATTCGCCAACGGCGTCCACGCGTGCGCCGTCGAGGTCGACATCGAGACCGGCCAGATCTCGATCCGCCGGTACGTCGTCAGCCATGACTGCGGCCGGCTCATCAATCCGCGCGTCGTGGAGGGCCAGATCCTCGGAGGACTCGCCCAGGGTCTCGGCGCCGCGCTCTTCGAGGAGCTCGTCTACGACGAGATGGGGCAGCTCGTGAACGGCAGCCTGGCCGACTATGGGATGCCAAGGGCGACCGATATGCCGCCGGTCGTCGTCCTCCATCGCGAGACCCCGTCGGAGCGGAACCCGCTCGGCATCAAGGGGGTCGGCGAGGCGGGCGGGATCCCGGTCGCGGCGGCGATCGTCAGTGCCGTCGGCGACGCCCTGCGCCCGCTCGGCGTCGACATCTCCACGTGTCCCCTGACGCCGGCTCGCGTCCTCGAGCAGATCGCGGCCGCTCGATCGCGGACGGCCTGAGGTCGAGATGTATCCCGCCGCATTCGAGTACCTCGCGCCGTCGACCTTCGAGGAGGCGATCGAGCTTCTCGAGCGCCACGGGCCCGGGGCCAAGCTGCTGGCCGGAGGCTGCAGCCTTGTGCCGCTCATGAAGCTGCGCCTCGCCCAGCCGACGCACATCGTCGACCTGGGCCGTGTGCCTGATGCCGCCGGCATTCGCGAGGAGGACGGCGTCCTGCGGATCGGCGCGATGACGCGCGAGGCGGACCTCGTGCGCTCCGCCGCGGTCGTCGGTCGCTACCCGATCCTCGTCGACACGTGCTCCGTCATCGCCGACCCGACCGTGCGGAACATGGGCACGGTGGGCGGGAACCTCGTCCACGGCGACCCCGCGAACGACCACCCGGCGACGATGATGGCCCTGCGCGCGTCCTTCGTCGCCCTCTGCGCCTCGGGCTCGCGGATCGTCCCGGCCGAGGAGTTCTTCCTCGGCCTGTTCGAGACGGCCCTCGGGCCGGCCGAGATCCTCACCGAGATCCGCATTCCGGCGCCGGTTCCCGGAAGCGGCGGGGCGTACGTGAAGTTCGAGCGGCAGGTGGGTGACTTCGCGATCGCGGCGGCCGCCGCCTGGGTCCGCCTGGACGGCGACCGGGTCGCCGATGCGTCGATCGTCCTGACCAACGCGGGCCCGACCGCGATCCGGGCCCGCGCCGCCGAGACGGTGATCGCCGGGCGGGTACCGGAGACGATGACGCTCCGTGAGGCCGGGGAGGCCGCGCGCGAGGGCCTGGAGCCGTGGCCCGACCTGCGCGGCAGCCGGGACGTCAAGCGCCACCTCGCCGGTGTCGCCGTCGAACGGGCGCTGCGGGCCGCCGTCGGCCGCGCCCGGGACGACGGAGGGGACCGTGTCTGAGGTCGCGATCCGCGTCACGGTGAACGGCGAGGATCGCACCGCGACCGTCGAGCCGCGGTTCCTCCTCGTCCACTTCCTCCGCGAGGTCCTCGAGCTCACCGGGACGCACATCGGCTGCGACACGACAAGCTGCGGGGCCTGCACTGTCGTCCTCGACGGGCACGCCGTGAAGTCGTGCACGATGTTCGCCGTCCAGGCCGACGGGCACGAGATCACGACGATCGAAGGACTCGCCCGGGAGGGCCGGCTGCACCCCCTCCAGGAGGCATTCCACGTCGAGCATGGCCTGCAATGCGGGTTCTGCACGCCGGGCATGATCATGGCGGCCCTGCCCTTCGCCGAGGAGCACGCCGATCCCTCCGACGACGAGATCCGGCGGGCGATCTCGGGCAACCTGTGCCGCTGCACGGGCTACGTGAACATCGTCAGCGCGGTGCGTCGCGCTGCACGCACGCTGCACGGGCTCGACGTCGATCCACCTCTGGCTGACGCGGGCAGCGGGACCGGGCACGGGCCCGGCGCGTGACGCCTCCGGCCACGACGCAGCCCGGCGCAGAGCCGGGGTCGGGCGGCGGCGGGACGATGCGACTCTTCGCCCGGGTCCCCCACGCCTGGTGCGGGGCCAGCCCGATCGAGGGCCCGGCGCTCGCAGCGGCGCCGGTCTGAGGCGGGTAGGCGCGGCGGCATGACCGGATCGATCGACTGGCGAACGGTCGCGACGGAGCGCGATCGGGCGGTCTACGAGGATGCGGGTTACGGGCGACGGGTCGTGCCTGGCAACCGGCCGATGCTCCTCGTCATCGACGTCACCTACGGGTTCGTGGGCCGCGAACGCCTGCCCATCCTGGAGGCCATCCGCCGCTATCCGAACGCGTGTGGCGAGGCCGGCTGGGACGCCGTCGGGGCGATCGCGCGGCTCCTTCCGGCCGCCCGGAGGCTCGGTCGCCCGGTCGTCTACTCGGCCGGCTTCTCCGAGCTCGGCTCCCGCGGCGTCGGCCTGTGGGCGCAGAAGCCCCCCCGGGCGAGCGACGCTCCCGGAGACGCCAACGAGATCGTCGCCGAGATCGCTCCGGGCCCGGCCGACCTCGTGCTGCCCAAGACAAAGCCGAGCCTCTTCCATGGCACGCCGCTGCTGGATCTTCTCGTCCGCGAGGGTGCCGACACGCTGGTCGTCACCGGGGGCACGACGAGCGGATGCGTGCGCGCGACGGTGGTCGACGCGTTCTCGTACAACTACCCGGTCCTCGTCGTCGAGGACGCGGTGTTCGACCGCGGCGCCGTGAGCCACGCGGTCAACCTGTTCGACATGGACCAGAAGTACGCCAACGTCGTCACGTCGGAGGCCGCACTCGCGGTTCTCGGCGAGCCGGCGCGCGGGAAGTCCTCCGGCCCGTCGCGATCGACGCGATGAGGGCGCCATGAGTCGACGAGTGCTGACCCTGGCTTGCGGCGAGTACGACCGGACGCGCGCCCTCGCCGACGGATCGATCCGGCCTGCCGGGTTCGAGCTCCGCTACGTCGCCCTGAACCCCGGCGAGCTCTTCGCCCGGATGGTCCGAGACCGCGAATTCGACGTCTCGGAGATGTCGCTCTCGACGTACCTCAACCTGCGGGCCCGCGGCGACGACGGCCTGGTCGGTATCCCGGTCTTCCCCTCGCGGGTCTTCCGCCACGGCTACATCTTCGTCAATCGCGATGCCGGGATCGGCCGCCCGGAGGACCTGGCCGGCCGTCGCGTCGGCACGATGCAGTGGCAGCTGACCTCGAGCCTCTGGCTGCGGGGCACCCTCGCCGACGAGCACGGTGTCCAGCCTTCGTCGATCACCTGGCTCGTGGGGGGCCAGGACGAGCCCGGACAGCACGAGCGCGCCCCGGTCGACGTGCCGCCCGAGGTCCGCGTCGAGGCCATCCCGCCGGGGACGTCGCTCGGCGGGCTCCTCGTGGAGGGGGCGATCGACGCGATCTTCGCGCCGCACGTGCCGCGCGTCTTTCGCGACGGCGATCCCCGCGTCGTCCGCCTCTTCCCGGACTTCCGGGCCGTCGAGACGGACTACTTTCGCCGCACCGGACTCTTCCCCATCATGCACCTCGTCGTCGTCAGGCGCGATGTCCACGAGGCGAACCCGTCGTTGGCGGCCGGACTGCTGGCCGCCTTCTGCGCCGCGAAGGCGCGGGCGATGGACCGGCTCCGTTTCACCGGCACGCTCGCCACGATGGTCCCCTGGCTCGTCGCCGAGTTCGAGGCCGCCGAGGCGCTCTTCGGCGCCCGCTACTGGCCGTACGGCGTGGACGCCAACCGGCCCGAGCTCGAGACGGCGATCCGCTACGCGGTCGAGCAGGGGATCGCCCGGCGCAGCCTGACCGTCGAGGAGCTGTTCGCCCCCGAAACCCTCGACATGGTCGACGAGGTGAACTGAGGGTTCCTCGCCAGCCATCGGTGCGGCCGGCTCGGCGGTGCGGGAAGCCTGTCGTTTTGTATGCAAGATCGGCCAACGCCAAACACGACTCCCGCTAGAATGTGCGCGAACCCGGCTACTTCACCGGGTCGAATGAGGCAGCCCGGCCGGCACGCGGCCCCAGGAGCGCGGGTATGTACAGGGTCAGCATCGATGTCGGCGGGACATTCACCGACTGCCTCGTCCTCGACGAGCAGGGTGCGCTGCGCCAGTTCAAGGCGCCCACGACCCCGGCCGATCCATCGGTCGGCTTGCTGGTGGCCCTGACGAAGGCCGCGGCCGGCTACGAGCGGACCGTCGGCGACTTCCTGGCCCAGGTCGAGCTGATCATCCACGGCACGACCCTCGCGACGAACACGCTGATCAACCGGAATGGAGCGAGGACCGGGCTCATCACGACCGCGGGATTCCGCGACATCATCGAGATCCGGCGCGGCTTCAAGAACGTCCGGACCTCCATGTACAACGTCTTCGTCCCGCCGTACGAGCCGCTCGTCCCCCGCTACCTGCGCCTCGAGGCGAAGGAGCGAACGCTGTACGACGGCGAGATCCTCACCGTCCTCGACGAGGCCGATGTCCGGGCGGCGGCCGAGAAGCTGCGGGCGGAAGGCGTCGAGTCGGTCGCGATCGGCTTCCTGCACGCGTACGCGAACCCGGCCAACGAGCGCCGCGCAAGCGACGTCGCGAAGGCGGAGATGCCGGGCACGTACGTCACCACCTCTCACGAAATCCTGCCGGTGTGGCGTGAGTACGAGCGCTTCTCCACCACCGTCGTATCGGCCTACTGTGGCCCGGCCGTCGAGCGCTACCTCCGTTCGCTCGAAGCCCGCCTCGCCGAGGCGGGCTTCGCCGGCAGCCTGCTCCTCATGGGCTCCGACGGTCTCGTCGAGACGGTCGAGTACTGCATCCCGCGCGCCGTCTACCTGATCGGCTCGGGCCCGGCGGCCGCGCCGGCCGGGGGCCGCTACATCGGGGCGTGGCTCGGCAGCGAGGACATCCTCTCCGTCGACATGGGGGGCACCTCGTTCGACATCTGCATGGTCCGTGGCGGGGAGATCCCCACCACGACCGAGAGCTGGGTCCAGGACGAGCGGGTGGCGATCAAGATGGTCGACATCCAGTCCGGTGGCGCCGGCGGTGGGTCGATCGCCTGGATCGACCAGCTCGGCCTCCTGCGGGTCGGTCCCAAGTCGGCCGGGGGCGATCCGGGCCCGGCCTGCTACGGCAAGGGCGGCGCCGAGCCGACGGTCACGGACGCCGACCTCGTGCTCGGCTACGTCCCCGCGGACTTCTTCCTCGGCGGCGAGATCCCTCTCGATACGGACGCCGCGGTGGCGGCGGTCCGCCGGGTGGCCGATCCGCTGGCGATGGGCGTCGTGGAGGCCGCGGAGGCGATCTTCACGACGATCAACGCCTTCATGGCGGACCAGATCACCGAGGTCGCGACGCGGCGCGGGAACGATGCCCGCGACTTCGCTCTCGTGGCGGGCGGCGGCGCGGGACCGGTCCACGCGGCGTTCATCGCGGACCTGCTACACATCCCGCGGGTTGTCATCCCGCCGATCGCCGCGACGTATTCCGCGTTCGGGATGTTCGCCATGGACGTCGGGCGCAATTACGCCCGCTCGTACATCACGCGCGCGACGCAACTCAACGTCGATCGGGTGAACGCGCTGTACGCGGAGATGGAGCGCGAGGCGATCGAGGGCTTTGCGGCGCTCGGGGTGCCCGCCGCCGCGGTGAGCTTCAGCCGGACGGCCGATCTTCGCTACATCGGCCAATTCCACGAGGTGGAGGTCGAGGCGCCGGCCGGGACGGTCACGACCGAGGCGATCGAGGTCGCCATCGCCAATTTCCACGCCCGGCACGAGCAGCTCTATACCTTCAACATGCCCTGGCAGGGGATCGAGTTCCTGACCTTCCGGCTCCGGGCGACGACCCCCAAGACGCCGTTCGAGCTCCGCCGTATCGATGACGGGGACGGCGACGCCACCCGTTCGCTGAAGCGAAGGCGCGTCTGCCGGTTCGATGGCCGCGACGCGGAGACCCCCGTCTACGATGGGGAGCTGCTTCGGAGCGGCGACCGGTTCTCGGGCCCGGCCATCGTCGAGGAGACGACGACGACCGTCGTCATCCCGCCGCGCTACGACTGCGCCGTCGACGCCTACAAGAACTACGTCCTCACGCGGCGGACCATCCCTCCCGGAGACGAGATCCGGCCCGTCGAAGCCCTCGCAGGAGGTATCAAGTGACCTCGCCGACGCCTCGCCCGGTCGATCCTATCACCCTCTCGACGGTCTGGCACGCCTTCCAGAGCGTCGGCCGGGAGATGCGCCACGTCATCGATCGGACCGCCCAGAACTACCTCATCGCGCAGCTCCACGACATGGCGGCCGGCATCTGGGACGCCAGGGGACGGACGATCGCGGTCCCCGAAGGCCCCACCTCGATGTTCCTCTCACAAGGCTTCACCGTCCGGTACATCATGGAGAAGTTCGGGGACGACCTCCGCCCGGGCGACGTCATCCTCTGCAACGACCCCTACAAGGGCTACTGCAACCACCTGCCCGACTGGGGCTTCTTCCGGCCCGTCTTCTACAAGGACGAGCTGCTGTTCGTCGTCCTGACCCGCGGCCATCAGCTCGACACCGGGGGCGCGTTTCCCGGCGGATACTTCCCCAACGGCTACGACATCCACGCCGAGGGAATCATGATCCCGCCGATCAAGATCTACGACGCCGGAAAGGAGCGCACCGACGTCCTGGAGCTCATCTGGAACAACGTCCGCTGGCCCGAGGGCGTCCGCATCGACAACTACGCCTTGATGGCCGCCCTGCAGGTGGCCGAGAACCGGATCGTCGCGCTCCTCGACAAGTATGGCCGCGACACGATCATGGACTGTCTCGAGGAGATGCTCGACCGGACCGAGCGCAGCGTCCGGGGCCAGCTCGCCTCGGTCCCGGACGGGACCTACTACGGCGAGTCGGCGACCGACGACGACGGGACGACCCTCGACGAGCAGGTCTGGGTCCGCCTCGAGGCGACGATCAAGGGCGACGAGCTGATCCTCGACTTCTCGAAGAGCGACGCGCAGCGGAAAGGATTCGTCAACTGCGTCTACAGCTCGACCTACAGCCGGGCCGTGGCCGGCAGCTTCCTCTTCTTCGACTCGGCCCTCGCGGAGTTCCACAACGAGGGATCGATGCGCCCGATCACCGTCGTCGCGCCGCCGGGCAGCGTCGTGAACGCCCAGTACCCGGCCACCGTCGGCGGCTCGCCGGTCAACGTCGGGACGCAGGTCCTCGAGGCGACGGTCGACGCCCTCTCGAAGGCGATGCCCCACAAGGCCGTCGCGTCGTGGGGCCGGCGACGCGGCCACTACATCGCGGGGATCGACCCCCGGACCGGCGAGCGCTACGTCCAGACCACGACCGACGCCGACGGCGGCGCCGGGGCCGTCTGGGGCTACGACGGCTACGAGGGCGCCCTCGGGATGTCCGGCCTCGGCTCGATCAACCGGGGGAGCATCGAGGAGATCGAGATCCGCTTCCCCTGGCGCACCGTCCGCTGGCACTTCGTGCCGGACCTGTCGGGGGCTGGACGATGGCGTGGCGGCTGTGGGATGCTCTGGGAGGTCGAGAACCTCGGCGGCGACGTGGGGGCGGCGACCGGCAGTTCGGACGGCGACCTGACGCAGCCGCCGGGAGCCGCTGGCGGCCAGCCCGGCCCGCTGTCGAAGATGTACATCCGGCGGGGGGAGGAGATCCTGCCCGCCCGGACGCACCGGATGATCCAGGTCAGGCACGGCGAGATCCTGGGCAAGGTCAGCGGAGGCGGCGGGGGCGTGGGCCCCCCGGCGGAGCGCGAGCCGCAGACGGTCCTGCGCGACGTCATCAACGAGGTGGTGACGATCCCCTACGCGCGCGACGTCTACCGTGTCGCGATCGACCCGCAGACGCTGACGATCGACGAGGCGGCGACCCGCGAGCTCCGCGCCGGGCCCGGCTCCGCGTCCCCGGGCTGAGAGAGCGCCGGCCTACACCTCGTGGCCACACCGACCGCAGCGGACCGCACCACCCTGCTTCCGCTCCTCGAGCGGATGTGGCTGATCCGCGCCTTCGAGGAGAAGGTGTCCGAGCTGTATGCGCGCGGCCGGATCAAGGGCCTGCTCCACCTCGGGATCGGACAGGAGGGCGTCGCGGTCGGGGCGATCAGCCGGCTGCGCCCGGACGACCTGGTCTTCGGCGGTCATCGCGCTCATGCCCACGCCCTGGCTAAGGGCGCCGACCCCCAGCGGCTCATCGCCGAGCTGGCCGGTCGGACGACCGGCTACTGTGCCGGGAAGGGGGGCTCGATGCACATCGCGGCCCCGGAGGTGGGGTTCGTGACGGCGACCGGGATCGTCGCCGGCAACATCCCGCTGGCGCTCGGGGCGGCGTACGCGGCGGTCGTCGCGGGCCGGTCCACGGTCACGGCCGTCTTCTTCGGCGACGGCGCGGGCCAGACCGGGGCGTTCCACGAGTCGCTGAACATCGCGAGCCTGTGGAACCTTCCTCTCGTCCTCGTCTGCGAGAACAACGGCTACGCCGAGTTCACGCCGCTCTCGGCGCACACGAAGGTCGAGCGGCTCGCCGCCCACGCCACGACCTACGGCATACCCACCGCGGCGGTCGACGGCAACGACGTCCTGTCGGTCCGCGATGCCGTCGGCGGGGCGGTCGAGCGCGCCCGCTCCGGCGGCGGACCGACCTTCGTCGAGGCCCTCACATACCGCCTGCGCGGACACTACGAAGGCGACCCGGCGAAGTACCGTGAGCTCTCCGAACTCGCCGACTGGAAGGCGAAGGACCCCATCGCGCGCTTCTCCGCGCTCCTCGTCGAGCGGGGGGTCCTCGAGGCCGACGGCGGGACCGAGGCCACCATCGAGCGCGCGGCCCGTGAGCGGGTCGAGACCGCCGCCGCGGCGGCGCTGGCCGCTCCGCTGCCCGGACCCGATGACCTGCTCCGCCATGTCTACGCCGGATCAGCGGGATGACCGAGCTGCGCCTGATCGATGCGATCCGGGTGGCCCTCGATGAGGCGATGGCCAACGATCCGGCCGTCTGCCTGCTCGGAGAGGACATCACGCTCGGTGGTCCCTTCGGTGCCACGAAGGCCCTGGTCGATCGCTACGGCGAGTTGCGTGTCCGGAACACGCCGATCAGCGAGGGAACCGTGCTGGGCCTCGCCGTCGGCGCAGCGCTCGCCGGCCTCCGCCCCGTCGTCGAGGTGATGTTCGTCGACTTCATCACGCTCGCGATGGACCAGCTCGTGAACCACGCCGCGAAGCTCCACTACATGAGCGGGGGCCAGCTCAGGGTTCCGCTGACGATCCGCGCGCAATGCGGCGCGGTC
>Ga0209642_10002688_pt1 | contig 11604 bp, 12 predicted proteins | sample RifCSP19_2_FD_184025 | JGI IMG/M metagenome (GOLD analysis project Ga0209642, IMG submission 184025) | Soil microbial communities from Rifle, Colorado - Rifle CSP2_sed 19_2 (SPAdes) (version 2) | ecosystem: Environmental > Terrestrial > Deep subsurface > Rock core/Sediment | place: Rifle... | reverse complement strand
AAATTAAATTTTCCGGAGGTTGTTGATTTTTCCTTGCCCATGGAGGCCGTCTCATACAGGATCGCGGTTGTTTCCATCAAGAAAGAATACCCGGGGCACGCAAAGAGGATAATGATGGGGCTCTGGGGGATATTAAAACAGTTCCTGTACGTAAAATACATAATAGTTGTTGATGACGACATAGATGTAAATAACTGGGCGGACATAATATGGGCGATTTCCACAAGGGTTGACCCGAAAAGGGACATTTTAATGATTGAGGATACCCCGATAGATTATCTCGATTTTTCCTCTCCGAAAGAAGGGCTCGGCAGCAAGCTCGGAATGGACGCAACCGCCAAGATACCGCCTGAGGTTACAAGAAAGTGGGGGGAAAAGATAGAGATGGACAAATCCGTAATAGAACTTGTGACTGGAAGGTGGAGAGAATACGGGTTTTAGAGAGCATCAGCCGCAGGCTATAAGATATGACTGGATGTTCTGATTCGGTTAAAGACGACTGGTGGAGCCCCGGGGGTAGTTTTTTCATGCTCCATAAGATTAACTCCCTGAGGTTTGAGTATTTTTCAGGCAAGGCAAAGGAAAACTCCGGGGGGCTTTCCGGCAAACGGGTTCTTGACATAGGGTGCGGGGGAGGGCTTCTTTCCGAAAGATTCGCGGAAAGCGGGGCAATCGTGACAGGGCTGGATATCGCCGCTTCCGCGATAGATGCCGCGAAGGGGCACGCAGAAAAAACAGGGCTTAAAATTGATTACAGGCTGTCAACCCTGCCTGAATTCGCGCAAAACAATCCCGGGAGATTTGACTGTGTTGTATGCTCCGAGGTTTTAGAGCATGTGGATGACCTCGCGGATTTTATAAAAACCGCCGCGTCAATGCTTAAAGAGGAGGGGTTATTCTTATTCAGCACCATAAACAGGACCCTGAAGGCCAGGTTCTTGACTGTTTTCGTTGCGGAGGATATTTTAAGGATGATCCCGCGGGGGACGCACGATTATAGAAGATTTATAAGGCCTTCCAGGATTACGGAACTCCTCAGGCAGAACTCAATAGAGATAGAGGATATAAAGGGAATGAGCCTTGATGTGGCCGGGTTTGGATTCAGAATAAGCAGGGATACCTCTGTTAATTATCTCGGCTGCGGGATTAAAAGGTAGGGGGGACTCATGCATGCCCCCCTTTTTCTTCAATAACCCTGAAAACCCTGAGTATGTTTAAAAGCTTTTTCCTGTTTTCTATTGAAAGGCTCCTGTATCCCTTTAAGAGATTAACGACATCTTCCGCCCCCTGCTCTGAAACGCTTTTATTGAGGTCTGCCCCGTTTTTGGGGTCTGGTATCATCTCTCTTTTGCCTGTAAGGAGCCATACCCTTGATGTCATAAAAAGCGCTTCCAGCGCGACAAGAAGGGGGCCGGGGGGTTTTCTTTTTCCGTTTTCTATTTCAGAAAGGAGATTTCGGGAGATGAGTAGCCTTTTTGCGAACTCATCCTGGGCGAGCATGTAATGTTCTCTGAGAAGACGGAGCCTCCGGCCGATAGCCTTGCCGGTCCTTACCTCATCGGGTAGGGTTTTGTTCAGACCTTCTTCACCCAATTTTACTCTCCTAATGGGCAGCATAAAGACTCTTATTGTATTTTTTTGGCGTCGGGCTGTACTAATTAAGTAATTATAATTATGGGAGGTTTTGGGTAAATTCGCGGTGTAGAAACTTTATATGTATATTTTATAGCACAAATTAAGAGCAAATGCAAGGTTTTATTTATATTTTGTAACTGCACATTTAAATATCCTCGCCGGCCTTATGTATGGGCGGGTGATTATGGGGGTGGCCTGAACAGGGTATTTCAGGAAAGTTCTCTGTCTTTTATCGCCCTTTCTATTTCAGAGGCAACAAGAGCGGCTGCTTTGAGAGGGTCTTTCGCGTCTTTTATCGGCCTTCCCACAACTATATAATCGGCCCCGTCCTTTATTGCTTCGTATGGAGCGACGACACGTTTCTGGTCGTCTTTTTTCACCGCCTTGATATCTTTTTCTCTCACGGTATCCGCTGAGAATCTTATCCCCGGCACAACAGCGATAAAATCCCTTCCAAATACCTCTTTAACCCTTTTTACCTCGCGTCCGGAGCAGACAACGCCGCTAAGGCCCGCGAGTTTTGCCATTTCTGCGCGGCGAAGGACGAGTTCTTCCGGGTCTGTCCCCGTGAGGTCTTCCTTTGAAAGGCTTGTAAGGACGGTTATTCCCAGAACCTTCATACCGCCCGCCTCATCTGCCGCGGCCCTGAGCAGCCCCATGCCTTCCTCACAGTGGACGGTTATGAAATCCACCCCCAGTTTTGCCGCCGCCCCTGCCGCCCGTCTTACTGTTTCCGGGATATCGTGGAATTTCATATCAAGGAATATCTTAAGCCCGGGCGCGGCTTTTTTTACCGCATGGACGACAGACGGCCCTTCGCTTACAAACAGTTCAAGCCCGATCTTAAAAACCCCGACATGGTCTTTAAGAAGATTTACGTATTTGAGGGCTTCTTTCCCGGTAGGAAGGTCGAGGGGGAAGATAATCCTTTGTTTAGAAGATAGGTTGGTCATTCATTTAAAGAAAAGGAAAGTTATATAAGGAGATGAGTTGATTCAGACAGATAATTTATTGGAATAAACAGCGGTATCGAACGTTTTTTGAGATGGTAATACCCTATCGCTGGCGTTTTTTTTTATAATTTCCAACAGTTCTTGTTTTGTGAATATTGCTTCTACCTTGCAATTAGCCTCTTTTTCTATTTTCTTTAAACCGTCTTGTTCTTGTCTATCAACAAGAACTATAACTTTTTTTATCTCAAACCCGGCTTCTTTTGCCCTCCGTATTGCTTCTATGGTGGATACTCCTGTTGTAACCACGTCGTCAACAACAACGACTTTTGCTCCTTTTTTAAGGGGGCCTTCTATTTGTTGCCGGGTTCCGTGTTTCTTGGGTTCTTTTCTTACAACAAATACGTCGAGAGGTTTCCCGTTGAGGTTGCTTATAAGTGCAGTTGCATAGGCAATGGGGTCTGCGCCGAGGGTAAGTCCCCCTATACCATCCACAGGTTCATCTTTTATCTTTTCAAAAAAGACCCTTCCAAGAGCTTCCATTGCATCAGCGCGACAGGTCGTTTCTTTTGAATTGATATAGACATCGCTCATCCCTCCATATGCAAGCTTAAAACCGTGGTTAGGATCATATTTAAATGATTCTTTGTATAAAATATCAAGGAGTATTCGTCTATAGTCCATAATAATCGCTTTTTTTATTTAATATAACCGTCAATACTATATAGCGAATCAGGCGTAGAGTCAAGGGTTTTAGGGTGTCTTAACAGGGATCCTCCGGCTCCACATATTCAAAGGTTTTGCCCTCATAGTTTCTAAGGATAATCTTACCGTCCCGGCGGCTTACGACGTAGTCCGGGCCAACCGGTATTTTCCCCCCCCCTCCGGGGGCGTCTATGACAAAGGTCGGGATTGAGTAACCTGTCGTGTAGCCCCTCAGTTTTTCAATTATGTTTACGCCGGTTGAAACCGGGGTTCTAAAGTGAGCGGTCCCCATGGCAGGGTCGCACTGGTAGAGATAATAAGGCCTCACCCTTATTTTTAAGAGTTTCTGCACGAGTTTTTTCATTATAGGGGGTTTATCGTTTATTCCTTTAAGAAGAACGGTCTGGCTTCCCAGGGGAATCCCCGCGTCAGAGAGCATCTCGCACGCCTTTTTAACCTGAGCCGTGATTTCCCTTGGATGGGAGAAATGGATGCTTATATACAGGGGGTGGTATTTTTTAAGCATGCCTGTAAGTTCCTCATCCACCCTCATGGGCAAAGTGACGGGGACCCTTGTGCCTATCCTTATTATATCGAGATGGGGTATTGCGCGAAGATGTTTTATGTAGTTTTCAAGGTGCGCGGTTGTAAGCATCAGCGGGTCCCCTCCCGAGATGAGGACGTCGCGGATGGATTTGTTTGATTTTATGTAAGTCAATGCCGCTTCAAATTGAGGAGTCTCCAGGGGCGGCTTTTCCTGGCTCACTATCCTATTTCTTGTGCAGTAGCGGCAGTACATGGCGCAGGAGTTTGTGACAAGCAAAAGAACCCTGTCGGGGTATCTGTGCACCAGCCCCGGAACCGGCGAGTGCGAGTCCTCCGCGCAGGGGTCAACCATCTCTCCCGGTGAAACCTTGAATTCTTCTATCCTCGGTATCGCCTGTTTTCTTATGGGGCAGTCCGGGTCGTTTTTGTCTATGAGCGAGAAAAAATACGGGGTGATGGCCATTGCGAGCCGGCCTTTTGATTTTTTAAAGCCTTCTTTTTCTTCGGGGGTGAGTCTTATAAGTTTCTGCAGGACATCAAAAGAGGTAATCCTGTTTTTTAACTGCCATTTCCAGTCGGGGTTTTCGGCGTGTTCCCTTAATATCTCGGGGAGTGTCTCCGGTATAAAGTCTTCCGCAAGGTTGCCGGCGGGGACGCGTTGTTTTGACAGCGGCCCTTTTGCGGGACTGCCGGGAGGTTCAAATTGTTCTGACAGAGAAGGTTCTGGCATATTCATTCTCTCTCTCGCTAAAACTCCTTATTCCTCCTTATTGCGCGGTATTCTCGCTTTTTATAAGGACTATCTGTGGATTTAGAAGTTCTTCCATGGCTTTTTCATACGCTATTTTATATTTGAACCCCTTTTTAAGATATTTCCAGAGGCACTCTACCCTTGTGAAATCTTCTTCACTGTAATCCCTGAATTCTTTTTCCCCTATGATTGTCTTTTTTGGTTTTATGTAACCCTTTTGTTCGAGGTAGTAGAGTTTGTGCCTCGGTATATCTATCTTTGCGAGAAGTTCGGGCGTTCTCATAATTATCCTGTTTTGAGAATAAGAATGAATTCATATTTAATTTTAAAACTAAATTCATTATAAATTTGAATTCATAATAACATTAAATTTATACTTGTCAAGTATTTTTTTTCCTTGACAGGTTCCAAAAGTGTGCTATTTTAAGGAAAAATGTGGTCTTGTTGGGGAATTGGCATATTTTTTAAAAAATGTAACTGTAATAAGGAGGGGTTTTATGAATATTAAACGATTTCTTGCGCCTATATTCTTCTTCTTTGCGGCGGCGCTCATTCTCATTCCATCCAGGGCGAACGCAGTGCCTGCATTTGCCCGCCAGACAGGCTTTGCATGCAATATGTGCCATTTCCAGCATTTCCCGTCCCTCAATCAATTCGGCCGCGCCTTTAAGTCAGGCGGCTACACAATGGTCGGGGGCCAGAGTCTTGTAGAGGGGGATTTTCTGAGTATCCCTGTCACGCTCAATGCGTCCATTGTAACCAAGATAAGATACCAGAAAACAAACGGCAGCGATGAACTGCTGGATGCGAGGAACAGGGGGGAACTTCAGTTTCCTGACGAGGGCGCCTTTATGGTCGGAGGCAGGGTCGGCGAGCATATAGGGTTTCTCCTCGAGGCCCAGTTTGTTGACCCGGATGGTTCCGCCTGGGCATCTTTTAAGATGCCTGTTGTTTACGAGGTTTCAGGCTCAAAGTTAAGCGTAATACCGTTTGTAACGGACGCAGGCGGCGCGTCATACGGTTTTGAACTTTTGAATACCGGCTCTGTAAGGATGCACCGCCCTCTTGAGCACAGAGGGGAAACATCCGCCCAGCAATACTTAGGCACCGGGGACGCGGCCACGGGTGTTGCGTTTGTTATCCAGAGGGACATCGGCTATCTGAACTTTTCACTCTGGTCCCCCGAGCACCAGGCAACGGACGCCGCGCCGTTCCTTCGCTACTACAGGGCGGCCCTGACACCGACTGTTGCTGGATGGGACCTCGGGCTTGGGGTTCAGATCTGGGACGGGGATACGAAGTTCACCGAGGATGTGACAACGACCACGATCTGTACTGCATCCGGGATTCCTTTGGCGGGGTGCATTGCAGCCGGACACGATATTGAAACCACAACCCCTGCCCATACCGAAGTCGCGGCCGAGGCATGGGCTGTTGATTTTCAGGCGCAGGGGAAGATAGGCAATCTCCCTCTCGGGGTTTATTTCACTTACGGGAGCGCGGACAAATCAGGGGCAATAGGAAATATCTTCAATTCAAGCACGGTGGACGACAGGACCGCCTTTACGGCGCTTGCGGAATTAGGCGTAATACCGGAAAAACTCTCCCTTGCCATTGGCTGGAGGGATGCCGACAGCGGCGCGGCGGCAGACAGCGACCAGGACGCGACGACTTTCGGAGCCTCATATCTTCTGACGCAAAACGTCCAGTTCCAGGTGAACCATACATGGGATGATTACACTGTCGGCGACTTCGACGGCGACCAGCTCACAACAGCGATGATATTTGCCGCGTTCTGATGATAAAGAAAAGATACGGCCTTATAACGGTTGTCTGCGTTGCGGCCTTGCTTTTCTTTGGCTGCGGCGGCCCTCTTTCTGTGAACTACGGCGCAAAAAAAGAGGTTGCCGGGGCTTCGTTTAAATTGAGAAGCCCCGCAACCGTCCTCCTTAAACCCTACCTTGACCTGAGAAGCGAAAAAAATCCCCGAAGAATCGGCACTGTGACTGCAACCGTTGCCGATATGACAGGAAACGAACTAATACTCAGTCAGGACGTGTCAACGCTTGTAACATCCGCCTTCAGGGAAGAACTGGCATCTTCAGGTTTCAATGTCTCGGATGTGGAAGAAACAGCGGATTACATTATGACAGGCGAGATAAGGGAGTTTTCGCTGAACATAGGGCCGAGGGACAAGATAGCAATTGAGGTTTTTACTGTCTTCAAGGAAAAAGACACGGGAAGAATTATCTGGTCCGGCGTTGAAAAAGAAGAGGGGGATAGATACGCCGGGGTTATGGGGAATTCAAGAAGGACCATAAACGATTATATCGTCCGTTCGCTCTCCATGGTGGCCAGAAAGACAATCGAGGAATCGGGCAACTCTATTCCCCCCGCGCGTTTTGAGAAGGATGTTGAAAATAAGCCGCAGCAAAGGCAACCCGCGCAAAAAGAAGATACGGAAAAAGGCGCCGGAAGTATTTCCATAACCACCTCCCCGGGCCGGGCGAAGGTCTATATCGGGGACGTGTATTACGGGCTTTCGCCGGTTAAAATAGACATTCCCCCCGGCATTTACGAAGTCCGGCTGGTCTTGAGGGGTTATACGGAACAGAAAGAAAAGGTTTCAATAAGGGCCGGTTATACGACAGAACTTGAGGCGGTCTTTACGAAAGAATAAAACTGTTTGAATCAATTAAAGTTGTATTTGCCTGTAAATGATTTATTTGATATAATAAATAATGGAAATATCTAAGATTTCTTTCGTTGATATAACTTAAAAGGGGCTTTTGTGACAGAACCAGGTCGTCCACTTCCAGATTTTAATGCCCCTCCAGTAATAGAAACCGTTCTTGGGGTACAATTTAACCCACTGCAAAAGTTTTCCATTCAGCACTATGGTTTATATTTTCAAAAAGTACGTGGTGAATATCCAAAGTGTGTAGCACAACCTCCCTTAGACCCGGTCGTAGAACGTTTTGATATAAAACATTTGATTCAGCCAGCAATTGGAATCGAATTTGGTATTCCAGATATACGCTGTTGGTTTATTGATAATTCTGATAATAGACTAATTCAGCTACAGAGAGATCGTTTTATTTATAATTGGCGAGAATCAGAGGCTAATAATGTCTATCCACGCTACCATAGTCTTAAGCCAAAATTTGAGGAAGAGTGGCAGAAATTTTGCAAATTTCTTGACGAAGAAAAGATAGAAAGGCCGGAAGTAAATCAGTGTGAAGTCACTTACATCAACCATATTGAAATAGACAGTGGGTGGCAAGCCTTTGGGGAAGCAGATAAAATTATTAAATTTTGGATTCAGGAACCTAAAAAGGAGTTCCTTCCTAAACCAGAGAAGGTGAATATACTTACTCGATATGTGATGCATGGAAATAAGGGCAGGCTTCATATAAATTTGCAACCTGCAATTAGAAAACGTGATGCAAAAGAAATTTTTCAGCTTGTACTTACTGCTCGTGGCATCCCGGCTTCTTCAAAGTTAGAAGATATCCTGGGATGGTTTGATTTAGGGCATGAATGGATAGTAAGAGGTTTTGCTGATTTTACTACAGAAGAAATGCATAAAATCTGGGGGCGAAAATTATGAGTGCAGCCACAGCTTTAATGGGTGATATAGAAATAGAGGATGCTACAAATAGAGAATATGGAAAAGTCACGAAAGTGCAATGGAGCGATGTTATTCCGGCTTTCACACTGAGTAAATGGCAAGAAGATGCTGCACTAAGGTTGCTTAATCTTACAAGCCTGCCTTCAAATTGGGATAGCTATGGTAGTCCACCGCTTTTAAATAAAGTTGTAGAGATTTCTTTAAACCTCCTTTTAGATATACCTTTCACTAATCTTACAGTTCCTAATATTATTCCGGTTTCTGGTGGAGGCGTTCAGATCGAATGGAGTATGGATAATCGAGAATTAGAATTAGAGATACTGCCTATCGGGCGTATAGAATTTCTTAAGATTAAGAACGGGCGATCTTTCGAGGAAGGAGAAGCTACCTCTCCGATAAAAATAAATTCCCTGCTTGTTTGGTTACTTAAAGGGAATCCGTATGGGTAAGATATGCCGCCAGGCGAATGGATTGACGATATTACCATTTCTAACGAGGAACTTTTATGGCGACGCATCCATCGGAATCATATCAGCTGCGGTCAAGATGGGAATCTAATTCTTTCATCTGCAGCATTCAAATCCAGACATAATCTACTATCAGTTGACATCGCTTCCCTGACACGTAAAGATAAGTCATTAGATGGATATCCTGAACATAGTTTGGCAGAATTCACAGCGGGACTTGCACGTTCTGCAGAATGTATAATCAGAAAGGAGCCTTTAAATCACAATCCAGCCCATGCAAATGTTATAGGAAAAAACCGTCCTGACGGATGTTTAACTTCGTCCCAAGCATCTGAGATTGCAAAACAAGCTAAAATAATTGAATTTAGAATCCTACGATAACAATTTGTTTTTCCCAAGAAACAAGAGACGACTTCACTGGCGGAAGGGGGAGGGAGTCGAACCCTCCGGCCGCCGCTTAAAGCAACAGCAGACGGGTTTTGAAGACCCGCAGGGCCACCGGGCCCTATCTCCTTCCTTTATTGAGGGAAACTTTTTAAGGAAGCGTGGAAGCCTTTTTTTACAAAAAGGCTTCCACAACAAAAAAACAGACGTTGCACTGGACGGCTTTGCTCCAATCCGTCGGTCCTGAATCCACGGTATTTCTATATCCACTCCGTAAGGGCTGAATATTTCGTACCGTTTTTTCAGAGCCTCCTTAGGTGGTTTACACGCACCCTGCGGATGGGTCTTACGCACACACGCGTTAGTCCAATCAACGCCTGTTTCTCTACTTATATTGTAGCACAGTTTACAATTTATGCAATACCCCGGCCGGGAAAAGGAAGGGCGAGCCTTTCTTTTATGAGTTCAAGAAATCGTTCGTTTTTTTCAATATCCACCTCTACCCCGACGGCCAGCAGAGGGATATCCGGTGTTTTAACGCCTTTTAACCTGACGAAATCTTTTTCCGTGGTAACCGCGAAACTGACATCCCCCGCCTCTTTTTTAATCCCCTCAATATCAGAAACCGTATACCAGTGGTGGTCGGGGAATGTCATGGTTTTTACAATAAAAGCCCCGCAGTCTTTAAGGGTTTCAAAAAAAGAATCCGGGTTGGCGATACCCGCGAACGCGAGGACACTCTTCCCTTTCAGGTCTTTTATGTCAAACCTATTTCCTTTTGAATCATGGATAACACCCGGCGTGTAAGTGAATCTGAAAAGAGGTTTTTTGAATCCCTCCGCGTCCGTTGAATCCTTATTGCCTTTTATCATGAGTATATCAGCCCTCTTTATCCCGGCAACCGGTTCCCTTAAAGGTCCGAGGGGAAGAAGGTATCCGCTTCCGGTTGAATTTAGAAGCACTATGTCTATGTCCCTTTTTAAACTCACGTGCTGGAAACCGTCGTCGAGTATGATGACATGAGGGAGGAATTTTTCAGAGGCATACAGCGCGGATTTTACCCTGCTTTTGCCGACAATCACAGGCACGCCCTTTAACCTTTCCGCCATAAGATACGGTTCATCCCCGCTTCTTTCCACATCAAGCAGTATGTTTTCGTTGTCAGAGACAATCCCGGTTTTCCCGCCCCAACCCCCCCCCTTCCTTTTATATCCCCTGCTCAATACCGTGACATTCAACCCATTTTCTTTTAACCACTTTGCCAGGAATATTGTAACCGGGGTTTTTCCGCTTCCGCCGACAGTTATATTGCCAACGGATATTACCTTGCAGGGAAGTTTTTCCTGTTTTAAAATACCGAGGGAATAGAACAGGAATCTCGCCTTCACCGCCATGCCGTAGACAATGGAAAGGGGGAAAAGAAGCATAAGGGGCGCCAATCCGGGATGCCTTTTTTTCATGCAGCTCTGGATTTTTTCTCTTAAGGTATTTTTCATGCTCCTGAATAACGCCGTCAGATGCGGCGGTTATGGCGTTTGATAATGCCCTCAATAATTGAGAGGGATTTTTCTGTCGCGCCCCTGTTTTCCTCCAGGACGGTTTTTGCGTTTTTACCCGTCTTTTCCCTCAGATTATGGTCGCTCAGGACTTTTTTAAAGGCATCAAAAAGAGCGGCGCTGTCTTTTACCCTGAAGCCTCCCCCCCTTTTTTCAAGAAGTTCCGCCATATAGAGGTAGCTTTTAAGATAAGGTCCGTAGATAACCGGTTTTCCAAAAAATGCCGGCTCAAGGAGATTATGCCCGCCGGTATCAACGAGCGTCCCGCCGACAAACGCAACCGTTGAAAGACTGTAGGCAAAGACCAATTCCCCGATGGTATCAAGCAGCACCACGTCATGGGGGATTTCTTTTTTTGGCCCCGCGCTTCTTTTTATATAAGGTATGCCGGAGGCGCTTATTATCGCCTCGACCTCGCCGAACCTTTCGGGATGCCTTGGCGCAATGACGAGCTGGAGCGTTGCAAACTCGCTTTTTAATCTTTTAAATGTATCCAGGAGAATCTTTTCCTCCCCCCGGTGGGTGCTCCCGGCGACAATCAACTGGTTCCCGGGCCTTATTCCAAAGAGCGCGAGGAGGGCCTGGATTTTCTCTTTGTCCATGATTGGCGCCCGCATGTCAAACTTAAGATTCCCGGTAACGATTGCCTTTTGCCGGTCTACCCCGATGGCAATTGCCCTCTCCGCGTCCTCCTCTGTGCGCGCCAGGAAGGTTATACCCCTGAAAAGTTCCCCGAATATGAAGGAAAATCTCCTGTATCTCGAAAAAGACCTCTCGGACACGGTGCCGTTCACGACAATTATGGGGACGGAGTTTTTTTTAAGGGTTCTGAAAAAATTCGGCCAGAATTCTTTTTCAACGACAATGAATACGGACGGGTGTATGCGCCTGACTTCCCTCTTTACAACCCACAGAAGGTCGAGCGGGAAATATATCAGGGCGTCAATAAAAGGCGCGCCTTCTTTATTTGCCACATTAT
>Ga0209642_10002687_pt1 | contig 11604 bp, 16 predicted proteins | sample RifCSP19_2_FD_184025 | JGI IMG/M metagenome (GOLD analysis project Ga0209642, IMG submission 184025) | Soil microbial communities from Rifle, Colorado - Rifle CSP2_sed 19_2 (SPAdes) (version 2) | ecosystem: Environmental > Terrestrial > Deep subsurface > Rock core/Sediment | place: Rifle... | reverse complement strand
GGCCCGCCAATGAGGGTGGAATCCTTGTCGAAGATGAAGAGGGTCATCGTCCCCAGTCTTCGACAATTTCGACGTGGGCGCTGTCGGCGGCGGCGGAAATGCATCGCTCAGCCGACTCGACGGATTTGTCGCTCCACGGCCAGAATGTGACCTTCTGGATGAGGGCGCCGGCACCCTTCGCGCCGTGCCGAAGTTCCCAAATGCCCTCGCGTCCGTTCGGGGTCACGTGCCCCGCTTTCCTTACGACTGCCGCTTGCTCTGCCATTTCAATTTCCTCCTGAGAGATTTGCCCTTGCGGGTATCCCCTGGTCGGGATTCAATCTTGCTTCTATTATATAGATAATCTATAGATTAGTCAAGGGGTTTGTTAGAGCGCGAGAAAATTTAAGGCGACTATGCGAAGCCTGTCCTGAGCTTGCCGAAGGGCCGGCCAGGACGGGCGACGCGACCTGGCCGGCGGGGGATGGGACAGCGGATGGGGAGAATTAACGCATCCCGTCATTGCTTGATTCGATGTGGATGATCATCGCCTATACCACCTTTCGTACATCTCGACGACTCGGCGCAGTCGGCGACCCATGACGACGCCGACGACGATACCGGCTATAGCCCATGCCGCGAGGCAGCCGAGAAGCGTCATCTACTCTATCGCTCCGCCTGCGGAATTCACTTCATCGCTCCCTGCCCGCCTACGGGCGATCTTGATCAATTCGTTTAGCGCCATGTCCATCTGAGCGCGCGCCTCCATAACGCCTAGCAACAAATCGACCACACGCGAATCAAGCCGAGCATCACCTTGTAGAATCTCATAGATACGTTGAACGCTTTCATAATCATTCTGGACAGGATGAAGTCGCCCAAAATTCCCTGCGCCAATTTGCTGCCACCACCCGAACCGCCGTGATGTATGTTGCGCTATCCATCGATAGCCTCCAGCCCGATGCTCTTTTAACCACAAAACCCACCCCTGAAGCCGCCTCATCTTCCTGAGTGTCAATTTTTTGCCTCCGACAACACTGACAACAGCATGTTGTCGGTGTTGTCGTGACGATGTTCGCTGCCTGACACTGGCATCTCTATTTCGCCCCGCAGCGGGCTTCCTGTGCATTCGGGTGTTTTGGCGGATCATAGTCCATATGCCTCCGACGATGGCTTTGTGGTCAGCCTGAGAGCTTTGAGTCTTTGTGCTTCTTTGCGCTTGCTGCGATGGTTAGCTTTATGAAGCAAGAACTTTAACAATGATTTTCCATATCGAGCCCGTATATGTTCGCTCCACTCATCCAGCGCCCTATCCCCTTTTTGAAAATTGCAAGATCGACATGCAGTTACCAAATTTTCAAATGTGGTCTGTCCACCCTGCGAGATAGGGATAACATGATCGATTTGGAGCATCCCATCCTGATGGGTTGCGCCACAGTAGCAGCATGTGTAGTCATCACGTTCAAGTATGGCCCGTCTCAGGTAAGGGGAAACTGGCTCCCTTGTATATCCACCATTCGGTCTTGCCATAGCAAATCGCCTCTCGTGTGTTTGCCGTCGTGTCGAAGCGAAGGCGGGACGTTAGTCCACACGCGAGAGGCGATCTGCTCACAAGATTAAGTTGTGACTAACGACGGCTAGAAAAGCAAATCGCCCCGTACCCTTCGCTTCGACACCCCTAGTATACCACAGCCTACGCATGGAAGCAACCTCACTCTGTGCCATTTTCAGGTTTCCTCTCGACGGTCTTCGCGGCGACGAGTTCTGCGGCCACCCTGGCCTCGTATTCGTTGAGCGCCTTGCGTACCAACCGTGCATCATCCTCATGGTTGCAGATTGCGATGATGTACGGATAGTGGCCCGGAACATTTTCTTTCACGTACCAGGTATGCTGCTCGGAAGAACGGTAAGTGCCGGGCTTGACGAAGTAGCGGTCACTCATCTCTCTATCCTCCATATCGCCGCCAGGCCGTTGCCCGCGCCCGGCCCGGCTGCCTCGTCCAGTTTCCTTCGCTGTACTCCACATTTGATGTGCCGATTCGCGGAGCCTTCCTTATGCGCTTAGTGTTTCAGCCCGCCGGCCGGCGCTTCGCGGTCGCGCCGCTCCGCACTAGCAGGCTGAGCGCGTGTGCGGTCAATCTTGACTGCTGCTGCCCTTGTGCTTAGCCTTCCAGCACTCGACCTTCCAATACTCGATCTGCTCACGATAACGCGCATCTATCTCTGCTGCCGTCCTCTGGTACTACCTATGCCGAGACGCGAACTTGCGCGCCTGGCGGTCGCGGCATAGGTAGTACCGCTGGAGCAGCAGAGAGACATCGTGCCAGAACTCATACTTGAGGTTGAGGTCATCCTTTTCCTTCAGGCGATAGAAGTCACTCACGCGCACCAGGCGCTCAGTCCGATCGGGATAGCTGATAGCCCCATCACCCGAAGGAAGTTCCCGATGGCGCTGCCGCCATTCGGCCAACTCGATTTCGAGCCGAGTAATGTTCCGCTCGATGTTTAGTCTCTCGTCGATTTCGCTCATGTGAAACTCCTTACCTACTTCAGCGTTGCAAAGGGTAGGCCCTGAGCCGCAACGCTGCAACGCTGCAACGCTACAACGCTGAATGAAAATCTGTGTAATCATTGGCGATTCAGCGTTGCAAAGGGTATCTCGACCCTTTGCAACGCAGCCCCGGAATGCCTGATAGGGCATCGAGAACAATCAGCGTTGCAAAGGCGTTGTGCAACGCTGCAACGCTGATTTTTCATGCCACCTCCGCCATAAACGCCGGAAGTTCCAGGCCCAGGTCGGCGAGCATCTTGGTGGTGATGATGCGTGCCCGATTGTTCGAGCCATCCTTCTTCGCCAACCAGCCCCTGCCCTCCCAGCGCTGTCCGACTCCCACGACGAACGAATGCGTCAGACGCAGATCTCCGACGCGCGTGCCCTTTACCTTTTGGAAAACGGCATCGACGCTGAACTCGCCGCGCAGCTCGGACGTGACCCGATCGAATATATGCCGCTCGGCCGGGCTGAGACCCTCGCCGTCGTCAATCGCCGGCAGTGATTCCCCTTCCCTGCCGCAGATGAAGTCGGCCACCTTCGGGAAAGCCGCATCGTCCAGCAAATAGGATTGGAAGTACGTCTTCCCGCGCCGGCCGGGCAAATCGGCGCCCATCAGAAAACCGGGCCGATCGCTCGGCATCGACTCGGCCGCCGCGTTTCCCAGAATCGAAATCGACAGCGAGCGCGCCAGCCGCCCGACAATTTTGCAGCGCGAGTTGGACAGGATGTTGGCGTCGATCACATCGGAGCGCGGATCGGTCATCGTGATCAGCAGATGCACCCCGGCGAAACGCCACTTCGACGCGCCCCGGCTCAGCAGCATGTCCAATTCAGATCGGCGCGACCCGGCCGCAGCCATCTCGCGCATCTCGTCGACGGCGAACAGAATGCGCGGCATCCGCCGGTCGGGGAACTGCTGATTGAATCCGTCGATGTTGAAGGTGCGGGTGCGTGCGAACAACTCGGTGCGCTCGTCCACGATGGCGTTGATGCGCTTCGCCAGCCGGGTCGCCTCGCGCAGATCGTTCGCCACGTGATCGACGAGGAACGGCGATCCGTTCCACGGATGGAACTCGACCACCTTCGGATCGACCAGCGCCAACTTGAGCGTGTCGGGCGTCTCGGCAAATTGCAGGGCCGACAGGAGCGAGCGCAGCAGGCCAGACTTGCCCGCGCCGGTCTGTGCCACGAAAACGATGTGCCCCAACTCTGGCAGCGAATACACCAACGGCGCGATCTCGCCATTGTGGTTGAGTGTGACGCCGAGTGGGATCGGGTAGCGGATGTCGGGCACGTATCGCAGATCGAATGGGACAGAACTCGGCAGGTCTGCAATGTGCGCTTCGCGCCGGCGCAGATCGACGATGAGTGAGAATCCAATGTTGACCAGCAGCGCGCCGTTGTCGTCGCGCAGGTCGATGTCCTCGTCGACGAACACGTGCCGGCGGAGAGCCGCCGACAATTCGATCAGCGTCTTCGGATCGGACAGCGCGGCCTTGCTCACGCCGCGCGGCAGGCGCAGCATGTCCAGCTCGTAGATATTGAACCGATCGCCGACGGCGTAGATGTCCTTCACCTGCGGCAGCCATTCTCCGTTGGCCGTCGATTGCTTGAGGCCCATGTTGCCCAGCTTGGCGACGAGCATCCGCCCGATCCCGCGTGGATCGGTGATCGTGAGTGGATTGGCCTGGTACGCCTGGAGGCTCGTAATCATTGTGGGGCCTGCCCATAGCGCCTGAGAATCTGCGCGGCGAATTTCGGATCGAGATGCGTCACGCCCGGCTCATACGGCTCGGGCGTGTCGATGATCGTCTGCTCATGCTCATCGTCCGCCTTCGGTGCGGGCTGGACGAGCACGATCGGCCGTATCTCTACAATGCGCTCGGTCACCGGCCGGCGGCGCGACAGCAGCGTGATGGCTGCAAGGGCCGACACGGCCAGCAGCAGGAGCGCGCCCTGCAGCCACATAGTCATTCCACGCTCGGCTCGCAGCACGTCGTTCAGGTTGTCGATCTCAGCCTGCGTCTTTTCGAGCGCCGCCTGCGTCGAGGCCAGTGCGCTGCTCTTGCCGGCCAGGTCGGCCTTAATCGAGCTCATCTCGGCCAGTGCATCATTCGCCGCCTGAAGCGCGTCCGAAGAGCGCTGGATAGCCACGCCGGCCTCGGCGAGTTGCCGTTCCGCCTCTTGCGCCGCTTGGCCGTATGCCTGCTCGGCAGCGCGCGCACGGTCGAGCGCAGTCTGTGCCTCGGCCTGGGTCGCGGCCAGCCTCTTCTGCTCAGCTTCACGCGCAGCCTGGTCAGCCGCCTGCTGCGCGGCTCGCGCCTGGGTGGCGGCCTGACTCGCGCGTGCTACGGCAGCACTGGCCTCGGCCTGGGCCTGAGAGGCGCGGGACTGCGCTGCGCGCGCGTTGGCTTCAGCCTGGTCGGCCTGCTGCTGGGCGGCGGCGACCGGGTCCGGCTCCTGGGCGGTGACAGGAACGGCGGAGAGGGACAATAGGATGGATAGGATGATGGCAATGCGTTTCATCGCTATTCCTTATTCGCGCGGGCTACTGCGGCATTGGCCTCGGCCTGGGCCTGAGAAGTGCGCGGGCAGTTACCAAAATCGGTTCTGCAAATTCGTACAGTCCTACCTCATCATCATTGTGCTGTCGATTGTGAGATTGATACTTCTGAAGTGCAAGGGACAACCGCTCCACCAGTTCGCGCAGTTGACGGTGTTCCTCAATGAGTATCAAATCATCAAACGCCTGGTTCGCACGGACGGTCACCAGTTCGCGCAGTTGACGGTGTTCCTCAATGAGCGACAGAACCTGAGCTTCAGCGTCGCGTTTGTCATCTCTGCCGTACACTATCGACAGTGCTTTCTTGATCCGCAGTGATAGATTGCTAGGCATTGTTATTCTCTCCCCTTAAGGGACTGAGCATTGACGGCTCAGCTTCGCGTTCTGCATCGTAGGCATCTAGCCAACATTGCTCCTGCACACTGTCGGCGCGATAGAGCGGATACGGGCAGTCCCTATCATGCGGGTATCCATCTTGCACGCCACACATGCAAATGTTCACCGCTCACCTCCTGCGGCGTCAAGGCGCGTGAGATCATCCTGCCGCACGACGACAGTCCGAGGCGCGGGAAACTGCGCACTGTCCTGCGCGTCAGCGAATTTCACCCCGCCAAAGAAATGCAGCAACAGCGCGATGAGGATGATCAGCAGGGCAATCACGGCCAATCGGGTGATGATGCCGAGCGCGCCGATCACCCATCCAATGACCGATAGAGCCGCGTCGAGGATGTGAGCCGCCAGCAAGATTAGCGCCCATACCACTCTGAATGCGATGCCGATTGCCTGCGCCATCACTCTCCCCCTTCCGCACTAGAGGATTCCAGCCGATGCACAGCAGATTCGCTCGAGATCTGCTTCGGCTGTGGCATTGGAATCTGATCGAGCGCCGATTGCACGCCGCCCGCGATTCCCGATGCCCGCTGCGTCAGCCGGTCGGCGAGCGACTTGCGTATCACGCCATCCCTATCTTTCACGTTCCACATGCCGGCGATCAATGCGTCGCGCTGGTCGGCGCTCTGTCCTGCCGCCAGCTCCAATTGCGGGTCACCGATCTGTTCGACCTTCGGCTCGATCAGCTTGCGCGCTTCGTCCGCAGTAATCTTGCCCTCACGCAGCAGCCTGAAAGCTTCGCGCCGTTCGAGGAACCCCGGCCGATACGCCTTAATCGCCGAGGCCGAGGTACGATTCCAATTGATGTGCAGCCAGCCCAGGCTGAGAATCGGCAGCCGGCCCGTGCGCCGATCAGGTCTGACCTCCTGGCCTTTGCGCCGGGCAAAGTAGAACGAGAACAACGCCAGCGCGATCCCCAGAAACGAGAAGAAAACAACGCCACCGATACCAATACCAGTATTGACCGCCTGCTTGCCGAATGCCTCGCTCGTGCGCTCGGTCTTGTCGGCCTCCGCATCGTTCAGTGCGACCTGAAGCGACGATGTGATCATGGCCGTGTGGCTCATAGACTCAGTCTGAATCAGCGACAACGAATAGGCGTAGGTGGATGAAATGATCGCCATCTGGCGCGCATGCTCTTCCACCTGCTGATTGGCCTGCTGAAGCAACGTCATCTCTTGCAGCTTCTGATCGCGCTCTAACTCTAGCCGAGCCTTCTCGCCCGCAACCACCGCGACGCGAGTAGCTTCCGCGTTGTTCGCAATAGCCGCAGCGGTCGCTATCGGCGCATTGGCTATGCGTGTCGCTTCACCGCTATTTATCTCGCGCACGGTATTGGCGACATCGCAGCCGCTCAGCAGCAGCGCGAGAGCGACGGCGGACAGGCCAATCGCGGCAAGCATTCGTATAGTCTTCTTCACGGCCCCTCCCCTACCCTTCTTCACCGCAGCATCGGCCTCATGTCATCATCGGCATTGCCGACGATCTTATTTCGCCCGTCGTGCATCCGGCTGAAAATCCAGATCGGCAGACTGCTCGGATCGTCATTCATCGCCAGCATCGTGCCGACCATCCCGGCCAATCCGTCTCGATAACGCCGATCGACAATGGCGGTCTCAAGCTCCTCGACCGACTCAGTCGCCTTGACCTTGTCAAATTCGTCGATGCACAGAACCCGGATGGATTGGAAGCGCCGCACCCGCTGCCAGGCCGATTCACTGTCATTCCGATACGCCTCGCGCACATAGCCGACCAGATCGAAGAATGTGGTATAGAGTGCCGAGACGCCCCGGCGCAGGCACTCGTTGACGACCGCCATCAGCACGACCGTTTTCGCATTGCCCGATCCGCCATGCAGGGTCAGGATGCCGACTGGGTTGGCGATGAACACGCGCGCCGCGATGACCATGCGATCCGTGTCGCCGCCGGTCGTCGCAAGGTCGTCGAGGCTGTAGCGCATCTCGGCCTCGTTCATGCCGCAGATGGATTGCAGGCGAGCGGCCTGACGCGGGCCGGAGCAGTCCGGGCAGGGACGAAATACACCGGACCCGGGCAAGGTCTCAACGAGCAACGCATCCCGACAGGTGTCGCACTTGAATGCGATGGGCTGCCGAATCGAATCGAAGTACACGCGCTTAGCTTCTGCCGCTTGTTCCTGCCTCAGCTTTTCGCGCGGCGCTACGACGATTGATTTCGTCGGCGATGCGCTGAAGGCGTGCCTGGTATTCGGGAGTCGGCTGAGCGCGGTGAGTATGTGATCCATTACCCTTATCTCCATTGAGATACTGCGACCACAGCTTGACGACATCCGCCGGCGTCGGCCATTGACCTTCCTTGCCACGCCAATCATGCTTTTTGAACCAGGGCTGGAAACCATAAATCTGATCGGGTGTGGCCCCGGCGTCGCGCAATTCTTTGGCGTACCGGGCGAGTTGACCGGCGGCGGTTCGGGTTAACTTCTTCCAGTCGCGTTGAGGCGGTGTCATATTCGTGATGTCTGCAAGCGCCTCAAAGTGCAAATCCGGCGGTCGAGGCTCACGCGGCAAGGCCGCGTCATGTTCTTCTTTTTGGATCTTCTTATAGTTCTTCTTTGTTTCACCTGGTAGGACACCTTCTTCACCTGGTAGGACACCTTCTTCACCTGGTGAAGCCTTCACCTGGTGAAGGCTCTCCTTTTGAGCCTGTTTGAACGCGACCCGGTCGCCCAAACTGGCATAAGCCTCGCTCCATTCGACATTCCGTTTCCAGATGTTTGGGACGGTCAAATGGTAGACCGGCTGTGGGTATCCCGGATCGCGCTTCAGCCCGCCCGTGAGCAGGCCGATACTCAGCCAGTATTGCCGGCTAAGTGACACCTGCCCGTCGCTCATCATTGCCAGGGCAGCCAGATCGGGAGTACCCAGTATGCACTCGCCGCCCTTACCGGCAATGTCCTTGACGACACACCAAAGCGCGTAATCATGTGGCGTTCGTGATAGTGCCCAAACTAGGCGGGGGGTTATAGTAAAATACCGCTCGTCGCTGCTTTCGTTCTTGACTACGTTGTCCATCGGTCTCCTCTTCATAAATCCCCCATGGCCCCCACCGCCACGATTCCGCTCCCCAGCGGAACGACGATGCTGCTACTTCCCTACCTCGCTCGCACCCGAACCCGCTCCCGCCTCGGCACCATCTGTCGGGTGACGTGAGATTCCAACTGACTCAAGTCCCACATTGCGACTATGGCCCGACAGCGCCTGCCACACGTCGGCACATCTCGGCGGACGGGACGATCGAATGCCACGATGCGATAGACGCCGTTCAAAGCCTTGCCGCAATTCGCGCAGACCATTGCGTCACCTCTTTTGCTTTCATTCATTCTTGAACCGCGCCGCTCTCGCAACAACGGTGCGTATAAAGTTCCCGCTTACCGTGTGCGGGGACACCTACTCGTTAACCACATTGAGCGTAGCCCTCATGGGTGAAACTCAACATGCTGCCGATTCGTGTCGGAAAATGTGCGGTCGGGAATCGAATCCGATCGGTGCTGCTCACTCGTTCAACCCTGCACCGCACATCCGATCCGCGCTGCCGTCAAGCCGTTGGCACACTCACAACAGCGAGCACCATGAGTGGCTGGATGAGTCACGCACAGCGCAGACCGATTCGATTGTTAATGGTGCGCTACAACTTCGCGCGCTTGCTCGATAACCATCTCGCGCAGAGCAATCATGATTACCGCGTCGAGATGCTTTTCAGCTTTCTCCTGACGCTGGAACATAGCGTTCGCAATGTGGTCAGAGATGTCTGGCCCTGGCTCGACGAAGTCCCTGACGACCCCTGCCGCGTCCAGGATGTGCTGAGCTTGATTGAATGTCATTTTCATGTCAACTTACTCCTATCATGGTCGTACCGGCGGCTGAGCCGCAACACGGATCAAATCCAGCCTACTTGTCCTCCTACTTCCGCGACCAGTAATCGGCAGCCGGCTGTAGAGGCTGAGCCTCTTGTATCAAGAGGCGGATGCACTGGCGTACCTCCGCGATGCTCACGCGGAACGTCTCCGCGATGTCTATGTCGCGCAGGCCGGCGGACATCAGGAGTATGATCGTTTGGCGATGGCCTTCGAGTTCCATTGATTCCTCCAACACAAAAACAAAATCCCGCTTGCGCGGGATTCGTCATTCTGCTAAAATTGCGCTTGATAGCGCATCTCTTTGAGAGGCGGCGTAGCTCAGTGGTAGAGCAGGGGACTCATAAGCCCCGGCTGAGGTTGCCGATCAAAGAGGGGAGTTCCGTCATCCCGCGATGACGTTCTCCATGCGCTGCTGTTCGGTTGTTAGAGTGCCTGCCCGAAGCCGATCTCTTGGCGGAGGGGCTAGGGCGGGCTGATGAAACCGAGGCGCACAACGCGATCAGGCTTTTCGAGCCTGGTCGCGTTGCTTTTTGATGTACGTCTCGATTTCCGTTGCAGGTATGCGCCACGGCGAATTCTGATCTGAGACCTTGAAGGCTCCGGGGAATTTGCCGGCTGCTATCAGGCGCAGAACTGTACGGGTCGATACATCGAGAAGCGTTGCCACATCTTGTATATTGACAAACGGTTCTTTCTTCACTCTATCGGCCTCGGTGACAAGTCTTGACAACTATGACACAAGTCTAATACTGTTTCGGCCATCTGTCAAGATGATCTTTCTCATTCGTCGGGAAGTGCGATTTGGACATCGCTCACGCGCTCTAGTGCCAATTGGATGTATGCCGGATTCAACTCAATGCCGACGAATTGGCGACCATGCTTCGCGCAGACACGCCCTACTGTTGCCGTTCCCGCGAATGGATCAAGCACGATGTCGCCGCTCCGGCTACCGGCGAGTATCATAGGTTCGATTAGGGCAGTGGGAAATGTGGCAAAATGAGCGCCAGCATAAGGAGTGGTTGCCACTGTCCAGACTGTACGGCGGTTACGCTTGCCATTCTCTCTGTTGAGAGAATCGCCAACATGGCCCCTAATCTTTGAGCCATTACCACCGTAGTTCGTGCCGTCGTTTTTTCGTTGTCTGTGCGCGAAATTCTCAAGAGTGCGGCGCATTGATCGATTCGTGTTTACACCCGTTGCGCCATAGTCTTTCTCACCACCAGTTTGTTGATCAAATGTGGCCTGATTGATTCGTGCGATGCTGGATTCTTTCACCGGCTCCGCGATTGCATCTATGTCGTAATAGTACCTATCTGACTTCGCCAACAGGAAAACATATTCATGGCTCTTGGTTGGCCTGTCGATGACACTCTCCGGCATCGGATTGGGCTTTGAGTTGTGCGTCAACGTTCCAGAAGACAGTGCAAATAGGTGCGGTTCGTCGGCTACCCCGATATCATAGACTTCTCGACATCTAGCGCGGCTGATTTCTACGACCTCGCCCATTTGTCTTTCGTTGTGATGCCCGCTACGTTCCATCCGAATCTCGCCATGGAAGGTTGGCACGTTCCGACCTAGATACTTCACCAACGATAGGTTCAGCGTGAGGCAGTATCCGAGTCGAGCGCAGGCGGTTCTCAGGTCGCGTTCAAGGTTGTAGTTCCGACAGAATCCGAGACGCCACCGACCATTGGCAACGTCCCAATGTCCGTCACCGTCAAGATAGCCTTGAACCATCGCGGCCACGAACTTGTTGCTGTATCTCCAGACCGAGGGCGAGAATCCCTTGTTGTGCGCCGTGCGCCCCGACACCAGTTCCTCGATAATTGCAACCAGCAGTTTGCCGTAGACCCGGATGCTTTGCTTGTTGCCGTCCACGCTGACCGTCCAGTTGCCGCCGTATTTGGCGACCACGGAGTCTACTAGTTCCAACCGCTTCGAGTCGGCGGAGTGCTCGGCTAACTGAATCGTGTCTCCCGCCATCGAACCCTCAGCCAGATACAACCCGGCAAACCACGCGGCAGATTCGTCTATCGCGCAGTCTTTCGGCTGTTCCGGTTCTGGTAAGTGCACCGAGTCAATCACATCTCCGGTCTGGATGTCGGACGCGGCCAGTAGCCCACGGCTAGTCGGGAATCTGTGCGTCGGTGTGCAAGAGATTCGCTCTCCGCTTCGCAGCGTGAACGTGATTTCATCCCCCTTGCGTGGCGACCGACTGACGCC
>Ga0209642_10002685_pt1 | contig 11607 bp, 13 predicted proteins | sample RifCSP19_2_FD_184025 | JGI IMG/M metagenome (GOLD analysis project Ga0209642, IMG submission 184025) | Soil microbial communities from Rifle, Colorado - Rifle CSP2_sed 19_2 (SPAdes) (version 2) | ecosystem: Environmental > Terrestrial > Deep subsurface > Rock core/Sediment | place: Rifle... | reverse complement strand
AAGCACTCTTTTTTCCTACATTTAGTTTTTATATTTATTAATTAAAACACTAGAATAGAGTCATCCATATAAATAAAAGCATAATCACAGCCATTATCAACCATAAAATCAGCTATTTAGTAATTTATAATTATTTTATTTATTCGCCCTTAGATAAAAACTGACAAATATCACAGGTGGGTTGCCCCAGAATATAAATTCTCCTAAACCAGCGAACCCTCAACCCTGGCTTTTCTCAGACAGCAATCGCAGAACTTCTCGGTTTTCCGGTCGGTTTCTAAGAGGGAGTTGGAGAAATACATCACGCAGCGCGGGTTGGGACAGTGCTTAAACCCGATCAGATGCCCCAATTCATGCACTGCCTCTTTGATCAGGCGGAAGAAATACAAAGCCTCCTCATCTGCTGACCCGTAGTTCTCCTGTTTAAGCCGGTGGAGAGAGATAATCGCCACCTTGCTTAAAGGATCAGCTTCACCGAATACAAAATTCAAGGAAGGGACATAAAGGTCTTCATCGATGACTCCTAAAACCTTTTCCCGTGGATTAGCTTTCAAAAGCTCTAACTTGTTGAGGATGACTGTGGAATAATACTGCCCCCTCTTTCGATTATACGCTTCAGCCGGGATTCTTATCCCCTGCAGGATGTCCACTCCTGCATTGAAAACCGAGACCAGGGAAGTGGCTAATTTATTTATCAGCCCGTAATCCACATCCCCCAAAGGGACGATAACGATCTTACTTTTGGTGCTGACCGCTTTCTTTTCTATCATCTTCCTTTCCGCCTCAACGGCTTCTCCATTCCTTCTGATTTATCATAAGCACAAACCCTTAATCTGTCAATACCTTTTTTGAGATTTTTTAGCGATTTTTTCAAAAATCCATATATACTACGAAAAAAAATCAAAAAACGAATTAGTCATGCTCCTGGTGGATGTTATCATCCACAAGATAGAAGTTAGCGAGGATGATAACATCTTCGCCTAGAGAAAGTGTTCCCTCTCCTCTTAAGAGAGGGTTAGGTCATAAGAATAGAGACGCATTCGATGCGTCTCTACAAATGCTCTGCGACCCTAAAAGGGTCGCGCTACGAACTTCCCACACCTTTTTTATATCCACAAGATAAAAATAGGCGAGGATGATAACATCCTCGCCGAGCAAGAGTCATTACCCTCTCCTTTGTAAGGAGAGGGATTAAGGGTGAGGTTATTCTACACTAATGATTATGAAATGTCACGGATTTCGCATAAAAAATCCCGCTTTTTGGCGGGACTTTTTTCTCAGACCATTATATTAAAAAAAAGAGTTTATTTATTTATACTCAAAAGCACAATCCGCACTATCTCCAAAAGCCGCTCACAGTTGAACGGTTTTTTAATGAACATGTCCCCGCCTGCCTTGAAGCTTTTCCCCTCATCTGATCTGGCATCCTTGCCGGTGAGAAAGATGACCGGGATATTTTCAGTCTCTTTGTTTTTTTTCAGCTCGTCGCACACCTCATACCCATCCATAAAAGGCATCATTATATCCAAAAGTATCAGGTCCGGCCTGAAGCTTTTTGCCCTCTCTATCCCCATGACGCTGGAATTCTCCACCAGGACCTGGTAGCCGGCATCCTTTAGAAAAGTCTCGATTATCTCGGTGATCTCAGCTTCGTCATCTATCACCAGAATCTTGCCGGTCTTGGTCTTCTTCTCAAGTCTGGTCGAGCTCACCGGTGACGGGTTCTTTGTCAAATTCATACTCCCCCCTGATTTTATTTAGTTAAAAGCCTTTTATAAAACTCCGGTCTTCGATCATCAAAAATAAAGTTATTTTCAGTGAACTTCTTATCCCTGGCTAAAAGAGGATCGATTTCCACAACTCCAACCTCTTCTTTATCCTGGCTTGCTCTCAACAGTATATTCCCTCGTGGATCTGTTATCTGGCTTCTTCCGGTAAAGGAAAGTTTCCTGCCGACTCTGTCTTCCTCACCTGTTCGGTTACAGGTGATTGCGAAAACCCTATTCTCCAGACTTCTGATTCTCATCGCCTCCTGAGCATAAGGTAGTACCAAATCTGAAGGGTGACAGATTATATCCGCTCCCTTCAAGGCTAAGACCCTCGCCACTTCCGGGAAAAGCCAGTCAAAGCAGACCATCATCCCTATTTTCGCTTTCCCCTCATCAAAGACCTCCGGCTCCTGGTCACCTGGATCGAAAAGGTATTTCTCCTGATCAAAAAGATGAAGCTTACGATACACTCCTTTTATTCCTTCGGGTGTCAGTAGAACCGCTGAGTTGTAGAATTTATCTCCATTTTTTTCCGCTATACCAAATACCAGGCTCATCTTTTTTTGCGTTGAGAGCTGGGTCAAGAATTTAATTGTTTCTCCTTCAGGAATCTTCTCTGCTAAGCTCTCCAGCTCTTCTTTATCTGCGAAAATATACCCGGTATTAAAAAGCTCAGGCAGAACCAGAAGGTCTGCTTCTTCTTTCTGAATAAGCTTTTCTACCCTTTCGAGATTTTCCTCTTTTTTGCCAAAGATCGGACAAAACTGCACGAACCCGATTTTCAAACCGTCCTCCTTTTTATTTTCGACTTATTTTGTCAATACCTTTAGTCTGAAAAGAACAGTAGAGCATAAAGTGGTTTATGTAGGGACAGCCCTTGTAGCTGTCCGCATTAGGATTAGAACAGGGACCCCGCATATGCGGGATTTCGCAAACTCAACATGCCCTGTCCCTACATAGGATTCTCGCTCGGCGAGGATGTTATCATCCTCGCCAACTTTTCTCTTGTGGATGATAACATCCATAAGGAGCATGGAATCTGCCAAACTTCATCCCATTTTTCAAAAGCTTTGTGCTAAAGAGCTATCTCCTCACCCCTATCCGGTATTGTTACGTTTTGAATTCCCAGCTCTTCGATTGATTCTTTCAGAGCTTGACTTTCTTTTTCCTCTCCGTGCACCAGGAAAACCCCTCTTAGATTTTTTTTCGCTTGCTCCACATATTGCAGAAGCTCATTTCTGTCCGCATGAGCTGAAAAGGAGTGAAGTACCTCAACCTCGGATTTCAGGCTATATTCTTCACCCAATATTCTAACCTTGGGATATTTTTCCGCGATCTTTCTGCCCAGGGTATTTTCAGCCATATAACCCACGACCAGGATGGTATTTTTTGGATCTTCGATATTATTTTTAAGATGATGCAGTATCCTTCCGCCTTCGCACATCCCTGAGCCCGCAATTATGAGACACGGTTCTTGAAGATGATTCAATTTCTTTGAATCTTCTGATTCAGTTATGTAAGTAATTCGTTTTAGACCGAACGGGTCTTCTTCCTTTTCCAAAAGAGCTTTGGTTTCCTTGTCAAAACATTCCGGGTGAAGCTTGAAGATTTCAGTTATGTTGACCGCCAGAGGACTGTCTACGTATACCGGTATTTTTGGTATCCTGCTTCCTTTTTCCAGAAGGTAAAGTAGATAGATTAGCTCCTGGGTTCTCTCTAAGGCGAATGCGGGAACCAGTATTTTCCCTCCCCTCTGAAAGGTTTGATTTATTACCGAAGCTAATTTATCAGATGTGGTGCTGAAATCATCGTGCAGATGGTTTCCATAGGTGCTTTCCAGAATGAGGTAATCTATATCCTTGATCTGGATCGGATCTCTTAATATGGGTAGATTTTTTCTGCCTAAGTCGACCGCATATAAAAGCCTGATCTTTTTTCCATTCTCGAAAACCTCAAAAAAACTCAATGCAGAACCCAGCACATGTCCGGCATCGAAGAAGGTAACCCTGACGTTAGAGGTCACATAGAAAAAGCGGTTATACCCTACCCCTTTAAAAAGCTCAAGAGACCTTTCTGCTTCTTCCATGGTATAGAGGGGAATTACTGTCGGAAATGCCTTTTTTTCGTTTCTCTTATTCAGGTATTCAGCATCTTTTTCCTGCAAGTGAGCCGAATCTTTGAGCATAGCCAGGCACAAATCTCTGGTGGCAAAGGTGGAGTAGATTGTATTCTGATATCCATTTTTTACCAGTGTGGGAATGTTTCCGGAATGGTCCAGATGAGCATGCCCTAACACCACCCGTTCTATGCTCCTAGGCTCAAAAGGAAGATTCCTGTTTCGCTGGTTCGACTCTTCCCTTCTTCCCTGGAAAAGCCCGCAGTCTATTAAGATTTTTTTGCCACTCGACTCCAGTAAGTGCATCGAGCCGGTAACCGACTTAGTCGCTCCCAAAAATGTTATCTTCGTATAGACCTCCGGATTGTAGTTAGCTGATTTATCAGCTACTGTTTTATCTTGAAGTCAGCCGATTCATCGGCTTCTTCGCTAACATAACTTTAACTTCAGGTTCTGTCAAATCCAAAATAACAGGAGCTTTTAATCCCCACCTTGAGGGCAAGGTGGGACTACAATTAGTAGGACAGGCATCCTTGCCTGTTTGGTCAGACAGGAATGTCTGACCGAATACTATACTCGGTATACCCAGGTTGCCCTCAACCTGGGTCCGCACCCAGAGATGGGACTGGCATTCTTGTCTGTCCAAGTCTTCGACTTTTATTCCGGTTTTATCCCCTGAACTTTTATGCTGACAACCGACCGGGCAACATCTTTCAGCTTTTCCATAGGGATTTTCATCTCTTCGATTAACGCTTTTGCAGTCGAGTCACTAGCCATAAGCTCAATTGGAAAAGAGGTCTCATCGATTATTTTGACTTCCCTGAAACCTGCAGCTTTTATGGCATTTAGGTAATCATCTTTCATTATCGCGCCGGAAAGACAGCCAATATACGCCTCAACTGAGTTTTTTATGAAATCCGGAAGCTCCTTAAGCAATACCAGGTCTGAAATCATCAGCCTGCCACCGGGTTTCAAAACCCTGAATGTCTCCCTGAAGACCCTTTCCTTATCCGGCACCAGGTTGATCACGCAGTTTGAGATAACTGCATTTACGAAGTTATCCGCCACAGGCAGATTTTCGATCTCTCCCAATCTGAACTCTACGTTTCCGTACTTGCCCTTCCTGGCGTTTTCCCTTGCTTTTTCGATCATCTCCGGGGTCATATCCACGCCGACCACTTTGCCGGTTTTACCGACTTTGTTAGCTGCCAGGAAACAATCCAATCCTGGTCCTGAGCCCAGGTCAAGAACTATCTCCCCTTGTTTCAAAGATGCCAGGGCAACCGGATTCCCGCACCCCAGGCCTAAGTTTGCGCCTTCTGGAACACCTTTAAGCTCCTCGTCAGTATAACCAATAGATTTGCTTATGCTCTCTGATGGATTATCGCCTCCGCAGCAGGATTTTACCGGGGAGCAGCAGGAGGCTTCCTTTTTGGCAATTTTCGCATACCCCTCTCTTACAGCTTTCTTAATTTTTTCCTGTTTCATTTTCTTTCTCCTTTTTTTTTATTGGTGATTCAAGTAGCATCCCTTCTTCGTGCACTTCTTTCTATTTCTGAAGTATCTCTCTTGCCATAGGCCCGAGCAGACCTTTCACCATTTGACCCAGCTCCCCGGCACTAACCAGTGAGATACAGCAGATCTCCCCGTCTTTTTTCCAGCTTATCACTGCAAACTTATCCCCGGGCTTGATTTTTGCTTTTTCCCTTATCTCCTTGGGAAGCACCATCTGCCCCCGCTCATCCACGCTGATCAACGATTCGACCTGGCAGCATCCCATCTTCCCCACAGGTCCGCAGCATGATTTGTTTTTTCCCTTTTTCGCCAATTTCCTCACCTCCTCAGCTTTAAATTATCAGCATACATTGATTATACTGATAAATCAGACATCTCTGAATAGTATACGCAGGGAATTACCGTTTGTCAACTATTTTTTTAATTTTTTGCATTTTTTGTAGGATCCTAGTGCCAGTTTACAAATCTAAATGGAGATTTTTCTTTGTTTTTGAGTCAAGCTGGATTATTTTTAAAAAAGATCGTGCACTTCCCGCCTTGAGGGCAAGGCGGGATTACAGTGTTACTTGTCGTCATTCTGAGTCCCCGGAAGGGGACGAAGAATCTTTAGATCCTTCGTCCTTCGGACTCAGGATGACAAGAAAATAACTTACGGCTTGCCCGTATGGGTTGGCTTCCAAATTTTCCAAATATGGAAAAAATCAATTTAAAAGCTCTCTGGATAGAAGAGTTAGAAAGCTTCCTGGACAAGCTGGGGGAGAAAAAGTACAAGGCTAAACAGTTAGCCAAGTGGATTTATAACAAGGGGGTAACAGATTTTGAGGAAATGACTGACCTCTCTAAAGACCTCAGACGGAAATTGTCTGAAGTCGCCTATATCGGAAAGCTGAAGCTGACAAGAAAACAAGTATCTAAGATCGACCAGACGGAAAAATTTCTATTGGAGCTTTTTGATGACAAAAGAATTGAGACGGTGCTGATGAGAGAAAAAAACCGGGTCACCGTCTGCATCTCCACCCAGGTTGGCTGTGCTTTGAACTGTATTTTCTGTGCCACAGGGAAATCAGGCTTTGAAAGAAACCTTTCGGCTGGCGAAATCGTTGATCAGATAATCGCTGTTAAAGGATACCTGAAAGAAGATGAAAAAATAACCAATATAGTGATAATGGGTATGGGAGAGCCTTTGTTAAATTACGAAAATACCGTGAAAGCTATCAGAATAATCCAGTCAGAGTTAGGTCTATCCATCTCGGCTAAGAGGATAACCCTTTCCACCTCCGGGATCGCCCCTGAGATTTACAAATTAGCGGACGAGAGGCTGAAGATAAAATTAGCCCTGTCCTTGAATGCCCCGGATGATGAGTTGAGGAGAAAACTTATGCCCATCACCAAAAAATATCCTTTATCCGAAGTCTTAGAGGCTTTGAAATATTATGCTAAAAAAAATGATATCCGGATAACCTTTGAATATGTTTTGATAAAAGACGTAAATGACTCTGAGGAACAGGCTTTGAAGCTGGCAAAGCTCATCCGGGGAATCACCTGCAAAATAAACCTCATCCCTTATAATCCAATAAAAGAATCCCCTTATAAAAAGCCGGATGAAGAGACTCTAATGAAGTTCCGGGATATTTTGTATCCCAGAGCTCCAGCCGTGACCTTGCGCAGAAGCAAAGGAGAAGACATCCAGGCCGCCTGCGGACAATTGAAGGCAGGAATGTGACCTGTAGGGGCCACCCGACGGGTCGTCCAAACCAAAAATAACGTCCTCACTCCTGTGAGGACGAAATGTAGCGGAGGTCTTCAGACCTCCATTTTTGTATTCGTTGTGCGAACCTTTTCCTATTAACGGATCCGGAGCAAGCCCCCGTAGGGTAGGACAGGGTCGCCAAATTAATTTTATTGATTCACAATTTTTCTCTTGACACAGCCTTGAAGTTTTCCTATTATATACTTATAGGGGGTATTGGTATATAATAGGAGGTCCCATGATTGAGAAAGCCAGAAAAAAAGCGTTAAATGATCGATTGAACCGGATTCAAGGGCAGATCGAAGGACTTAGAAAGATGATTGGAGATGAGCGTCCCTGTTTGGAGATTTTAGCCCAGATTTCCTCTGTAAATGAGGCTTTGCGCGGGGTAGGCAAGATTATGTTGAGAAATTATTTAGAATCCTGTGCTACCAAAGCTCTTCGCTCCAGGGATAAGCAAAAGGCTGAAGAGACCTACAACGATTTAATGGAGGTAATTTATAAATTTGCCAAATGACCTAAAGGAGGTGAAAACCATTGAAGCACAAAAGAAAAATCGAAGTCTTCACCGCTGGCTGTCCTCTCTGCGATAAGGCTGTGAAATTAGTCAAAAGCCTCGCCTGTGAAAGCTGTCAGGTCACCGTTTACGACCTGCGAAAGCAGGGCATCCAAAAAGCCCGGAGATATGGAGTCACTTCGGTACCCACCGTAGTCATAAATGGGAAAATAGCTGACTGTTGTAAAAGAGGAGAAATTTCAGAGGAAGCTTTAATAAATGCTGGGGTCGGACAACCCATCTAGGATAGAGCGTAGTGGCACGGCACGCCGTGCCACTGAAAAACTGGAAAGCTAAAGCCTTCCCCTACATTTTTACACTACATTCTTTCAAATAACTTTCGCGTGGTGTCAGGTGTTACCACCTAACATCATTTCATTTCTATTTTCTGGAGGTCTAAAGACCTCCGCTACATTTTCCCAGATAACCTTCCAGCTCTTTTGTGGAAGAGAACACTTTTCTCGAAAGAAATTTCACTACCCAGTTTTCTTTCAAAGGAGAGATCGTCCACACCGGCACTTTTTTTCGGTGACATTCCCACATCTCAATCGCTGTGCCCATGCTGGCTTCCGGCAGGTAGGCGATGACCAAGTCGGAGGAAAGCGCTTGTCTTATCGAGTTGTGAAAGACCTTTTTACCGGTTTCATAAGTATAATAGACCGATTCAGGATGTACTGCAACCGGATCGATTATTCTGGCTTCAGGGAAATATTTATTCAGGATTCTTTTTAAATCCTTTCGGTAATCCTGATTATGTAAAACTTTCCCTTTTTTAGACCCCTGGATAATTCCGGCAATGAAAATGGTTTTAATTTTCATGAAACTCGCTTAATAGACCCACCTTGTGGGCAATGTGGGTCTACCGCTTCGATGCCCTGTCATTGCGAGGAGTCCATCCGGACGACGAAGCAATCTGTACAAAGTATAAGGATTACTTCCTCCCCTAAAGAGACTCGCAATGACTACCTTATTTCTCAACCTCCAGGGTGGATATCGAACCCACCTAGAGGGTAAGTGGGATTCTTCAAATCCTTCTCGATCCAGCCATCGGGCGACCACAAGGGTCGCCCCTACTTTTTCTGAGCTTCTTTCACGCCAAGCTCATCGCTATTGCCACTACGTTCACGATATCTTCCACACTGCACCCTCTGGATAAATCATTGGCCGGTTTAGCCAGACCCTGAATGATGGGACCTATTGCCTCAGCCTTAGCTAATCTCTGAACTAACTTATAGGCAATATTCCCGGCATTTAGATCCGGGAAGATCAAGACGTTGGCTTCCCCACATAAGATGCTGTCCGAACATTTCTTCTGAGAAACTTTAGGAATAATAGCCGCATCTGCCTGCAGCTCCCCGTCGATTTTGAGATTCGGGTCCTGCGATCTGGCGATTTTAGTAGCCTCCAAAACCTTATCGATCATCTCATGCTGAGCACTCCCCTTGGTGGAGAAAGATAGCATTGCAACTTTTGGCTCCTCCCCGACCAGCTCCCGCATTGTCCTGGCGCAGGACAGAGCAATTGAGGCTAACTGCTTCGGGTCCGGATTCGGCAGAACCGCGCAATCGCCGAATACGAAGATCTTGTCTTTTATCCCTAAGAACTCCGGCACCACCATTATAAATGAGCTGGAGACCACATTTATCCCCGGAGCCAATCCGATTATATGTAATCCTGCTCTTAAGACGTCTCCGGTTGTATTGACCGAGCCAGCCACGAATCCATCCACCTCATTTTTCCTCACCAGCATCGCGCCGTAGAACAACGGATTAAGCATACACTGCCTGGCTTCATCCTCGGTCATACCCTTTTTCTCCCTGAGCCGGTGATACTCTGCAGCATACTCCCCGGATTTTGGAGAAGTCACGGGGTCGACTACTTTAACCAGCCCCAGGTCAAGTCCTGAAGATTTGCTCAATTCCTCTATTTTTTTCTTTTCTCCTAAAAGCGTGACTTCCGCTATCTTCTCTGAGACAATCTCCTTAGCGGCTTTGATCATCCGCTCTTCGGTCCCCTCTGGCAAAACTACCCTTTTGTGTTTGGCTTTGGCTTTATCTCTGATCTTTTTTATGATATCCACACAGCTCCTTCTATGAATCCTGATGATTAGATTAACTTTGTGTTTAAGAAAGTAAAAGTTCTTGGAGAAGATTAATGGAGTGTAAAGCTTTAGCTTTACCGCTTGTAAACCTGAAGGTTTACACTCCAAAACCACCCTCTCAACATACCAGTCGGTTCAGTATAATCGGAGTGATATGATCACTATCACCCTTCGTCTCTGAAAAGAGAATCCCATTTTTTCTTCAAGCCTTCTTTGGTCTCAGGTTCATCGCTGGCAGATTTAATCGGTTTAGTCCTCGGCTCGAAGAATTCACAGAAATTACCTTTCTCCTTGTATCTCACCCATTCAGCTTCAGTTTCGTGGCACTGAAGGTAAGCATCCTTGTCATAAAGCTGGCAGTTATAACAGCATTTTAAATCCACTCCGCAGTTAGGGCAGGCATCCTTGCGGCTTATCTTTTCAGGAACCTCCACCTCTTTTTTACAACTCCAGCAGAGCATAGGAAACTCCTTTGAGACCTTATCTATCCTCGAGATCTACCTCAACCTGGACTTTTTGATAGTTGGAAAAAAGATAAGAATAGTAAAACTTCTTCGAATCATCCGACCACCTGAAATCCGAAAGCGGCCGGTTAGTCTCGACCCTGTAAGTCTTAATCAGATTCATCTCCCCTTTATCATCGATCTCATAAAAATCGAAATACCTGTCCCAATCGCTGGTTCTCAACATCGCCAATCGCCTACCGTCAGGAGACCAGGCAGGGTCCGAAAATCTAAGGCTATCTGATTTATCAAACAACAATAACTTCTTGTTCTCAGCATCGACCACACCAAAAAAACCGGAAGTTTTGTCGTTGCTAAAGAAAACGATGACATTATTCTTTGCGTCAGAGATGATTTTGGAGTGTGCAAACTGTTCTCTAAACATAACATTCCTAAGTGATTGCTCTTGTTCTCTTGTCGATTTCGACAGCTCGTTAAATCTCAAAATCTGATCTCTTTGAGTGGAGATATATATATCCCAATTTCCCCAACCAATAAAAAATCTCATATTGAGACTATCAGGTTCTTTTATAGCTTCTAAATCATGTAAGCAAATCCTTTGTCTTGCCGCCCAAGGTGGATTACCATTGTAATATACCTCATAACAATCTGTTCCAGGAATTTCTGCAAGGCTATCCCCAGGACAAGTAAGAATCACATTCTTTGACTGCCAGTCGATCACCTGGATCTGCCCGCCAATTCCACAGTTTTTAGGTACGACAAAGATGTAACTTCTACCATCAGAAGATTCCCATAGCAGGGTATGTACACAAATCTGAAATTTATGCAGAAAAATCCTTTCACTCCCGTCCACTTTGCAGTAAAAAACATCCCTCCCGTCGTTCTCAAACCCCAACCAATTGCTTGTAGTATATGCCACATATTTCTCATCCGGAGAAAGAGTCAACTTGTTAAGTGCCCAGTCAACCTGCTTGACTATCTTATGCTGTTCACCTGTTGCCAGTTGCGTGCAATAATAATCATCGCACGAAACTATCTTGACCTTGCCTTGCTCTGCATACCCGGTTGCACAAGCCAAGAACAGAAAAAAGAACATATAACTTATCTTAGCCATTTATTCACCAGGGTTAGCTCTTGACCTCGTCTTTGCTTTTTGATTTGGAATTACTCTTTGCTTTATTGTCCGAGTCTTTTGACTGGCTCAGATATTCCCGGATGAATTCATCTATCTCCCCATCCATCACTGCCTGCCCGTTACCTGTCTCCATGCCAGTGCGGTGGTCTTTGACCAAGATGTAAGGATGAAAAACGTAGGAGCGTATCTGGCTTCCCCATT
>Ga0209642_10002681_pt1 | contig 11622 bp, 9 predicted proteins | sample RifCSP19_2_FD_184025 | JGI IMG/M metagenome (GOLD analysis project Ga0209642, IMG submission 184025) | Soil microbial communities from Rifle, Colorado - Rifle CSP2_sed 19_2 (SPAdes) (version 2) | ecosystem: Environmental > Terrestrial > Deep subsurface > Rock core/Sediment | place: Rifle... | reverse complement strand
AAAGTCCGGCCCGAAGGTGACGTTCCCCCAAGTCGTCACGAGCTCGCCGGACAGGTTGACGTTCCCGCTCCAGGGGCCCGCTCCCCGCACGATCGTACCGTCGGCATCGTAGAACCCCGGGCCGGGGATCGCCTGCCTGACGATCTCGTTGGTCTCGGCGTTCATGAATACCACCTCAACGAAGCCGGTCGTGAGACCGCGGATCGGGTCTCCGTCGGCGTCCACGAACGTCGTGATCGTGAGCCGCTGTCGGACGTCGATCTCAAGGCCGAAGTCACAGACGGCGCCAGCCGGGATCGAAATGTGGAAGGCATCCCAGCCGGTCCGTTCGATGATCGGCGGCGCGGCGCTCGCGGTGCCGGCAACCATGGTCGTGACGATCCCCGACATGAGCAGAGCGATGAAACGTCGCATCATGCCTCCCTCCCGCATCGCCCACCCTCTCGAACGGAGGTGTCAACGATGTCTTGAGACACCCGTCAACTGTGTCCTGAACCAGACACCCCTTCTCGCGCAGCTTCTCTCTGTCCGGCTGCGCGCGGACTACCCGAGGAACGCGTCGACCGCGTCGTTGTCTTCGCTGAGGAGCCAGAACTCCGATATCTTGCCGTCGCGGAAGTGACAGACGAACGTGTCGTTCGAGTCAAGGGTCTCGTCGTCGCGCTTGTAGTGGGACTGCTGGAGGATTACTCCGTGCTCATCATCCGCCAGGTACGCGTGCGGCTCGAACGAGTACTCAGGCGCGCGCTCCATGAAGCGCCCGAACAGTTCGAGGAACTGATCCTTGCCCTTGTGCACCCCCGCGAATGAGCTCTTACCTGAGATGTGGACTATCACATCGTCGGCGAAGAAGCCGACGAACGCCTCCACATCTCCTCGCATCTGCGCCTGGTCCGAATCGCGGAGCAGCTTCTCGTTCGGATGCATCGCTCCCCCCTTCTGCGTTGGCAAGACACTACGCCAGGGAGTACGCGCCGGGCAAGGTCCCACGAGGTCCCCTCCCAGGCGCGCTCAACCGCCCCGCGCCATGAAGAGGATCAGGTGGCCGGTCCGGCGGCTCGAGGCAGGCACCCGGCTACGAGGGAGAACTGTTCCGTGTCCCGGAGCCTCTTCCTCACGATCAGCTCACGACAGGACTACACCCGCGGTCATGGGACGACACCGGGCGACACGTAGACGCCGATTCCGTGCTTGGCCTCAGCGACCTTGGGCCGAGAAACCGTCCCGTGCCCGTTGGCCCTACAGCTTTCCCCTACCCCATCGCTCTGTACGGACGGTGCAGGATTCCCTCGTGGACGAACGGCGGCGCGTGGAGGAGCTCTACCGGTCGCAATCACGGAAGATGTGGCGTGCACTGTTCGGCTACTCCGCGGACCCGGACATCGCGAGCGACGCGCTCGCGGAGGCATTCGCGCGGGCGCTGCGGGAACAGGATAGGATCCGCGACCTCCGGGCGTGGCTCTGGCGCGTCTCCTTCCGGCTCGCAACAGCCGAGCTCAGGCGCCGGGCCGCCGAGAGTGGGGTCGCGGAGCCGCCCACCTACGAGATGCCTGAGCCCGTGCCGGAACTGGTCACGGCGCTGCGCCGGCTCTCCCCGAACCAGCGCCTCGCGATCGTTCTGCACGACTACGCCGATCGCTCCGCGCACGACGTGGCCGAGACGATCGGGTGCTCGAGGGCAACCGTGTACGTACATCTGAGCCAGGGGCGACGGCGCCTCAAGGACCTGCTGGAGGACGACCATGCGTGAGGCCAAGGGGCGCCTGAGCGCCCTAGACCTGATCGAACCGCCCGACGTGTGGCGAGACGCGGCTTCCCGGCAGCCGTCGACGGAACAAGAGGACGCAATCCTCGTCGCCCGACCCTCTAGGCGTGTCGCCGCAGCAGTCGTCGCGTTCGCCGTATTCGGCGCCTCTGCCATCCTCGCGCTCCGCGCGTTCGACGGCGCGCCCGAGGCGGCGGGGCCTGGCGATGCCCGCGGTGCCTGGCAGGCACTCCCCGAGGGTCCCCTGTCCGCTCGGTTCGACGCCCACGCCTTCTGGGTGGCGGAGCGTGTCGTCGTCGTGGGCGGACGAGACTCGCGACCATGCCCTCCAGCGGCGGACTGCGCGCTACCGGAAGAGCCCCCGCTGCGCGACAGTGCTGCCTTCGCGCCCGGAACCGGCACCTGGACGGCGATCGCGCGCTCGCCGGTTCCGGTCGGATCGGCGAGTGGCGCCGTGGTGGGCGACACGCTGTACCTGTGGGTCTCGGCGCTCGACCGGCGACCGTCGGGAAGGTCCAGCTTCCTTGCTTACCACGCTGAGGAGGACCGCTGGGAGGAGCTCGCGATGCCGCCGGGGGCGGGCCCCACCTCGTTCCTGCAGCTTGTCGCGATTGACGGAGCGGTCGTCGCCTACCCAACGTCGCACGAGGTCGAGGCCTCGCCCGATCTTCTCTTCGACCCCGCAGAGGGCGGATGGCGGGAGCTGCCGCCAGACCCCGTCGCGCCATCGTACGACCGGACGATGGTCTGGACAGGCGCCGAGCTTCTCCTCCTGGCACTGGAGGATGTGGAGAACCCCGGCTCGGAGGGGCCGTCCCTCTACCAGGCGGCGGTGCTCGACGTCGCGGCCGGCACCTGGCGCCGACTTCCCGATTCGGAGATCTCCGGCTACGACCCCGTCTGGTTCTGGTCTACCGGGAGGGCCGTCAACCCGACGATCGGGAGCAGCGACGGCGGCGACGTGAACGGCTGGGGGCGCTCATACGAACACGGAGGCATCCTCGATCCAAGAACCGGCCTGTGGTCGGAGCTGCCCCCGCCCCCGACAGATCTGGGTAGCTACCACGGGCCGAGCGTCGGCGGCGGCGGTCACGTCGTCTCGTCGCAGGGCGCGATACTCGACGTCGCTGCCAGCACCTGGTCGCCACTCCCGGCACCTCCGGGGGCCGCGGACGAAGGAGCGGCAGTCGTGTGGGCTGGCGACCGACTCGTGGTATGGGGCGGCGTCTCCTGGAATGCCCCCGAGGGAACTCTGCTGGACACCGGGTGGTCGTGGCGGCCGTAGTGGTCGTGACTCTGGCTGATGGCTCACGGCGAGACGACATCCACGCACGCAGGACGTGAGAAGCGTCACCGACCCTGGGCTTGGTGCCCGATGGAAGGGTCTTCGGCTCAGAATCCCAAATCAGTGACGTCTCATTCTCGTCGGAGCGCCGTGGACGCGGAAGCCCACCGCCCGAGCGGCGACGGCCAACTCATGGTCATGGGTGGCGAGCGAGAGATCGTCGAACTGGTCCCGCACGAGGAGGGCGCTTGCGAGATGGATGGCGTCGAGCGACCCGAGGATCGTCGGGAACGGCTCGGCCGCTCGCTCGAGGACCGGTGGACCGACCGGAACGAGGCTGAAGGCCTCGATCCCCTCCAACACGGCCGCCCGACGATAGGCCACTTCCTCGTCCTCGAGCCGAAGCTGGATCCGCGCGCGGTCGATGGTTCGCAAACACTCCAGCAAGATGAGCTCGCTCGCCACCGCAGCGGTGACCCTCTGCCATACACGGAGTCGGCCCGGCTCCCCTAGGACGACGCGAAGCAAGACCGAGGAGTCCACGTACACGTTCAACGCTGCTGCCGTTCCTCCAGCAGCAAGTCGGTCGAGCTGACGTCCCACCGAGCTGGGGCGTGGCGCTTCCCACGGACGGATGAGAACGGGCGTCTCGGCGGGATCAAAATGAGAGAGGTCCCGGCTCGGCTCACTGGGACGATCCGAGCGATGGGTCGCTCGCGGTCCGTGACCTCCACCTCGGCGCCGCGCTCCACGTCTCGCAGATGCCTGGACAGCTGATCCTTCAGCTCAGCGATCTTCACTCTCTTCATGGCTACATCTAGCCATATCACGTAGGCGGTGTCAACCTCCCGGCTTAGGTTTGGCCTCCGAGGGGTGATCGGACTGAAGAAGCGACGGTACATCGGGTCCGGTACGAGCGGAGAAGGTTGGCGCCAACGACCTGGGCTACGTGGCGGCGGCCAGGAACTCGCCGAAGATGCCTACGTAGCGCTGGACGTCGGCATCGGTGTGGGCGACCGACACCGTCGGACCCAACCACCAGCCAGACTCCCACACGCCCCGGTTGGCCATGAAGACCCTGATCAGCGCGCGCAGATCAGGGTCGTCGGCGGCGCGGGAGCCGGCCCCGTCTCGAGGCGCCACCGTCTCGAAGAAGTAGCATGCGTGCGCTCCCTCCTGCGCCACGCTCCATCGAAGTCCGGCCTCATCGATCGCTCCCCGCAGGCCGCCGGCCATCTTCCCCCCGAGCGCGGCGGTGCGCCGGTAGGCGTCCTGCGTAAGCACTTCCGTGAGAGCGGCACGTCCGGCGGCCAACGACAGCGCGTTCGCGAACAGCGTGCCGCCGGTCGCGACCTCGCCCGTCACCGCTCCCGACACGACGTAGGACTCCTCCGGGGGCGCGATCAGCGAGGCCATCTCGTCCGTCATCCCGTACGCGCCGAGGGGCACGCCGGCGGCGATCGACTTGCCGAGCGTCAAGAAGTCCGGTTCGAGCTCCCACTTCCGCGTGAGGCCCCCGTACGCCGTCACCAGCGTGTGGGTCTCATCGATCGCGAGGAGGGTCCCGGCCTCCCTCGTCAGCCTCCGGAGCGATCCGTGGAACCCGTCCTCCGGCAGGAGGAACCCGGCGTTCGTCATCGCCGGCTCGGCCAGGACGAGCGCGACGTCGCGCGGCGCGAGGACGCGCTCTAGCGAACCGACGTCGTTGAAGCCGATGACGCGCGCTTGTCCGGCCACCCCGCTGGGCAGGCCGTCGTACTCGGGCACCACCTCGCCGTCCTCCAGGACGACCATCGTCGCGTCCCCGTGCCCGTGGTACTTCCCGTCGAACACGAGAACGATCTCGCGCCCGGTGGCCTCTCGCGCCAGCCGGATGACCTCCGTATTCGCCTGAGTCGCGGAGAGCGTGAACTGCCACTTCGGCAGCCCGTATCGCGCGGACAGGTGCTCGGCAAGTGGGATCGCGTCCTCGCCGGGAAGCAAGAACTGGTTGCCGAGGCCCATCCTTCGGGATACCGCCTCGACTACTGGATCCGGCGCATGTCCACAGAACGCGCTCATGTCGGCGATGTACATGTCGAGGTATTCATTCCCGTCGACGTCTGAGAAGTACGCGCCCTTGCCGTACGAGACCCAGACCGGCGGATGCTCGTAGAGGTCGTCCATCCACGACATCGGGACCCCGCGAGGCATCGTCTTCCGCGCTTGTTCGAGGCGGTCCACGGAGCGAGGGCGCTCGGCCACGAAGCGCGCCTTCTCCGCGGCCTCGAGCTGTCTGACACGCCCGGCATCGATGCCCGTGAGGTCGGCCATGACGGGAATCCTGGCACACTCGGCGGCAGGGCGTGAGTCCGCCGGGCGATCGCACGTCGGTTGCTACCCAGAGGAATCGAGCGCGCTTGCGCGCATGTGCCCGGTCGTGCTCGCGGTCGTCCGCCGGCAAAGCCCTCGGCGAGCGCCTCCTCCTCGAACCATTCGCCCAGACGTGGTGATCGCTCCGCAAGGTTCTCGGTGAACAAGAGGGCATGACCTTCTTCGACGAGAGCGCTCCGTGCTGGTGACACGGGGGGCATTCAACGGGAGTCCTCTAGGACGAGCAGCACCTGGGTGCCGGACGGATCAGGGATGACGAGGTGGAACGTGAAGTCCATGGATGGAGAGGCTATCGTGCGTCCAACCCCCACTCGCCCGCGGATCCCGACCCCGGTCGCGCGAACCGCCCGTTCTCCATAGGATGGCGGGGTTCCGACGAGGAGGGGAAGGATGAGGAAGCTCGCACTCGCGCTGGTCACGACCGGCGCGCTCATGCTCTGGAGCCAGATCGCGATCGCGGCCTCGGTGTCGATGGTCGACTCGGCGTTCGATCCCGCGGACGTGACGGTCGAGGCCGGCGAGACGATCACCTGGTCCAACGACGGGGCGCTTCCCCACACCGCCACCGCCGACGACGGCTCGTTCGACACCGGGACGCTGGATCCGGGCGACTCGGACTCGGTGAGGATCGACGAGCCCGGGACGTACCCGTACTACTGCACGCTCCACGGCGCGCCGGGCGGGATCGGGATGGCGGGAACGATCACGGTCGCCGAGGGCGGCGGCGGTGGGAACGGCGGTAGGAACGGGGGGCTGCCGCAGACGGCCTCGCCGCTGCCTCTGGTCGCCGGCGCGGGACTCGTCCTCCTGATAGGCGGCATCCTGCTCGGGAGGCGCGCGAGGACCCGATGACGCGGGCCGCGCTCGCCCGGCTACTCGTCGCCGCCGGGGTCGCGGGGCTCGCCTGGTCCGGCCTGACCTACTCGTCGGCCGCTCACCGGCAGGAGGAGGCCACGGCCGCGGCGCGGGCCGCGCTACGGCCCGCGCCGCGCGAGGCCGAGCTCCCCGAGGTCGCGCCCGCCCGAGAAGGCGACGTCCTCGGCCTGATCCGCATCCCCGCGATCCACGTCCGCACGGCGTTCTTCGAGGGCGTCGCCGACCAGACCCTTCTCGCGGGCCCCGGCCACCTGTCCGCGACCGCACCACCGGGCTCGGCCGAGGTCTCGGTCCTCTCGGCCCACCGCGACCTACACTTCCGCGACCTGAAGGACCTCGACCGGGGCGACCTAGTCGTCCTTCGGCTCCCCGGCGACCGGATCCGGTACCGGGTCTTCGACAGCCGGGTCGTCCGGCCTGACGACACAGCCGTCACCGCGCCCATCGGCGGCGGCGTTCTCAGGCTCGTGACCTGCTGGCCGCCCTCGATCCTCGGCCCGGCCCCGGAGCGACTCGTCGTCAGCGCCGTGCCACTTCACCCTCACGCGGGGCCGGTCCATGCCGAGCCCGACGTGGCATACGCGCCCGTTGTTGCGACGGCCGCGGCCCGACCCGCGCCCTGGCCCGGTTCAGCCTTCGTCGGCGCCGCCGGCGCGGCGACCATGGCCGTCGCGAGCTTCGCGGGCAGGCGCGATAGGCGTCAGTGGTTCCTTGCCTGGGCCGCCGGCCTCGCGGCCCTGGACGTGAGTCTTGCGATGCTGCTCCACTGACCGTCAGGCGGCAAGCGGGAGCCAGAACTCCACCGCCGTGCCGCGGCCCTGCCGCGAAGTAACCCGCAACCATCCGCCGGCTAGCTCCGCTCGCTCACGCATCGTGAGCATTCCGAGGTGGCCGCGCGCGTCCTCCCCGACCTCCCCGGGCAGGCCCTTTCCATCGTCCTCCACGCGGACGTAGACGCCTCCGCTCCGCGGCTCCAGCGTGAGCTCGAGCCGGTGCGCAGCGGAATGCTTCCGCGCGTTCGTGATCGCCTCCTGCGCGATCCGGTACGCGAGCGTACGGACCTCGATCGGGGGCTCCTCGACCAGTCTGTTCACGAGCGACGTGTCGAACTCCGCCTCAGGACGGACCTCGTCCAGATACTGGCCGAGCGCCGCCGCGAGGCCCTCCTTGTCCAGTGCCGGCGGCCGGAGCTCGAACAGCAGGTGCCGGAGATGCTGGATGGCAAGGCGGACCGTCTCATCCAGAGTGCCCAGCCGCTCACGGGTCTCCGGATCGGCGACGCGCTTCCGAACCGCCTCGAGGCGGAGCCCCACCGCTGTCATCTTCTGCACCGGATCGTCGTGGATATCGGCGGCGATCCGCCGGCGCTCCTCTTCCTGCGCCTGCACGAGTCGCGCCAGGAGCAGCTGCCGTTCCCGCTCACTCCGCTTGCGGTCGGTGACGTCGAAGAACACTCCCTGCCACAGGCGCGGACCCTCGGCCTCGCCACCCTCGAAGATGGAGGCCTGGTCGTGCACCCAGACCGTCGCCCCGCCCCTCGCGATCATCCGATATTCCATGTCGAAGGGCCGTCCGGCGCGAGACGCCTCTTCCCACGCTCCGCGTACCCGCTCGTAGTCGCTCTGCTCGACGCACCGTCTCCACAGGTCGGGCTCACTGAGCCACTGCTCGACCGGGAACCCCAGCATCCGCTCTACGCGTGGGCTGATGTAGGAGAAGTCGCCTTCCCCGGGATCACGGACGGAGTTCCAGACGTAGGTCACGGCGGGGATCTGCTCGACGAGCGTCCGGAAGCGCTGCTCCGCCTCGCGCAAGCCCTCCTCCGCCCGCTTGCGCTCCGTCACGTCGAACATGACGCCCTGGAAGGCAAGCGGTGTCCCGTCCTCGTCTCTGACCAGGCTCGTTCGCTCGTTCACCCAGACGACACGACCCTCCGGCCGGATCATCCGGTACTCCAACGATTCGGCCCCCAGCTCTCCGGTCTCGAGGAACACGGAATAGGTCTCTAGTACCCTCGTGCGGTCCTCGGGATGGATGTGCTTCTCCCACAGGAGGGGATCGCCCATCCAATCTTCCGGGGACAGCCCGAGGATCGCCTCGACCTGTGGGCTCACGTAGATCGTCTCCATGCTCTTGTCGGGGCGATCCAGGTAGAGCACGGCAGGGATCTGCTCGACCAGGGTCCGGTACCGGGCCTCCGCCTCCAACACCGCCCGCTCGGCGGCCTTGCGTTCCGTGACGTCCGTCCACACGCCCCGCCAGAAGGGCGGCCTCCCCTCGGTACCAGACATGAGGACCGCCTCGTCCCCGATCCACACCTCCCGGCCGTCCGCCGAGAGCATCCGGTACTCGCAGCGGAAGGGCTCATGGGTCCTGTTCGATCGCTCGTCCTCAAGCCGGACCCGCTCGCGGTCGTCGGGGTGGATCCGGCTCTGCCAGAAGTCCAAGTCCAGGAATCGCTCCGGGGCGAATCCCAGGAGCGATTCCACCTGAGGGCTCATGTAGAAGAACTCGGGGGTGGGGTCCAGCGCCTCGTTGTACACAACCGCAGGGACGTTCTCGACCAACTCCCGATACTTCGCCTCTGCTCCGGCGAGCGCGCGCTCGGCGCGCTGCCGCGCGACCGCCGCCCCGAGCGTGCTCGCGGCCGCCTTGAGCGCGTCTATCTCGGCCGGTGTCCACTCGCGCTCGGCGACGCAGTCGTCGAAGCCCATGAGCCCCCAGACCGCATCACCGGCAAATACGGGCACGTTCAGTATCGAGAGGATGCTCTCCTCAGCAAGGAACGCCGCCTGTTGTGGAGACAGCTCCCTCGTGTGCGCGTTGACGATGCCGCCCGCGAAGAGAGTGTTGGCCCAATCCTCGAAGCCGCTCGCGCGGAACGAGAAGGCCTGGAGGGCCGGGTTGTCGATCTGAGGCTCGATCCCGAGCGCAACCCACTCGAAGCGCCGGGAGATCAGCGTCTCGCCGCCTTCGTCCTTCTCGGCGTCGAAGATCCAAACCCGGCTCGCCCCGGTTGCCGCGCCGAGGTCTGCCAGCGCCTCCTCGATCACCGTCTCCCACGGCGCCGAGAGCAGGCGCTCCGCCATCGCCGCTATGGCTGCCAGGACGCCCTCGCGCAGCCGCAAGGCTTCCTCGGTCCGTTTGCGATCGGTGATGTCGACAAGCACGCCCTGGATCAACCGCGGCCGGCCCGACACCGACGGAAGGACCGATCCGTGGTCGAACACCCACACCACGCGACCGTCGCGCGCAACGAGCCGATATTCGTGCCCGGAGGAGCGACCCGTCTGGTACAGGGCGCGGTCCGCTCTGAGCGCCTGGTCCCGGTCCGCCGGGTGCAGGACCTTCGCCCAGAGGTCGGGGTCGGCGCGGAAGTCTTCCGGCGCGTATCCGAGCAGCTGCTCGACCTGCGGACTCATGTACAGGGAGCGAACACCCGACTCGGTCGAGGCGTCGATCTCGTCGATGTAGGTGACGGCGGGGATCTGCTCGACGAGCGATCGGTACAGCTCCTCGGCCTCACGGAGGTCGGCCGCCGCCTTCTTCTCCTCGGTGAGGTCCCGGATGGCGGTCACCCGCACGGTCCGGCCCTGGAACGGAGCCGATCTGCTTGCGACCTGCGCCGGGAAGCGGGTCCCGTCGGCTCGCAACGCGACGATCTCGTAGGGCTCGTCTCGCGGGTTCCGGATCCTGTCGATGAGGAAGTCCTTGAACTCGGGAGGCACGAACTCGAGGGCCGAGTGCCCGACGACTCCCTCGCGATCGAGACGGAACATCCGGCAGAACACGTCGTTCACCTCGAGGATCTGTCCCTTGTCGTGCAGGGCGACCGCCTCGGTGGTGGCCCCGGCCAGCGTCGAGAACCTCTCCTCGCTCTCGCGCAGGGCCTCCTCCGTACGACGTCTCTCCGCCAGCTCCGTCCTCACCGCGCGCCACCGAAGGACCACGAAGGCGGCAACCGAGACGAAGACAAGGTCGACGAGGAAGCGGAGCACGCCAAGATCGGATGCGTTCTCGCTCAGCCACTCGTCGATCAGCCCGTCGACGCCGGCGAGGAACACGAAAGCGAGCGCGACGAGCACCACACCGCCGGCGGCGGCCGCGTCCCTCCACCGACCGCGTGGCTCCACCGGCGGCCGGTCCGGCTCGCCCCTGAGGGTCTCGTTCCGGATCGGCGAAGGGGTGAGGGTGCGCACTGGGAAATTATCGACCTCGCAGCCGGCCCGCCGAAGCTGCCGGCCGCCCTGATCTCAGGTTCCTGCTTCGAGCAACCCGCGGAGCGCCCGGAACGCCCGGCCGCGATGGCTGATGCGATCCTTCTCCCGCGGTGAAAGCTCGGCCATGGTCTTCTCCCACCCTTCCGGGAGGAAGATGGGGTCGTAGCCGAAGCCCCCGGTCCCGCGGGGCCGCGAGATCAACGACCCATCGGAGACGCCCTCAGCGAAGACCTCCCGCCCGTCCGGCCAGGCCACCGCCGCGACGCACCGGTAGCGGGCCGTGCGGCCCGATGTGGGCACGCCGGCGACGGCTCGGATGAGCGTGCGGAGGTTCTCCTCGTCCGACGCGTGCTCGCCCGCGTACCGCGCCGAGCGCGGTCCCGGACCCCCTCCCAGGGCGTCCACCTCAATGCCCGAGTCGTCGGCCATGGCCGCCTCCCCCGTCGCCGCGGCGACAGCGCGGGCCTTGAGGAGCGCGTTCTCCAGGTAGGTCGCGCCGGTCTCCTCCACCTCGGGCCAGTCGCCGACGAAGTCCGCGGCCGTGATCCACTCCACCGGCCAGTCGCGGCAGATCTGCAAGATCTCGCGGAGCTTCCCCGGGTTGCGCGAGGCGATAGCGACCCGCTCGGGGAAGCTCACCCGCCGAGGATCCCCTGCTGCATATCGGTGAGGCGCGCGATTCCCTCTTGCGCGAGGTCTACCAGTGCGTCGAGCTGCGCGCGATCGAAGGGCTCGCCCTCGGCGGTTCCTTGGATCTCGACGAGCTTCCCGGAGCCGGTCATCACGATGTTGCAGTCGACCTCGGCCTTCGCGTCCTCCTCGTAGGACAGGTCCAGTATCGCCTCGCCGTCGACGATGCCGACAGAGACGGCGGCGACGCTGTCGATGAGGGGGTCGGCCGCCAGCAGCCCTCGCTCCCGAAGGGTCCGGCACGCGATCGCCAACGCTATGTAGCCCGCGGTGATCGAAGCGGTCCGAGTGCCGGCATCGGCCTGTAGCACGTCGCAATCGATCCAGATCGTGGAGTCGGTGAGCTTGGACAGATCCGCCACCGCTCGAAGCGAACGCCCGATCAGCCGCTGTATCTCCTGGGTACGTCCGGA